>Ga0315298_1000751_pt1 | contig 62304 bp, 45 predicted proteins | sample WHS_1_MG_FD_203077 | JGI IMG/M metagenome (GOLD analysis project Ga0315298, IMG submission 203077) | Extremophilic microbial mat communities from Washburn Hot Springs, YNP, Wyoming, USA - WHS_1_MG | ecosystem: Environmental > Aquatic > Thermal springs > Hot (42-90C) | place: USA: Wyoming...
GCTTTCTACTTTATTTGTTTTACTTTTTTAGATCCAGCTAAATTACCGTTTTAGCATAACAATGGCATCTCTCTACCCACAATCCTCCCCATCGCATGAAATATTGAGACCCCCTTCACTGCATTGATTTCAAAACATGCTTGGCGAAGTAAATGCCTCTATATTACAAAAAAGATCAAAGCCTTAACTTGCAGGTATGCGGGCGCACTATGGCTTTTCCAATTTCTGAGTACGATAATAAACATGATCAGGTCTGACATTTGCGTACTGTACTCAACCCGACTACAGACAACAAGTTTGTAAAATTCTTTGGAAATGAGTTTGACGTTTCATCTCAATACAGGGCTTTGACTGGTGGTTGGGTTTCCAAATACACTCTCTTAATAAGAGGCATAGCGAAAATAAGGGTTATTTATTTCAGTGAGAGAATAGCTGAAAGCCTAATGTTCCTACTAGAACTTCCAATTATTATTTTATAGTCACCTGGATTTACCACCCAACTTTTTGATTTCTCATCGTAATACGCAAACGCATCTTTTGTTAACTCAAGCTGGACCAATTTCGACTCACCCGGATTCAACTCCACCCGAACAAAACCCTGTAAGACTTTTGGTGGTTCACCTAACGACTTGTTCAAATTGCTCACATAAACCTGTGCGACCTCTGCCCCTGCACGCCCGCCAGTGTTCGTCAATGTAAAGCTCACACTTACTCTCTTTTTGTCACCATCACCTCTCGAACTTATCTGCAAGTTTTTATATTCAAAACTGGTATATGACAATCCATAGCCAAATGGAAATAGAGGCTTTATCTGGTGCTCGTCAAACCATCGATATCCCACAAATATACCATCTCCGTAGTATGATACACTGTCCTGGCGCCTGTAGGTCCCATATGCGGAGCAATCTTCCCAGCGAACAGGAAACGTCAAGGGAAGTTTTCCAGAAGGGTTATAACGACCAAGCAACACATCGGCTATTGCATTACCGGCTTCCTCACCGCCAAACCATGCCTCCAACACACCCTTAACTTTACTTATCCATTTGCTCATTGTGACCGGGGACCCACTGACCAGAACCACAACCGTTCTCTTATTTGCTTGCGCAATCCTCTGAATCAATTCATCCTGGTTACACGGCAGGACCAGATTATCGCGGTCTTTTCCTTCTGTTTCATACTGAGCCGATGTACCAGCAAAAACTATTGCCATATCGGATTTCCTTGCAGCATCTACCGCATCTTTGATTAAGTCAACATCATCTCGTCTCAAGCTCAATTTTACAGCCGCATCGCCGGCATTTTGATAGTACTCAACCTTAACCAGATAAAATCTACCACTCTTAAGATGCACTTTACTCGAGCGGCTCTCAAATGCATGATCTTCCCAGTCGTTTATTAACAATTTACCATCAATATAAAGTCTGGAGCCGTCGTCACTCCCTAAGCTAATTATGTAATCTCCTGTTTCGGGAACCCTCAATCTGAATGTCCATCTAACGGAGAAGTGCCCTGGCTTAAATGTTTCTATTGGAGGGTTACCACTCCAATTAAAATTTATCGTTTTATCTATTCGCTCAATTTTCGGCTCTCCTTGCAGTTCCTGGTTATCAAAGTATTCCCCCAGTAAACCATGTACATCTCTGTCTGGTAAATACAAGAAACTGCTGTCTACAGGAGGATCATCACCTTCCAGGTATACGCCCGGTGCATAAGTTAATTTAATCTTATTGCCAAGGCGATTCTGCAACGCTTCGAGGGGGCTAATTGAAAAGACAGGGCTGACCATTGCGCTCCCACCACCTGAAGTTCGCGCAATAGCAGCATTTGGTCCAATTACTGCAAGTGACTTAATGCTCTCTGAACTGAACGGGAGTACCCCATCCTCATTTTTTAAAAGAACTATACCCTCAACTGCCGCTCTATAAGCAGCACTCCTGTGATCCGACGTGTTTATTAACGAAGAATCTATCTTTGATTCGTGATCGAATATGCCCAACCTAAACATTATCCTCAAAATTCTTCTAACTTTTTCGTCGATTTCTTTTTCACTGACCTTTCCAGATTTGATTAGAGGGAGTAACGTGCTGTCATTTATGTAAATGCCTGACGGCATCTCTAAATCAAGACCACTTTTCATCGCCTTAAGCGTGCTGTGCACTGCCCCCCAGTCAGACATTACAAGGCCGTCAAATCCCCAATTTTGAATTAGAGTTGTGTCAAGTAAATATTGGCTCTCCGTACAGTACTCTCCGTTTACTTTGTTGTACGCTGCCATCAATGCCATTACATGGGCTTCCTGAACAGCTGCTTTAAATGCTGGAAAGTAAATTTCATTAAGAGCACGTGGGCTTATCTTTTCATCGACAAAGGTTCTATGATGCTCCTGATTGTTTGCCACATAGTGCTTCACTGTTGCAGCCACTCCTACGCTCTGGACGCCTTCAATATATGAAACAGCCATTCTAGAAGCCAAGTAAGGGTCCTCGCCAAAGCTCTCGAAGTCACGTCCTCCAATTGGTAAACGGGCAATGTTTACACAAGGACCGAGTATAACATTTCTCCCTTTCCCTTTAACCTCTTCACCTATTGACTTACCAATCTGTTTGACTATAGAAGTATCCCAGGTTGCAGCCATTGCTGTTCCACAAGGGAAGACACTTGCTTTCCCCCATCTCACCCCGACCGGGCCGTCAGTCATCTTAAGCTGCGGAATCCCCAATCGCAACAAAGCTTTTGTTTCAAAGCCCGTCCCACTTAACAAATCAATCTTTTCTTTTAGTGTCATTCTTCCAATCAAATCATCAATTCGCTTTTCAACTGACACATTCGCCTGATTGTGCAGCTTAATGTCGACGGCACTGACCACATTGTTGCTTGAAAATATGATTGACAAAGCCAAAACTAATACCCCTACGATAGGGTGACAAAAAGATTTCATAGTGATACTCTTCCTTATCACTTTATTAACGTCATCTTTCTCGTGGAAACGTAATCACCGACTCTTAATTGGTAAAAATAAACCCCGCTTGGGTATCGGGAGCCATCAAATGAGACTTCGTGTAAACCCGCAGCTTGCATGCCTTGGGCTAAGGTTGCTATTTCCCTTCCAAGCCCGTCATAAACATTTAGAGTAATTTGTTGAGGCGAAGATAATGAATATGAAATCTTCGTCTCAGGATTGAATGGATTCGGATAATTTTGATGAAGATGAAAGCTATTTGCAATAACCGGCTCCCATCTCTCTTTTACGGTGGTTATGATTTCTCTCAAAGGCCTGCTCCAGACCTCTCCATTGTTAGCGCCTGCGAATAACCTCGAGCCGTTCACTGCAAGGCAGTAAATATACCCATCCGTGAGACCGCTCGTGTCTGCAAGTTGCCATGAACTCCCCTGATTCAACGAAACAAACAGCCCGTTACCCGACGTTCCCACCATTATATCTGGATGAATTACCAGAAAAGTGTTTATGTATGTGGTCGTCAACCCTTTGTTAGTGAGATCCCAGCTGAATCCACCGTTTGTGCTCCTATATACACCCTCCGTATTACCCATGTACACATAGGGACTGTCAATAGCAATCGAATTCACAAATGGATTATTAATCCCGGTATTGCTCTGCGCCCAGCTACCACCATGGTCATCCGATATAAACACCCCGCCGCCCCATGTGCCCACATAAAGCCTGTTCCCAACTGATGCAATTGTTCGGACAGCTAAATTGGTGAGGCCATTATTAGCAGGACTCCAGGATTTCCCATCGTTGTCAGAATAATATACACCTGCACTCCAGGTCCCGACAAAGATAGTTGAATCCAGGTGATTGATCACGTAAACGTTGGAGTCTGCAAGACCTGCACTAACTTTTTGCCAGGTTTTTCCCTTGTCAGATGTCATATAAATACCGCTACCTGAACCATGCATCCCGTATGTAGCATTTGCAATGTTCCCATAAGCTCCTACGAAAAGAGCATTCTTAAAAACGTGTATTGTTGTGATGTCTGAAGTGGTTACTCCAGAATCGATACATGTCCAGGTAGCCCCGTTATCGGACGACAGGTAAAGATTTCCTCCTAACGTCCCAGCATATAAATCGTTTCCGTCACTTGCTAAAGATACCACCCGTCCTGGCAACGCACCATGGCCATATGGCGGAGGAGGAAGAATTATTTTGCTCCATTGACAGAATGCTGCGTGATAAATTAGGCCAAAGACAAGGACACTCATTACTACTATATGCTTATTTTTCATCTTTACACCCAGGTGTTTTATCTTGATTAATATCACAATTTTACTTAAAAATTAATCCCAGCACCAAATTTTTGTATGTAATTTAAGCGCCCAAAATTTTGATAAGCATACGACAGCGATACAGTTACGTTTCCAATATGAGCCTCCTTCAATCCTATTCCAAGAGCAAACGATTCCTCTGATCCAGGCAAAAACAACGACTTATAACCTGCCCTAAGCGCAACCAAATTATCGAATACGTATTCGACCCCGAGATTGATAGACTCATAGTTATCAGTTGGATGCATTGCATCAACATCAAATGTGAGCTTGTTCAAATCAGTAGAAATCAGGCTGTAAGATAACCCAACACGAAAATTAAGCGGTAGGGACCAGGAGTCTGTCCCGAGATTAGCCGGAATTTTGCCGTTGTTGCCAGTTGTTGTTGGATCCGGGTCATACGTAACCAATAGAGTCTGCCCCTGCATTTTCATTTTTGTTCCCAGATTTGATATCGACATTCCCAGCACGACTCCATCAAATGGTGTCTTATATAATATTCCAAGGTCAATTGCAAAACCTGTTGCGCTTGCTTCCCAGATCGACTGATAAACAACCTTTGGATTGAATCCAATTGCAAAGTTGTCTGTCAAATTGATTGCGTAACCAAGGCTTACAGCCAGATCCGTTACACTAAATATCTGGCCTGTTCCATTTGGGTTGTCGACAGTTGTAACAGGCATATCTCCATAGTTGGAGGCTGTCAAGCTGAAGCCTACTGTTCCAAAGGTTCCAATATTATATGATGCTGCCAGATAATTGTAAGACAGGCCAGCCAGCCAGTTAGTGTGATCAAAAAGAATCCCAACACCCTCTATCCTCGTTAACCCCGCTGGGTTCCAGTAAAAGGCACTCTCATCGTCAGATATCGCTGCAAAGGCACTCCCCATTCCCGTTGCTCGAGCTCCTTGCCCAATCTCAAGAAAAGAAGCAGCTGATGTTCCTCTTTTTGAAACATTTGAAACCAAATCTTGAGCAGTTGCACTTGATAGCCAAAATTGTACAAAAATTATAAGAAAAGAGATTCCAAATTTCATAGCTCAGTCTCCATTACTTAATTATTGCAAACTTGCCGATGAATTTTCCGATGTCAGGAGCATCAACCTCATATATGTAGAGACCATAAGCTACATCCATTCCATCGTCGGACACGAGATCCCATGAAATTGCTCCACCGCTGTTGAGATTAGAATCATCCTTGTATAGGGTCTTGACAAGAGCACCGGACAAAGTATAAATCCTGATTGTACACTTCGAAGGAAGATTAATAAAATCTATTTTACGAGTGCCGCGTCCAGTTGGATAGAGTGACCTCGGCTCCCAACTGGCAGTTGCAATGTACGGGTTTGGGACAACACTGATTCTGGAGAGTTGTTGAGCTGCCAATGCGTTGTTAATGTTCATCCCCTTTGTCGTAAACTGGAAATAGTCTCCGTTTGCAAATGGCTTAGTGGTATATATACGAAATTCATCACCCGCTTGCGGATAAATTGGGACGCTGCTTGGATTCTGCGGTGGTTGGTAGTGAACACGCCAAGTGTACTTGGTCTGGCCTCCTATCTTTTGAATAAGTACGATGTCGTCACCAAGCGATAAACTCTTAGATCGATCATTGTCCAATATTTCTGTCTTTACTGTATCACCTGTGTTTAAATCAAATACTAGAAAGTTTTCTGGTATCTTGTTATAAGGAGTAGTAGCCACAGTATGGTCATAAAACACCATTTTGTAGTCGGTCGGCCACTTGACATCGAGACTCGATGAGGTCTTATCCGGGATTACACTCAGATTCAAATTACTTTTGCCAATGTACCACCCTGTCAAGGAGTCGTTAATTGCAATCGTTGTATCATTTCTAAATGTGAACACCATACCATCAAAGGGAGTGCTGAATACATTTTGTCCGAAAATGGTTGCATTTACACCACTTGACAGAGTATCAGTTTTGGCATTGAATGTCCTCGTCACGGTGTAGGAAGTTGTCTTGTATAGAGGAACACTACCTGTAGCAGCAAAAATGATCTTGTACTGAGCGCCCGTCTTGACGGAAGCAGGGTCTATCACCTGAAGGTTTAACGCACCTGTGCCAATTCCACTTGCCACCTTACTCAAATCTCCATTTATTTGAGGAGGCACATACCCTGCGACAGGGGCGTTAGGTGTGACAACAGCGCAGTTTTGATCAATGAAGGTTATAGTTCCTGAATAATCCTGAGAAATTATTTTAGAACACTCTGTAGGCTGTAATCCCGTTGTGCCAAATGCTGTATCTCCAGTTGTGTACGAACAAACGGCATAATAGTATGTTTTACCATTTTCTACTGTCGTGTCTACAAAAGAATGCTGTAAGCCAGTGTTGCTTCCCCTCCAGAAATGCGCCCCATTTATCCCTACTGGGTCTGGACCGGCAATTGAATCAACAAGGTCAAATTGAGCTATTGGTTTCCAGTATACAGGTTCTCCTTTAGAATCGGTTATAACTTTTACATCCTCGAACTGAGGTTCTTCACTCCTGTAAACAGTGTATCCTTCAAAAGTTTTCTTATACCCCTGTCTTGGGTCACCATTTTGATAGCCAAGGAAGGGATCCCGAAATTGCTCAGCAATGTTATCCCAATATAGGTAGACCTTTCTATCTCCTGCCACGGCATGAAGTGTTGGCTTATAAGGGGGCTTCGAAAAGTTATAATTAGCATTGTAAATTTGTTGTACAGTCTGCTTGTGTTGAAGAATCTGTCCGAGATCATTTCCCATGATGAGTGCCATTGAAAATCGCTCTCTGAGACCCTTCCCCAATATGAACGGTCCAGACGCAAATACCATCTGTATATTAACATTTTGTACCAGTGTATCAACAAAACCATTGTTCATCGCGTGCCACATGACAGCGTCGTTCTTCGGCCACATGCCTGTTGGTCCTTTATCAGCAAGCGTTCCTAAAGTGACAGATGTTAAACCAATCTGGTCAGATTCATCTTTGTCAGTTTCGTCAAAATGTGGCTCTCCGTGAGTAGGCATTCCATCTCCCTCACCCAGGTCTGGTCCTGGATATCCAAGATCCCACGGACCCAGGCCATCTCTCCCAACATCATCATTCAAAGGTTCACCAGGATCCCATTTACCGTTACCATTGAGATCAGAGTATGGTACCCAATTATGGTTGTTATCGATATTATCGTCTCTCCTTTCGTCAATCATACCATCCCTGTCATTGTCGATTCCATCGAAGGGATTCCCTGGACTTTCCAGATAAGCAAAACCAAGGTATCCCGTCTTCCAATTGCCGGGGTTACCCAATCCCGAGGGTGCCCATGTGTAAGCAATATTGTATGCTGTATTATAATACGCACTGTTGGCAGGCTCAGTAGAATTAGCTCCACCTATTCCTGGATCAGCGTAAAATCCAAATGCAGTACTATCATATGTATGATCAGAAATGTTGACAATATCGTAATGCCAGAATATAACATCCTCTGCAAGGACATGAGACCACTGGAAGCCGCGAACTTCAACTCTGAGTCCCAATCCACCACGGGCTGAGTCGTTTGCAATTGGATAGTAATTATATGGAGCCAATGTAAACTTCTTGTCTTGTGAATCATCCATTACAAAGAACGTTTCAAAGTCTGCATTTGATACCCCTTTTCCAAAATAACCATACCACTTACCATTCCAAGATGGATCAAGGCCAAGTGCAGCTGGCCATGCAGCAGGCAGCGAGTTATAATAATTTCCGTTTGCATCTATTGCTGGTGTGGTACCACTGGGGTTTGCATATCCTGGCACAGGCTCCAACCCCCATGGTGTTCCAGTCACAGGATCTTGACTGTATTCCTCCCTATATGCTGAAATCAATGGAGTAATCCTTTTACCAGTTGGAGTTGTTACTCGAGCTGCTATTAGAACTGCGGTACCATCCAGATTATTATGTCCGGAACCTGCAGGCCACTCCATAGATGGTGCAAACAGCCAGTACGCTACTTCACCATAATTATAATACAGGGTAGCTATTCTGTTCCCCATCATCACTCCCTGCCTCCTATACCTGTAGTTCCCCAATGAATCTGCACGGTACAATGGCACTCTTGGGTCTTCCTGACCTATGTCAATTTGTGCCTGAGCAATATTTACCATCACATCAAAGAAAACTAACCAAACAATAAATAAGCCGAATTTCATCTGTCATTCTCCTGGATGATACTTTTAAAAATCTAAGCTCACCCCAATTCGAAGCGACCGGGGGGGTGAAAAACTTGAAGGGTCATTGATAAACTGTGCAAGCGTGTTCAAGCCAATAATTGTGCCTGAAGCGTTTATGTCTTGAATCGGGATGTCATTTGCACGGCCTGTATATGCATTTACATTTACTTCGTTCTTTATATCGAGAACATTATATACAAGCAAGAACAGGTTAAGATTTAAAGCATTTTTTAGTTTAAACGATTTTTGAGCCCTGATGTCAACGTTATATGTTGGCGGCTTGACCCCATTATTATAAAACAGCAGTCCCTGAGATATACGGACGTCCTGAGTATAAGGAAAGCCGGACCCATAGTTAAATATCAAGCCTACATTCCAATTATCCGGTATTCCCAGGTCTACCTCAATATTTAGTGTGTTCCGTTGATCCCAATCCAGCGGTACAAAAGTTTTCGGAGTTTCAACCGGTGGCTGAGTTTGGTTATTGTAAAATACAGACATTGGATCTGAAGCGTCCCCTTCCGCTATCTGGTACGTATAATCCACCTTCAAACCAAAGTAATCTGTAAAGCGTTTGTCAAGTGTCAATATAAATCCACGGACATTTGCATAATCTCTGTTTATATATCGTGCGTAATTCACACCCTGGTAAGTGTTAATAATCTCCATTCCAAGCCAGTCCCTGATATCTCTGTTATAAACGGTAAAATCGATGGTTAGATCTGACGTAAGTGCCTGCTGCAATCCCACCTCATACATCGCTGTCCTTTCTGGCTGCAGGTCGGGATTCCCCATTATACTCGCCAATCCCCCTGTTTCGAGAACCAGCTCGCCTGGATTATCGTAAAGACTTGAAAAGCTTGGAATCTGGAAGAAGTGTCCGTAAGAAAAGTGAATAATCCCTCTGTCGGTAATTGGGAATGAAATTCCCAACCGTGGACTCACCTGCGTTTTTGCAGATGCCTCTTTCATCCTCCCTGCATTGGGGAAGTTAGGATCGCGAAGAGGATTTTTTAGATCATACAGATATTGAGCATTTGGCTTAAAGTAGTCAAGACGTATCCCAAAGTTTATTATCATTATATCATACTCAGCTTTGTCTTGAACATACAGTGACGCTTCGAGTGGATATCTCGTATAAGGCTGGTTACCAGCCGGGTCCTGCTCACTTATTGCACCAAGCTGTAGATATGTAGGCCTGTAAACACTATCAGTTCCACCACTTGACGCAAGGCTTATTAAATTGTATTCGTGGTCATATAATTTAAAGAGATCGAACTCTATCCCTGCCCCAATTTTGTGATGTCTGGATATCTGGTCGTTAAACTGCCATTGCAAAACAGTCTCTATTGTTTGCCTCTCATAGCGCCCAGATTGTTGGCCACCTGATTGAAAGGTATAATTAGAAAGTGGTGATCCTTGAGTTGGATCAACATACCTCGGGTCGAAGGGATCCTGGTAAACGTACCCTTTATAATCGTACCTGTTGATAGCAACTTTGAAAGTCTGCATAATACTTTGAGATGGAACATGGCTAACCTGAAAAGATTGTATAAGATTATTCATGTAATGGTTCATCAGTCCATCCGGTGTCCATGCCCACATATGGCTATAATACTTATTGAATGTATTATTGTAAAAAGCGTTATAAGATAGCTTTAATGATTGAATTGAATACGAAAGCTTGGCGTTCAAAGTATAAAGCCTGCTTGGATTCATTGGGACGTACGAAGAATCACCTGAATGAGGCATGATATACACAGGGTTGCCATTCTGGTCTCGAATTGGAATGCCATTTGCATCGGTGAGCTGGTAAGGAGTCCTATCTGAAGTATTGTAAATTCGCCAACCATAAAGATATCCGGGATCGTAATAGTAACGTCCCGTGGTAAAGAAAGTCAAACCTGTCAGAAATACGGTTGGTCCACCTAGAGTAAATTCATAGTCTCTGGTCCTGAAAGTAGTAAGGCGCCCAACATTTGGGAAGAGATCTGTATGCCTGGTTACATAGTCGCCAGCGTAGGCTGACAATGAGCCATGAAATTTTTCTCCACCATCCTGAGTAACTATATTAACCACACCTGACATTGCCTGACCGTACTCTGCATTGAAAGTTCCACTTATTACTTCCATTTCACGTATTGATGAATTTTGAACCTGTAACGGAAGAGAGCCATTGAACGGATCTGTTACAGGCAACCCATCAACAAGGTATGAAACCTCATCAGATCGGCCACCCCTGAAATGACCTCCGACAACCCCAGCTTGAAGCCCTATGATCTGATCAACGCTTTCAACAGGTAACTGACTAATTTGATTAGAACTAACAGTGACAGACGTGGATGTTAAATCCTTTTGAACTAATGGCCTCTTTGCTGTAACAACAACTTCTTTTGTAGTCACAGCCTGGGGATTTAGCTTCATGTCAAGAGTAAATGTTAAATCAATCTTGATAGGAACCTTATTGACAACCACTTTTTCATATCCTACAGCACTTATGACAACTGTATACTCGCCTGGTGGTATGTAATCAACAAAGTAGTATCCATTCAGGTCAGTTGAAGACCCCATTTTAGTTCCCTGTATCACGACACTAGCACCAACAATAGGCTCGCCGGTCTGAGCATCGGTGATCCGACCAGCAAGCTTACCCGTCTGTCCAGCTAGAACCACAGCGGAACTTGTCAAAGAGACCAAGAGCACGAGAAAATATAATTGAGCTAAAAGTCGTCTTATTGCAATACTTGCCGATTTCAACATAATTCAATCCTTAACAAAATATTTGGGTAAGCCATGCGACAAAACCTAATTAAATCACTGGCAAACGGTAGAGGGCCTAACCACAGCCAGTTAGACCCTCTTTTTAGTCAAAGGTAAATTACCAATCAAAAACAAAGCATGACAAAATTACTTTACAAGTATCATCTTTTTAACACTTCTAAAGGTACCTGCTTCAAGCTGGTAAAAATAGACACCGCTTGTCAACCTGGAACCGTCAAAGGTAACAACATGCTCGCCAGCACCCTGAACAGTGCTAACAAGTGTTGCCACTTTTCGCCCAAGAATGTCATAAATGTTCAGGGTTACCATCCCAGATTTAGCAAGGGAATACCTTATTTGAGTTGCTGGGTTGAACGGATTGGGATAGTTTTGATCAAGCTCGTAAACCACGGGGTTTTGGCCTGATTGTCTCACAGGTGTCGCCCATTGATTCCCAATCCACGTGTATGACCACACCGAAACGTTCTCCCAAGAATCTCCCTGGGCTAATGGTGAGTAATCAAGTTGACCATCTCTTTGTGTTGCACCAGGACTTACATTATTTATTTCGAAGTCAATCGGGATTCGCATACCCAGCTTTGGAACGAACAATGAGTCATGGCGAGCAGCGGCAATCTTTCTAACCAAATCCGACCAAGATATGCGTGCTTCGACATTGTAGCCTGCTAACGGATCAGGAAAACGAGCTGGATTCCATGCATAATTTGGACCATACACTTCCAGCGAGTCTACGCCAAGATTGTCAATTAATATGTGACCCTGCGAAAATCGAATATGGTAATCTGGTTGAGCTCCATTTTGGAGACCACCATGAGGCATGCCGTGCCAGTCATACAATCCGATAAACAAATCAGGACAACTGTTCAGATATGACTGTCCAAGCTTATCAAGATTAGGATCGTAGTAGACATTATTAGTATTCACATGGAACGCAACATAAAGATAATTCTGATCCACAGCGAGGTATGCGTCAGCTGAGCACATTGTATCGCTCTTGATGTTAGTATTCTGAACTACTGTGCCACTTCCATCGCTTGGATACATCCTAAATGGCTTAATGCCAGCCCACTCCGATAGATCTGCATCAGCGACAAAGTTTGTAGGAGCACCCCAATGAATTGTCGTTACACCTTTCGCTTTGTTTGTAACTGCTGCCGATACACCGGGCGTACCGAGAATTCCCGAACTACTTCTACAAACTACAGCATAGTAATAAGTCACGTTCTGGTCGCTACCAGGAGCCCTCAATATATGAGTAGCTGTCATTACACCATGAGGAATACCTGTTGCAACAACCTCGACATCCTTCGAGTTTATATCAGTAATTGGATTAAAGGAATAGTAGACATTGTAGGTTTCACCAGACTGCCCAGGAACATCATTCCAGATAATAGTATTCGAATAATTATTGTTTGCAATTGCCATAACCGCCGCAGGTGCAGCAGGAGGAATGAAGTTAAACTTGGGAGTGCCAGTCCAAATATTTGAAATGTATGCTACATGTCCTGCTATCCCTGATGTATCTCCATTAGTCATAAACTGAAATACAGTCACCTTGCTCGAGTCGAAGGGCTTCGTTGTATCTCCATCATGCTCTGTAATAAAGTCACGGAGAGGGAAAATATACTGATGCCATCCTGTGTCATTTGCAGCTACAAAATGGTATCCTTTGTGTACACTTCCATCTTCAAACTGAGCCCTCAAGATTACACCTGGCTTATCTGTCTTCATCATGAATTTAAGACTATCCACTTGCCACCCTCCAGATAAATTTGCTGGCGGACTTATGTTGAAGCCAATCCCATTCCAGCCGCTACCCCATTGATCACCAAAAGTCCACTTGATTGCATTTGAGTTTGGAACTGGGCCAGCCCCCTGGACAACGTCATAAAGTGCGTTGCCCCATTGAAAAGGCGAGAGATAATTTGGTGCCGCAATTCCATTAAATATCACAAATGGCACAGGACGGTTCCCTGTTCTCTCGAAATCGTCAAGCAGTACTTCCACAGAATCTCGCAAAAGCGAATTCGTAACAAAAACTATATTCCAACCCACAATTTTGTCCAGATCGAGCTTTTGATTGTTTCTAGGCATCCACCAGCTCGCAGGGGCAAGAATCACCCCTGTAGTGTCTGGCTGAACATCGCCTGTTTGATCTCTCGCTACCAAAGGAACTTTAATCTGCACCCATCCACCGGGTTGATAAAGTACATTGTCGTTTTCATATAACCATTCCTCAATCCGATCACCAGGTGCATCTTGATCAGCTACGTGAATCCGCAACGCCATGTTCGCAGGGTAGACGGGAGCCCTTAGTACCTTTATCCATAACCTTAAGGTGTCACTTGAACTCCAATCCATTGTCTGTTCCGAGGGTAGCCTGTATAGTATCATTGAGTAGCTTCCCCATGTATGGATAGAGTCAATTAAAATATGAGCATCAATTGACGCACGCCCTTGAACTTTGTCGGTGGAATCTTGTGTCCAGTAAAAATAATTCACATTCCCCTCAGTCAAAACCTGCACAAACGGATCCGCAGAAAGACTGTCAAAGCTCTCCAGGATTGTCCCCTGAGCACGAATCTGTGCCGATGTGAAGAGAAAGGCAACTACACTCAGTAAACCGATCCTTCTCATACCTTTTACTCCTTTTTAGTTTAGTTTACAAATTCGCGGCATGTACAACCTAATTGCATTAGCCGCCTTTTTATTTAGAAAAAAAATTCCATAATCCAGCTACAACCAAAAAAATAAAAAATGAAAAAAGAATGCTTGCTCTGTATCTTCCTTTTGCATCTCTTATCCTCAGAAACAACTGACTCAATCGTAGGTGATTCACATTTACTCTTAACTGAAGACAGCTCTCACGATCTATGACATAACTCAAAACAACAAAGACGAGAATACTGAACAAGAACAATAGTATCGATAGGTGAAGAAAGTTCACGGTCAAAATAGCTCTCGGCATGCTTGGAAAAACTCCCGCAACATGTGGTGATAATCTTAACACAAGTAGAAATAGCCCAGCTAATTCACCAATGATAAGTGTCCACAATGCTGCCTTTGCACTTCCTTTCCTTAATACGAAAGCAAACAAGAAAATGGCAGTGATGGGGGGGCTTACAAAGCTCTGCAGTCCTTGCAAGAACAAATAAAGCTGTGAGCTCACTAATTTTACTAATGAGATGCTCATAATTGCAACCATAACCATCACAAGTGTAGCTAACCTACCTACTAGTACCAGTTCATGATCTGTTGCTTGTCCGCGTCGCGGCAGGTAAATATCATTAGTTACAAGAAGTGCGGAGGTGTTGAATATTCCTGCAAGCGACGACATTATTGCCGCGAGAACACCTGAGAGAATCAATCCCTTTACACCAACAGGAAAGGAAATTCCCTCAATTAGCATTGAATAAGTTTGGTCTCCACCAGTTCCATGAAAAATCGCAGCTGTAACTAGACCCGGTAAAACCAAAAAAAACACAGGAAGAATTTTTAATGTGGCTGCGAATAGTGAACCAACCCGCGCAGCATCAAGGTTCCTCGAGGATAGGATTTTCTGGATGAAATACTGATCCGTGACCCAGTACCAGAATGCTACAATCGGTGCACCAAACAAAATTCCCGTCCACGGATAGTCTGGATCGCTCATAGGCTTGAACATACAAAAAAAATCTGACGGGAGGTCACGTTTAAGCTGTGCAAAACCGCCTACCTCCTTTAGTCCAAAAATTGTGAGGAGCAAACCACCCAGTATCAAGACAAAACCTTGAAAGATACCGGTCTTTATTACTGCAGAAGCCCCGCCAAATACTGAATACAACCCTGTCAGTAAAACTATAACTATCGCAGAAGTATATACATTGACTCCGAATAGCCTATTGAAAAGCAATCCACCTGCAAAGAAGGCAACTATCATCTTTGTAAATATGTACAAGACAATGGAAAGACTCGCGAAAGGACCGCGCAATAGGCGACCAAATCTTTGTTCCAAAAACTCTGGAGTAGTAGAGACAGAAGATTTCATATAAATTGGCGCAATCACCCACCCGAGAATTACCAGCACAAAGATGGCCATTAGCTCAAATTGACCGACAGCCATGCCCCTGCTTGCCCCAGCTCCTGCAAGGCCGACAAAATGCTCACTAGAAATGTTCGTTGCAAAAATAGACATTCCAACTGCAAACCATCCAAGGTCGTTTCCTGCAAAGAAGTATCTTTGAAAGGTCTGATCCTTCTTGCCCGCATAGCGAAACCCGATAATCATAGTGACAGCCAGATAAGTTAGGATTAAAGCTTCATCAATAAATGTAAATCCTGTGGCCATACTTGATCATAGCTAACAGAATCATATATTGTGCCACAAAGAAAGGAATATTCAAACTCAAATATTATGCTCAATCCGATTGGTCAGGACTTCATCAACATTCTTCCTGTTATTATAATGATAAGATGGCCTTATCATCCAAATAATAAGCTGGAAATCCGATGACACGATTGTGGCCAGTGGCGGTAATTTATCACGACTGCAATTCACGAATATTCGGGAATCGCATTATTTTAAATGAAGGATCTTCTGGACGCTCAGGATATTGCCTGACAGTACGCGACAAATGTATACCCCGGAGGGATAGCCTTCTAAATTAATAGTTACACGATGCAATCCTCTTCCATATGAAAAGTTCTGAACAGGTGCTATCAACTTTCTACCAAGCATGTCATAAAGTTCGATAGTGACCTGCCTCCGCGTTTCTGTAAAAAACTCAATTGTCGTAAAAGGATTGAATGGGTTTGGATATGCCTTCATTACCGTAAATTCCTCAGGGGTAGCCTCAGTCCCATTTGCATTTTTCGAACTGTGAACACCTGTCATGCCCCCAAGTTTGTTATATGGATCATATGATGGAATCATGTAAATTCCAACCCGTTTCATAATCTGTCTGTCCATTGAATATACTCCCATGCTCTCATAGCCTGCCGGGTGACTAGCTGAGTACCAGTCAAATGCGCACCACCATGTGACCCCTGCGAGAAAACCCGCACGGTAGTTGAGAGTTCCATCCACATTGATTGCTGCATACTTGGCAAATGCTTTGGCAAAAGTTAAATAGAAGACAGATGCTTGCAAGTTTTCGGTAGAATTATTCTCAGTGGACCAATATCCAAACTCTGTATCGATAATTGGCTTGTCCGGGTAATGAACATGGGCACTGTCCAGAAACGCTATTGTGCCATTTGTGCAATCTCCTGATAACCCATAAAATATTCCAAAATACATTGTCCAACCTGCCACATCACAATATTGCTGAGAGGGGTCGTCCGGACCAGGTCTGTCTGCTGCTGCCGATTCCACCAGTAACCTGCCATCATTGTAGTTGGACTTAATGTCATTCCTAATGGCTTGTATGTATATCAATCTATTGGATTGATCAAGACATTCGTTGCAGGTACTCCAAAACAAAATTGATGGCCTATTGTAGTCGCGAAACACCATCTCACGAAACATTTGCTGATGCACATGTCTCTCTGTGTTTTGAATTATGAATGCAGCCGGATCATCAAACTGCCACACAGGGATTTCCTCCATAATGACGAACCCCATTCTATCAGCTAATAAGTAGGTAATTGGTGAATTGGGGTAGTGAGCAGTTCTTATGTAATCGGCATTTAATCCTTTTATCTTCTGAAAATCAGAATATGTCACAGAGTCCGGAATACTCCTCCCATAAACAGGATGGTCTTCATGCCTGGCAACCCCTGTCAAAAAAATGGCCCTCCCATTCAAAAACACGTGAGTGCCTTCGACACTTACTGTTCGAATCCCAAATTGAGTGTGATATTGATCTAAGACCTCCCCATTAGCATCACGAAGTGTAATTCTCATTACGTATAAATTTGGATTTCGAGGAGTCCACAACTTAGGATTGCTTATAGAAACCACTGTTCTCCAAACTCGCACGGAGTCACCTTCGATTGTTATGGATTTATCAACCACTCCTGCCACAGGAACTTGCGACCCAATCAGGGCTGAAGCCTTTTCCGACAAAATGTTGCTTGAGTCTACGGTCGCTTGGAATATGTCAATATGTGAATCGACAAATTTTGAAGTGTCTCCTCTGTTAAAGAAAGTAATTGTTGTCTGAATGTTACCCAGCGTGTCGAGCGGTACGATATCTGCCCTCACAGTTGAAACAATGTTAGATGCTTCCAAATATACATCATGGATAATACCTGTGTAGTTAAACCAGTCACAAACCGTATATGGAACTATATCTTTTCTGGTCCCCCATGGCGGATTATCCACCCTTATTGCGATTGTATTCAGCCCACCATAAATGAGATATTTCGTAACGTCAAAGGAAAATGACGTATATCCCCCCTCATGCCATCCAACGTAGTTCCCATTAATCCATACATCCGCAATGTAATTTACAGCGTAAAAGACTAACCTCACAAACTTTCCACTAAAAGTGTCAGGCACGCTGAACGTGCGACGGTACCAGACTCCATTTTCGTAGTATTCAGGGACTTTTGGAAATGCATATATTTGATTTTCAACGGATGGAATTTCCTTTGTTTCCCAGAGGTTATCATTATAGTCTTTTAAGAACCGTCCCTCCGCCTCTGTACAAAGTGCAAGGTATCCCGCAGAATCGCGAGCACCTAATGAAATGTCATGATCGGCAATAAATCGTTGTTTTTTCCACTGACCAGATAAGTCGATCGTCGGACGATCTTGTTTCTCAAAAGTGGCAACTGGCACCCCACTTTGATACGGTATACTTATTCCGTCCACTTGACGCAAAGAAAACGTAACAGGCAATGAAGCGGTTTGCGCTAAAGCTAATTGACTCATCAAAAGGAAAAATTCGAGATAGAACACAATCTTGGCTTTGTCGAAACAGTAGAAACAATCGGTCATTTGTAGGATCTCCTATTTGAAAAGTTGCAATTGCCATGTCATTTAATGAGGAACAACTTTCTTGTGTTAATTCTGCCATTTATTAATATCCTGCAAAAATAAATGCCACTTGGAAAACCGCCCATGTTTGCTATGACGGTATGCTCCCCAGGATTTTCCTCTCCACTGAAGACCTTTGCCACTACTTGACCCAAAATGTCAAAGAACTCGATTTCAACGTGAGAGGTCGATGATAAGGTGTACTTTATCACACTGGACGAGGACGAAGGATTTGGGAAAATATTATCGACCTCATATTTAAAATCTCTGCCATTCACTTGAGATATTCCGTTGACTCCCGAGCTAAACATTAGGTAGTTTAAATTAAACCCCCCTGTTATGAAGAAGAGACGAAGTGCGTGAGCTCCCTCAGTCAAGTAAAACCCGTTAACAGTAATCGTAGCCCAGCTTTGCAATCCGCCACTTTTCGGCAAGCTAATTACATTTCCGACAATACTATTGTCCATCTGGATCACCAGCTTGCCACCGCCATTAGCAGACGAATATCTTATGTCGACTGAATAGGTATCGGCCTTCACAACACTAACAGTGTATTTTAACCATTCCCCTCCGCTTATCCATCCAACATCATATCCATTACTAGGATGGTCAAGACATGGTTCCAAATCAACGCCATCATTTCTATATGACCATCCGTTGTTCCAAGGGGAACCACCAATGTTCTGATATACTGAATCTAAATATGCATATCGGTCGTTTCCCATATCATAATTGTCCGCATAAATTATTCCTGGAATAACATTTTCTGCAAAAGGAAGTGTGGCATAAGTGTATGGCTGCCTCATCATCGCATCAATGACATCTTTTTGAAAAACACAATCCCTGAAATGGGATTTTAGGGCCATTTCAAGCAAGGCATTGTAAGCCGCATCAGTGGACGGGGGTGATGATCGCCCATTCCAGTAATCTAACAGTTGCCTGTACTCGGGTGTTTCCACAACATTGAGCGGACTGTTTATTGTGTTAAACTTTTTCAGGGTCCACCACGACCAGCCGATTTCACTTTGCTGCATTAACTTTATGCAATCTACATACCATTGATTAGAATTTTCCCCGGATTCACCCAACCAAAGCGGGATGTTGTAAGCACTCCGCAGTTTGAGATAATTCTGAATTGAACTTTGATCATTCTGGTTCCAATACTTATGAAAGCTATATACCATTTTAGGGTCCCATGGGGGAGTTAACCCTGTGAAATCTGTTGCGTACTGATTTCCCTCAATATAAATAATGTGGTTGGTGTCGATTGATCGAATAGCTCGTGTTATCCTCACATAGAGATCTCTAAGTGGTTTGTTGTCCCCACCAGGGAAGTCCCATCGAGGCTCGTTGAGCAAGTCATAGCCAGCAATGGCTGTTTCTTTATAATAACGACTTGCAATTCTTTTCCATATCTCGACCGTACGAGACTCCTTTAAAGTGTCTTGCCAGAGAGAAGGGACCGATGGATCGTAATCGGATATTGTCTGATCGCTCTATCCACCGGGTGCGCAGTGCATATCAAGAATTACATACATCCCCCATCTCTTGCACGATGCAACAACGCTATCGAGAAATGAGAAACCAATCTCGCTGTACACCCCTGGGGAATCCGGAGGTGTCAAAATGCTGTAGTGAAAGGGTAGCCTCACAAGATTAAAACCCCAGCTATGAAGCGCCTTAATATCATCCTCAGTTACAAAATTACGCTGAAAGTAGGAATAAAGTGTGTCAGCGTTCGTCTTCCCAACAAGTTTTTCTATTTTGTTTCTAATTTGACTGGGGGAATTGGCAAAGCTTGACATTCCAAACATGTACCCCTCAGGTTCGAGCCACCCCCCTAAACCCATGCCTTTGAAATATACTTCAATTCCTTTGCTGTCAACAATTTTTTGCCCCTTGACTGTGATAAACCCTTGTGCTTGTAGTGAACCTGCCAAAAATCCACACGTAACGATAAGAAAAACTATGACCTTCTTTATATAACACATTTCTATTTTACGGTGTGAGCTCGTGTTATTTCCTCGTCTCGCTCCAATATTCATTTCCATCATTGTCAATAAAACCAAACGTGCCAGAAGATTTAACCATGGCTATTCCTTCCTCAAAATTAGTAGCTCCTTCATAATGGAACTTGATCCGAACCTTCCCATCCTTTTGAATATATCCCCAGTAACGACCCCTTCTTACAGCAGCTAAACCATCACTGAAGTCGTAAGCCCCATCATAGATAAGAGGAACAGCTATCACACCCTGCAAATTGACAAATCCAAACTTCCCTCCCTTCTTGACCCGCCCCATACCCTCATGAAACGGGTATACATCGTCAAACTTCAAAGGTATAACAACTTCCCCTCTTTTATTGATGTATCCAGCTTGCCCCCCCTGCCAGACACCCGCTAGCCCCTCGTAAAATGGGGTCACTTGGTCAAAAACGGGCTTAACAACCACCCTACCAGTTATGTTTAGAAATCCCCATTTATATCCGATCTTAAAGCTGCAAAGGCCCTCAGAAAATGTTCCAACTTCATAAAAGATGGGTGGAATGGCAATCTCTCCTTTAGTATTTATAAATCCCCAAAAACCATTTAACTCAACCGCCGCCAATCCATCCGCAAATGTATCTTCTGAACGCAATGGTAAACCCTCGTATTGGAAGCCTGTGATTACGTTCCCATTCTTATCAATAAAAGCTCCCTTGCTTCCCTTGAATACGCCTGCCAGCCCATGGTTAAAGCTTAAGACACGCGAATACGTAAAGGGAACAACTGTGTCCCCCTTTAAATTTATAAACCCCCATAACTTTCCATATCTAACAGCAGAAAGGCCTTCATGGTAAGAACGCACCTCATTATACATCGGGGGGACTACCAAATGACCCGTTACGTCGGCAAACCCCCACATATTATTGAGTTCAACTGCGGCACGCCCCTCGAGCACGTCATAAACGTTATCATACACGGGAGGTAAAACCATCCTACCATCTTTTCTAATCAATCCAAACTTATGGTTATACTCTACCCTCGCAAAATCATTGTAAAATCGATCGACAAAATCATATTTGGGCTGTATCAGCACTTTACCATGTCTGTCAGCAAATCCCCACCTGTCGCCGACTCTATAAGGAATCAGGATGACTTGTGCTGCCGAAAACTGAAAAAAAGGCAGAATAAAGAATAATCCAAAACCATATAAGGTACTGATTTTAAATCTCATGTCGATCTGAACATTTATTATTTAGTTAGCACCATTTTATTTGTTTTTTGGAAATTATCTGATTCAAATCTGTACAGATAAACACCACTGGCAAGGTCATCCCCTTTAAACAACACGCTATGTGTTCCTGCTAGAACAAAGTTTCTAACTAGAGTTGCAACCCTGCGTCCAGTAACGTCATAAACTTCCAATGTTACAAAAGTATCTTTCGGAACAGAATAAACTATCGAGGTTGATGGGTTAAATGGATTAGGAAAGTTTTGCTCAAGGAGATATCCTTTTGCTGTTTCAATGTTATTATTAACTCCTGTGGTCACCTGGACAGAAAATGTCTGGCAAGTATCCGAAACCGAACGATCATTTTCACTCATTACTAATAAACGACAAGTTGAAGAAACGATATTTGGAACAAGCCACCTGTAAACGCCAAATTTCGCTGTCACCGAATCTTGGACCAGCGTCCAGTTGCCAACACCACTAGGTGAAAATCCAATCATAACCCGATCAACTAATTGGCTCTTCCATTTTATTTCAACCACACTATCAGGAACGAAGATTTCACCACCATTGGGAAAGATAAGGTTTATCAAAGGAGAAGCGTTAGGAGGTAAAATATAAAACTTGTTCAAGTTGCAGCTACCCGAATCAATGCACATCTTTACAAAATGTACTCCGGAATCAAGTTTAAAAGTTCTAGAATATACCGTTGTCCACGATTGCCACCCCCCTGTATTCGGAATTGTCACATTCCCAGTCACATTAACACCATCTATCTCGAAATGCAGTATGCTCTGGTTGATTGATGCGGATGCGGCACGAACCCTCACCTGGTACTCCCCGCTGTGTGAAACAATCACAGTATACAGCAACCACTCGCCGGGCTGTGTCCATCCAACATCATATCCCCCGCTTGTATCCAGACATGCCTCGATATCCACCCAATCATTTAATCGGTATTGTGCACCATGATTTGTGCTGTCGGAATCGAAATATGCTTTCCCTTGTCCACCTAAATCGTAGTCTTCAGCTTCAATTACACCCGGAACTTCAGCAGGAGTACCGCCAAACGGGGAAGTTGACGAATTGCCTAGCACATTGACAACCACAGTGTCAGAATAACTTGAATATCCGTTGCTTGAATAGGCTATACAATGAAGCCTATAAATTCCTGGAAACACGTCGTGCCATCTCATAGTGAATGGAGATACATAAGTTTCGCCAATCTTCATGGCATCCTGGAAAAACTCAACCTTCTTGATTTTTCCATTCGGGACAGAAGCACTCACACTTATTGGAATGTCATCATAAGGGCTGAGTAAAGCCCCATCTTTTGGTGATTCAATTTTGGCGCTTGGAAAATCTGCCGTGTCCGATGAAGTGTCCTGGTAAACTCTCACGTAGTCAACTAACATGGTCTGAGGAAAGACAGTTGTGCTGTTGGGGTTCCCTGGCCAGTTACCCCCCACTGCAAGGTTAAGAATTATAAAGAATTTGTTCTGAAATGCACTCATCCAGGCAGGGGATATATCTATCTGGTAATAAATTGTACTGTCAACGTAAAACTTTATCAGTTGTGGTGTCCAAATCACACCAAACAAATGGAAACCATCCGCAAATCGACCAGATTTCAGCGAAATCTTTCCGCCTGATTGTACATGCCCATTTTGATTCCAATGCAAAGTCCCATAAACGGTAGAATCACTTAACTGCGTACCGGTATTCCCAACTCCACTCCCTCCAATCATTTCCATGATATCAATTTCGCCACATGACGGCCAGCCCACGGTAGATATATCATCACCCAACATCCAAAATGCCGGCCAGATCCCATTGCCATAGGGAAGCTTGATCCGAGCCTCTGCCTTACCGTATCTAAACGAAAACTTTCCCTGGGTTTTGATACGAGCAGAAGTGTAATTAAAACTGCCGTAGTTTTCCTTTTGAGCTGTTATTGCCAGATAGCCGTTTTCGACACTTATGTTTTGTGAACGGCTAGTGTAGTACTCAAGCTCGTTATTCCCCCATCCATTGACGCCATTGCCAACTTCATACGTCCACTTTGAAAGGTCCAAAGTTGTACCATCAAATTCATCAGACCAAACAAGCTTATATTTCTGGGCGAAAGTAGGAACAAAATTAATGAATAATAAGAAAATCATAAGTGAAAAAGTCTTCATCTTTTACTCCATAAGAATCAAGCTCTTAAAACACTATGCACTACAAGACGACTCAGGGAATGAGCCAGGCCTTCCTTTGAACATAATTCGTCCATTCATACCACGGACCAATGTAAGGTAACGCAGTAATTTTACCTCCAAACCCAATGTACTTATATGTGAACATCGGAATATTTATAACGTTCAGCTTTTTCAACAGATCATAGTTTACCGTTACACCATACTTATCACTCAGCCCAGCAATATACCGGTAAAACTTTTCATTGAATTTCTTTTCGAGAACATCACGCCTTATTGATTCTTTTTCTTGATTAAAGTCAGAGTCAACATTTGTCGTGTCATATCTACGTCCTATCAGCTTAATAATTGAATAGCCGCTATCAGTTACGATTGGCCCGTAGACCTGTCCAACCTTAAGCCTCGAGGCAATCTTCCCTATGTTACCCAAAGAGCTTACAGAAGAAAACCCGCTTTCTCCATCTGTTAAACCCGTCGATTTCCTCTCTGTGTATTTTGCAGCAACAGACCTAAAATCGACCCCGCTTTGCAGCAATCTCATTGCATTTTCCAAAGTGTCAACACTGTGAGTTAGTATTTCAATGATATTTACCTCTTCTCTACCCTTTGGCTCGAATCTTCTCCCCAAAAGTTTCATTAACACGTAACCACTGTCGGTCTTAATTGGCCCACTAACATCATTAATTCCCATTTCAAGACAACTTTTTCCTAGCACACCTAAAGACGCGGGGTTTTCGTATGGAAGCTCTCCATGTTTCAACTTCATTGCCAAAGATCCATTGTAAAGGGATGCAAGGCTGTCAAAATCCTCCCCAGATTTGATTTTACCATATATTGCTAATAGAGTATCTATATTTGAATTCACTATCAAAGACAGCTTTACCTTTTCCCCTTCCACGTTTTCCAGAAAGTACTTTCTTAAGTCATCTTCCGAAACCCTGACAGAATCACGAAACGTGTTCTTTAGCATTTTTGCCAGATAACTATCCCCCCATATGTGTACATCCTGTTTTAGATCAGGATCGTTCTCGAGCCCCTCTGCACGAGCTTCCTGCGCCAAAAATTCATATTGTATATATCGGTTTAAGTGATCCATCAAATCACGCGCCACAGTATTGAGCGATCCATCCTCCACCAAAAACGGGTAGACAATAAGGCCGTATAAATACTGATGTAGTGTAATAGGCCTGGCTTTTGAATGAACAATTTCTCTGTCTAACTCTCCCGCACCAAAAGAGTGCATCAGTTTTAAAACATCTGATTCGTTGAGATAAAGATGCCCATGGTACCCGAAATTGTTATGGATTTGTTTGTTTAGCAATATATCTGACACACTTTTTGCGAGATGCCAAAATAGCAAGCTATCCACCACAGCTCGTTTGTCACTAAAGAACTCCCGAAGATATTTGATTCCAATCTCTCTTGACTTTCTAGTTCTAATGACCTCTATAATTGAATTGTTGTAATTAGGGTCGTTCATATCAGGAGGGATTGTAAAATCTTTTCTTATAAGCTTAAAGATAAACCACCCGGTTTCCGTCTTAACAGGCATCGATACCCTCCCGATGCTCAAATTATATAAAGTATCCTCAACATTATCGTATGCCATTTGCCCATAAGTAATTCTTAAAACAGACCTGTTGGAATCAGCTTCGACAGGATCCGATATCGCCTCGATAGAATCAAAACTTGCCCCTTTTAAAATAGCGGAATAATACCTATATATTCTCTCGGAATCGGCAGCTGAAATGACCTTTACATACAAGTTTTGGGAAGCTCGAATGAGCGCTTTTCTAATATCTCCTTGTGAGATCTGGACTTTCCTTGAAATTTCTCTCTTATAAAGAGCATCCCTGAGATAGATATCATTCAGCTGAGCAATTGACTGTTTATAATAGTCGGTGTTCGAAAATCCTAATTTTGATGCTTCTTGTGCAAGCAACTTTTCGGCAATTATAGAGTAAAGTAATTCTAATTTGGTTGTGTCAGTACTCCACTGATTGGTGGACAAATGAGGCATCAATTCATACCTCATTTTGAATTCCCGCGTAGTTATTATTTTGTCACCTACTTTCGCTATGTAACCCTCAGTCGGCTGAGAGCGTGCTAATATATTAAATGTCAAAACGAAAAGAGACGCAACTTTCAAAGTGTTCTTAAGTTGGGTTGTTACGCACACCCTGCGTCGCGAGTATTCAAACATGAAATAGCCTCATTCAATCAAAAGGTAAGTATTATTAATTCGATAATATCATTGATTCAAAACATGGTTTGACAACGCGAATTAATGACAAACAAATGCACCTACAGTTTAGTCATAGCAATATAGTTCAAAGGTTGTGCCAAAGCCCTCAATCGGTAGCGATAAGACTCTCTATTGTAAAAAGTTTATTTCAGTCCAAGCTCCTTGGCCATGCGATAATAGTTTGGTGGGGCTAAACCCAGTTTCCTAGCAGCTTCGGCATCAGAACTCGAATTACGACGAATGAAAATGAAGTACCTTTTCCTCAACACTTTCTCAATTTGTGAAAGCGGAAGCTGGTTACTTTTGAAGAAGCTATCGATACCATCATCTTGCAGAGATAGGTCCCCAACGGGGGCTCCCAATGCCCGGCGAACATCTGAAGCGCTAATTTGGTCATTATCATAAAAAAGGAGTCGCTGAGCTACATTTTTCAATTCCCTTACATTACCAGGCCATACATAGTCGGTTAACACCTTCATAGCATCGGGTAAAACTGTTGGCCTTGTTACGCCCATACTAGCACTATACTTGCTCAGAAAATGATCTATTAGTACGGGAATATCCTCTGTTCTTTGAGCAAGATCGGGAACATGAATCCTTATTACATTCAGTCTATAATACAAATCTTCACGAAGCCTCTTTGCTTTCACTTCCTCTTCAGGATTTTTATTCGTTGCTGCAACTATTCTCACGTTGACTTTAACCTTCCCTGTCCTTCCGATCTTTTCTAATTCTCCATCCTGAATTACTCTGAGAAGTTTAACTTGGGCAGAAGGGGGCAGTTCCGTTATTTCATCAAGAAAGACAGTTCCATTATCAGCGATTTCAAATAACCCGGGTTTCTTCTTATCAGCACCAGTGAATGATCCCTTTTCATATCCAAATAATTCGCTTTCAATGAGCTCAGAAGGCAGCCCGCCGCAATTAATTGCAACAAAATTCTCGTATTTTCGGTCACTATTGTAGTGAATGTTGTATGCCACAAGTTCCTTTCCTGTCCCAGATGATCCACTAATGAGAATACTTACATCGCTTTTTGCATACTTGACGATTGATTCCCTCAGAGATTGAATCGCGGGCGATTCACCAACTATCCTTTTTTCTTCTAGAATGCTCTTGACATTGTTGTATAGCTTCTGATTTGATTCAAGCCATTGACGTTCGATTCTTGATCTCTCTGCGGCATTAATTATACTTAGGATGAGATCGGTTGGTTGATAAATATACTCAATGTCTCCAGGATACTTCGTTCCATACCAGTATGCTCCGGCCTTCAGCAATCTATTTGCAAAGTCGTAGTCAGTGACATTTATAGTCATCTTGGTTATAACTACAATTTGAAGCCAAGGAGAAGCGACTTTAATCTCCTTCACCAGATCTTCTCCCATCAGTCCACCAGACAAATTTAGGTCCATCAGGACAACATCATAGGCGGTCGGTTTTTCCTTTACAAGGGCCAAAGCTTCCAAACCATCTGAAACCACATCAGCAATTCTAATTCTATCGGCAAACGGTCCAATTGTATTTTTTATCCTCACAACATCATATTCTTCGTCCTCAATAATGAGAACATTGATCTGATTATAATTAGACATAGTAACAATCACGCATTTTTAATTGAAATTAAAAATTCACATCCGCCGTCCGGCAAATTAGATGCATCAATTGACCAACCGCAGCGGCGAGTCATCTCGTAAGCGATGTAACATCCATAGCCAACATTTTGCATTGACGCCTGCTTAGTCGAAACGTTTTCATGAAATATTTTCTTTACCCCATTGCCATCTGTCTCTAAAAGAGATGGCATAATTCCGATGCCATTATCGCGAATCGATATTGTGATCAATCCTACGTCAGGATCATATTTAGTAGTTATAACCACGGTGAGGTCCCTTCTATTTCCATGTTCAATACTGTTTTGAATCAATGGCTCGATTATTTCCCATACCACATATTCATTGACATGAACTGCAGGTAAATTTCGATCCTCGACAAAACTAATGTTGAATGTTCCACTTTTACGAAAACTTCTTAAGAAAATATTGTTGATCGAAAACCGAATAACTTCATTAATGTCAGTATAAAAGATTGGACTTCGGATAGTTTGAATGGGGGGATCATACCATTTCATATCATAAATTATTCTTGAAATGAAGTTAGCATATTTGCTTAGTCGATATTTTATGGACTCAATATTGTCTGGTTTCAGCATAGACAGATCGCTTCTCATAAAACCGACTATCTTTTCAGCCTTATGATATGTATGGTAAATTCGACGAGTAAAGGCAATTTCCTTTTCATGGATAATCTGTTCCTTTAAACTGTGCTCCCTTTCTGCAAATAATGCATTCAGTGCCTGGTCACGTTCCTTTACAGTATAAGAGGATATGAAATACATTGACAGTAAACCCAATGTAATCAGGGAAAGATAAATCAAGGATAATTCATCATAATTTGATGCAACTTCACTTGTAATGATGCTAAAGGTAGGACGTTCACTGACAAAAAGAGCCCCAACGTATTCTCCTCTGATGATAATTGGAACAAAAGTTTTAAAAATCCTCCCTCCCTCGATAATACTTACAATCTGCTGTTGAGAAATAAGTTGAGAGCTTAGCTTCTTGTAAAGTATTATCGCATCATGGTGGCTCATGGTATCTATACTACCTTCGTTCCATTTTGAAAACAGGATTTTGTAAAGCGATTCCCCATCATCTACCGCGAAGAGTTTCCCACCTTTCTTGAATATCACACATATCTCTTGTGTGTTGTGCTGTAGGGCTTGCTGTGTAAAGAGTATATTAAACGCGCTAATCAATCGTCTCGCCTCCTCAGAATTCATTTCACCCCTTCCCACACTTTCCAAAAGGAGCTCGAAAGATGTTGTCGTCAGATTAGCTGTCCTTTCAGCTGAGTCCTTCTGATACCACTCCTGAGTTGTGCCAAACAATGACCTCATGGACGATTTATTTATTACCGACACGATTAACTGAAACCCGAAGACTACAACAAAAATAACGGTGAGATGTTTAAGCTGGAAATGATGTTCCCTGACCTGGTCAGACAACCGATGTTCTTTCATAGTACCACCCTTTCTATTTCATTTAATCGTGACCATCTCAGACTCGATCATCCGTTGGGCAGTTCCTAAAGCCTCCTTAGCGGTCATTTTTCCTTCTATGGCGAGATGTAGATAGTAAGACAAAATATCTGATATCCTGGTGTATTCTTCTGACTTAGGACGAAACACCCCGTGCTTGAACAGCTGCGCATAAAATATCAGCTCGGGATGCCTTTTCACAAACGCCGAATCTTCATAAACAAATCTATTAGTCGGCAAAAATCCACCATCCTCATACATGACTTCCTGCGCTTGTTTGCTGCCCATGAATTGTAAGAATTCAATTGCTTCTGGAATCTTAGTTGAGTATTTCGATACCATCAAGTCAAATCCACCAAATGCAAATGATGGCTGAGCCCCTTTCATATGAGGCAGAGGAGCAACCACGAGATTTGCAAGGACTTGAGGATATTTCTCGACAAGAAAGTTATTCCGCGCTAATGCCGGCCAGGCACGCAGGAAAACACCGTTTGTCTCAGCAAAGAATTTGTAGCTCTCGTCTTCCTTTAAACCACATACCTGACGAGGGGAGATTTTGTAAGTATTCACAATATCGATAAGAAATTTCAGAGCACTGATGTCCTCAGGACTGGTCAATTGAGGGTAACCGTTTTTCAAAATCTTTCCACCAAAGTTTGATAGCACCTCCACGTACATACACATCAACCCCTCATAACCATCAGCCTGAAACACAAAAAAGGGGCGAGATTGATCCGGAAGTTCGTTATGCAATTTAATGAAGTCATCCCATGTAATCGATTGGCTCAGTAACTTTATCCATCGCGTTGAGTCAGGTAATCGCTTTATGATATCCTTCCTGTAATACATAACTGAAATATCAAGATAAAGTGGTATTGCCAGCGTACTGCTGTCGGATGTACATGGAACCAAAGCATAGCTCATAAAGCTTTTCTTGTCACGAAGTGGAAAATACTGGTCTAATGGCACACAATATCTTGCAAACCTGGGCACATCAACCATATCCACCGCAAAGATGTCAATCCTGTCACTTTTGCTTCTGAAATAACGAGCAAACAACTCTTTGCGCTGGTCGGTGCTAAATTTCGAGAATGGCAAATCAATGGGTACCACTTCAATTTTACCACGATGAGCCCTGTTAAAAATGTCAATCAGCTTTTGATGTGCGGAAGAAATATTATCAGCATATGTTATTCTTATAGTGCTGTCTTCACTATAGCTTCCATCATAAGGTGAAAGAACGCGAAAGAGGGCAATGAATGAAAGAACAATTACTGACACGATCAAGATATATATCCGTTGAGTCGAGGTGAGTTTGAACTTCATTTTAAACCTTCAAAAGCAACTAACAAACCTTTTGATTGCTTCAGCAACTGATTCTAAGGTCCAATCGAGGCATAACCCTGAATCATAAGTGCTCATGCCAGACAGTGTAATATATACACCATTAAAAAAATTTACTACATACTATAATCTGCTGATGGGTTGCTAAGTCTTAGAGAACCGCTACTAAGAATAAAAGTTGATTTACTCTAAGATTCATTACCCCGACCGCTTGTAAACCCTTACGTAATCGACCACCATCTGTTGCGGAAATACCGTCGTATAATCAGGGTTTCCGGGCCAATCCCCTCCCACTGCCACGTTTAATATCAAGTAAAACCTTTTATCAAATGGAGAGCCAATATAAGTCCTGAAGAACATTGAAGAATCAACAAACCAGCTTATCGAGGTTGAATCCCATTCAATAGCAAACAAATGGAACCCATCTGAAAAGAAACCGGTTGGCAAAGTATATGACCCCTGCCTTTGTTGATTTGTTTCTCCAAAATGAATTGTCCCGTATACTTTGTTTGGCTTATCCCCAAGCAATTCCATAATATCTATTTCACCGCTTAGCGGCCAACCACCATAGTATGAATCGGTCGGCATCATCCATATCGCAGGCCAGATCCCTTTGCCATAAGGGAGCTTCGCTCTTACCTCTATTCGTCCATATATCCAATCACCTTTGTTCTTCGTAACCAAACGTGCTGATGTATAGGAATTACCAAGATAATTCTCCTTCAATGCTTGTATTACCAGAAAGCCACTATCAACGTAGGCATTGTTAGGACGGGAAGTATAGTATTCAAGTTCGCTATTTCCCCAGCCATTCCCACCCACTTCATAGCTCCACTTTGAAAGATTAAGCGCTGTTGAATCAAATTCATCGTCCCAAACGAGTGTCCATCCGGGCAAAGTAGGAACAATCCTCTCATTGGTAGAAGTGATGTTTCCTTTCCCACAGCTGATGACTAATGTTGCAACAACAATCAATAGTAGGTATTTAAGGAGGTTATACATCCCAAAACAAAAGGTCAATATGTTAAGCCATAACCGTAAGGAAAAAGTGGGTTGTAGTTGGGATCTCCGTAGTGAATTGGGATCTGATCCATGCTCCGCGGCCATGATTGTGAAAGCTTTCCTGTTGGTTTGTAATCACCAAACAAAACATCGGCTACACCTTCTCCTTCAGTCCCGGGCAGCCATGCAGCAATGAATGCGTCAGACATATTCAGGGCATCGTTTATTATCAACGGCCTTCCCGACACGAGAATTACAACAACAGGGATATTTGCACTCTTCAGGTTTCTTATGACATTCATGTCTTCCGCTGACAACGACAAGTCAGTCCTGTCTCCTGCACCCTCTGCGTAAGGAGTTTCTCCAACAACAGCAATACCTACGTCCGCACCAGATGCTCCTGTTCCGTCTTTTGAATAAACTACCTGAGTGTTAGAAGAGACTATCTCCCTTATCCCCTGAAGAATCGTTGTTCCTTGAGTAATATCACCACTGGAACCTTGCCAGCTTATCGTCCATCCTCCACATTGATTACCTATGTCATCAGCATTCTTACCAGCCACAACAATTTTAGACAAATTCTTACTCAATGGAAGAGTTTTGTTCTCATTCTTTAATAACACAATCGACTCACGCACACATTGCCGTGCAAGTTCCCTGTGGGCATCCGACCCAACAGTTGGCGTTAAACTTCTATCAGTATAGGGATGCTCAAATAAACCCTTTAAAAACTTGATTCGTAGGATTCTCCGCACTGCATCGTCAATCCTGGACATTGGGACCCTTCCTTGATTGACAAGATCCTTCAGAGTCGAAATAAACCTTTTGTAATCGTCTGGTACCATAATCATGTCTATTCCCGCATTGACGGCGGTTTCCACCTGAGTGCTATAATCACCTGGCAACTGATTTATCGCCGCCCAATCAGATACAAGAAAGCCCTTGAAACCGAGCTCCCCTTTCAACACATCAGTTAACAAGTACTTGTTTGCACTCATCTTCACACCATTCCAGCTGCTATACGAAACCATTATAGTGCCCACACCATCTTTAATCGCCTCTATATACCCCGGCATATGGATTTTTCTTAACGTTTCCTCGTCACATATTGTGTTTCCTTGATCCCTTCCCCCCTCTGTTCCTCCATCCCCCACGTAATGCTTTGCGCATGCCACGACGCTAGAAGGGCTGCTCAACTCCTCACCCTGAAAGCCTTTAACTTCTGCCTCCGCCATCATAGTCTGTAATTCTGGACTTTCACCAAAACTCTCATAAGTTCGTCCCCACCTTATGTCACGTGCTACAGCGATACAGGGAGCAAACACCCAATTTATACCTGTTCCTGCCACTTCTTCAGCAGTAGCTCGCGCTGCCTTCTCAACCAAATAGGGATCTCTAGTGCATCCCATTCCTATGTTATGCGGAAATATTACTGCCCCTTTGACGTTGTTATGACCGTGGACTGCATCAATACCATATATCAATGGAATTTTCAGCCGAGTTTGAAGAGCATACCACTGATAACTATCATACATGTTTGCCCAGCTATTCGCATTGTTTACCGCTGGAGCTGATCCGCCACCGCTCAACAGGGATCCAAGCGCATAGACCTTTATGTCGCTGTCAGCTTGCAGATATTTCCTATCGACTTGAGTCATTTGACCTATCTTTTCCTCAAGTGTCATCTGATTGAGAAGCTTATCAACTTTACTATCAACATTGGCTGTGTCTTGGTCAGACAATCCCGTCAGATTGCCCTTGCAACTCAACAAAAGGAGTGCTGCAAGTATAGAAAGCATTGCTCGGGGGAAACTTTGTCTCTTCACTTTTGCGATCTGAAGCCTTTTCAGGAAAAGCGATTTCATGAGAATTATTCCTTTAAATTTTAACTTGAATCGATTATCTACGTAAAAATTATCTCTCGACTAACTGCACATGATTTTTCGGGACAAAATGCGTGCCAGATAATTTATCAGATAAACAATCGTAAAGCTCTCTATATTGTAGACAGAAACATCAATCTCATCCCAGTTCTGGATTATCATAGTAATAAGACAGCTTATCAAAATAGTAATAAAAGCTCCCTGAAAATTGGATCATACCTAACCATTCTACAGGAAATTTTCCATGATAGTTAAGTTTAAGTTAGAGTACTCGTTGACCGCGCCCCGACACAATTTTTTAGTACAAGATTTTCCAAATTGTTTTTATCAGAGTGACTATTACAAAGAGTGCACCCGTACTGCACGCAGTAGCAAGTGCATTCCTAACAAGACTCCTGTTGGCAACTTCCTCGAGTAATTTTCTCCGTTTAAGCAACCGTGCAATTCCAACAATGAAAGAAGATATCAAAGTCATAAACAGAAGACCATCAATAATGTAACCAATGAAATAATACTCCTTCCACAGCATGTCAAAAGGGCAATGATGTGCAGGCATACTATATATGTATTTCGCATAATGATGTATGACTGCCAGAAAACCTATTACAACCACGCCTGCTCCCGCAACTGGCGAAAAAAAAGGCATCACACTATTTCGCATCCGATCAAAGAAAACTATAGACATATTCAAAGCCACATTGATACCAACAAAAAGATAAAAGAGCCCGATTACTAAATTCTCTTTTACATTCATTGCAACTACGGATGTCGGCTCGTTTCCAGCAGCCCCAAACGTGACGCTGCAGCAAGTTGTTATAATGTCAGGCTTTATATTCACAAAATATAAAAACTCAATTATAGTGGTAAATAATATAACAGGGGATAACGCAAGTAAAGCAAGAAATTTTTCTTTGGTCAAAGGATATTCAGGTAGCTGCCTGTCTATTTTGTGTAAATAAATCCAAAAGGACAGTAGGAAAAAAACAACAACCTTCAAATAAAGCGTAGGCCAACCGAAACTATCCACATTCAACGAACCAGTGGCACACATTGCACCTCGTATCAATGGAGGAAAGTGGTCATTAACCGTTAGAATGAACAACCAAAGCGAAAGTATTTCAAATGTGAATACATAAACTAACAATGCCGAAACAAGATAACTCTTCCTCTCAAGCATGAGCTGAAATTGGGAAGATGAGTTAGGATCCCATCTAACTGCAATCTTCCAGCCAATAAGTGTTCCCAAAACCGCCATAAGCGTACTCAAGGTGTCCCCTAACAGGAGAGAAATCACCCAGTGATCTGTCATCATAGCTTTTCGGTCTCATTTACAATATGCCCGTCACGAAAACTAATGACTTTATCTACAATTGATGCCCTTACGACAAGCGGATCGTGTGTTGCTATAACGATTGTTTTACCAAGGAACTTGAGTTCAGTAAATATATCCATAATGCTTTGTGAAAGTCTCGTATCGAGGTGAGCTGTAGGCTCGTCAGCAATGACAATCTCAGGATCTGCTATGAGGGCCCTCGCAACAGCAACGCGCTGCATTTCCCCCCCCGAAAGTATTCCAGTCTTGAAACGTAGTCTGTGCTTTATGGAAAGCTTATCAGCCCAAGTCTCTACTCGATGATTCAGTTCTGCGGTTCCTATTCCAGTAGGGACAAGCGGCAGCGCGATATTTTGAAATGCCGTTAGATCGCCAATTAGATTGAAATTCTGAAAAATAAACCCAATATGTTGCCGACGAAACTGCGTTAAAAAATCCTCTGACCACTTGGAAACTCGGCTGCCGAGTACAAATAAGTCTCCAGAGCTTGGCTTCGCCATACACCCAATGACAGTAAGTAACGTCGTCTTGCCAGATCCTGAAGGACCCTGGAAAACAATAGTTTCTCCTTCATTTATGTTAAAACTGACGCCCTCAATTGCGATGACTTCATTTGGTAGGCCGTCATTGAATATTTTCACAATGTTATCGGCAACGACAACACTATATGGCATTTATTACCTCCGAAGGATCAGCTACTGCCGCCCTCCATGCTGGAACGATAGTGGCTGCAGTGTATGGTAACACAGAAAGGAAGAAAACCAACAGAACCGAGCTCGCCTCGACATGCCTTAATAAATGAAAACTTGGATATATGACTGACCATCCTACAAGGAACGGCTTAAGCACAGGTGCATCGAGAAAGAAGACATGTATATAAGCAGCAATCAAGCCAAGCAAGGTAGAGTTTACGGAAACTACAACCCCCTCCCAGAACCTCTGGATTAGTACATCTGAGATTCCCCAACCAACTGCTTTTTGTATGCCAAGTTCACGGCGCTCCTTGGAGCTAAAACCACTCGCCTTGACCCAGGCCAATATCAAGAACGCCATAAGGGACATCGACAAACCGAAGATGAATAAACTTCCGCGATAACCAAACAATGACCGGTAAGTAGAACGTAAATCATTACGTGTAACTACCCTTGTGCTTTTAAACCTCCGACTTATCTTTTGTGCTACTGTTCTGACTTCGTCACTATTGCTAACGTATACAGCTATATCAGTTGCATATCCATGTGTTATCCCGAGCAGCTGCCGTGCAATTTCCTTGGGAACTACTATCAAATCTCTCGTCAACAAATCGGATTCTGAAGAAAAGACCATGGCAACTTTGAGTGTCACCATATTCTGACCAGTATCAAGCAAAACGATTTCCCTACCCAATCCAGAAGAATACGCTTCGAGATACCCTGTCCCACACGCCACAACAGGCATTGATCTTGATAACATGGTTGTGTCACCAGATACGTATTTCAAGTACCTGGGTAAACTGTCTGAACCAATAATCGTGAACACACCCCCGGTGATCGAGTCATAATAATACCCCCATATCCGTGCTTCAACTTCTCGTACTCCACGGATTCCCTTTATCTGTTTTATCATTGATTCATCTATAGGCACAAGTCGACCTCCCATTATCCTCTGTACCCAAATTTCTGGTGTCCATTTTATAACGATTTCCGATTCATACAGTAAAGCCTCAATAAAGAATAAAACACTTCCAAACGCAAATACGATAAATGAGTAAACAAGTATTAACCCAACCGTGCTGCGCCAATGTCTGAGCATTGCTATTAGCGAATAACCAAGTATATTTATCAATCTTCTCATGGATTCCTCCGAAAAAGATATCGGGGTGGGCTTAAAAATGTTGACGACGGAAAGTGGTCGTGAAAGCCCGGCAAGTCCTGAAATGGAGCTAGGGGCTCAGGCAGAGAGATATGTCGGGTGTGCCTCGATTCAGTGCATACACACAGATCGGTGAGCAATAAGGTTTGCGTTGCGCTCCTTTCCATTTCTAATCTCTTTGCATAAGTCGGATCACGCATCCCATACAGAATCAAAGCAACAACAACTATTGCTTCGAACAATATAATTGATAGTGCCAGGATGCCAACTCGATATGGTTGGTTTTTGAGCAACATCTTTAAGCCCGCCATTTTTTCTCGTTTAACAAACTCAATTCCGGCTATTTCTTTGGCGCCTTTGCAGAAGTTCTTTCTCTCCTTATTTGTAATGCGGTTTCAAAGGCATCTTTGCCAAAAAGAATTGTTCCACCATAAATTTTCTGATAATGCTCTGCTGAATACTTGTTGCCAAAGCTGAGTTCCGGTAACATTGCTCTCACGGGTATAATTCTACTTCCGAATAGATAAAATGCTTCCAATCCATTTAGACCAAAGTACCCAGTTTCAGCATCATAGACCTCAACAGCAGCATCTGGATGATCCTTAACGAAGGCAGATGCACATCCGAGGGCACAAGCATGGTACACCGAATCTGTGGTTTTGATGTCAACGCGGGTCAACATTTTTTCATATACATCCATTCCACAAACTGGACATGTGCCTATTCTGTGCCCAAGATCCGGCAACAAGATGTTAGATGAACTTTGTGAAATACCAACGCTTGTCAACGTTGTTACAATTAGAAAAATTGTCATGCTTACCAACATTCGAACGGACATTTTCTCATCTCCTATTTTTAATAATTGATACTCACATTTACGTCAACTGATCGGCCAGGCTCTAAAATTGGAGACCCTGTCAGCTTGTTAATCCGGTTTAAGTGCTCATAATAAGCTTTGTTGAAAATATTCGTAACGCGGAAACTCAGGGTGAAGTAGCGAATAACTTTTTTACCAGCTTCAACAGAAAAAACGGCAAACCCTGGCGTTCTTGCTTCCTGAAACGACGTTGAGATCCGATTCTGTGGCGCTACGAATCTGCTGCCCAACATAATCCAGCTTTCAATATCTTTCATACGGTAGAATAGATTTACATCCCCTTCGAGGGGAGGAATTTCAGGTAAAGGCTCATGGAGATCCATATTTTGTCCGTAGGTATAAAAACCTTTAACACTAACCTGCAGCGGCCTATTTAAAGGAAATGTTGCCGAAAATCCAGCCCCTGCAATGTGAGCATTTGAGACATTATAAAATTGCTTGACTCCGTATACACCTGGCGTAACAGGTTTGATAGTTGTTATAAGCTTTGCAGAGATATAGTTACTTACAATCGATGCAAATGCTGAAGCGCTTAGCTCCGCAAATTCAGATTGTAAATCCGTTGACAATTCGAGTTGTAAATTTTGCTCGGGCTTTAAAGACGGGCTGCCCAAATAATCGTAATTATCTCTTCCAACAGGGAGTAGATTGATATATCTCTCACTAATATCTGCTGTGCGCGATCCTAACCCAAGTGCAGCTTGAATAAGACATTTGTCTGATAAAGACCACATAAAACCAGCAGTTCCACTCGGATTGAGTTCGCTCCCTCTCAGTGACTGCGCGAATGAAGTGTTAAAGAGAGAAACAGGCCTATCTACTGATGACGAAACAGCATCTAACCTAACCCCTAATAGTGCCGTCACCACAGGAGAAACCGCCGCGTGTGCTTCAGCAAAAACGCCTATATCCTTCAAATGGGCGTCTTGCCAGACTGTGTCAACAAAGCTCTTACCAGCCAATGGCCCAGAAACCATATTTCTGCGCCTATCACCCGATTTGTAGTTTTCATATCCATCCATTCCAACGTAAACCGTCGATCTTGATGATAACTTAGATGATAATTCTATCCTGGCACCATAAGTATTAGATTTTACATCTGTAATAGCATGCTGTATTGAAAAAGTCGGCTTCCACTGATTGCCCATGATATGGTGCACAAAACTACCGTAGATCTTTGCAGAGACTTGTGTAACTGTTAGGAAGTGCAAATTTGATGCCACATCCAGTCCATACATGTGAGTATCATCAACATAAGCATCCATAGGAAGAGCAGGATAGTACACATCCCTCATGAAAGATGCTCGATTGGTAGCCTGGATGCGACTATCTTCTCCAGGATTCAGACCCAACTTTAAGGAATAGTCCTTAACATCAAAGCCACCGTTGATGGTACTGCCATCGCCCGCCTTGTAAGAGCCATAGTCCTTCAGCCCGCCACTGATGTATATGTCCGCAAGCCTCGTTCCCGAGGAAACAGATAGTCGACCACGCCTCCCATTCCAGTTACTCTCGTAACCAGCATTGGCAACAGCGTTTAGTCCGAATTTGGCGAATCGCTCAGAACGATCCATTACAAGATTAATTATTCCGCCAAGCGTGGGACCGAAACGTACAGAGAAAGGACCCCCAAGAATCTCGACCTTTTCAAGGTCTTCAGCCTGTATGTGTGCAGTCGGCGGGTCCATTCTGTTTGGACATGCCCCCCATACGTGCATCCCGCCATCCACCATGACATTAAGCTGATCCTGCCGAAACCCATGAAGAACAGGATCGAGGGCAATTCCTCCTTTTCGAATTGCAGACCCTCCCGGTATAGTCCTTATAAATTCGCCAACGTCCTTTACTCTGGTGTTACTAATCTCATCATGTGAAATCCGAATTTGTGGATAAGTGCTCATGCGGTTTGCACTAATAACGATCTCCCCAAATCTAACAGCAATATCCTCATCGAGCTCAACGCGAACTTCTACAACTGAACTCCTTTGAAACTCGAGCACGAGTTCCTTTGTCTTATAGCCAAGCAACGAGACTCTAACCCTTTGTTTTCCAGGTGGCACACCCTTAATAAAAAATTGTCCATTAAAGTTAGAAACATCACCAAGGCTCGTCCCAACCACAACTATATTCGCCTCGGCCACTGGCTCTTGTGTCTTTCCGTCATAAACCGCACCTTTTAGGACAGATCTGCTCTGCCCCCATGATTTTATTGATAGCAAACCCGACAAAATAAAACAAAGTACAAAAACTCTTTTCATTTTTGTTTCCTCCATATCTAAGTTTTTCCATGACATATCTACATATTCTCTCCCTCAGACAATTCTAAAAGGAGGTCCCACTTGATTTCAGGGAACCTTAAAATAGATTTCCCATGATGATCGGATGAAAATTCCTTTGCATCCTCATACGTAGCTAACGGTACAAGCTCGCGACCCATCGGACCCAGGACGTCACTCCCGACGACAAAGTAGGCTGAGCGCGCTTCAATCCAGTTCAAGTTATAGTAATCTTTTACGTAAATTGCATCGATTCGCTTACGGGAATTCCCACCAAATCTCTCAGGCTTCAGATAGTACTTAAAGAGATCTTTGCATCCATCGAAGAATACAACTGTACCGTCTTTGTACAATATCTCAGCCCACCAGCGGGGGTAATCCTTCACAAACATTCCGCAAACAGGGCATTTGTCTCTTTCACCCGGCACCTTTGGTTTCGACACCTGAGCGGCAGCAGGAACTTTAGCGCCCTGGAAAAGCACAGTGAGCAGGATAGCACCCACAATATAGTCTCGACGAAATATTATACCCATGGAAACGTCACCTCACTTTCTGCTTACCTTAACAAGAACCGATTCTAGATATTCGTTACTAACCCAGCCCACTCGTATATCAAGTATTACTCCTGCAGGAGAAATCAAGAAGTTTGTTGGGAGGGCATGTACATTATACAGCTTTGCCACCGAAGCTGATTCATCAACTAACATTGGGAAGGTGATGGCATACTCTTCTTTAAAGTCCTGCACATGATCCTTTGATTGTCCAGCATTCACAGCAATTAGTTCAAAATTTCTATTGCGCAGCCTTTTATAAGCCTCTTCCATCCTCGGGAATTCAGCACGACATTCAGAGCAGTAATCAGCCCAGAAATGAAGAAGAATTATTTTCCCCCGAAAACCACTTAAGGAGACGCTGTTGCCATCTGAATCCTTCAATGTAAAATCGATAAATGTCTGCCCTTCCTGGACCTTAGTGCCACAGCCTTCGAGAAAAACCATCTGCCAAATAGCCAGGAATATCAAACACCGATTGAATAAAAGTTTCATTAATATTTTCCCTGCCTTTTTGATTAAAGAGCAAACTCGCTTTCATCCCATGGAGAATGACCAATGGCCGGGATGAGCCTGATATCGGTTATTAGACCTTGATTTTGTTTAGAATTGTTGCGTGTGATCGCTATCTAGGCGGGTGCTCAACGGTCTTTTTAACACCATCTAATGTCTCATCATCGGGAGGCAGCCGATGAGATGAGATAGCTAACTCTGGTGAAAATAGTTCGTTCGACGAAACTTGTATGATCAAACTCAAACCATCAACGTCGTGAATCGAAGCTTTGCTAGGTGTACAGCCTGAATATGTGGGGATACCGACATTCTTGTTGCAGCTGCATTTTAAAATATTTCCGTTACAGCCACACGAGCACACATGGGCAAAATTTGGAACTGCTCTTTGGTGATAAACGATTATCGAAACTGTTGAGGAGATTGTTGAAATCCACAGATAAGAACTTAGCAATAAAAGCTGTAATCCCTTTTTCATCCCGTTTCCTAATCTACAACAAGTTGCCCTACAACCCTGTGAAGTGCTGAACAAAAAATGTCGTGCTTTTCACCATGAGCAGATCCCCTGACTCGAGCGGTTTGAAAGAAACCCTTACGAATCCCGTGGACAGCCCCGTCAAAGTCAAACCCTGTTATTTCGAGTGAATAGACCCCTTCGTCTGCCGCACGGAACCGAAGTTCAGTTATCTTATCATAAGGAACATGAATTTCATTTGGTGTCAAACCACTCTTTGAAATAAATACATGCATTGAGGTGTCGGCTACTCCCATGTATGTCCACAAATCTTTAAATGAAATAAATCTACCTCCATGACTCTTGATAAACTCTCTGGCCTTGCTGCTATCAGCAAAGGCGATAGCCGAACCCAACTTCCCCATAACTCCAGCGAAACTAGCAGAACGCACAAAGATTGCAGAGTCGCTTCTTATTAGTTTACCTGTGTCATAATCACCAAAGTAATACGCTGCCACCTTTCTGCGATCCGACAAGTCAAGCTTCTTTGCCATATCAAAGTATTGGACCAGACATATTGCGTCATCAAATTTCAGCGCTTTACCATTCCTCAGCAAAATCTCAGCAGAGAATCTAAAATCACTTGTTTGCATGCGACAAAGTTCACAAATGTCACCCTTTTGAAAAGGAATTGGGACATCTAACCGAGAATTATGATAGTCAGACTCACACGCCTGGCCAAAAATGATGATTCCTAAAACCATAGCTTTAATAAAGACCCAGTATTGACTTTCGCATTTTACCATCTCTCAAATATCCTTCTTCGAGAAGATTTTTAATGCAACGACAAGAGGGCATCCCCCCCATATCAATAAGCCAAGCAAAAGGAGGATAAATCCTGTAGATGTCCCCCCGACAAATTTCAATAGTGCCCCCGCCGTTGGTCCGAATATGATCTTACCACCTACAACAAACAGTGTGGCAACTCTTATTAGGTCGACTGGATTGCCAAATAGAAGAATGAAAAGTAATGTTCTTAACGTGTTACCTTCAAAATTTGTTGCAAGCCACATAACGATCAGGTCGTAAAGGATAACAAAAGTAAACCATAGAGCAAGTGACAAGGCAAGAGCAGGCGCACGCTTAAATATGATCAGACTAAGGAGAGCAGAGATGCTAATGAATACAATCCCCAGTGCAATTGAAAGCATGACAAAAGCGATGTAAGCCAAGACATCGGCGCTATTAGCAAGAAACGATATCACTAATCCAGCAATTCCAAAGCCAGCCGTTGTTGCTAAAGTCAGTGCTAATGAAAGTCCAAGGTACTTTCCAAGCACGTACGTAGTTCTGGAGATCGGCTGAGCAAGGTCAAACTCGAATCTCCCTGAGTCCGAGCCCGGGGTAAAGGTGATTGCCCCAAGTATCAGTGTGAACAATGGGACAAGATATAGACATAGGTTCAATAAACTGGCAATAGTTCTCATAAAATCTTGAAAGCCGGCATACGCTCCTGATATACCGACGAAGCTGACTGCAACGGAAATTATCGCAAATACAATCGAGAATGCTAACACCCACCTGCTCCGTAGAGCGATCAGAAGCTCATTCATTGCAACTGTTTTGATGTCACCATTCATAGTATTCCTTCTCCTCTTCCTTAAGGTGTGCACCCCTGACTACCAACCGTCCAATCTTCTCAGCAGAGATACTGTCAACGATATCAAAAAAATCTCCAGGCCTGTCGGCAAGGAATCTGTCCACAACTGTACCAGATCCGGGGACGCGAATGCGTACCTGTTCATAACCCTTCAAGAAAATGACATCATGATACTTTTTCTCGTTTTTAACTCTTACCTGAACTATGTCGCCCAAATTACACGTGAATGTCTCGGGAGATTTCAAGCTACTGCCATCTATGATAAGACTTATGTAGGCATCAGGTTCTGCGTATTGCGTCCAGAATTGTCTAAACTGCATAACACGATCACACTTGTGGTCCGAGCAAAACAACCTGGCAAGATGCGAATCAGATACAACTACAACGTTGTATCCCATCACAGGTGTTCGGAAGTTCCCACTAATATAAAAAGCACTGTCTGCGCTGATCCAACAACGAGAATTAAAATCCGTCACGAATAACTTTTTTATATGGGGTTTCATTCCCTTGCCAGAACCAGAAAATTTTTGTACCATGCAAATTGGAGTGTCGAACTTTTTCACCTCACCATTATCCATTAATGCTTCAGCAGCAAATTCCGGATCAAGAATGGTCATCTGACAATTGTCACAAATGTCGTCGCTCTCAACAGGCACAGGTTGCAAGTGAGGTTTAGCACAGCGCACGCTAAAGATAGCAAAGACGATTACAATCACCAGCATTGCTGAGCAATTGTTCATTTTCTCTCCTCATTGTGAATAAGCTGCTCGTACACATATTCTAAAGAGGGTTCTTCTGTCCAGAAACGTATAACGCGTACCCCGACTCTCTGCAACCGATCAATAATCTGCGGGCGACTATCTGGAGATGAAACTGTCTTTATTACGTCCCCCACAAACTCATAGTGCCTGACACCAAATTCCTTCAACACCGAAATGGCATTTTCTGCACTACCCTCTACTACCAGCATCATTCTTGCCACATTGTCTGACAACCTCCTTATTGACACTGAATCTTCTAAGGCTATAAGCCTACCCGACTTAAGAAATGCAATGCGGTCTGCAAAGAGCTCTGCTTCTGTAAGTGTATGGGTCGCAATAATTATTGTCTTACCAGCCTGCTTTAGAATCCTGACAAACTCTTTGAAGACTGCGAGCCCTTCAAGATCAAGATTAACCGTTGGCTCATCAAGGAGGTATATTTCAGAATCGCCCAGTCTTATCACGGCTAGAGCGAGTCTTTGTAGCATTCCTCCCGAAAACTGACCTACGCGCTTTTTTGAATAACCCTTAATCCCCGATAAAGAAAGGAGATCTGATATGGTAGATTCATCAGCTCTTCTGAGCCTGGCGTAATATCTGAGAACCTCCTCTGCACTTAGTTCGGCCGGCAGAAATACACGCTGCGGCAGGTAGCTTATAACTCGCTTCGTTTTTAGTTGATACTTAATGGCATCTATTCCGTTGATTTCGACCATCCCTCTTTCAGGTATTACAAGGCCAACGATCACCTTTAGAAAAGTCGATTTCCCGCTGCCATTAGGACCTAAAAGGGCAATGGTCTCCCCTCGGTAAACATCTATAGAAACATCGTCGAGGGCAGTCAGTTTGCCGTATCGTTTTGTCAGACTTTCAACATGAATCATCACATGGATACTCTTTTCAATTCTGTCACAACCAAAGCGCTACACACCAACAAGAAAAAAGAAAAACAAAACAACAATGGGTCAAAATGGCGTGCACGCCTTATTGCCATCGTGGGGGCTAATGTACAAGTAATGCATACAGGCTTCATTAGTGGATAGTGGTCAATCTGTAGTCCTCCCACGATAACAGGAATTGTTCTCTCGGCAAATTGAAGAGCCTGTGCAGCAGGGCTATACATATATAGGTTGAACAATGGGTATTCGCCTTGAATATAATCGAACACGCTCTCAACAATGTGCGGCGTATCGCCAACACCGTCACCATCCAAATCGTACGTATGCGCATTACTCCAATAATTCCCGCGTCCGTGTTGATCCCACAAGATTTCTCCCTTTCCGCCAGCGAGAACGAGGGAACTGAGATTGTCCACGAAATTGTTTTCGTAGAATATATCATATTCCGAACTCATGTAGAACCGTACTGCGACGCCGCTTAAAGCAATTATGTTCCAGCGAGTCACGTTCTTATGAGAGTTATCGAAGAACATTCCTGTAGTGTTGTCGATAATCAAATTATTTTCTGCAAGCCCTTTATTACAATCTTTATATAAAATCCCGTATGCACGATAACCCACATTGTGTATGAAAATATTATTTCTGAACGTAAGCCCATGATTAGAGTACATTAAAGCAGCACCAGCCACGTTGTTGCTTAGGTAACAATTTTCGAAGAGGTTATCATTTGAATACATGTAGTGGAAACCATAACGCACATATTCAACACGGGTGAAGAGGACAGTGTTGCTATCTGCAAAATCAAAATAAATACCGTCCCTGGTTTCGTAGATGTGAACATGGTCAATGAGGTTATGCTTAGAATCATGTAAATGGATGCCGTTCCCTCTTTGATTCATGTCAACACTGGGTCTCCCATGAATCTCAGTATTCCTAACAACGTTATAGTTCGCACTGAAGAAATAAATGCCAAATGTATTGTCATCGAATTTGCAGTTCTCGACAACATTATGATTGGAGTGCACTTTGAGACCTGAATTTTCACCTAATTGCATTTTCCCACCATGAAGAATGATGAGATTTGCCAGATGGCACGAATCTGAGGTAAGGGTGATTACGTCCCCCGAATCGCTACCGTTTATCGTCGCCATCGGATCACCCATGATTGAGAGCTTCCTATCAACCGTGAAGTTGCCATCATACCGTCCTTCGCCAAGCAATAACGTGTCGCCTGATCTTAACGTATTGATTGCAGACTGTATAGATGAAAAGGATTGTGGCTTGGGATAAATTTTCAGGACACTTGCAGAAGAATTAGTCGCCAGAAAGATTTTCAGTAGAACAAGAAGTATCGAGAGGCGGGTAGAGGCGCCAGAAATATCTAAATCCACAAAAGCCGGCGAAGCTTTCCCGCCTCTGTTGTTCATGGAGAGTAGCACCACTAGTTAATCATTTACTTCTTCTTTCCATATCCATGAGCTTGTGCAATCTGAGCACGCGTTGCCGCACTTGCAGCCTCAGCCAGCCATCGCCAGCCAGTGTCCAGATCATTAATTACTTCAGCATTGCATTTACCATTGTCCATGGCATCCTTTGCTTTCGCAATCCGTTCATCAGCCTTCTTGAGCCAGATCTCAGCATCCGATATGTGCTGCTGAACAAGCTCCCACATCTCTCCCTTTTTTACCTTCTCGATGGCATCTACGACAACCTTGCGAGTGTCGACATCGGTTTTGTAGTGTTTCTGGCATTCAGACATTTCCTGACCGTGTAAAATACCCGGGCGAGATAGCAAAAGACAAGCCGTGACAGCCCAGCAGAGCTTGAGTAAGCTGCTACTCATCTTTTTGTTTTTCATTTTCTTTTCTCCTTAACTCTTGGTTTTTCGAAACAAATATTGCTAGTATTAAAACTATCATAAATAAGGCAAGGAGAACAGCACCGATGCCAGGCATGTTCGTGACATAAAAATTAGCTATCTGCTTCGAGCCAATGACAGGCGGCATGAAGCCATCAACCTTTATTGCAGCAGTTGGAGACAAATTATGCCCATAGTCGTACAATTGCTTTCCGAAACGATAAAGACCAAATACGCTTACATAGAATGTCAAGACAATGACATCGACGAGAGCGCTCATTTCTCCTATTACTGCAATGCGCAGAGTTAACAAAGCAATAATTCCAAAAGCCAACGGAAGCCAACTGAGCTCGGGGATATCTTGCTCTTTGATTTCCTTCATCCCTATGTAGTGGTTGAGAACATTAATCTCTCGCAAGTCTTTGTTATCATTACCACTTTCCAATTTGTAGGAGTAGATATGTAAGTGAAGCCCGGTTGGGTAGAAGTTGGATTTTAGAGTCATATTGTAAAGTGGGAAGGCATACGTCAAGAGTAAAATGACTACTGCGCCCAGAACCAAAACACGGCTCTTCAAACTAAGATGAGCACTCATGAATTCATCAAGCTGTTTCAAAACATTTTGCATCGCTGTTCTCCCTAATAAAATTCATTGAGCTGCAGCACCCTCATGTGCGAAGAAAAGGATACCGCAGCCCTGATGACTTGAGCGCGCTGAATGGTCATTACTTTGAAAATTCAGCACCATATTAATACTTAATTTGATAGTGATACACCTTATCAGGTGGTATATTTTGCAACTTTTCTGCACCTTTAGGCTTCACAAGTAGATATCCTTGCATTTCCTGATGCAAAGCGGAGCAGAAATTGGTGCAATAATATGGCCAGACTCCAGGCTTTTTAGCATCAAATTCTATAGTCTTGGTTTCTCCTGGGAAAACGTCGCTATTGATGTTATACTCACAGATGCCGAAGCCATGGATCTCATCACGCATTTCTTCAATGTTAGTGATGTGCATGATTACATGGTCACCCTCATTTACTTCAACCTTCTGCGGCGTAATGGTGCTTCGAATTTCTGTCATCCAAACTTCAACAGTGTTACCCTTCCGAACTACCTTGGCGTCTTTCGGGTCCCATATAGCGTTCGGATCCTTATTTTCCTCTTTTGTAAACATCTCTTTTACATTTGGAGCAATTAGGTCTGCCTTAATGATTACCCCATAGTGAGGCTCGGGCTCAGGAAAGGCCTGATAAATTAGCTTCATTTTCTCACCTGAAATGTCAATGAGTTCAGCACACTCTGGCAAATCTGGCCCAACTGGCAAATGAGTTCCTTTCGAAAGTTTGTTCATTGAGATAAGCCATTTACCTATAGGATGCATAGTTTCGCCGTGCGCAACTGCGAGATGACCGACGTTATAAGAGACCGGTATCTTATCAACAAGCTCCCACTTTCCATCCTTGCCCACGCTCCATTTTGCAACAGCGCTTTCTACAAAAAGGCTCGTGTATGCATACCCTTTGTCATCAAACTGAGTGTGTAATGGCCCTAATCCAACAGTAACCTCAGCTTCCATACAACTGTTATAGTCAAGCACAGGTATGCCATCTTCATCACCTACGAATTTTTTCTGTGCTATTGCATTCTGAATCTTTTCAAAACTGAACGCTGTCACTACCGGATCAAGTTTGCCGTTCCCAATTATGTACTTGCCGTCAGGAGTGACATCAACACCATGTGGACTTTTTTTGCATGGGACAAAGTAAACAATACCAGGGGCCTTGGCAGGATCTATGACAGGAACACCCCCTATCATTACAGTCTTGTTTGGGTCTCGACTTACTTTTTCTGCTTCTTTCCAGTTAACGATCGCAATATAATCCATGTCGCGCTGGGCGGCAGTAACTTCCAGGATACCCGTTGCCCTTTCAGAATTATAGCACGTCCAGAATGCCCATCCGTAGCTTGGACCTTTCCCTGCATCTCCAAGATCATAGTCAAATGGGGGCATAAGTATTTCCCAACCGTAACTCATATGACCATCATTTGGATCTATTCTAACAGCAGCAACGATACCCTTGTATTTTGTTGCATAGTTCTCGACTGGTTCGTACTTACCTTTTGGAAGCGGGATAGAAAAGCGTGTCGCAATCAAGGAATACTCAGTATTTGGGGTAACATAAGCAGAACCATGATCTCCCATCAGATTTGGGATGGGACCAAACACCTCAGCGGTGCGGAATGTCTTGAGGTCGATCCTGGCAAGTCTGTTGTTTGCATTATCATTTACAAAAAGCCACCTCCCGTCATAGTCGCCATTCGTCTCGCTCGGCGCTGGATGGTGAACGTCACCCCAATCGAACTCGCCCTTCAGTTTCTTTGTCTCATCGTCAAAGCCGTACCCAATCCCTGCATAATCCTGAAACACAGGTATAGTACGAATATGACGCATTGAGGGGACACCGTAAACATAGACACAACCATTGTGTCCTCCAGATGCAATCCAGTAATATTCATCCATATCCCCAGGTGGTACGTAGACTTTAAGTGCGTTTTCAGCGATCTCGCTTGTAACTTTCTTCTCGCCTCCTTTGCCACATCCCTGAGAAAAGAATGCGAGTGCAAAGGAAACAGTGAACAACGCACAAATTAGAGTTAGGTGTTTAATTCTCATTAGGCTGCCTCCTAATTTTTTTGTTTTTCTTGTTGAACATTTCGCATTCCATTAAGCTAATTGCTCAAAGAAGCGAAAACTCTTTTGATCACTGACCACTTTTTATCGCTACTCCTTTGGCTTTATTCTCTTGCTCTTGGCGTTTTTTTCCGATTTCGTAGGCTTGTTTGATCAAGGTGATTGCTTGTTGAACCTCTTCTGGACTGAGTTTAATCTGTGTACTCAGCACAATTTGCATGGTACTTTTGGGATGGGTAAGAAACTGTTCTAAGGGAACACCAAAACGCTTTACAACGTCATCAGGAGCAAGGGTCAGATCTGGTCCTATGTTTGTAGGTGATATCACATCCAGCGCTTTGACACTATGACAAACAAAGCAAGTTTTCTCTACGAAAAAGCGACCTGGTCCAGCAAGCATAATTTTTTCCTTTTCAACCTCTTCAGGAGTCCTCTCCTCCTCCATTTTCACCCCCGGGAGGTACTGTACAGGAAATCTGTCAGACCTCCAGCTCATAATTAGCATTGTTAACGATAGTATATCTCGAGAAGAAAGGTGGAAGTTCGGCATAATTGATGTCGGTACCAATTCTGTTGGCATTCTAAGGTGCGCCAAATGCCAGTTAAAGACTGTTTTATTCTCCCCCGAATAGTAACGAAAGTCAAACATCTCTGGCCCCTTATCGCCCTCGTATGTGAGGTCAGGGCCAACAACACCACCGCGCCCGTTAATTTTATGACAGGCATTGCAGCCAATCTTTTTGACAAGCTGCTTCGCATAGTTAATGTAGCTTAATCCTTCCGTTTCTCGTTCATATCTGTGGCACCGATTACAATTAATTTGTATCATTACTCCCCTGTCTCTGAACAGGTAGGACTTTTCCAAATCTGTACCAAGAACAGGATATTGCCAATTTGCAGTATGTGCATAAGCGGTACGAAAGTCTGTAGAATAACCTTGTCCACCATGACATATTGTACATCCGAATTTCTGAATTGGGTGGTTTTTCAGGATTTCCGCCGGATGAGTGCGATAGGGATTCTCTGTGTACTCAAGACCTTTCCATTCCATTCCCAGATGACACGTAACGCATCGATCAACCACCCCCAAATCTTTTATGTATATTTGCCTGACACCTGTTTCAACATAGTTTGTTCTTTCTTTACCAAATTTCACTCTGATAATCTCGGCAAACTTATTCTGAATCGCTCGCCAGGGTTGTGAATATTCTTCAGCGTAATATCCGACAGTCGTCAGAAGTGCCATTAATCCCGCCACGCACAACAGGACATTATCTTGCAGAATTTTCCTCAGGTTTGTCAGTTTCAAATCATCATCTCCTTTCCTTAGAAAACTGTTGGCGGCTCAGGCCATGATTCCCAAGGCCAGTAAAAATGCCATCCCGGTCCACGCATGAACGTCCCGATGATTATCAGGATTACAAGCAAAATAGCAATAATTAGGAAGACCATATTTTGCCTAATACGAGATTTATGGAACCAAACTCCGACAGCCTCTGACGGAGACTTATCAAGCCACGGCCAAGCCGTCAGCAAAACGAGAAGAAGCCCCGGTAGGAGGATCCCTCCAATAAAGCCCCCACTTATAACAACAGGTCCTATTCTAATTGTGGTGTCGCTGACAAGTTCTTGCAACCAAAGAAAATACCAAGGTGCTTTTGCTACAGCAGGAGTCGAATATGGGCTGGCTGGCTCTTCGAGAGGTGCTGCTGATAAAATTGCTAGTAAAGAGGTTAGTGCATAGCAAGCAAGTACGACAATTAAAATACGACGAGTTAGATTAGGGGAACTACTAACGGTGCCTTCTTCTCGAATCACCGCAGATGAAATAATGCTTGGTCGAATCCCTTTAGTTACACCTAGGAGAGAATATGTTTTAGTTTGTGGAAGTGGTACTTCTTGTGCTTCTGAATGAATCATCAAATGTTCAAGAACTGCCAGGCCACCATCTTTTCTGATCCTCCACATGTGGTAAGAAAATGCAGCCGTTAGAAAGATGGGTAACACCATTATATGCAAGACGTAGAAACGCAAGACCGTTGCCTGATCGATAATGTTGCCACCCAGCAGCAGAAATTTAATTTTGTCACCAATGACAGGTGCAGCAGCAGCAATATTAGACCCAACAGTAATAGCCCAGTAAGCAAGTTGGTCCATTGGCAGCAAATACCCCGTAAAGGAGAGAAAAAGTGTTGTCAATAGGAGGAATATCCCGACTATCCAGTTAACTTCGCGCTTAGAGCCCACAGTTAAGCCTGTTTTATAAGAAGCCGTTAAAAATGTTCTTACCATATGAAGAAAGACCACAGCAACCATTAAGTGCGCGCTCCATCTATGAACCGCTCTAATATACGATCCAAAACTAACCGCGTATTCGATATCCTTTACACTCCAGTACGCTCTTTCCATAGAAGGTATATAAAAGAATGTCAGGATCACTCCAGTAACAGCGAGAATTGCAAAAAGCACGGCGGAGATAGTCCCAAGATAAAAGGAATATGACCATGAAAGGCTTTGCTTAGTTATCTTGCTTGGAAACCAGTGTAAAAGAAAATTTCTTACAATGGACTCACTTGCCTCTTTTGTGCTACGTGGTGCCCATGTCCAGATCATTTTTGATTTTGATCTAATATTCCGCCAGTCAATCCTAAGAGAACCCTTCCCCCTGCCATTCCGTCCCTGAGTCAACACATCTTTTATTTCAATGTCTGGCTCCATTTAAGTATATCCTTAAGCTTGTGGATTAAGAGTAGTACCTTTTGAAACTTCAGTCCCGGTATCGACTAACACCTGTCCATCCTCCGGGGAAATTCTAATATCATGCCAAGGTAGAGGTCGCGGCGCTGGACCAGCGTAATTGGTACCATCAGCGTAAAACTTTGACCCATGGCACGGGCAATGAAATTCATATTCTATATGCTTTTCTTGCCCATCTATAATGACCTTTTTAGCCGAAGGAAGTTTTACATAGGCAACTGTACATCCTAAATGCGTACAAATTGCAGTTTGGGCATGTATTGTACCACTTTCCCTGATCACGAACTCACGTTGCTGTTCAAAAAATTGTACACCATCTGGGATCTGGGCGGGTTTCCCGACCTTGAATTTTTTCAAGGGCTCGTAAAGAATATTTGGCACAAGTGATCTTAGATATGAGCCAACTGTAGCCAACGCGGTCAGGACTATGGCTCCAATTCCCAGTGATTTTAGAAATTTCCTCCGTCCATGGGATACACTTCCGCTCTTTTCCATCATTTCATACTCCTATATTGTCTCTATTGATTCACTAAACGAAAAGCGTTCCATCGAAAACGCTTCGGTCGGACACACAAGACTGCACAGTCCACAACGTATACATTTCTCATCATCTTTAACCATAACGCTGTAATCAGCTGTATTCTTTCCATAGTCCTCGTGAATTATCATCGACTGAGTGAACTCATCAAGCTCAACCACGTCTAGCGGTACAATTTTTAAACAGTTTTCAGGACATACGTCCACACATGACCCGCAAAGCACGCATTTCTCGGAGTCGTAAATTGTATATACATGACAATTTAGACATCGTTCTGCCTGCACTCTGGCTTCGTCTTCAGTCAACGTAAGCTCTACTTCAGATACTCCTGTTCTCCTATATAAGGGCTCACATGGAGGAGATGCTCGGTCATTCAATTCATATTGTTCAGGCATTTTGTACCTGTACTTTGGGATCACTTCAATACTGACCGTAAGATTGATCTCTGGTGCTTCCCAGACACCGTCGTCCTTTGAGGAAAGGTATCTGTGAATAGATTGCGCAGCAGTTTTTCCGTTCGCAGCTGCCTCTATTAAGATCCTCGGTCCAAAAGCTACGTCACCTCCAGCAAAGACTCCGGGGGCAGTGGTCTCCATGGTCTCAGGGTTCACCCTTATAAGCCCTGTGGAAGTTATTTCGACACCGTCCGAAGAGCTAATGAATGACAAATCTGATTGCTGTCCGATTGCCAGTATCACTGAATCAACTTCGAACTCTTCCTGGCTTCCATCCACAAAAAGGGGATTGAATCTACCCTCGCTATCGAATACCTGGGACACCTTGAGAAGCTCCACTTTGGAAATCCTACCATTTTTCCCGAGGAACCTCTTTGGACCCCTTGAGGGCAGAAACCTAATGCCTTCTTCTATAGCCTGATGTATTTCCTCCCTTCCCTCAATGGTCTTCATTGCAGGCATTTCATCGAATGATTCCAATGAAGCGACAATTACTTCTGCACCTGCTCTCACCGCGCTCCTTGCAACGTCTACAGCAGTATGCAAGATACCAGCTTCGGCCATTGCTTCTTGCGTTCGAGCTTCTTGGTCACCGTAGAACATTCTCACAGCAGTTCTAGCTGCATCAAGTGCAACAGCACCGCCGCCAATTACAACGACCTTTGAGCCTAGATTTACTCTGTACCCTCGATTTACATTGAGGAGAAAGTCTATTGCATGCACAACCCCATCCAATTCCCGCCCAGGTATATCTAATTCTCTACCACGCTGCAATCCTGTTGCAATGAAGATGGCATCATAACCAAGTTCACGCAGCTGTTTGAGGCCGAAAGAACTATTTATCTTACTGTTGTATTTTATATCAACACCCAGGGATTGTACAACACTGACCTCGTTATCAATTATTGCTCTAGGAAGCCTGTACTCAGGGATGCCCAATCTTGCCATGCCACCAGGCGCTTGAGAGGCTTCGAAAATTGTAACCTGGTATCCCAACAGAGACAAGTCGTGAGCGCAAGCCAGTCCGGCTGCGCCTGCACCTATAATGGCGACGCGTTTGTTGCGCTTAGCTCTACCTCTGGCGAGACTCGAAGAATTCCAGATTCTGCTGCTCCCGTATTCTGCACCACCTTCGAAGAGGTACCGTATGGTATCGGGATTGGAGGATTCGGACCCATACTTTTCAGTTACGAACCTTTTAAGTGATCTAATAGTGACCGGGGCGTCGATTTTTCCCCTGCGGCATGCGTCTTCGCATGGCGCGGCACAAACACGACCACAAATAGAGGCGATCGGGTTGGGCGATCTAGCAACCAGATATGCTTCTTTATATTTTCCTTGCGTTATTAGTTGAACATACTTCCCCGAGTCTGTGTGAACGGGGCACGCTTGCATACATGGGATCTGAGTTCTGTACCATCCAAAGTCTCTCAACTCTACCTTATACTTTATCATTGTCAACCTTCAATAGATTGGGAAGACTCTCAACACACTCTTAAGGTTCTTAATTAGCGATGCCTGCCGATACACCTTGCAGACTCTGCACTGGTTTACGCTTTTCCCTTCTCTCTGTCTCAGCACCCAACATGGAAATTCAGCATCATTATAAGCCACACAGTATTCCTTGAAACCACAGTTGCTAATAGACCAGCATGGGAGTAAAGCTAGAAGTTTGCGCATCCCTGCCAAACTTATCTTTTCGCTCACCATTAACGTCCTGATGGTGCTGAGCATGTCAATATCGCTTTGTGCATAAACCCGCCTTCCACTACCGCTTCTCGCAGGCGCAATGAGCCCCTCCCTTTCATACATTCTTATTGTTGTTGGTTGAACACCGAGCTTACGAGCCACATCTCCTATTGAATACCAAACTTCTATGACTGGAATTTTCTCCGCTTCATCGCAAAGCTCCTCTACAAATTCCTTGACTCGCACTTTCATATGATTAATTTAACTTTACTAATTCTTGAGTGTCAATCTTTTTGCAGCTGGATCAACGATTAAATTTGTTGGAGTTTAAAGTGTAGATTTAGAAAGGAAGAGGTCTTCGACTATTAGATTCCTGCATTTTAAAATGTAGCATCGACACCTAAGGGATTGTGCAATGCGCGGTGAGCTTATGTGTCACACCAGAGTTAAGGCATCAGTAAATTGTCCGACTATGACGCTTTACAGTCTGTCGCGAGCGCGCAATACGGCAAGCTGATTCCTTCAGAATGATCATTTCGTTTTGTTGGTAGGGCCGACGAATCTCCCACTCAGTCGAACTTTTGTCAATTAAGATTCTAATCCCAATGTCAAATTCGTCATTAAGCCCTTGATTCACCCAGCGAAAACTTGCATGATAGAATGATCACAATACCCAAACAAAGATCACCATGAGATGAAGGTCGAAAAAGATGAGACAAACTTGAGAGTGCTCAAAAGCCCAGTATGCTTTCAGGCCTCAAAAAGTGGCACGTGTATCCGTTTGGATTTTTAATTAAATAATCCTGATGCTCTTCTTCTGCCCGCCAAAATGGGCCAGCTTTTACTACTTGAGTTACAACAGGTGCACCCCACTTGCTAAACTTACTAAGCTTCCTAATAAATTCAATAGCAATATGCCTTTGCTCATCAGTGTGGTAAAAGATTGCTGACCTGTAAGAATCCCCAATGTCATTCCCCTGTCGATTCAATGTAGTTGGATCGTGCATCCGAAAATACCAGCGTAGGAGCTGATCAAAAGTAATCCTTTTGGAATCGTAAATAACTCGCACTGCCTCAGCATGTCCTTTATGGTCTCGATACGTGGCGTTTGGCACCGACCCTCCTGTGTAACCCACCTCAGTAAAAATCACCCCGGGGATCCGCCTCAACAAATCTTGCATTCCCCAAAAACATCCTCCCGCTAGGTAAACTTCTTCATAACTAGACTCGGTGGACACCCGTGTAGATTGAAGTCCTTCCACAAGACCCGCAGTAACAAATGGCTCTAAGTACGCTCCGTAACCTTCATCAGCCATCCGATCAACCGGGACAAACCTCAGGGATGCGGAGTTGATGCAGTAACGTCTATGCTCAGGAGGAGGGCCATCATCGAATAAGTGCCCCAGATGCGAGTTGCCAATTCGTGAGCGAACTTCGGTGCGCACCAGCCCATAGGAGAAATCGGGTTTTTCAACTATAAACTTCTTGTCAATAGGCCTGGTAAAGCTGGGCCAACCCGTACCTGAGTCAAACTTATCCAATGAAGAAAACAGTGGTTCCCCAGTTACAACATCGACATAGATGCCAGGCTCATGGTGGTTCCAATAAGCATTCTCAAATGCTGGTTCGGTCTCTGCGTTGCAAACCACCGCAAACTGCTCAGGAGTCAAGCGCTTCTTGATATCGCTCGCGCTTGGCTTCTTGTAGTTATCCTGTCCCATACAAATCTCCTTTTGACCAAAGAAAATATACAAACACCCAAATAAAACCACGAATGTAATCGACAAATCGAGATTTCGCATAATACATCACCAGGAAATAAATATTTGGGAAAGACCTTGCAAGGGTTTCACTTTGTCCTGACTCAAAATACTTAGGCTTTTAAATTTTTTCTTTAGATAACATCAACGGATGCGCATTTGAATTGGTTCCCTGATAAAGACTTCCTGTTCATCCCTTGACAAAACACCTTTTTTGTTTTTCCAGGAGTTAGTCTTATTATGCTTCGAAAGGAAGGAGATAGCAAAACAGGTTAATACACTCCTTCAGCACTCCCGATTTGACGACCATACCTGCCTCATTTGCTTCGGACACCGTTCTAATTATACGAAATATGGAAGAAATCATTCTATCTGTTTATTGCGCAAAAGCCATTGCCAGGCTAGAGGGCAAAATAATACGAAAAACATGTCAAAAAGGACAATTATATTTCCATTTGTGATCTGCCGTTCCGGCCGTCACAACTTCGAGATGAAAACTGCGCGAGTGAGGATTTGCTATAAGGCATGGAAAAAATTCATACCTCAAAAATCATCGGCGAGCACGGGTGGAACATAACCAGGAGAGTAGACGCCCTCGGCAAATACGAGAAATTGGTTCCACTGATAAAAAATGATCGGCTGGTCAAAAGGGAATTGGGTGTTCACGTCGCAGGGATTTTCAGACGCTTTGGATGGAAAATTGCAGCCGCACTATTAGAACAACTGTCCGAAATTGAAGTAGAAACCCATACCATCACGTCCAAATCCCAAATCTGCACGCACAACGTAATTGTCCATGTAAAGTCTCAGCCCAGCCACTGGATTGAACGCCCAGTGCTTCAAATCAGCATTCGACAAGCTCTGCCAAACCTTCCCGGCGTCGGCACCTACTACGCCACCGATTCTCCATATTATCGGGAATCTGAGTTCTGCATTCACCAATGCAGATGCCCTGTCAAGGTACCGATCCTGAGGATAACCGCGCAGGTTGCTGTTTCCTCCGATCGAGCTCATTACTTGAATCGGGAGATTCTCACCAATCACTTGCTGCAAGCCTAGTCGAAAAGCGAAGATTGTCGTCGGATAAAACAATATTGAATAATACTGTAGCCAACCGGCAAGCCGAGTGAATGACGTGTTTCCTAATTTCCACTTCGGTGAAAACTCGGTTTCACCTTGAAGCACGACACCCCTTGATGGATTCACAAAACTATTTCGGGTGTCATAACGTAAGTTCATGCCGAACGAACTGAATACGGCATTCCCAGAATTCAAAGATGGAGATAGTGTTGCAAGAGGATTACCATTCTCGAAATTGAAGTTTCTGATGCTCTTGTGCCTGAGGTTGATTTGCCCAACAACTTTGGAATTGAACCCGCGGCTCAGTGTCAAATCAAATTCGATTGGCTCTCTTGTGTATTGTTTTCTGTTGGAAAAGAGGGAACTGTTACCCACGCCGAAGAAGTTGTTCTCTATCCACTTGTCGTAGTCGAACGTCAAGTCGATCGCGAGTGGATAAACCGTTCCCTCTCGCGATTCGAAGTCTGGAATCGAGAACACTACTCTGTACCATCGTTCGCCTTTGGTGCTGTTGAACGCAACCATGTCAAAGGATTCATTTGTTCTCAATAGATTATACAGAAATAATTTTGCACCGTAACCAAAGCCTATGTCAGTGTCGTAAGAAACTATGGGAAGGGGCTCGATTGATGCCCTTGTTTCAGAAGAGGAATTCTTCAAGGAATCTGAAGTTGGTATTGCCGATAAATCGATATCGGCGGCTACACCAAAATGGTCTGAAGCAAACACCCCGTTGGCACTTGAATCGAGTGCGATCCGTACGCCTCTGACAGCTTGCAGCCCAAAATGTCTACTGAGAAAGATGTAATCGATTTTTCTTGGTTTTGCGTCATATATTGCCGAAAGCTTTTCATCGTGATTCAATTCTTTCCGGCTGCAGTCAAACAGGCTTGTCGAGAAAGCAATGTTCGTGTTCTTTATCGGGTTCCATGTCAAGAATTGATCACCGTTAATTCCTCTGCAAACATCTCTGAATTCTCCGGCATTGTAGATAACCCCAATTTCCGGAGAACTCGGCTCCGCGTTGAAGTCGCCGCCAAGTATCACCGGTACATCATGAGGCAGTTCCGAGATTTCATGGAGAAGTGCTTTGGATTCTTCCATCCTTCTCTGAGAACCGTACGCTAATATTGCTGGGACTTGCTTTGCGTATGACGAATCAATCTTGCCTGTCGAGAGCCACTGATTTACTTTGTCTTGGACAACAGGATCGTTTGGTGGAAATGCGCTCAGGTGAACATTAACCAAATATATATTCCTACCATCCACACCTATCTCCGCAGCAAGCGCAAATTCCGCCTCGTCGAAGTTTATCGACATAAGTCCACCAAAGAGCCCGAACGAACCGGACAATTTCCAGACCGCATGTTCTCTAAGATGGAAATTTTTCTTTGCGAGGATCGCGATCCCTTCTTCAAAATTCCACGGCGGACCAAAACCGAGAATCTTGATTCCAGCGTTGCAGACTTGATGAATTTCGTCTAAGCCTAACGAATCAGCCAATCGCGACGAGTATTCTCCGACAGGGTTTGCCTCCTGGACAAAGACGATGTCAGGGTCAAGCTTCCTAAGTTGGTCAACAAGCAATCCAAGCCTCAGCCCCCTTCTCTCGCAGGATTCGTATTCGCCAAAGTCTAATGTACCATGATAGTCAAGTCCTGACCAGACGTTGATGGTGACAATCTTCAGAACCTTTTCATCCACGGTTTCTTTGTATGTTTGGGCAGATACACTGACAGCTGAAAACATAGCTATTGCCAGTAAGATGGAAAAGAATCTATGCAAAGTCATTGTCGGCATTTCACTCACCATGGCCATGATAACGCCGACAATGTTTCTAATCAGGTATTCAAGGACTTCTCCATAAATTCCTCGTGTCATAGCTCACCAAATCATCGACTCCAGGAAAGACTCATATCAGTTACCCCACCAGCAGTTGTGACTTGCGTGAGGCCTGTACCATCACGGTTGATAACGTAAATATGCGCCCCGTATTCAACGCCATCGGGACGAATGAAAGCGATTTTTGAACCGTCTGGTGACCAGCACAATGAATATTGATTGCTAACCCCTTCCCAAAAATTCAAGGTTCCAGTTGCGGAGAGCGAAAACAACGTTTTAGGTTCGGCACCGACTGAATCGAAGAGCACGACTGAAACAGACGTAATGTTGAACCTTGAATCCGAAGTCACCAAGAGCCCTGCCAGGCTATTTCCATCCGGCGACCATGACGGTGAATGAAAATATTGATCAAAATGCCTGATGTTTGATCCGTCAGAGTCGAACGTCCAGATATAATCTGCTAAAACTACCATTTTCCCATTTGATGATATTGACACAGGATCAAATGGCCAATAGACATATGGAGGATTGAGTTTGTAGAAGTCGATAATGGCCGTTCTGTCGGGCGGGTTCGGGACAGGAGACTGGCAATATACCGGAATACTTGGGGCATTAAGATAAGAATAGAACACAATCTTCTTACTGTCAGGAGTCCAACTCGGAGATTCCGCAATGCCATCGATATCCGAGACAAGTTGACTTCCCGTGCCGTCTATGTTCATGATAAAGACATTGTAACCCTCAGGGTTATTTGAGGTGTAGGCAATTTTCTGTCCGTCGGGTGAGACCGCTGGCCCATCATAAACGACAAAACCACTGTCGATTCCCCATGAACGCTGGTGATCTATATCGACAACATAGACGCCCCGATAGTTATTATCCACAGGTCCGATACGTTCAAAAACAAGTTTACCAGAACCAAGCTCGCTGAACGGTATTGGGTCTACCAAGGGCGGGAACGATGGAAGGTTCGGTGGACTCGTAGCTTGCTTGTTGCATCCCACACCGATCACAATGGCCTCTGCAACGATATAAAAAATTGCGACTGAACGAATCAGGCGAAACTCCATAGTTAATGAAACACAACTGACAAACATACGCATTGTTTTAATGGCTTTATTTTTCACTCATGATTTTCGTAATCATAGTAAGCTTGCCAGGGAGCGGCTCTTCTGAAAAGTTATAGACAGCATCCCTGCTTAGTACTGCACCGATGATCCCGCCAACGAGAGCCCCAATTATCCCAAAGTAAACTCCTCTAGCCAGAGCCTCAATCGAACGATATACCCACGGATTGTTAAGGAAATCCAAATCGGAATTGATATTCAAGCTAGGGCCTGTCCCGTAAATAGCTCCATCGATTGCACCAGCAATTGCACCGACCCACCATCCTATCTTTGCGCCTTTCCAGAACGTAGCGTCCTTGACAAGTCGAAGCTCGACAATCGAATCTACTGGAATCGCACGACTTCCACTGTCGCTCAACACAAATAAAGTATCATTTCGAAGTTGATCGAGATCGACTTTTTTAATGACCGATCCATCCGACAGCTTCACCTGCCATCTTCTATTCTGTGAAAGGAGCGGCGATTGGATCGAAACAATTGCCCCGACTATAATAACGGCTAATTCCCATCTTCTCCATAACGTTCCAGCGATAATGTTTTTCATTTTTCACTCCTTGAATTCAATAGAATGAATCTCAGCTCACAGCAGTATCGAAAATCCAATCAATAACCCAAAGTTCGACATAGTCTGATCGGAACTGTAAGATCCGTAACCGTAGTCAACGCTATTTGACCAGGTATGAGTCCTGTAATTCAATTCAGTTCTCAAAGCTACCGAGTTAGTCAACAGGAACTTAACACCCCCGCCAAGATTTATTACTCCAACATTAAGTTTGTCACTAAATTTGCCGATGGCACCGCTAAAATAAGGCATTTCAACAGAGTTAGCGATGCCGTATCCCGCGCGTGCGTACAGAGCTTCTCTCGTGTCAGGAATTAGATAAGTATAAGAAAGGTTGAAGAGAAAATATTCAGCTGGCTCAGAATGTTGTACAGCAAGAAAACCAATTTCCGGTTCAACAGACAATCCATCGACCAAATAATACCCCGGCATAACCGAGACGAAAAGATAATTATTGGATTCCGAGTTACTCCATTTGCCGCCGGTTGAAGTCGTCGTGTACTTGTTAGTCATTGAACCGAGGCTCCCTGAGAGCGACAGCTCCACTTCTCCTTTTTTGAATTGTGCATTGCTCATTGACGCAAAACCAAACAAAATAGCGGCGATCGCGATTAGAGATTTCATAATTACCTCCTAATTAATAGTTTTGTTATTTCATTTTGTATGGCCGCAGACAAATTCTTCTTTTGATGATGCGATCCTCCAAATTTGTCATTGCCATGTGCTATGCTTGAGTAGAACGCCTGTAGAATCATATTCCCACCATTCGCCGGAACCATCAGATTTCCAGAGTGCCCTGAAAACAATACATGCACCACCGGATTCGTTAATTTCACCACTCTTGTTTGAGTAGCTTTTGCACTGCAACCACCACGACTCCCCACCTGGACTTATTGTGCCGATGACACCTCCTCCAGTGGTTATCCAGCTGAAGTTGCCGTGATATGAAGGAAATGCGATAGCAAACTCACCCATCGATCCGTCCCCCATAGCCCATCCATCATACTCAACCGGGTGAATCCCGGATGGTTCGGCAATGAAGAACTTCCAATGGTATCCGGCTTCGTCCCAGAAACCATGCCCTTTGTACGCAATCCATGTGGCCTGATTGCCGATCTCGTCGCGGCCAATCCACGTCCAGGAAGTATCTGATTGAGACGTCGCGGGACCAGAGCATATTGCCAGATATTTTCTTGATATCTGTTGATTGAACAAAGAAGCAAACTTGATCGCCTTTATTGCACCTGAGCTGTCAGAACCCGTCGCCGGGGCAAAAAATGTTGGTATTATAAGATGCGGTGCTGAAGAAGGCGAAGTTGGACTGTCGCAACCTGACAGCAAGGAGCTCATCTCGATTGTGAGCCAGGAAACAAACAGCGATCTGATCTTCATAAAGCGCTCCACTTCTGATATTTCGTTCGATCTTATTTCTGCAATGTATCACTACATGATGCACCTTAATTTGCACCATTTGAAATCACCATTTGTCAAAAAATTGTCAATACCCCGTCAAACTTTTCCCCGACCGCCAACTATCTAACAGTTGAATTTATA
>Ga0315298_1000753_pt1 | contig 62095 bp, 61 predicted proteins | sample WHS_1_MG_FD_203077 | JGI IMG/M metagenome (GOLD analysis project Ga0315298, IMG submission 203077) | Extremophilic microbial mat communities from Washburn Hot Springs, YNP, Wyoming, USA - WHS_1_MG | ecosystem: Environmental > Aquatic > Thermal springs > Hot (42-90C) | place: USA: Wyoming...
AACGAAGAAGTGATAAACGCCTATCTGGGAGAGGAGCTTGAGACATGAGAAATGCGCCTGCAAGGACTGATGGGGGTGTCGGCCACTGCCGGAGAACGCCGGCAGCAGCAGTTCTACTGCTGGCTTTGCTCGTTGGTTTTATTGCCCTGGTTCTAGGAGCCTGCGGCGAAGAGAAGGAGGGTGGTGTTACCACTGCTCCGCCAAGCTCGAGCGGTCAGGCACAGCCCTCAGGGGAGCCCATAGTCATAGGAGCGATCGTGTCCGCTACTGGGCCCAATTCCGCCTTGGGCGCTCAGGAGCGCAACGTGCTGCAAATGATGGAGGTGAAGATCAATGAAGAAGGGGGCCTCCTGGGGCGTCCGCTCAAGGTCATCGTGGAAGACGACAAGACCGACGCCAAGGAGGCGGTGACCGCCGCTAATCGTCTACTCGATCAGGAGAAAGCGGTTGCTCTCATCGCCGCGACTGGCTCCGCTTCCACCTTGGCGGTGAAGCCCATCACTGCAGGAAAGGGCATCCCCCAGATAGCTATGGCCGCTGCCAATGACATCACTGATGCGCCCCCCACCGAGTGGATCTGGCGGACCCCGCACAAGGACGCCATGGCTGTGGCTCGAGCCCTTACCTACATCTCCAAATCACTGGGCGCCAAGAAAATCGCGGTACTGCATGACGAGAATGCCTTCGGTTCCTCCGGCGCGGAAGAAATAGCCCGGACTGCCGCCAACTACGGTCTTACGGTGGTGGCCAAAGAGTCCTACAAAACCAGTGATACAGATCTCACGGCGCAGCTGACCAAGATCAGGGGCGCAAGTCCGGAAGCGCTGGTCGTCTGGGGCACCAATCCCGGTCCCGCCCTGGCAGCAAAGAACATGAAGCAACTCGGCATGACTGTGCCGTACATCGGCAGCCACGGCATCGCCAACCGCACCTTCATTGAGCTTGGCGGTGATGCGGTCGAGGGTGTGGTGTTTCCCGCTGGCCGGCTACTGGTCCCAGACTCCATCTCCAATCCGGAGCAGAAGAAAGTCACGCAAGAGTTCATTGACCGGTACAAGGCTCAGTTCAACGAGTCTCCCAACACCTTTGCTGGGTACGCGTTTGAGGCCATCACGCTGCTTGCCTCCGCCATTCAACGAGCTGGTAGCACTGAGCCAGCCGCCATTCAAGCTGCCCTCAACTCCACCCAGGGATTTGTGGGGCCCGACGGCGTCTACAACTACTCAGAAACCGATCATGACGGCCTAACCGCCGACCAAATGATCATCGTGAAGATACAAGGCGGCACCTGGGTGCTGGTCGAGTAGGAGAGGTTGAGTGGGAGACACCGAGGAGGCGAGAGCGTGAGTTGTCCATAACCGCGTAGGAGAGCTGCTGGTGCTTGAACTCAAGGGCGTGCGAGCCGGCTACGGCAGAATTGAGGTGCTGCACGGCATCGACCTTGCCGTCGGCTCCGGTGAGATCGTCACCATCATTGGGGCAAACGGAGCGGGAAAGAGCACGCTACTCAAGGTGGTCTCCGGCATGGTGCGGACTTCTGCCGGGGCGGTATTCTTCGAAGGGGAGCGTATTGACCGGCTGAGCATGGAGGCCATTGTCGGGCGGGGAGTGGTGCAAGTGCCGGAGGGACGGCGCCTTTTTGCTCCGCTAACCGTACTTGACAATCTGCAGCTGGGCGGATACCGGCGGCGAGGGGCAAAGACCTTTGCCAGCCGGCTGGAGTGGGTGTTCGACCTCTTCCCGCGCTTGAAAGACCGCTTGAAGCAACCAGCGGGCACTTTGTCAGGGGGAGAGCAACAGATGCTCGCTATCGGGCGGGCGCTGATGGCGGACCCGCGGCTTCTTCTTTTGGATGAACCTTCGATGGGGCTTGCGCCCCTTGTGGTGCGGGACATATTCAGCACTCTGCGCAGGTTGAACAAAGAGGGCCTAAGTATGGTGCTGGTGGAACAAGACGCGCGCATCGCCTTGAGTCTAGCGCAGCGAGGACTGGTGCTCGAGCGCGGGCGGGTGGCTCTGGAGGATGCGGCTGCGGCTCTGGTGCACAATCCTGAGGTCAGGGCCATTTACTTCGGACGGCGTGGGCTCAGAGTAAGACCGGAGGCGGGAGCGAGATGAACCAGATTTGGAACCCCGAGTATGAGTGTATGAGCCGGGATGAACTCCGCGAGCTCCAGTTCAAGCGCCTGCAGATGACGCTTAGGTGGGCCTACGAAAACGTCCCCTTTCACCACGAGCGGTGGACGGCGCTGAAGCTCAAACCGGGCGACATAAAGTGTGTGGAGGACCTGACCAAACTTCCTTTTATGGTCAGGAGCGATTTTCGCGCGGCTTATCCGTACAATCTCTTTGCCCTTCCCTTGGAGAAGGTCATCCGCATACACGCCTCCTCGGGCACCATGTCCAATCCCACCGTGGTGGGCTACAGCCGGGGGGACCTAAGCACCTGGGCGGAGTTGTGCGCCCGGGTGGCGGTGGCTGGGGGCGCACGCTCGCAGGATGTGGCCCAGATAACCTTTGAATACGGACTTACTACAGGGGCTTTTGGTCTCCACGCTGGCTTGGAGCGAGTGGGGGCGAGCGTGATTCCGGCCTCCACGGGGAACACTCAGCGCCAACTGCAGATAATGCGCGACTTCAAGACCACGGTGCTGGTGGGGACTCCGTCGTACATCATGCATCTTACGGAGGTGGCGCAAGAAAGCGGCTACGACTTGGGGAGCTTGAGCTTGCGAGTGGGCCTGCTCGGCGGTGAGCCCTGGACTAACAAGATGCGAGAAGAGATCGAGCGGCGCACGGGCATGTCGGCGTGCGACCTCTACGGCCTCTCGGAGGTGATCGGTCCAGGAGTGTCCTACGAATGTTGGAACAAGGACGGTCTTCACATCAATGAGGACCATTTCCTGGTGGAGGTGGTGGATCCATCTACAGGGGAGCCTGTGCCCGAGGGGAAGGAAGGAGAGCTTGTTTTCACCTCTCTCACCAAGGAAGCTCTGCCGGCCATCCGCTACCGGAGCGGCGACCTCGCCAGTGTGAGCTACCGGCCCTGTGTGTGCGGCCGGGTGTTCGCCCGCCACAGCAAGGTCTATGCACGGACAGACGACATGCTGGTAATCCGCGGAGTGAACGTCTACCCATCGTCAATCGAAGCGGTGCTGCGTGATCTGGAAGAGGGGGAGCCGCATTACCAGATCGTTCTTTACCGGGAAGGGGCACTTGATCAGTTGGAGATCCAAATCGAAGTGGCGCCCGCCTTTCTTTCCGACACGGTGAGAAAGCTCCAGGCTTTCCAGCGGAGGGTGGAGGAGCGGCTGCGCCAGGAGCTTGGCCTCCGACCCCGGGTACGGCTGGTGGAGCCCAGAACCATACCTATCGGCCCGGACGGGCGGAGGCGGGTTATCGATAACCGGGGGGTCTGATACACTGCCGCGAAGCGAATAACGAGCGCGAGGTCCTTGTGGCGGGACCGGCGCAGTGTAGCTAGGGAAAAGTAGGTCTGGAGGTGATCGTGGCGAAACGCGAGTTCCTGTTTACGTCGGAGTCGGTAAGCGAAGGGCACCCAGATAAACTAGCCGACCAGATATCAGACGCGGTTCTGGATGCGGTGCTCCGAGACGATCCGCAAGGCCGGGTTGCTTGCGAGACTCTGGTCACCACCGGCCTTGTGGTGGTAGCGGGGGAGATCACCACCCAGACCTACGTTGACGTGCCTGGGGTGGTTAGAAGCACCATTGAACGGGTGGGTTACACCCGGGCCAAGTTTGGGTTCGACGCTTCTACCTGTGGAGTGGTCACGGCCATCCACGAACAGTCGCCGGATATTGCTCAAGGGGTAAACCAAGCTCTGGAAAGCCGCACTGAGCCGGGGGACGTTGATCCGCTTGATAGACAGGGCGCTGGAGACCAAGGCATGATGTTTGGCTACGCCTGCCGGGACACGGCGGAGCTGATGCCGATGCCCATTTTGCTTGCTCACCGTTTGGCACATCGGATGAGCGAGGTCCGCAAGGGAGGGATACTGCCTTACCTACGGCCCGACGGTAAGACACAGGTGACAGTCAAATACGTGGACTACAAGCCCGTCTTCATCACCACGGTGGTCCTCTCCACCCAGCATAAAGAAGGCATCGACATTGACACGCTTCTTCGCCCGGACCTGATTGATCACGTAATCAAGCCGGTTCTTCCTGAGGGTCTGTATGATCCCGAGTTCAAGAAGACCAAGCTGTTTGTCAACCCCACGGGCAAGTTTGTACTGGGTGGCCCCATGGGCGACACTGGTCTTACGGGGCGAAAGATTATCGTCGACACCTACGGTGGTTTTGGGCGGCATGGTGGCGGTGCCTTCTCGGGCAAGGATCCTTCCAAAGTGGACCGCTCAGGGGCTTACGCCGCGCGCTACGTGGCCAAGAACATCGTGGCTGCCGGTCTGGCTGAGCGTTGCGAAGTGCAGATCGCGTACGCTATCGGGGTGGCTCATCCGGTAAGCGTCATGGTGGATTGCTTCGGCACCGAACACGTCGATCTGGCCTTGATCCATGAGCTTGTGAACAGTCACTTTGACCTGAGGCCAGCCGCCATAATCCGCGATCTGAGACTGCTTCGGCCCATCTACGAGAAGACTGCAGCCTACGGTCACTTCGGCAGGGAAGACGCGGATTTCACCTGGGAAAGCGTAGACAAGGCCGACGTACTACGTAGTGATGCGGGGCTGGTCTAGACACGGCACGCCGTTCTCCGCGTTTAGACACGGCACGCCGTTCGCCTGGTGTCGGCGCGGGACGGCAGCTCTCCACGGGTACACGCAGGGCGCGCTCTTCTAAGACAGCGCCCCCGGAGGCGAGGATGGCTCCGGCTTCGGGCAGAGATGGCACGCAGATAGCTCAGGTGATCCCCCTCACGGGTGTCAGGCGTTTGGGGGATCGCCGGTTTGACTACCTGGTGCCGCCCGACCTGGAGAAGAGAGTGGCGGCTGGTTCGGTGGTGGTTGTGCCGTTCGGGCACCGGACGGTGTGGGCGGTGGTGCTGGGCCTGGAAAGGGGCGAAGAGGCCGGGTCTCTCGAACTGCGACCTCTCGAACTGCGACCTATTCTCTCGGTGGCGGAGGAAAGGATTCCCGAAAGTCTGCTTCTCCTCGCCCAGTCGGTGAGTGAGCGCTATCTAGCCTCGCTTGCCTCTTGCCTACGTCTGGTTCTGCCTCCCTTGGGTCCGCCCCGGAGCGCTGCGGGGCGAATGCGACACGCTTGGGCAATCCCCGTGGGGTTGCCTGGAGGCGGTGGTTCTGCAGGCAGTGGTCCTCAGGAGACACAGGAATCTTGCGCCTCACGGCTTACGCAGAAGCAGCGAGCTGTCCTTGCGGCCCTGCCTCCCGAGGGTAAGCCAGTTTCCTCGCTATGTCGAGAGCTGGGAGTGAGCCCCAGCGTGGTGCACGCACTTGCACGGAAAGGTCTTCTTCATCTACTGTCTCAGGCCCCGGTCCGGCAGTTTATGGAGATGGAGCTGGCTCCACCGCAAGGCGGCCCGGCCGCGCCCTCCAACGCCTGGCCCAGACTATGGCCGGAGCAGGAGGAAGCGGTGGAGAAGCTGATAGCGGCCTACGAACGGCCTGGACTTGCCCACGAGCTTCTTTGGGGCGTCACCGGGAGCGGGAAGACCGAGGTGTACCTGCGGGTCATAGCTCACGCTCTTGCCCAGGGCGCAGGCGCCATCCTCCTCGTTCCTGAGATCGCCCTTACCCCGCAGATGATACAACGAGTGCGGTCCCGCTTTGGCTCGCTGGTGGGCGTGCTACACAGCGGACTACCCCGGGGGGAAAGGCTGCGCGAGTATCGTCGCATAGCTTGCGGACAAGCGCGGGTGGTGGTGGGAGCACGCTCGGCTGTCTTTGCCCCGGTGGTGAACCTGCGCCTGATCATACTGGACGAAAGTCATGACTCTTCCTACAAGCAGGAGGAGGAACCCCGTTACCACGCAAGGACAGTAGCCAAACTGCGGCTGACCCAGCTGGGGGGAGGTCTTCTCCTTGAGGGAACGGCCACTCCGGCGGCGGAAAGCCTGGTCTACGCCGGCGAACCCCTGCGCTTACGGCAGCGGGCGGCAGGGGCGGAACCCTACTGGGAGATAGTGGACATGCGCGTCCAGGGGGGAGCTAAGGTGCTTGCCCCTATCTCGCGGGAGGCCTTGGCTCAGGTGATACGAGAGGGGGAACAGGCTATAGTGCTGCTCAACCGGCGCGGATACGCAGGGCGTACTTACTGCGAGCTTTGTGGCCATGTCCTCACCTGTGCAAGCTGCGAGCTATCACTCACCTACCACAGCCGTGAGCGGCGGCTGGTATGCCACCGCTGTGGTCGGACCTATCCCCAGCCGCCTCTATGTCCTGCCTGCGGGCAGGGACCGCTGACCCGTTCCATTCCCGGCACGGAACGTCTGGATCGCGAGCTAAGGGCGCTGGCCCCGGCCGACAGGGTCTTCCGCATGGACTCGGACGTCCTCACCAGTGGGGCCCGGGTGCGCCGGGTGCTAGAGAGCTTCGGTTCCTCCTTCCCTGGGGTTCTTGTCGGCACCCAGATGGTAGCGAAGGGCCACGATTTTCCCGGAGTCACCTTGGTACTGGTGGCCGATGCAGACACTGGTCTCTATGTGCCCGACTTTCGCGCGGCCGAACGTACGTTTCAGCTTCTCACGCAGGCGGCTGGACGAGCGGGGCGGGCAGAAAGGCCAGGCCGAGTGCTGGTGCAGACCTGGAACCCCGACGTGCCCTGCATCAAAATGGCGCTTGAGGGCCGCGTCTCCGATTTCTATCGCCTGGAGCTGGAAACCCGCAGACGACTGGGCTATCCTCCCTTTGTGCATCTGATCCGGATTGTCAGTGCCGGTCCTGACGGCGCCCGGGTGGAGGCAGGGGCGCGATATCTGCGGGAGAGACTCGCTCCCTACTTTCCCGCCCAAGAGTTGCGGGGACCAGTGCGTCTTCCCCTGCTGCGGAGTCAGACTCGGTGGCAGGTAATAATTGGGGCCCAGGATGGGGAGCGTGCCCGGGCGATTGTGGGCAAGGTGGTAGCTGCCTTGGCCGAACCCTACCGGCAGAGGGGCGTAGGACTGGTGGTAGATGTGGATCCAGAGTCGTTTCTATGACCTTGGTAAACGGCAAAGAACATACGCGGGTGATGTGAGTTGAGCGTAGAGCAGTTACGCACGATCGGGGACCCGGTGCTGAGGCAGTATGCTCGCCCGGTGGCAGTCTTTGACGAAAAACTGGAGCATCTTGTCCAATTGATGGAACGCGTCATGGAGGAGGGTGACGGAGTAGGGCTTGCCGCCAACCAGGTTGGGGTCCTTAGCCGCGTGATCGTCTGGAGGCTCCCCGAGGAGGAAGATGGGTGCCACATATTCGTGAACCCGGAGATAATGGAGGCCTCGGAGTCGTGCTGCACGGACCGAGAGGGGTGCCTCTCTATACCGGGCATCACAGTTGAGGTGACGCGAGCGGAGGAGGTAGTGGTGAGAGCACAAGACCTGAAGGGTCAAGAGTTCTCCGCTCGTCTGTCTGGTCTTGCTGCTCGCATTGTGCAGCATGAGATCGATCATCTTGACGGCCGTCTGGTCTTGGACCGGGCCTCGCCTGAGGAGCGCCGCCGTGCGCTCAAAGAACTACGAGAGCGCCTCGTGGCTTCAGGGACGTGAGATTCGCCTTTGCTGGCACGCCTGAGTTTGCCGCCTGGGTCCTTTACGACCTGTGCCAACTGGGGCGGCGCCCGTCCCTCGTCATCACCCAGCCGGCTCGACCTCAAGGGCGGGGCCGTTGCTGTCGGCCGTCGGTGGTGTTCAAGGCGGCAACTGAACTTGGTGTGAGGACTATCGAAGCCCCCGACATCGACGCCGAGGAGGTTCAGGCCGAACTTTTCTCCTCAGGTGTCGAAGCTCTAGTCGTAGCGGCCTTTGGCCAGCTTCTAGGAAGGCGTCTTCTTGAGTCTCTACTATGCGTGAACGTCCATGCCTCGCTACTTCCTGCCTACCGGGGGGCTGCGCCTATCGAGCGGGCTCTGATGGCGGGAGAAGAAGGCACTGGTGTGACCATCATGCGGATCACCGAGGGACTTGATCAAGGGCCGGTGGCCTTGCAAAGGTCGGTTTCTATTGGGTTGCACGACGACGCTGGCTCGCTAGGGCGGGTGCTAGCTATGATGGGAGCGGTAGGAGTGCAGCAGGTGCTGGACGGGGTGCAAGAAGGTACTGTGACCTGGCGGCCCCAGGTAGGCCTGGCCTCGTACGCGTCCAAGCTCACGTCCAGAGACTGTGTTCTTGAGGTAGGACAGGGAGCCAAACGAGCGCATGATCAGGTGCGTGCGCTCAGCCCGCGGGTGGGAGCCAGGGCGAGGATGGGAGAGTTTGAGGTCAAGCTCTGGCGTACTTGGCCCTACGGCGAGACCGGCTTGGATCCTGTCCCGCCCGAAGCGGCAGGTGTCGCCGGGGATCCCGGTCGCCTCCTGGCAGTCAGGGAAAGGCTGTTCGTGGGTTGCAGACAAGGGGCTTTGGAGGTGCTGGTTATTCAACCTGCGGGTCGGAAAAAGATGACAAGCCGTGAGTTTCTTCGTGGCTATGGGGCGCGACTAGGAGAGCGGCTCGCACCCTCCGGTCTGGACGCCAACGGGCAGTGCGTCCCCAGAGGGGAGATGGGCTGATGGTTGGCGCCATGGGGAGGTAGGTTGATGGCTGTTCCTGCGTCCCTGTTCAAGGAGACCCTTCTTCTACCCTCCATCCTTTCCGCTGATTTCTCTCGCCTGGGCGAGCAGATTGAAATGGTTATGGACGCTGGGGTGCGCATGATTCACGTGGACGTGATGGATGGCCATTTCGTACCCAACATCACCATTGGGCCTCTTGTGGTGGAAAGCATTGCCCCGCTTGTGCATCGGCGTGGTGGGGCTCTTTCGGTGCATCTGATGATTGAACGGCCAGAAGTTTTCTTGCGCGCCTTTGTTGAAGCTGGCGCAGACGCAGTGAGTTTGCATGCCGAGGCTTGCCGCAATCTGTACCACGCTATCGAGACCCTGAAGAGTCTAGGGGCCACCGCCGGATTGGCCATTAATCCAGGGAGCAGTCTAGGGGTAATAGGCGAGGTGGCCCCGCTAGTGGACTATGTGCTTGCCATGACCGTGAACCCAGGCTTTGGCGGCCAGAAGCTTATCGAGCCGGCTCTGGCCCGTCTACCTAAGATCAGGCGCCTCCTGTCTCCTAGTGCAGCCCTTGAGGTCGATGGCGGGATAAACCAAGAAAACATCGTCCGGGCGGTGGAAGCGGGAGCGAACTGGATTGTGGCAGGAGCGGCCGTGTTTGGCGCGAAGGATCCGGCTGCTGAGGTGCGCAGGCTGCACAACCTGCTGACGGCGGTCCCCAGGTTGTGATACATTCTGCGTTGCGCTTGTGCTCGGGATGGGCGCTGCTCAAGGCGGGCGTGAGCGTTGAGAAATAAGTGGTCTTCGGGGTCGGGTGCGATTCCCTACCGGCGGTGAGAGCCCGCGAGCCCTTAGGGGCAGATCAGGTGGAACTCCTGGGCCGACAGTGACAGTCTGGAGGGGAGAAGACCAGGGCGCGACGAGACAGTCTCGTGTTTTTTGACCCCTGGGCCACTGGCTTTGGGGGTTTTGTTTTGGCGTTTGCTGAAGCCGATATAGCGTACCTGGAAAGAGCGGCTGAGCTTGCCGAGCTAGGACGGGGGCGCACAAGTCCCAACCCCGTGGTTGGCGCGGTCATAGTGCGCGGGCAGTGCGTGCTTGGCGAGGGCTACCACGCCGGCTTAGGCCAGGACCACGCTGAAGTGGCAGCCCTCAGGGACGCTCTTCGCCGGGCTGGCCGGCCAGCGCAAGGCGGGGTGGAGCAGTGGGGCTCTGAGGCTAGGGCGGTGTGCCAGGGCGCCACCCTCTATGTCACCTTGGAACCCTGTTGCATATACGGTCGTACCCCTCCCTGCACAGAAGCCGTTCTTGCAGCGGGCTTTAGTCGTGTGGTGGTAGGGGTGGTCGACCCCAACCCTGCTGTCAACGGCAAGGGCATTGCTATGTTGCGCGCCGCCGGGGTGACTGTCGACTTGGCCGAAGGACCGCTGGTCAACCGGCTAAAGCGCCAGAACGAGGGTGCGCGGAAGCTGTTCACTGTCGGCTTGCCGCTAGTGACCTACAAGTACGCGATGAGTTTAGATGGCCGGGTGGCCACCGACACGGGCGAGTCCCGCTGGCTTTCGGGTCCAGAGAGTCGGCGCCTGGTGCATCAATGGCGGGCTTGGTCAGACGCCGTGGTAGTGGGCGCAGGAACCGCCGCAAGAGATGACCCGCTACTTACGGCAAGAGAGGTGGAATGCCTCCGTCAGCCCCTGCGGGTGGTGGTAGACAGGGAGCTGCGCCTGAGCGAGGAGAGTGGGCTGGTGCGCTCGGCGGGGGAGGGCCCGGTCCTTGCGGTCTGTGGGCCCGAGGTCCCGGACGACCGCCGCGAAGAAGTGGAATCGTGGGGAGTGCAGACTGCTGCTCTACCCCTTGATCGGACGGGACATATCGATCCCGTTGCGGTGGCGCGTTTTCTCGCCTCTCGCGAGGTCCTTTACGTCCTGCTGGAAGGCGGGCCGACACTGGCAGGCGCTTGGTGGAAGGCTGGGCTAATTGACAAGGTAGCCGCCTTCGTCTGTCCGCTTATCATGTCGGGGCGCAAAGCCATGGCGCCGCTGCAGGGAGAAGGTGCCCTTGGGCTGGCTGACGCGGTCAACCTGACCGAGGTTGAGGTGACTCAGGTGGGCAAGGACGTTCTTGTGACCGGGTATCGACGAGGGCCGTACTGATGTTCACCGGACTAATAGAGGAAGTGGGCAGGGTGTGTCGTCTGGAGAGGCATGCTCACGGGGGCCGTCTCACCGTGGCCGCACGCAAGGTGCTGGTGGGCACGCAGGTGGGCGACTCCATGGCTGTGAGCGGGGCCTGTCTCACCGTGGTGGAGATCAGCTCGGACGGATTCACAGTGGATGTGATGCCGGAAACACTGGCTCGGACAACTCTGGGTCGAGCTGGACCGGGCATGCTTGTCAATCTCGAACGGGCCGTCGCTCTCGGGCAAAGGCTGGGCGGTCATTTTGTCCTCGGACATGTGGACGCGGTAGGCAAGGTGCTAGCGGTTCGTCGCAGTCCGTCGGCCTGGGAGGTGACGTTCTCACTGCCCGCGAGCATCGAGACCTGCGTGGCCCCTAAGGGGTCTATCGCGGTGGACGGCATTTCTCTTACCGTCATAGGGGTGCGCCCAGGTGAGTTCGACGTGGGTTTGATTCCACACACGCTTAAAGAGACCAGTCTGCGGGCGCTGCGGGTGGGGCAAGAGGTGAACCTGGAAGCTGACGTTCTTGCCCGCTATGTGCGCCGAGCGTTGGAGGTGCTAAGACCGGGAGAAGAGCAAACGCGACAAGACTACTCGGTCTTGGGGTCGAGTGGTCTCACCGAAGAGCTACTAAGGGAACAGGGGTTCATATGAGAGACCAGTCTCATTTCGCCACCATTGAAGAAGCGATTGAAGAAATCAAAGCGGGCCGCATGGTGGTCGTGGTTGATGACGAGGATCGCGAGAACGAAGGCGACCTCACCATGGCAGCGCAGTTCGTCACGCCTGAAGCTATCAATTTCATGGCCACCTACGGGCGAGGACTGATTTGTCTTGCGCTCACTGAGGAGAGGGCTCAGGCTCTTGGTCTTCATCCTATGACCCGTGACAATCAGTCCAGGTTCGGCACGGCTTTCACTGTCTCCATCGAAGCCAGACACGGGGTCACCACCGGGATCTCAGCAGCCGACCGGGCACGTACCATCCAGGTGGCGATCGATCCGGCCAGCACCCCCCAAGATCTGGTACGCCCAGGCCACGTGTTTCCCCTGGTGGCTCGACCGGGCGGGGTGCTCACTCGTGCTGGGCAGACGGAGGCGGCGGTGGATCTTGCTCGCCTGGCTGGCTTGATTCCGGCGGGAGTCATCTGCGAGATCATGAACGACGACGGCACCATGGCGCGGGTTCCCGATCTCGTCAAGTATTGCCAGCGCCACAATCTCAAGATGATCACGGTAGCCGACTTAATACGTTATCGTCGGCGGACGGAGAAGCTCGTGCGCCAGGTGGCTTCAGTGCGCCTGCCTACGCGGTTCGGGGAGTTCACTGCCTACGGGTACGAAAGCCTGCTCGACCACGAGCAGCACCTGGCTTTGGTCAAGGGCGAGGTGGCCGGGAAGGAAGGAGTGCTTGTGCGGGTACACTCCGAATGCCTCACGGGCGATGTATTCCACTCGCTACGCTGCGACTGCGGCGATCAGCTAGAGGCCGCTCTTAAGATGATTGAGAAGGAGGGTACGGGTGTCCTTCTCTACATGTCTCAAGAAGGTCGAGGAATAGGTCTACTGAACAAGCTGAGAGCCTACGAGCTTCAGGAGCAGGGCAAAGACACGGTCGAGGCCAACCTTGAGTTGGGGTTTCCTCCTGACATGCGCGACTACGGCACTGGCGCGCAGATTTTGAGCGATCTGGGTCTGACCTCCATAAGGCTTATCACCAATAACCCGCGCAAGATCGTGGGATTGGAGGGCTACGGGCTTACGATAGTGGAGCGGGTGCCTCTGGAAGTCGCACCGACAGACGAGAATCTGGCCTATTTGCTGGCGAAGAAGGAAAAGCTGGGACATATCCTTCATCATCAGGGTCTGCAATACAGTCGGAACGACGACAACGACCGAGAGGAGGGCGTCAATGAGTGAATGCGGGCAAGTTTTCCGAGGATTTCTAGACGGCGAAGGTCGTCGTTTCGGGATAGCGGTAAGCCGTTTTAACGAATTCATCAGCGGCCGCTTGCTGGCAGGAGCTAAGGATTGCCTGGTGCGCCACGGGGTCCAGGAGAGTGACATAGACGTGGCCTGGGTACCTGGTTCCTTCGAACTGCCGCTGATCGCACAGAAACTGGCAGCAAGCGGGCGCTATGACGCGGTCATCTGCCTGGGAGCAGTCATCAGGGGAGCCACCCCTCATTTTGACTATATTGCCGCCGAAGTGGCCAAAGGCATAGCGCAGGTCCAGTTGAGCTCTGGCGTCCCAGTGGCTTTTGGGGTCTTGACCACTGATACCATCGAACAGGCCGTGGAGCGTGCCGGGACCAAGGCGGGGAACAAAGGCTGGGACGCGGCACTCTCCGCGCTAGAAATGGCTGATCTTGTGAAAAGACTCGACGCGAGTGCGAGTGAATAAAGACAAGCTCAGGCGACTTTCTCGACCTTGTGGGCCTTGAGGCACTTGGTGCAAACATAGGCACGGACGGGCTGCCCGTCGAGAAGCACGCGTACCTTTTGCAGATTGGGATCCCAGCGCCGGGGAGTCGCGCGCATCGAATGACTTCTATTGTTGCCAAAACTGGGCTTCTTGCCGCACACAGCGCATACTTTGGACATGGGCCATCCCTCTTGCTCGTCGGTCTTGTGTCTTCGGACCGCATAGTATGCCGCAGCGTCAAGCTTTTCGACAAGGGCTGCAGGCAACCGCAGGTTTTCCTGGGGGCCGGTACGGTAGAATACAGCACGCGTCGGAGATGAGGAATTTAGGGGGCCCGAGGTAAGCTAGAGCGCGTCCGAGATGAGCGTGGAACGCAGGCGAGGGGATGGGTGGAGACTCCAGTGGATGATTTAGACCTGCTAGGTGCAAGACCGGAAACTAAGGTCGAGGGCCGGCTCATAGTCACCGACCGGGCCATTAGTGACATCGCGGCCTGGACGGTTCTGGAATGCTACGGTGTGGTAGGCATGGCTTCTCCCAACTTGCGGCGCGGAGTGGCCTCCTTACTCACTCGGGATCGGGTTCATCAGGGCATAAGGGTGGAGCAGAGCCAGGATGAACTCCGCGTGCAGCTCTACATCGTCGTGGAATATGGGCTTAACGTGGCTGAAGTCGCGGGCAACGTGCGGTCGCAAGTCGCCTACAACATCAAGAGGATGCTGGGCCGGCCTGTCACCACGCTTCAAATATTCGTGCAAGGAGTCCGTGTCAGTGAGCGCTGAAGGGATCCCCCTGACTGTGACGCTAGTCCGCTCCTTGGCGGCAGCCGCCTTCCAGGCTCTGGAGCTACGCAAGCAGGAGATTAACGATCTGAACGTTTATCCGGTCCCGGACGGAGACACCGGCACCAACCTAGCCCTCACCATGCGCAGCATCCTTGACGCGGTCAATCGATTGCCGGAAAGGACAGGGGAAGCCGATCTTTGCAGTACTGTCACTCAGGCGGCGTTGATGGGCGCGCGGGGCAATAGCGGCGTTATCCTCTCTCAAATCGTGCGCGGAGCGATGGCAGTATTAGGGGAGGGGGGGCCAGTAACGGTAGACAGGCTATCGTTGGCGCTAAGGTCGGCCACAGAGACAGCCTACCGGGCAGTGCGTCGGCCGGTCGAAGGCACCATGCTCACTGTTCTCAAGGATATGGCCCGGGCAGCGGTGGAGGCGCCAAGGGCTTCGGGCCTTAAGGCCTTCATGGAGCACGTGGTGGCTGCAGGCTGGAAAAGCGTGGAGCGGACGCCCTCACTACTCAAGGTGCTAGCGGATGCTGGGGTAGTCGACGCGGGTGGCTATGGGCTCGTTGTCCTGGTCGAAGGGGCCACCAAGTGCTCAGCGGAGTGGTTGGTCCCCATCGCTACGCGAGTAAGAGCGGCCTCGGGAGTGGGTGTTCCAGGGCTCGTCAGCGCTCCGGGGCTAGTCGGCGCTTCAGGGTCCACAGCTGCTCCAGTGCAGGAGGAGGAGAGCGAGTACACATACTGTACGAGCTTCCTTCTTATGGGGGACGGGCTTGACCAAGCTGGGCTTGAGGAGGAACTCAGCCGTTGGGGTGATAGTCTGCTGGTGGTAGGGGATTCGTCTCGTCTCAAGGTGCATGTCCATACCGACCACCCCGGTGAGGTGCTTGCCCTAGCGACCAAGCTGGGCGTGCTCACGGAGATTGAAATAGACAACATGGACGAGCAGATGGCGGCCCGAAACGCTCGGTTTGGTCAAGCACAGGCGCCCGCCCACCGGGAAGGCGGCCTCACGCAGGTGGTTGCGGTGGTGGTTGGAGAGGGTAACAAGGCGCTTTTTCGCAGCCTGGGAGTGGATCTTATTGTGGACGGGGGCCAGTCTATGAACCCGTCGGCGGAAGATTTGCTCCGGGCGGTGGAAGAAGCCCAGGCTCCTGCGGTGATCATCCTTCCGAACAACAGCAACATCATCATGACCGCTGAGCAGACGGTCGGGCTCACAAGCCGGGAAGTTCATGTCCTGCCGAGCAAATCCATTCAAGCGGGGTTGGCAGCTGCAGTAGCCTTCGACAGACGTCAGTCCGCGAGCGCGAACTTGAAGGAGATGCTAGCTGCTCTAGAGAATGTGGCTTCGGGTGAGGTCACTCGGGCTGTGCGAGAGTCGGTGGTCGACGGAGTTACTATTCGAGCTGGAGACTATATCGGTCTTTGGGACGGCCGGGTGACGGTGAGCTCTCCCAGTTTGGAAAGGACATTGGTTGAGCTTGTCGATCGCCTTCTAGCTGGTGGGAAAGAGACTCTCACCGTCCTTCTTGGCGAAGGAGAGGAGGCCGCACTCGTAGCCCAAGCTGTCGATCAGCTGCGGGCCAAGTATCGAGGCGTGGAAATTGAGGTCCATGAGGGGGGTCAGCCCTACTATCCTGTGTTGCTTGCTGCTGAGTAAGGGCGACTGCATGATACGGTAGACCGTGATACGGTAGACCGAGATCCGAGGGGGTGGCGCATGATCATCAACCGGGATACCACGGCCATTGTGGTGGATTCCACCGCGGATCTGCCGCCCCACCTGGCGGAAGACCCAAACGTCACCATGGTCCCTCTCACGGTCTACTTCGGCGAGGAGGCGTTTCTTGACTGGGTGGAACTGAAGCCCGAGGAGTTCTACGAGAGACTTCGCACCGCGCCCGAGTTGCCCCGTACCTCCCAGCCATCGGCGGGCGTCTTTCTCGAGCACTACAAACGGCTACGGGAGCGTTATGAACGCATTTACTCTGTGCACTTGAGCAGTAAGTTCAGCGGCACCTGTGCCAGTGCTGAGGTGGCAAGAGCGCAGGTGGACGGCGTGAAGGTGGTGGATTCGCAATTAGCCACCGGGGGCATCGCTTTGCTTGTGGACAGGATGCTTGACAGAATTGACCGGGGCGTGAGTGAAGAGGAGTTTGAGGCTTATCTCGAACACTTTCGCAGGAACAAGGTCTTCTACTTCCTGCCCACGACCCTGGAGCAGCTGCACAAAGGGGGCCGGATAGGCCGCGCCGCACATCTAGTGGGCACCATCCTCAACATCAAACCGGTCCTGATTATCGATGAGGGCGTCATCGACGTCTATAAGAAGGTCCGCGGCGTTCGTCAGGCTTTGGAGGCCATGGTGGAAGGCATGGTTCAGCACACGACACCAGATCGCCCCATCTTTGCCAGTCTTTCCCACGGGCTCAATGAACCGCTGCTTGCCCAGTTGCGGGAATTGGTGGAGGCGGTGCCTGACCGCCAGGTCCATATTCGTCTCACCAGTGTGGTAGGAGCGGTCATCGGCACCTATGTGGGGCCGAAGGCCGTCTCGCTTTGCTTTATCCAAGAATGAACGGTGGGGCAAGGGGTGGAATCAACTACCCCTTGGGCTGCAAAGGCAACCAAGGAGAGACAAGACCGGGCCTTCCCGCAACCTCCAAGCGCAGTCTTGATCCGCGCGCGCTGGATGCTCCCCTGAGTGCTATTCGGGGAGTGGGCAGGGCCACGGAGAAGAAGTTTCACGCCCTTGGTGTCCACAACGTGGGCGACCTTCTCCTTTATTTGCCCTTCCGACACGAGCCTCCCTCGAAAGTGGTGAAGGTGGCGGCCCTGGTTCCCGGGGAAGAGTGCGTGCTGCGAGTGCGTGTAATTTCCTGCGCCACACGAGAGACGGCCCGTCGGGGATTGAAGGTGCTTGAGGCACTGGTTTGCGATGAGTCGGGAAGCGTGGTGGCCGTGTGGTACAACCAGGCCTATCTAGAGGGGCTGTTCCGTGATCATCCCGAGCTTCTACTCAAGGGAATGCTGGTGAGACGCCGGGGATTCACCTCTTTCGTAGTAAGAAGGCACGAGATCCTTGACGAAAGGGGAGAAAGCCGCCACGTCTTGGGGCTGATTCCTGTGTATTCCAGCACCGGGGAACTGAGCGTACGCACCATCCGCTCGAGTGTTCATGAGGCCGCTTCCTATGCTCGACATCTAGTGGATCCACTGCCGGCTGGTCTCTTGGCTGCTAGGCGCTACCCAGGAAAAGCCGAGGCGGTGCTCGCCTGTCATTTCCCCCGCGGACTGCGAGAGGCCAAGCAGGCGCGGGAGCGGCTTGCTTTTGAGGAACTACTGCTGCTTCAGATCGCCTTGCTTGAGCAGAGGCGGGCAAAAAGCGAGCGGCGTCGAGCAAGGCCGTTGGCCCCGCCTGCCCGACTCACCCAGCATTTCCTTGCCCACTTACCCTATCAGCCTACCGCGGCCCAGCTGCGGGTCATAGGGGAGATCGACGCGGATCTTGCCGGTTCGACGCCGATGTGCCGGCTCTTGCATGGCGACGTCGGCTCCGGTAAGACGACGGTGGCTGCCTATTGCCTTCTTCGCGCAGTGGAGCAGGGAGCTCAAGGAGCACTCATGGCCCCGACCGAAGTTCTGGCCGACCAGCACTATCTCCGTCTGACCCAGCAACTTGAGCCTCTCGGAGTTCGCGTTGGGCTACTTAAGGGAAGTCAGCCCCCCAAGCTGCGCAAGGAGGTACGCGAGGCTCTGGAAAGCGGCGAAATCGACCTGGTGGTTGGTACTCACGCCTTGATCCAGGAAGGGGTCCGCTTCAAAGACCTCCGCGTGGCGGTAGTGGACGAGCAGCACCGGTTCGGCGTGAAGCAGAGGGAGGCCATCCTGACCGCTGCTGACCAGGCTGGGTACTGGCCGCACACGCTGCACATGTCGGCCACTCCCATCCCTCGAACCCTCAGCCTGACCCTCTATGGAGACCTGGACGTGAGCGTCCTTGACGAGCTGCCAAAAGGGAGAAAGCCGGTGGTGACACGCCTGGTTTTCGCTCACTCTGAAGCCCGCATGTGGCAGTTTGTGCGAGAGAAACTCAAGCAGGGACGCCAGGCCTATGTGGTCTGTCCTCTCATTGAAGAAAGTGAGGCCCTACAAACAGCGTCCGCTTGCCGGACGTTCGCAGAACTCTCGCAAGGGGAGTTGCGAGGCTTCCGGGTTGAGCTTCTTCACGGGCAGCTTTCGCCAGCAGAGAAGGCACAGGCCATGGGGGCGTTTGCTTCAGGGAGGGCGAATGTGCTGGTCTGCACTTCGATCATCGAGGTCGGGGTGGATGTTAGCAACGCCACCGTGATGGTCATCATGGGTGCCCGCCGCTTTGGCCTTTCTCAGCTCCACCAACTCCGCGGCCGGGTGGCGCGGAGCGAGGAAGAGTCGTACTGCTTTCTGCTCATGGAAGGAGAAGACACCGCTGTCCTTGAGCGGCTTGAGCTTTTTGCCAGGACCACTGATGGCTTCGCCCTGGCCGAAGCAGATCTGCGGTTCCGCGGAGAAGGGCAGCTTTTTGGAGAGCGGCAGTCTGGGCTAGGAGACCTGGAGATTGCTTCGCTCATTCGCGATCGGCATCTTCTGGAGGAGGCACGAGCTGAGGCGGAGAAACTTATTACGCATGGTTTGCCGCGTGGCATCACGCACGGTTTGCCGCGTAGCACGAGCCAACAGGGTCCGCTGGAAAGCGCCGTCATCGCTTGGCTTAGAGAGATGGCTCGCCAACGTTTTGGGGCCAAAATAGAGTGGATGGAAAGAGTATGAGTGGCCGCCCGCCGGGACGGGTGCGCATCATTGCCGGGTATAAGCGCGGTCACCGCTTGAAAGTGCCGCCCGGTGAGGTGCGTCCGACGAGTGACATGGTACGGGAAGCCATCTTTGATGCGCTCGGTCCAGTTGTGGGATTGCGAGTGCTAGATCTTTTTGCCGGTACCGGTGCCATGGGTCTGGAAGCACTTTCGCGCGGGGCAGCGCATTGTGTGTTTGTGGAGGTAGGCCCGAAGGTGGTGACTGTACTGCGGGAGAACATAGCTGCCTTGGGTTACGAGGGGAGCTCCGAGGTCTTGGCTGTGAGCTATACCGCAGGTCTTGCTGCCTTGGTAGAGAGAGGTTGTCAGTTTGATTTGCTCTTTGTGGACCCGCCCTATAGAATGCTGCCGGAGGTAGAAGAAACTCTCGTGTCCGTTGTGCCCTCTCTCGTGTCACGCAATGGTCTTGTGGTTATGGAAAGCAGCCGGTCAGTGCACCCGACCTTAGGCGGGACGACCGTATTTGACCGCGTTTATGGCAATACCAGGGTCACCATGGTAGGCTTCAGGAGGAATGACGTGTGAAGACGGCTCTCTGTCCAGGCACATACGACCCGGTGACTGTAGGTCACCTTGACGTGATAACTCGCTGTAGCGCCATCTTCGACCAGGTGGTGGTCGCAGTGGTGGACGATTCATTCCGCAAGACTCCGCTCTTCACTTTAGAGGAGCGTCTGCACTTTCTGGAGGAGTCCACCAAGCATCTGCCGAATGTTAGGGTCGTTGTTCTGCGAGGACTTGTGGTGGAGCTAGCCCGGCAAGTTGGCGCAAGCGTACTAGTCAAGGGTCTGCGGGCGCTTACGGACTTCGAATATGAGTTTCAGATGGCGCAACTCAACCGTAAGCTGGACCCGGAGCTGGAGACGATGTACCTTATGGCATCTCCGGAGTACTCCTTCTTAAGTTCAAGCGGGGTAAAAGAGATTGCCAGGTTCGGCGGATGTGTGAGCGACCTTGTCCCCGAAGTGGTCGAGCGCAGGTTTGCCGAAATGTACGGATCCGCGGAGGAATAAGAGGATGGACGTTCTCGTTCTGATCGACAAGCTCGACGACCTTGTCCACGGCGCGAGCACCTTCCCGATGACCGACAAAGTGATGATCGACCGGGATGAGATCTACGATCTGCTCGATCAGATGCGTGCGACCATCCCGGAGGAGATCAAGCAGGCACGCTGGATAGTGAAAGAGCGCCAGGAGATGCTCCAGGAAGCTAAGGAAGAGGCGGAGCGCATCCTGGCTGAGGCGCGGGAAGAGGCTCAGCGCCTGGCCAGTGAACAGGAGATAGTGAAAAGGGCTCAGCGCCAGGCCGAGGACATCATACGTGAGGCGGAAGCGCGGGAACGCGAGATTCGGCTAGGGGCTGAGGACTACGCCGACGAGGTTCTGAAGACGCTCGAGACGAACCTGGAGAAATTCCTGGCTGCTGTTCAGCGTGGGAGAGAGCGGCTGCATGCTGGACATGCTGCTGACCGGGAACGCAGCTAAACTCCAGGTGGCCGAGGGGTTGACTGCCTCGAGTCTGAGCTTCTCGTGTGAATGGAAGTGTTTGTAAGTGGAAGTGTTTCTTGATCTTGATGATTTGTCGCTTCGTCCTGGGGAGAGCTATCACCGGACCTACTGTCTGGAGATTGAACCTATCGTCCAGGGTGGGGTCAATTACGAGGTCTTGCTGCGCGACGGGGTGTTTATCGAGGTGCAGCGCGTGGCGGGGGGGTTCTTTGTCAACCTGAGCGCGCATGCCCGGGTCTATGGGCCCTGCACGCGGTGTTTGGAAGAGACTGTACTTGACTTGGAAGTCGAGCAGCAAGAGTTTGCCCCTAGCGCCCAAGGTGGATGGCCGGAGTCTGAACTGAGCGAGTTCATAAACGGGCTCATTGTTGACATAGCCGGCCTGGCTCGTGAGGCTGTGGTGCTGGCCGTGCCCTCACAGGTCATCTGTTCCCCCAGTTGCAGGGGGCTGTGCCCGTATTGCGGACAAGACCTGAACCGGGGGCAGTGCACTTGTCAGCAGGAGAAGATTGACGAGCGCTGGGGAAAGCTCCGCGAGCTTCGTCTTTCTTAAGGACACGGGCCTTGAAATATAGGTAGCGATGGGGTAAAAACTTGCGGCTTCCACCAGTGACGAGAAAGGCAAAGGATGGCCCTTCCTAAGAGAAAAATTTCGCGTGCTCGCAGAGACTCAAGGCGAGCCACTCATGCTGTGAGCGCCCCGCGCTTCGCTGAGTGCCCTCATTGCCATAGCCCCAAGCTGCCACATCGCGTTTGCCCCAATTGCGGTATGTATAGGGGCCGGCAGGTAATCAAGCACGAAGAAGAATAGCGAGGCGAGAAGAGCCTCCGGCTGAGGCGAAGGTGAGGTCCCATGCAGATCGTGGTTCAGGAGGGAGAAGTCCTGATAAGTCTGGTGTCGCCGATTCAAGCTCCGGATGACAGCTTGCGGACCAGCACCATAAACTGCATCTCTGGCCCGGCCAAAGTGTACTACCGGGATTATGAGGTGGTGCGGATCGAGGCTCGAGACGGGGCTCTAGAGATCTTGCCGAGCTGCGTGGGAGCGCTCAGCTGGATACGCAAGGACCGCCGTTACCAGCTCAAACTGGGTAGCTGATGGCGGACGAAAGGCCGGGTGCACGTTCTTGAATAGAGGAGGTGGTAAACCCGGCATTGGTCCTGGCTACAGCGGTGGTGTCAGGTCAAGGACGCTGCCTGCGGGCGGCGTCCTTTGCTTGCCGAGGCATGGAGCTCGGCGTAAGTAGGTTTCGTGTAGACGGCGTGGACGAGGAGGAGTCATGGCGCTGGGAGACCCGGCCAAGATCAGAAACATCGCGGTGGTAGGCCATCGCGGAACAGGAAAGACGTCGCTCGTCGAAGCGCTGCTGTTCACTACCGGGGCGAAGAACCGGCTCGGCACAGTCATGGACGGCACCACCACGATGGACTATGAGGAAGAAGAGATCAAGCGGCAAATGACCATCTCGGCCGGGCTTGCTCATGTGGATTGGCTTCACAACAAAATCAATCTCATAGACACGCCGGGTGAGGCCTCTTTCATCAATGAAGCATTGGGCGCACTGCTGGTGGTGGAAGCGGCGCTTGTGGTGGTGAACGCGGTCAACAAAGTGGAAGTGCAGACCGAGCGACTGTGGAAACGTGCGCGGGAGCTAGGTGCGACAAGAGTGGCGGCCATCAACATGATGGACCGGGAAAGGGCCTACTTCGGCGAGGTAATCGAGGCACTCAAAGCTCGGTTCGGTGACGAAGTAGTGGCTGTGGCTCTACCGATAGGCGAAGAAGGCGAGTTCAAAGGCCTGGTAGACGTGCTTACTAACAAGGCGTACGTTTACTCGGGGACGTCGGGCAAAGGCTCCGAGGTCGCTGTGCCCGAGGAGCTGAAAGCAGCTGTGGAGGAAGCGCGGGAGGCGTTGGTCGACCGGGTGGTGGAAGCTGATGACGCGCTCCTCGAAAAATACCTAGAGGGTGCCGAGCTCTCTGACCAAGAAATAGCCAGCGCGTTCAGACAGGCTTTGCTGCGCGGGGCTATAGCACCGGCTCTTCCAGTCTCAGCTACCAAGAACATCGGCACCGACCGCCTGTTGGACTTGCTGCTGGCTACCCCCTCGCCGGCGGAGTTTCCGCCCCGGAAGGCCTATGCTGGCGAGAATGACAGCGAGGAGGTGCTGATTGAGACCGACCTGAGCGCTCCGGCGAGTCTCTTTGTCTTTAAGACCATCTATGACCAGTTCTCGGGACGTGTGAATCTGGTGCGGTTGTTCTCCGGGAGGATCTCCACTGACACCCAGCTTGTCAACATGCGTACGGGTGATAAGGAGCGCACCGGAAACATCCTTCTCATGCAGGGCAAAGAGGTCAAGGCCATCGAGGAAGCTGGGGCAGGTGACATCGTGGCTCTGGCCAAGCTCAAGGACACGGGCACTGGTGACACCCTGTGCGACCCGGCGCGGCCGGTGCGCTTTCCCCGCTATGAGTTTCCCCCGGCCGCCATTTCTTTTGCTATCACGCCCAAGGCCCGTGGCGATGAGGAGAAGGTGAGCAACGGTCTGAAACGCCTTAGCGAGGAAGACCCAGCTATGGAGGTCCGCTTCGACTACCAGACCAAGGAGATGCTGATCTCGGGCACGAGTCAGGTGCACGTGGAGGTCATCCTGGAGAAGTTGAAGCGACGCTTCGGGGTGGAGGTCGAGCTGCATCCGCCTCGAGTCCCCTATCGGGAAACCATTCGCAAGAAGGCAAGTGCCCAGGGCAGGCACAAGAAACAGACCGGTGGGCGCGGACAATTCGGGGACTGTTGGATAGAGATCGAGCCTTTGCCGCGTGGAGCGGGTTACCAATTCGAGGACGCCATCTTTGGCGGCGCCATTCCTCGCAACTTCATCCCGGCCGTGGAGAAGGGCATCGTTGAGGCCATGGAACACGGGGTGCTGGCTGGATACCCTGTGGTCGATGTCAAGGTCCGACTCTACGACGGGAGTTACCATCCGGTGGACTCCTCTGAACTTGCCTTCAAACTGGCCGGTTCCTTGGCCTGGAACAAGGCCATGAGTGAAGCCGATCCTGTGCTTTTGGAACCGGTCATGAACGTGGAGATAATTGCCCCCGAGGAGAACATGGGTGACATCATGGGGGACCTTTCTAGCCGTCGCGGCCGGCCGCAAGGAAGCGAGAGTATGGGGGAGATGCAGGTCATCAGGGCGCAGGTGCCGCTTGCCGAGATGCTCAACTATGCCCCCCAGCTGCGTTCTATGACTGGCGGCCGGGGCTCCTTTACCATGGAGTTCTCTCACTATGAGGAGGTTCCGGGGCACCTGGCTGAGAAGATCATCGCAGAGGCCAAGAGCAAGAAGAGTGCCGAGTCCTAGGGGGAGATGGGAGCCCACGGGGCTCGGGGGCGCCCCGGCGGCCATTCGGCCGCCGGGGCGCCCCTCGTTTCAGGCTCACTTCCCTTCAGTCTAAGGTTTACCTCTCAAGCCGCCGATGTAACGGCAGGACGAATGCAATGAATGTTGTATAGTTTAATACATGCAACCTGCCGCCACGGTGGAGGGGTTTTGGACGAAGCCAAGCCACGGCGACTGAGCGAACTTCTGCGGGAAGGGTTTGACGGCTTCTCTCGCTCGCAGAAGGCAATCGCGCGGTACATCATCGACCACCTCGAGGAGGTGGGGTACATGAGTGCCGAGGAGCTGGGGAGAAAGGGCAACACCTCCAGCTCGACGGTGGTGCGCTTCGCGCAGTCGCTTGGTTTCCCCGGTTATCCCGAGCTACAGAAGGCGGCCAGGGACGAGTACCGGCTCGGAGCGACCACCCGTCCCCTCGTGCATGAGGATCAGCTTGGTCTTGCCATCGAGGAGGATATTCTCACCCGGGCTCTGCGTACGGACGGTCTTAGCCTAGAGGAGACCATCAGCAAGAACACGCTTGCCCGCTTCAACCGGGCAGTTGACATTCTGGCGGGAGCGAAGCAAGTGCTAGCTGTGGGGATGCATGAGGCGGCCGTGGTGGCTCTGCATGCTGCCTATGTGCTTGAGCTACTTGGCATACCATGCCTAGCGGTGACCGACAGCAGTGAGTCGAATGTGGCCCGGGTAGCTCGCCTTGGGCCCGAGGACGCGCTAGTTGCCATAGGTTTTCGCCGAGCCCACTCGGTCACCAGGTCATTCGCGGAGACGGCTATGCGGCAGGAAGTGCAGGTGATAGTGATCACCGACAACTCTCTCTCGGAACTTGCCGGTAAGGGGACAGTGACTCTTTACGCCGACATCGATTCGACCTTCTATGCTCACTCTTTAGTGGGGCCGATCGGTCTGGTGGGGGCTTTGGCAGCAGCAATCTATAGTCGTGACCGCGATCTATACGATGCTCGGTTAAAGGTCCTACGGGAAAAAGCGCCCGAATCGGGCTGGCTACGTTCCTAGACTGAGGGCAGCTCGGTTCGGGAGCTACATTGAAGGGGTCCGGAGGCTCGGCTAAACTTCCAGAACTACTGAAAGACAAGAGGAAGCTTGAGCTCGAGCGGAGGTCGCAGGGACATGTCGGGACACTCAAAATGGGCGGGCATCAAGCATAAGAAAGCGCTGGTAGACGCCAAGAAGGGGAAGCTCTTCAGTAAGCTTGCGCGAGCGATCACAGTCGCGGCCCGCGAAGGAGGCGGAGACCCGGAGAACAACGCCGCCCTGGCCCAGGCTATTGTGAAGGCCAAGGATGCAAATATGCCCAGCGAGAATATTGAGCGGGCCATCAAGAAAGGCATCGGAGCCGGGTCAGAAGCGGAGTCTTATCAACACCTCACCTACGAGGGCTACGGCCCAAGTGGGGTTGCCGTGTACGTCACCGCGCTTAGCGACAACCGTAACCGTACAGCAGCCGACATCCGCCACATTTTCGACCGAGGCGGCGGCAAACTGGGGACCGATGGCTCTGTCAGCTGGATGTTCGAGCGCAAAGGGGTCATCTTCGTCGATAAGACTGCCTGCGATGAGGAACAGCTGATGTTGGTAGCTATCGAAGCAGGCGCGGAAGACGTGCTCTCGGAAGGAGACGCCTACGAGATACGGTGCGCTGTCGCTGACTTCATGAGCGTTCGCAAGAAGTTGGAAGAAGCGGGGATTCCTTATAGCTCTGCTGAGCTGACCATGATTCCCAAGACGACGGTCTCCATCGAGGACGAGGCTGAGGCTCGCAAGACGCTCCGGTTGCTTGACGCGCTCGAGGACTACGACGACGTGCAAGAGGTCTACGCTAACTTCGACATTCCCGACGACGTCATGCGGGCGATCGCCGGGTGATCCTGTTTGGGTCGGTATGAGCGAGGTCTCTGGGCGGGTGATACTGGGGGTCGACCCGGGGACGGCTTCTACCGGCTTTGGGGTTATTAGTGTCTTTGGCAACCGCCTTGAAGTCCTTGATTATGGGGTGGTACAGACCCCGAGTGAAGCGCCTCTTGAACAAAGGCTCGAGCTGATTTTCAACGAGATTACAAAGATCCTCGAGCGGCACCGGCCAGCAGCAGCTGCCGTCGAGTCCCTCTACTTCAACACTAACGTGCGCACAGCCCTGGCCGTGGGCGAAGCTCGCGGGGTAGCTCTGCTTGCCTGTGCGCAGGTGGGCTGCCCGGTGTTTGAATACACACCGCAGCAGGTGAAGCAGGCAGTCGTTGGTTACGGTAAGGCGGAAAAGCAGCAGGTCATGGAGATGGTGCGGGTTCTTTTGGGCATGTCCGAGCAACCACAACCAGACCATGCCGCCGACGCGCTAGGCGTGGCCATCTGTCATGCAAACAGCTCTGCCTTTCTAGAGCGGGTGAAAAGGAACTCAAGTCTTCAGGCGAGGCGAAAGACTGCGCGGTGATTGACAGGATCACAGGTGTGGTAGCTGCGAAGCGCGAGGACGGGGTCGTTCTCGAGGTAGGAGGCGTCGGCTTCCTTCTTGAGACCTCAGCCGTGACCCGGCGCGAGATACCCGGTGTGGGGGAGAGGGCCACGCTTTTTGCCCACTTGCATGTGCGCGAAGATGCTTTACAGCTCTATGGTTTTTCCAGCGAAGAAGAGCGCGAACTTTTCCGCCTGTTCCTGGGAGTGAGCAAGATCGGGCCCAAACTCGCTCTTGCCGCTTTATCCTGCCGTCGAGCGCCGGATCTCAAAAGGGCTATAGCTGCAGGGGACGTGGGCCTGTTCGCTTCTGTGCCGGGCATCGGGAAAAAAACGGCCGAAAGGCTGATTCTTGAGCTTCGGGAAAAGATGCAAGCTCCAGCACTTGCCCGGGACAGCAGCAGAGGTGATACGGAAGTTGCCGATGGGGGAGCGGTTGCCTTGGCTCGGGCAGCTTTGGTGGAGTTGGGCTACAGTCTACAGGAGGCAGACCGGCTGCTGGCCCCATTGGATGCAAATCTTCCTGTGGAAGAACTGATCCGGGAAGCGCTTGCAAAACGTGTTAGCTAAGAAGGCGCGAGAGGAAGGGACCTTCCTGTGGGAAAAGAGGAAGAAAGGCTAGCTGACCCAGAGGAGACGCCGGCCGAGGCGGAGATAGAGTGCACGCTTCGTCCGCGGTCGCTCTCCTCGTTTGTGGGCCAGCCTGTACTGCGCGAGCAGCTTCAGATCTTCATTGCTGCAGCCAAGTCACGTGGAGAACCTCTTGACCATGTGCTTTTGGCGGGGCCTCCGGGCCTGGGAAAGACCACGCTCGCCCACATCATCGCCCAGGAGATGGGGGTGAACATCGTCACCACCTCGGGGCCTGCTTTGGAGCGCAAGGCCGACATGGCTGCCATTCTCACCCATCTGCAGGAGGGCGATGTTCTTTTCATTGATGAGATCCACCGCCTCAACCGGTCTATAGAGGAGATCCTCTATCCTGCCATGGAGGACTTTGAAATAGACATCGTCATCGGTCAGGGTCCAAGCGCGCGCACCATCCGGCTAGAGCTGCCTCGCTTCACTCTGATAGGAGCGACCACGCGTACCGGCCTCATCACCACTCCACTGCGCGACCGCTTTGGGTTCTCGCACCGGCTGGAGTACTACTCGGTCGAAGACCTGATGCGCATTGTGCTCCGCTCGGCTCAGATCCTGGGGGTGGGGATTGATGAGGAGGGGGCAAGGGAGATCGCGATGCGGTCCCGCGGCACTCCTCGCATCGCCAACCGGCTCCTCCGCCGAGTCCGCGACTTTGCACAGGTGCGTCACCAAGGGAACATCACTGGTGCCATAGCTTTGGAAGCGCTTCGCCTGTTTGAGGTGGACGATGAAGGGCTGGACCGCGTAGACCGGGAGATTCTCAACCTAATCCTCCATAAGTTCGATGGAGGCCCGGTGGGTTTGTCGACCTTAGCGGTGGCCATAGGGGAAGAGGCTGACACTATTGAGGACGTTTACGAGCCCTTCTTGCTGCAGCGGGGGTTCTTGATGCGTACACCGCGTGGCCGGGTGCTGACAAGACTAGGCTACGAGCACTGTGGAGTCAAGCCGCCGTCGGAGGCCAAGTCGGGTTCCACCGAGACCCTTTTCCCTTGAACTCGTGACGGGAGCCTAGAAGGTCATGAGATTGCTCCTTCACATATGCTGCGGCCCCTGCGCCAGCGCGACCGTCCGCTTCTGGAAGGAGAAGGGAGTGGAAGTGCTGGGCTTCTTCTTCAACCCGAACATTCATCCGTTCCTGGAGTTTAGACGTCGCCTTACGGGGGCAAGAGACGCCGCCGAATTCGCCGGGATCGAGCTGATCGCCGATGACAGCTACGACCCGGTCGCTTGGTTCCAAGCAGCCACGACCACTGCTGAGAAAGGTGTCACACGGTGCCAGCGCTGCATCAGTCTCAGACTGGAAAGAACGGCCCGCGAGGCTGTGGCTCAAGGCTGTGAAGCCTTTTCCACCACTCTTGCCATCAGTCCGTGGCAAAATCATTCCGCCATCAGGACTGAGGGCGAGCGCGCCTCGCAAGTCTATGGGCTGCAGTTCCTCTACGAGGATCTACGTCCGTTCTATGCGGAGTCGCGGCGCCTCAGCCGCGAGTGGGGACTTTATCGCCAAAAGTACTGCGGTTGCCTGGTATCAGAGTGGGAGCGTTACCGTGAACCTTGAGGGACTGGGGAAGATCCTGCTTGGTTTAGGAGTCGGTCTCGTGGTCTTGGGCGGAGTCCTCTATCTGGTTGCAAAGCTGGGCTGGACCCGCCTTCCCGGGGATTTTGTCTATCGGGGCAAGAACGTGATGATCTACATCCCCTTCGGGCTCATGATCTTGGTGAGCGTAGTAGGCTCCCTGATTCTTCATTTCTTGTCCCGTCGATGAACCTCGGCGGCTAAGCGGGACTTTTTGCCGTGCTTGTCGAGGAACTTGACTTCGATCTGCCCCCGGAGCTGATCGCCCAGCGCCCGGTGTTGCCTAGGGACGCCTGTCGCCTTATGCACCTCACAAGAGATGGGGGCCTCCGGCATTTGCATTTCCGCGATCTTCCCAACTTACTGCGACCAGGAGACCTGCTTGTGCTGAATGACTCGCGGGTGCTTCCTGCCCGAGTCAACGTCCGCAAAAGCACCGGTGGAAGGGTGGAGCTACTTTTCTTACGCCAGCTCCCAGGGGAGCTTCCTGAGGTAACGAACTGCAGTGAAAGCGAGCAAAAGGGGCGCCAGGGCGAGCGCTGGGAGACTCTTGCCCACCCCTCCTCCCGGCTGCGGCCGGGCCTTGAGCTGTTCTTGCCTGGTGGCGAGCCCCTCCGGCTGGTAGAGCGTCAAGGCCAAGGCAGGTGGATCGTGGAGGCCCCTCCCGGAGGCGATGTGGTGAATCTTCTTGAGACCTATGGTCTCATGCCGCTACCCCCTTACATCAAGACGTACCCCGAGGACCCTACTGTCTATCAGACGGTATATGCAGCTCAGCCTGGCTCAGCGGCCGCTCCCACCGCGGGCCTTCATTTCACCGCGGAGCTGCTTGAGCGGCTAAAAGAGGTAGGAGTGCGAATCGTGTGTGTGACCTTGCATGTGGGTCTTGATACTTTTCTTCCCATCCGGGAGAAGCGGGTAGAAGATCACCGGATACATAGCGAAAACTACAGCGTAAGCAAGGAAGCCCTCTCCACCATCAAGGACGCACGGAGTCAGGGAGCGCGCATCGTGGCGGTAGGGACTACCGTGGTCCGCGTGCTGGAGACCGTGGCCCGCGCTGGGCACCTGGCAGATTCGGCACCCATCTCGGATTTGCGTGGGTCAGCCGACCTCTACATCACGCCCGGTTACCACTTTACGGCTGTGGACATGATGTTGACCAACTTACATCTGCCCCGAAGCACGGTCCTTGCTCTCACCATGGCTTTTGCCGGAGTCGAGCGACTCCGCGAGGCCTACGCCGAGGCTGTCCGGGAGCGGTATCGCTTCTTTAGTTTTGGCGACGCCATGCTGATCGAGAAGCTGGACGAACCGCGGACCAAGGAGGCCCGCGATGCGGACTCTTGACAGCCTCCCCGATTTCCCCTTTACAGTGGAAGCTAAAGACGGGGCCGCTCGAGCCGGGCTCTTACAGACTCCACGAGGGACTGTGCGCACGCCGTGCTTCATGCCCGTCGGTACCAAAGGAACCGTGAAGGCAATGACGCCCGAACGCCTGCGGGCAGTGGGAGCCCAGGTCATCCTTGCCAACACCTACCACTTGGCTTTGCGTCCAGGTAGCGAGGTGGTTATGAAGCTGGGTGGTCTGCATCGCTTCATGCAGTGGGAGGGCCCTATTCTCACTGACAGCGGGGGCTATCAGGTCTTCTCTCTGCAGGACTCTGCTCGTGTGACCGAGGCCGGGGTCGAGTTTCGCTCGGTGTACGACGGGAGCAGACAGTTCTTCACCCCGGAGCGCGTAATGGCTGAGCAGGCAGCCTTAGGGGCTGATCTTGTGATGTGCCTGGACCAGTGCCCGCCTGGCGACGCCCCAGAGGCCCAGGTGGCGGAGGCAGTGGAGCGCACCACGGCCTGGGCTCGGCGCTGCAAACAGGCGCACCAAGCTAGAAACGGCCTGGGCAGTGACGGCCCTCAGATGCTGCTGGGCATTGTGCAAGGGGGAGTGATTCCTCGACTTCGCCAGCAAAGCGCAGCCCAGCTAATGGACATAGGTTTTCCCGGCTACGCCATCGGGGGCTTAAGTGTCGGCGAGGACCGCCAGGCCATGCTGGAGACCACAGAGTTCACGGCTTCGCTCTTGCCTGAGGACCGCTTGCGCTACTTCATGGGCATCGGCGATCCCAGGGGAGTGCTCGAAGTCATAGCCCGAGGGGTGGATCTCTTCGACTGCGTCCTACCCACGCGCACCGCCCGGATGGGTACTGCCTTCACGAAGTGCGGGAAAATCAACCTTCGTAACGCCGAGCATGCCCTGTCGGACGCTCCCTTGGAGGAAGACTGTCCCTGCACAGCCTGTAAGGGTTTCTCGCGGGGAGCGATACGGCATTTCGTGCTGCAAAAGGAGATCCTGGGCCTCATGCTCCTTACTGAACACAACCTGGTTCACCTCATTAGGCTGGTCGAGGCGGCAAGGCAAGCCATACTCGCCGGACGCTTCCAGGCTTTTCTGAAGGCCAGGTTGAACGCGTGCTAACATATCAGCCCACGTGTAGAAGTTCGCGGCCGTCCCCGGGGAGACGGCGCTCGACAAGGAGGACAGGTTGTCCAGCTCATATTGGTTGATCATCTATGTAGTTGCGTTCATCGCCATCTTCTACTTCATGGCGATCAGGCCGCAGCAGAAACAGCGCAGAGCACATCAGGCCTTGCTGAATTCGCTTAAGAAGGGCGATCGCATCATGACTGCTTCCGGCATTTACGGGACGGTCAAGAGAGTGGAGGACAACCTAGTTGTGGTTGAGGTGGCGAAAGGCGTGGCCATCAAGGTGGCCCGTCGTGCCGTCGCCGAGATCATTAGGGACAGCGCCCAAGCCCGGGCGGTCTCCCCTGAAGGCGTGTTCGGCAGCCGCGATAAGCGGAGCAAGACAGGGTTTGAGTCATCTTCCACAGAACCGTCGGATTCCGAAAACGGAGAAGACCAAGAGGAATCCGAGGACGTGTGGAGCGAAAACGTCTGGAAGAAGGACAAGTAGCTTTCGGACAACCTGGCGTTTTGCACGCTTCCTAGGGTGCTCCCTTGTGACCTAGTGTCGTTGACACGGACTGGTCGGTGGCATATTCTCGTGCACTGTGGCTTTGGCCGACTTGTTCGCCCACGTACCGTGGTGTGGGCAGGCGTGACATTCTCGTAGAAAGGTGTGCCCTTGTCGAGGACTAAGCGCGATGCACTCATATTGATCTTGGTGGCAGTGCTTCTTGGTGTAGCCGCCTATTTCGCCTTCCCTCTTTCCAAGACTAAGCTTGGTCTTGATCTTCAGGGAGGCCTGGCCGTCATACTCCAGGCTAAGCAGGCGACGGATCAGCAGATGGACCAGGCGATGGACATCATCCAGAACCGGGTGAACAAGCTGGGCGTCGCGGAACCAGAGATTCAAAGACAGGGGACCAACAAGATAAGTGTCCAGCTTCCTGGGATCGAGGATCCGGAGGAAGCTCTGGCCGTCATCGGCAAGACTGCGGTGCTTGAGTTCTACGATGTCAAGGATTTCGGCACTCCTTACTCCAGCAAGGAGGAGGCCTTGGCAGCGGCCGGAGTGAAGTCGGAAGACGAGCTACCCGAAGGCACCAAGCTCATTTTTTGGCCCAAGGAAAAAGGGAACGTCCAGGACCAGTGGTTCCTGGTGACAGCAAAGCCAGCTGTCACCGGCGACATGCTGACAGGTGCGCAAGCCTCTTTTGACCGCTACGACAAGCCCAAGGTCGACATGCAGTTCAATGCAGAAGGGGCTAAGGTGTTCGCGGAGGTCACGGGGCGCATGGCCGACACTGCTCAGGTCACTGGGGAAGACCAGCGTCTTGCTATTGTCTTGGACGGCATCGTCGAGTCTGCTCCGCGAGTCCTTGAGCGCATAGAAGGTGGGCGGGCGGAGATAACAGGAAATTTCACTACCAAGGAGACTAAGGAGCTTGCCCTGGTCTTGCAGACCGGCGCCCTACCTGTGGAGCTCGAGCCGATCTCGCAAAACATGGTCGGAGCCACTCTGGGGAAAGCGGCTTTGCGGCAGGCTCTTATCGCCGGCTTGCTGGGACTAGTGCTTACCGTCCTTTTCATGATCACCTACTACCGTCTCTTGGGGTTGGTGGCTAGTGTGGCGCTTCTCATCTACGGGGTGCTGTTCATAGGCATACTGAACGGTATCGGGGTGACCATGACCTTGCCCGGGATCGCCGGCATCATCCTTACCTTGGGAATGGCTGTGGACGCTAACGTGCTCATTTTCGCTCGCATGAGGGACGAGGTGGCAGCCGGCAAGACCATAGGGGCAGCGACGGCGGCCGGCTTCGCCAAGGCTTTCCGGGCCGTGTTTGACTGCAACATGACCACCATCATTACCGCCATCATCCTGTTCTGGGCTGCCACTGGAGGCGTGAAGGGGTTCGCTCTTACCCTGGGGATAGGGGTAGCTTTGTCCTTCCTCACCGCCGTGCTCGCCACCAGGTCAATGCTCAGCCTTCTTTCCGGTTGGAAACCCTTCCGCAACTATAGGCTTCTCGGTCTTCATATGCGTCAGGCCGTTACCCTTCCCTCCCAGGAAGGAGGGCGGCGATGAGAGTCGTTCCTTTCATGCGTTATAAGTGGTGGTTCTTGGTGTCGCTAGCGGCGGTCACTGTCGTTGCTGCCATCACCGTCTTTGTGGTGGGGTTGGACCTAGGGATCGACTTCCGTGGCGGCGTGCGGATGCAGGTGGGGCTCGAACAGGAAGCCTCCGTCGATGACATTCGCAAGCTGGTGACTAGCCACGGCGTCAAGGATCCGGTGGTGCAGTCGGTGAGCGGCGCTGCGGGAACGAAGGGCTTTATGATCACAGCGCAGGAGATGACGCAGGAACAGCAGGATCAGATAGTCTCCGAGCTTGACTCTCGCTATGGGGTGGCAGAGGGTTCCATGGGCGTGGAACGAGTGGGCGCCAGTTTCAGCAAGGAGACGAGGAACCGGGCTTTCATTGCCATTGCCATAGCGGTGGTGGCCATCATTGGCTACATCACCCTGCGTTTTGAGTACAAGTTTGCCATTCCTGCCATAGTCGCTCTTATTCACGACGTGGGTCTCACTTTGGGCATCTATGCCGCGAGCAATCGTTTGGTGACAGCGGCCACTGTGGCAGCGATCCTCACCATATTGGGATATTCCGTGCACGACACGATCGTGGTTTTCGACCGCATGCGGGAGAACACTATCTACATGAAGAAAGAGACGTACGCGCAAATGACCGACGTCTCCATCGCCCAGACCATGGTGCGGTCGATCAACACTTCGGTGTCCACGTTACTCCCCCTCTTGGCCATCCTGTTTTTCGGTGGGCCGACCCTGCAAGACTTTGCTCTAGCTCTCACCATCGGGGTTATTACCGGCACCTATTCCTCTTTCTTCGTAGCTGCGCCCCTTGTGGTTCTGTGGAAAGAGCGGGAACCGCGGTATCGCAAGCGTTTAACCGCTGTGGCAGCAGGAGGTGCGGGGGACATTGGCTTGACAGTTCCGGAGACGGGGGTGTCCCTCACCGAGGAGAGCACACCTGCAGTAGCAACTGTGGGCCAGTCATCAGGTCGGACTGCGGTTGGCTCTGCGGTTTCACAGAAGCCCAAACGAGGTAAAACTCAGGCCAAGCGACCAAGTGCGAAGCGGACGAAGCGCACCCGTCGCTAGGAAGGAGGATGCAGTGAACGGTACAAGCGAGGAGAAGCGCGAGGAAGAAGCGGCAGAAGGCCGAAGCGACATCCGGGGTGGCGCCGGGCAGCAAGGGGTTCGCGATCTCATGGAGCGTGTTTTTCTCGCCGGAATCGGAGCTGCAGCTCTGACCAAGGATCGCATTCAAGAATTGGTCGATGACTTGGTGAAGCGCGGACACCTGGACGCCGAGGAGGGTCGCGATATGGTGGAGCGCCTTGCCGAGCGCAGTCGCGAAGAAGCGCGCGCGGCGCTCAAGAAGGCAGACACTTCTCTGCAAGGTCTGTACCGTGATCTAGGGCTTGCCACCCGGCGCGATCTGGAGGATATGGATCTTCGTTTACGGCAGTTGGAGCTCCGAGTCCAACTCCTGGAGCGGGCGGCCGACGAACAGAGTCCCTCAGGAATCTCGGGCTAGGACCAGCAACCTCACGGACGCAGTCACACCACCAACTCAGACAGGGGGTCCTCCGTGCTCTCGGCGCGGGCCAGACACCTTGGCCTCTTGACCCGCATCAGAAACCTTGAGCGTATGCGGGAGATTGCCACCGTAGCGGCAAAACACGGTTTTGGCTATCTGCTTGAGCACCACCACCTCTTGTCACTGTTACCTCGTTTTCGACGAGGGCGGCCGGTCCCTTCCGGCCAGCGGGGACGTCATATCCGAGAGATGTTGGAGGAGCTAGGGCCTACCTTCGTGAAGTTCGGCCAGCTTCTCGCCACACGCCCGGATGTGGTCCCTGCCGACATCATTGAGGAGTTGGTCAAGCTCGAAGACCAGGTGGCTCCCTTGCCGTTCACAGTTGTGCGAGAGGTAGTGGAAGGGGAGCTGGGTCACACTCTTCCTCGGCTGTTTGAAGACTTTGAGGCAACGCCTCTTGCCGCTGCTTCTATTGGGCAAGTCCACGCTGCGGTTCTCCCCGGAGGGGAGCAAGTGGTGGTGAAAGTCCAACGCCCAGAGGCACCCTCTCAGATCCGCAAAGACCTTGAGCTTCTCTATGAGTTTGCTCAGCTGGTCGAAGAGCGATGGGAAACCGGGGTGTCGCCCACTGGCCTTGTCGAAGAGTTTGCCCGCTCCATCAACCGCGAACTTGATTATCGTCTTGAGGCCAGAAACATCGCGCGCTTCAGGGCGAACTTCCGAGACAGCGACACGGTCTTTATTCCCCGGGTATATGAACGGTACTCCACGACTCGGCTGCTTACCATGCAGCGAGTGATCGGCCCGACTCTTAACAGCCCCGAAGTAGCAGCTCTAAATGTCTCCGAACGTAAACTGCTGGCCGAGACTATTGCCTCCTGCTGGCTTAAACAAATACTCAAGGACGGTTTCGTACACGCTGACCCTCACCCAGGGAACATCGTGTACCTCGGTGGGAAGCGCATAGGTCTGCTTGATTTTGGCATGGCGGGTTCATTGCGTAGGGATGACCTAGAGGAAGGCGTTCGCCTCTTCTTGCGGGTGATGCAGGCCGATGTGCAAGGGATCAAGCGGTCCCTCCGGCGTTTGGGAGTAGTGTGGAGTCCTTCACACGATGAAGCGGTCACGCAAACCATCGAGGAGGCTTTGGGCAGGTACTTTGGGGCCTCGCTGCGCGATATAGACGCCCGGATCGTGATCCGCCAGGTGTTCGACGTGATCTATTCTCTGCACCTACGTCTGCCTTCTCGCTTTCTTCTGGTAGACAAAGCTGTGGTGACCCTCGAAGGCGTGGTTGCCCAGCTCTACCCTGACCTCAACATCTTTGAGCTTGCCCGAGATTACGCGCGCGAACTGAGGTTGGCGCTGGCCGACCCGCGCCGCATGGCCGACCGAGCACAAAGGATGCTGGCACAATACACCCAGGTCTTAAGCGAATACCCGGTGCAGGTGCACGAACTGCTTGAAGACCTACGCATGGGTGAGCTGGAGATTCGCTACCGCCATACAGGACTTGAGGACGTGATCCATCGGCTGGACATCATCGCCAATCGGGTCGTAGTCGCCTTGATCTCCATAGCTCTAGGCGCCACCGGAACAGCCGTGGCCATCCTGGTGGATAAGGGACCTCAAGTAGGAGGTCTGTCCGTGTGGGGACTTCCTGGCTTTGCCGGCTCCCTTTTCTTTGGCGCGTGGCTTGTGTACGCGATCATTCGCTCCGGGCGGCTGTGAAACGGCAGCGCACCTCAGGGGAAAGAGCCCGCGAGCCCGCGGCGTTCGAACTATCGTTTGACTTCATCCGTCCGCTCTTCTCGCTATATTGGCAGTTATGAAGAGCGGGCAATTTCAGGCACAAACTCAGTCGTCTTTGTTTGTCATTAACCGCTACCGCTGGCTAGAGGCGGAAAGACTGGCGGGAACGCTGGGAGTGCCTCTTCTAGTAGCTCAGGTGCTTGCTGGCCGCGGTCTCTCCGACCCTCAAGCAGCCAAGGACTTCCTTGAGCACCATCATATCTTGCCTGATCCCTTCCTTTTTGGCCACATGGCAGACACGGTACAAACCATTTCCCGAGCTCTGGACCAAGCTTCAAGGATCGTGATCCATGGCGACTACGACACCGACGGCATCACTGCCACCGCTCTTCTACTCGTGGGACTCCGGTGTTTGGGGGCTCAGCCTGAGTGGTATCTCCCAAGCCGTTTCAACGAAGGTTACGGACTCTCGGCCCAAGCAGTCCAGCGCATCGCCGCGGGGGGCAGCGGTCTCTTGATCACAGTTGACTGCGGAGTCAACTATCCGGAAGAGGTAGCGCTTGCGCGTGCTTCCGGTCTTGAAGTGATTGTGATAGATCACCACCAACCAGGCGCTAGGTTGCCGGAATGCTGCTTGATCCATCCTGCCGTGGGTTCTTATCCGCACGGTGACCTCTGCGGCGTGGGACTGGCGCTCAAGGTGCTGCACGCGCTACACGTCAAGCGCTTGGGGGCTTCACCGAGTGAGCTGCCGTCCAGCCTGAAGGACGAGCTTGACTTGGTCGCTCTAGGCACCATTGCCGATCTGGCGCCGTTACGCGGAGAAAACCGGTGGTACGTGCACGAAGGACTTAAGCTCCTTAGCCTGGGGAAGCGCCTGGGACTGCGTATGCTCGCCTCTTTAGCTGGGTGCGCAGGTGCGATTGACTCGGCTGCAGTCTCCTATCGCCTGGCCCCTCGGCTGAACGCTGCCGGTCGCCTGGCCGACCCGTCGCCGCCACTTAAGCTCTTGCTTTGTGAGGACGAGAAAGAGGCCGCCGTCCTTGCCAACCAACTGCACGAACTCAATGGAGCGCGACAAGATGTCGAAAGGCAGGTGCTGGAGGAGGCCCTCGCCCAGGTGGAGGCCCTGAGTGAGCTTCCTCCAATACTGGTCCTTGCTGGCGAGGGCTGGCACGAGGGTGTGGTCGGCATTGTGGCGTCCAGGCTGGTGGAACGGTACAGCCGTCCAGCCGTTCTTCTGGGCGTGCGGGACGGCATTGCCAAGGGCTCAGGGCGCAGCGTTCCCGCCTACGACTTGCTGAAGGGGCTGAGAGCTGCAGACGAGTTCCTAAGTGTTTACGGCGGCCACGCTCAGGCGGTCGGCCTGACCTTGGCAGCCAAACACATAGACCACCTTCGCCACGTGCTCGAAAACCATGCCTCTCAGACCCTTGACCCGCGCGACCTCATGCCCGTGTACCGCGTGGACGCGGTCATCCGGGGCATTGACCTGAACACCGACACCGCTGAGGCGCTGGCCGCGCTGGCGCCCTTTGGGGTGGGCAACCCTCGACCCCGGCTGCTGGCCGTCGACGCGCTGATTCACTCCGCTGAGCCCACTCGAGACGGCGCACATCTGCAGATGAGGGTGGGGGTCGATGGGGTCAAAGTGAGGGGGGTGGGCTTCCGCTTGGGAGATAGAGCCTGCCAGCTTGAGGCAAGCAAGCAGCGTTGGTCCTTGGGAGTCCAGCTACAGGTGGACGAGTGGCAAGGAACAGTTCGACCTCAGTTGCTCATACAGGAGACGTCTCCTCTAGGAGAGTGTGCCTTCTCCCTAGGGAGGTGCGGCGACGCCTGCCCCCGTTTGTCCACCGAGGTCCCCGGGAGCGGGGAGCGCGTGTGCTTTGCTGAGGCGCCCGGTGACGCTCAGCGTCTGGTGGCGAGCCTGCGCGGACTCGCTGCCCTAAGAGATTTACGAGACCAGCCTGGGGTGGCAAGCGGGATCGCCCAGATCCTTGCCACCTCGGAACGAACCCTGCTGTTGGCTAGTTCAATCGGGCGGCGCGTAGTAGAGCTGGAACGCCGTTTGCCGCTGGCAGCGCTAGTTGAGCACGAGCCGGCTTGCGTGGGGCGAGGCTGCATGTACGACAGACACCGGCTGATGGAAACAAGAACGGTCTTCGCCGACTGGGAAGCGTTGGGTTCCTTGTCTTGTACGACCATGGCTTGGGACCATGTCATAGCTCTTGAACCTCCGTTCCGCGGGTGGCAGATAAGTGCACTTCTTTCCGCAGCCAAGCGGGGAAGCATAATCCACCTGTGCTATGGGAAAGAAGAAAGGTGCGCAACGTTGGACTTTCTACGTCATGTGGTCCATCCGCGGTTTGCTATGGTGTGCCTCTACAAGGCCATGAAGGAAGGTGATCTTGACCAGCACACCTTGTTCGCGCGTGCCCTGAGTATAGCCTGGCAGCAGGCGAAAGTGGTTCTCACCGTCTGTGAACTTGAGCGCGCCTGGATGATACTAGCTGCGCTTGGCCTCGAACGGCCGGTCAAGGTTAGGGCTAAACTAGAAGCAAGAGAGGTTCCCGCCTACGTAGCGGCGGAGGAGGATTATAAGGAGTGCCGCAAGCTGTGTTTGAGCCTGTGAAAACCACCGACACTCCCGCTTTGCCGGACGAGCATGGCCTGGCAAGTCAGGAACGGGGTGGCGCTGTAAAGACGTATCCGGAGGCGCTAGAGGAACTTTTCCGCAAAGTGGAGGCCTACAACCCTGGCTTCGACCGGGAGCTGCTGGTCCACGCCTATGAAGTTGCGGCCGCTCAACACGAAGGGCAAGTCCGGGCAAGCGGGGAGCCGTTCCTCAATCACCCCTTAGGCACGGCCAGTATTTGCGCCGACCTTAAGCTGGACAGCGCCACACTGGCCGCTGCTCTTCTCCATGACGTGGTCGAAGACACGGGCATGTCCATCGAGAGGGTGAGGGCCGAATTTGGCGACGAAGTCGCGCTTCTGGTGGATGGAGTGACCAAGCTCTCCCAGATGTCGTTTAGCACCGTGGAGGAGGAGCAGGCTGAGAACATCCGCAAGATGGTCGTGGCCATGGCCAAGGACATCCGGGTGATCTTAATCAAGCTGGCTGACCGCCTGCATAACATGCGGACACTCGGTTATCTCGGCAAGGAGAAACAGATCCAGAAGGCTAAGGAAACGCTTGAGATCTACGCTCCGCTGGCCCATCGGTTGGGCATTGAATCCATTCGCTGGCAGCTGGAGGACCTGGCCTTTGCCACCCTGCATCCTCGCAAGTACGCGGAGATCCAGCGCATGGTCGCGCAGCGGCGGGCCGACCGGGAACGCGACATGGAGGAGGCACGCGCCATCCTGGCTCGAGAACTGGCCGCTGTGGGCATCGAGGCGGAGATCGCCGGCCGGGCGAAGCATTTCTATTCCATCTACGACAAGATGGTGCGCCGGGGCAAAGAATTCAACGAGATCTTCGACCTCATCGCCCTACGGGTCTTGGTCAACACGGTCAAGGACTGCTACGCGGCCTTGGGAGTCATTCATTCGGTGTGGAAGCCGGTCCCCGGTCGGTTCAAGGACTATATCGCCATGCCCAAGTTCAACATGTACCAGTCGCTCCACACCACGGTCATGGGCCCACAAGGCAAGCCTCTGGAGGTGCAAATCCGCACCTGGGATATGCACGAGACAGCGGAGTACGGTATTGCCGCACACTGGATGTACAAGGACAAGGGGGCTCGTCCGGGGCAGCGGTCTGACGCCGATCTCGAGAAGCTGCAGTGGCTGCGCCGCATCATGGAATGGCAATCCGAGACCAAGGATGCCGGCGAGTTTATGGAGTCCCTCCAGATCGACCTCTACCGGGACGAGGTCTACGTCTTCACACCCAAGGGGGAGGTCAAGAGTCTTCCCGCCGGCTCCACCCCGGTAGACTTCGCCTACGCCATCCATACCGACGTAGGCCACCGGTGCATTGGCGCCAAAGTGAATGGGCATCTCGTTCCTCTCACCTACAAGCTACAGTCCGGGGACATAGTCGAGATCCTGACTTCCAAGACCTCTCAGGGGCCCTCTCGTGACTGGCTCCAGTTCGTGGTCAGCTCAAGCGCGCGTACGAAGATCCGGCAGTGGTTTAACCGGGAGCGGCGTGAGGACTTCGAGCATCTGGGGCGGGAGTCGCTTCTCGATGCACTGCGCAAGCAGGGCTTACCGGCCCAACGGCTCATGAATTCAGAAGTGCTTGCCGAGGTGATGAAGGAGGCGAACTACGCGAAGAAGGAGGACTTCTTCATTGCTCTGGGAGCAGGCAAGATTAGTGTCCAGCATGTGGTGCAAAGGACCATTCACCACATGCACCGGGAAAGTCCGGCCGCAACCGAAGCACTAACGACCCGCGAGGCCATTCCCAAGGAAGTCAAGGGAGCGCGTTCTGCTCACCAGTTGGGAATCAGGGTAGAAGGCGCCGGAGACGTGCCGGTACGTCTGCCGCAGTGCTGCCGGCCTGTACCCGGAGACGAGGTGATCGGCTACATATCGATGGGCCGAGGCGTCACAGTGCATCGCCGAGACTGTCCCAACATGAAGGCCCTGGAGAGGAACCCGGAGCGCCTGATCAAAGTGGAGTGGGAGAATGGAACCAAGGCTCCCATCCGTGTGGAGATCCAGGTGGAAGCCTACGACCGCACCCACCTCTTGGAGGACATATCCCGCACCTTGAGCGAGAGTGGCATCAGTATCATTGCGGCGCAGATCACAACCGCGCGCAACAACATGGTCAAGGACCGTTTTGTGTTTGATGTACCCGAGATCGACTACCTGGAGACCGTGCTTCAGCGCATCAGGCGTATTGACACGGTCTATGACGCCTACCGAGTGACTCCTCGCTAATAGTAGTGCTAGCAGCAGCCTCGTGCTCTGGTAGAATCTCGCTCCATGGAAATCCTGTGCGTACCTGCAGGGCCACTGCAAGCCAACTGTTATCTAGTTTACGATGAGGAACGCTTCGCCTGTGTTATCGATCCCGGGGGAGAGCCTGACCGTCTGACCAGGCTCATTCAACAGAAGGGCCTCGGGGTGGAAGCGATATTTGTGACCCATGGCCATTTTGACCATGTTGAGGGAGTCAGAGGGCTTGAGGAGAACACGGGGGCGCCTGTCTATTGTTCTACCGGGGTGGTACCGGTGCTGAGTGGAGAAGCAGGCTGCAGCGCAACCGGGCTACCCATCCCAGCCCTGGCCCCGTCGGCTATCCACGTGGTTGAGGACGGCAGTGAGATCTTGGTCGGCAACCTGTCGGTCAAGGTGATTAGCACCCCGGGTCATACTCCCTGGGATCTCACGTATGAGATCGGCGGACATTTGTTTACCGGCGACCTGGTTTTCTACCGTTCCGTGGGGAGAACAGACTTCCCTGGTGGGGACTTTCCTACACTGCTTGAGTCAGTGAGGAAGTTGGCTTTGCGCTATCCCAAGACCACACCCTTGCATCCTGGTCATATGCAGTCAACCACCTTGGGGGAGGAGCTGGCCTTCAATCCCTTCCTAGGAGGACTAAAGCTCCGTGGCTGATCTCATCACTGCCCCCAAGGGCACCTACGACATTCTCCCCGAAGACCAGCCCATGCGGAGATGGGTAGTCTCCTGCGCCGAGTCGGTATTTGAGCGCTATGGGTATCGCCGGATCGACACCCCGGTATTTGAGGAGACCCGATTGTTCGTGCGCGGAGTGGGGGAGGCCACAGACATTGTCCGCAAGGAGATGTACACCTTCCAAGACCTGGGCGGCCGAAGCATGACCCTGCGTCCCGAGGGAACAGCGCCGGTAGCCCGGGCCTATGTGGAGCACGGTATGCAGACATTGCCTCAGCCGGTCAAACTGTATTACTACGGTCCCATGTTCCGCTACGAAAGCCCTCAGTCTGGCCGGTACCGGCAGCACTACCAATTAGGAGTGGAGGCGTTTGGCTCTCCAGCGCCTGAGCTAGATGCTGAGGTCATCGGCCTACTTGCCGCCCTATATCGGGAGCTGGGCCTCAAGGGACTTGAACTGCACTTGAATTCCATGGGGTGCCGCAAATGCCGCCCCGCATACACAGCGGTCCTTCGTGCCTACCTTGAGACAAAAGCGTCAGCCCTCTGCCCTGACTGCCGCGAGCGCACGGTGGCGAATCCTCTGCGCGTGTTTGACTGCAAAGTGGCAAGTTGCCGAGAGGCTTTGCTGGAGGCACCTCGCCTGCTTGACCATTTGTGTCCCGAGTGTGCCGAGCACCACGCTCGTGTGGAAGACTGCCTTGGGATCCAAGGTCTTGACTTTGTTATCGACCATTCTCTGGTGAGAGGGATGGACTACTACACCCGTACCACCTTTGAATACCAGTCATCGTTGCTGGGGGCGCAGTCGGGCGTGGGGGGAGGCGGCCGCTATGACCACCTGGTGGAAGACATCGGCGGACCGTCTGTGCCAGGCGTAGGCTTCGGCACCGGCGTCGAACGCATAACCTTGGCTCTCGAACGTCAGGGCGTGCAGCCGCTGCCTGGGCCAGGGCTTGCCGTCTACTTGGTGGCCATGACAGAGGCGGCCAGGGACCGGGTGTTCACACTCGCCCACGAGCTAAGGAACCTGGGCGTCGCTGCTGATCTCGACTATCAGAGGCGGAGCGGGAAAGGCCAGATGAAGCAGGCGGGGCGTAGCGGCGCTCGCTATGCTTTCATCCTCGGCGAGGAGGAGCTTCTTGCTGGCACAATCACCGTCAGAGATCTTGCCTCTAGTAGCGAGCGCCAGCTCTCAAAGGACGAGGCCTTTGCCCTGGTGGTTGTCCCCCAGGCAAAAAGCGACAAGAGGTGATGGGGCGGGCAAGCGGGCAGTACAGGCAAGCAGGCAGTATACGAACGAGACCAAGAGGGCAGGCAAACGTGGCTTACAGAGACACATGGTGTGGGAACGTCCGAGAGGACAGTGTGGGCCGGCGGGTTAAGGTGGCGGGTTGGGTGCACCGTCGGCGCGATCATGGCGGCCTGATATTTGTGGACTTACGAGACCGGACAGGTCTGCTCCAGTTGGTCTTTGAAGCAGGCGGCAACCCCCAGGTGCATGCCCGAGCCGAGCGCCTAAGAAATGAATTCGTAGTCTCTGCCAGCGGCACCGTGGTGGCGCGTGCCCCAGAACGGGTAAACCCCAACCTGCCTACCGGCACAGTCGAGTTGGTGGTGGACGATCTTGACATTTTGGCCGCGGCCGAGAACCCTCCGTTCTTGCCCGAAGAGCAGCTGGATGTGGAGGAGACCCTTAGGCTGCGCTACCGCTACATCGATCTTCGTCGCCCGCGGATGTTTAGGAACCTATTCCTTCGCCATCGGGTCGTGCAGTCCGTACGCCACTATCTGCATGAGCAGGGCTTCTTGGAAGTGGAGACCCCCATACTGACTAAGAGCACCCCAGAGGGTGCTCGGGACTTTCTTGTCCCTTGTCGTCTGCAGCCGGGTAAGTTCTATGCACTTCCGCAGTCTCCTCAGCTCTTCAAGCAGTTGCTCATGGTGGCCGGGTTCGAACGCTACTACCAGATAGCCCGGGCTTTTCGGGACGAGGATCTACGCGCCGATCGCCAGCCGGAGCATACCCAGATAGACATAGAGATGAGCTTCATCGAGGAGGAGGACATCCAGGACGTGGTTGAGGGCATGCTGGCGGCGGCCTTCGCCGAGGCTCTGGGGGTGATGCTCGACCGACCCTTCCCACGTATGACCTATCGAGAAGCCATGAGTCGCTACGGCAGCGACAAACCTGACTTGCGCATAGACATGGAGATCGTCGACATAAGCGATCTTGCGGCGGCTTCCGAGTTCCGAGTCTTCGCCGACGCGGTGAACGCTGGGGGAGTGGTACGAGGCCTGAGGGCCCCAGGTGGTTCCTTCCTCTCTCGTAAAGACGTGGACGACCTTGCTACCTACGCAGCCACCTTCGGGGCGCGCGGAGTATTACCTCTGTGGGTCCAAGACCAAGGCATACGTTCTCCCTTGGAGAAATTCCTCACCTCTCAACAAGTGGATGCCTTGCTGTGCCGACTCGTGGCCCAGCCTGGAGATCTGCTTATCTTTGTGGCCGGCAAGCGCGAGGTGGTAGAGCCTGCGCTGGGGGCCTTGCGTCTCGTTCTGGCCGATCGTCTGGGCCTAGAGCGTAAAGGCTGGCGTTTCCTTTGGGTATTGAACTTCCCCATGTTTGAATACGACGCCGCTGAAAAGCGCTTGAAGGCTCAGCACCATCCCTTCACCAAACCTCGCTTGGAGCGGCTCGAGGACCTCGCAGAGAGGCCGCTTGACCTAGGCACCTACGCTTACGATCTCGTTCTAAACGGAGTAGAGCTGGGGAGCGGTTCCCTTCGGATCTCCGATCCCGAGCTGCAACGAGCGGTGTTTAACACGCTTGGACTCACTGAGGAGGAGATCGAGGCCAAGTTCGGCTTCTTGGTGGAGGCCATGAACTACGGTATACCTCCTCACGGCGGGATAGGAGTCGGCCTCGACCGTCTGGTCATGCTTATGGCGGGGGAGTCATCTATTCGCGACGTCATAGCCTTCCCCAAGACTCAGAGCGGTTCCTGCCCTCTTACCGGCGCCCCCTCGCAGGTGGCTCCCGAGCAACTGCGCGAGCTTCGTTTGCGCACGTTCTGACGAGAGGTCGGGCGTTGTCGGCCGGGTTGGCTTGTGCTACCCTCCGTGGTGCTCGACCTTGTGCGTGATCTGGCCCAAACTTGAGCCAACACACTTTGCTTGGGAGGCTTGCTCGGCTGAACGGCGTATTACCTTTCAGAGGCGGCCACCCACCTGCTTCGGCAGGTTCAAGCGACTGCCAGACACGGCAAGGTGGAGCATTTCTCTTTATATGGGAAGGTGAGCGATGGGCGGACAACCTAGACAAAAGACGCACAAAGTGCTCGGGCTTGTTGTTGCGGTCTCCCTGGGTTTCTGCGTTGTCCTCTGGACTGCAGCCTGCGGCGGGGGTGGAGTGCAGACCACAACCACCACTGGCAAAAAACCCGCGACCACTACAAGCGTCTCACTGCCCTCTTCGGCCAGCCTGCTGGGGACGACGGTGAAGACAACCGAGCAAACACCGCAAGAGTTTGTGCAGGCTTATGGGACACGGCCAATTGTGGTCTTCTTCTACGTGCCCGGCAATGCAGACGACGGACTCGTTCTGGAAAGCGTTCAGCGGTTGGAGCGCGCCTTTTCTGAGTATGTGTTTCTCGCGTACGACTATAGGGCACCGGCCGCATACGGTGACCTTCCCACTCTGCTCAAGGTTGGCTACCCACCCCAGCTTGTGCTCATCGACAAGAAGGGCGTGGTCCGAGAAGTGTGGAACGGATATATCGACGAGGGATCGTTGAATCAGAAACTAGTCGAGCTCGGCCGCAGCTGAACTCTTACCCTCCACTGGGGCTAGTCGTCCGTTGTTAGCAGTCGCACACTGCCGGTCCTGGTCCAAGGAGCACAGGGGCCCTGTGATATAGTCTTTTCCGTCCAAAACCTGTGCGAAGGGGGCTCGCTATGGAGTGGGATGCCGACGCTATCATGAGGATCGCCATCGGCGTCTTTTTCATCCTCTTTGGAGTGGGGGTAGCCTATGCGTTGTTCCGTTTGGCCGCGGTGCTGAGGCGCCTGAGCAACATCCTGGCCGAGGCCAACACCCAGGTGTCCCCGCTTCTTACCCGCATAGAGAGCACCCTTGATGGAGTTAACAGCGAACTTGCCAAGGTGGAGGAGATCACCGAATCGGTGGCGGTGATAGCCGCGACCGCCGAACAGACAACAACTGCTGTATATAAAGCAGTCGCCAAACCAATCAAGAGGCTAGCGGGAGCCTATGCAGGTATCACTGAGGGCGTGATGTCACTTTTGGGCACTCGAAGGAAGGAGCTTTGATGGGGACGCTGCGTTCTGTGTTGTTACTAACGACGGGTGCCGTCATCGGGGGAGCGGTGTTCATCGCCTACCGGGTCTCTCAGGAGACTGGGAAACCGCTACTCGAGGCCTTTGCCGACGTGCCCGGTGAGATGCAACGCTTGACAGAGGACCTCAAGGAGCGCGTCTGCGCAGCCATCGAGCGGGGGCGTGAGGTCTATCTGCAGAAGCAAGAGGAGATAGACGAGCAGCTTCGGTGACGCGGCAGCCCACGCCAGCCCAAAGAAAGGTGGATCCCAGGACGAGATGACGGCACAGGTCTTGGTGCGGGTAGAGCGAAGTGAGGCGGCTGCTGTTCCTGTCATGCGGGTGGTCATGGGCGGTGTCGCGTCTCGGTGGAATACGCCCCTCGACTGTCTAGATGACGTTCAGCTTGCGGTCGAGACCCTGGTGGCAGAGGAGCCGAAGGAGGGGGCGGATTTCCTATTGTCCTTGGGAGTCACGGATGGCGACCTGTGGCTTAGGCTAGATGGTCTTACCAATATGGCCGTTAAGCGAGCTCTCGTGCACAACCATAGCCAGGGTCGCTGCGAGGGGTGCCTCTTGGATGTGCGCTTGGTACTTGAGTCCCTGGTGGACACCTACCACATCCACGAGACAAGCCCCCACACCTTTGCTGTCGAGATGGCGAAACGGACCAGGTAGGTGTCGGACAGACAGCCACCCAAGAGTACGGCAAGCCGGGGGCAGGGCGCGGTAAGCTACGGGCGCGGGCTGGAAGAGCTGCCCGAGCAAGAACTGCTTCGTCTGCTGCGTGACCGCGACGACCAGGCGGCGCGGGAGGAGCTTATAAAGCGTTATCTTCCTCTGGTGAAAAGCCTGGCCCGGCGTTTTGCCTCACGGGGTCAGCCGTTAGAAGATTTGATCCAGGTCGGGTCCATTGGACTGATAAAGGCCATCGACCGGTTTGACTTGGGACGGGGAGTAGAGCTGTCCACGTACGCCACTCCCACCATCCTAGGAGAGATCAAGCGCTACTTCCGGGACAAGGGCTGGGCAGTGAAAGTGCCCCGCGCTTTGCAAGAGCTGAGCGCCAAACTCAACCGAGTGGTCGAACAGCTTACCTATGAGTTGGGCCGGTCGCCTACAATAGGCGAGTTGGCTGAAGCAGCAGAGGTTACAGAGGAAGAAGTGGTGGAAGCTCTGGAAAGTGTGCGGGCACACAGTTCAGTGTCTCTGTTTGCGGGCGGCACGGGTGAGGACGATGAGCCAGCCGAGCTGCTTGGCCAGCTGGGCTCGGACGAACAGGCGTACGAGGTTTTTGAGCAGCGCCGCTTCTTGGCTCCGGCCATGGCCCGGCTCGAACCGCGCGAGCGCTTGATTCTGCACTTACGGTTCTATGCCGGCCTTACCCAGACTGAGATTGCCGCCCGAGTCGGCATCTCCCAGATGCACGTATCGCGGCTTATCCGAAGATCGATTGAGAACTTGCGTCGCTACATGCTGGAAGACGAAGGTTCCGGCGGCCGGGTTGAAACGGAGACGAGGTCTGACAGGTGAAAACCGCTGAAATCAGAAGCCTATACCTTAGTTTTTTCGTGGAGCGTGGGCACTTGTTGGTGCCGAGCTCCTCACTCATTCCGTACAACGATCCATCTGTACTTCTGACCACCGCGGGGATGCAGCAATTCAAGCCCTACTTCTTGGGGCTTGCCGAGCCTCCGTGTCGGCGACTCACGAGCGTGCAGAAGTGTTTTCGCACTTCCGATATTGACAAGGTAGGGCTTACCGCCCGGCACTGCACTTTCTTTGAGATGCTGGGCAACTTCTCAATCGGCGACTATTTCAAGGAAGGCGCCATCCGCTATGCCTGGGAGTTCTCGGTTGAGCATCTGGGGCTTGATCCTGAGCGCCTTTGGATCTCTTACTTTGAAGGCGATGAGGCCTTGGAGCCCGACCAGGAGGCAGTGAACTACTGGGAGTCTGTCGGTGTGCCACGAGAGCGCATGGTGGGACTGCCGCGCAGTGCAAACTTCTGGGGCCCGGTCGGTCCCACCGGTCCTTGCGGTCCCTGCTCCGAACTCTACTACGACCGAGGGCAAGAGTATGGTTGTGGCCGGCCTGACTGTCGCCCTGGTTGTGAGTGCGACCGCTTCGTGGAGTACTGGAACCTGGTGTTCACCGGTTACAACATGGACGAGCATGGCCGGCTCTCGCCGCTTCCTGCCCAAAACATTGACACTGGCATGGGACTTGAGCGCATCGCCGCCATTTTGCAAGGCGTGGACTCTGTGTTCCTGACCGACGTTTTCAAGCCCCTGATCGAACTGGGGGAGGAGCTTGCTGGCAAGAGGTTGGGGGAGGATCGGCAGATCGACGTGGCCTTGCGAGTGCTTGCCGATCATTCCCGGGCACTTAGCTTCCTGGTAGCCGACGGGGTCGTGCCCAGTAACGAGGGCCGGGGCTACGTCCTACGCAGGGTCATACGTAGAGCAGCGCGGTTCAGTCGCTCGGCAGGCATGGAACCGCCCGTGTTGGGCCGGTTCGCGGAAAGGACGATCGAGATCATGGGCTCGGCCTACCCCGAGCTAGTGGAGCGCCGAGAAAGCATCTTGCGCGTTGCCCGTTCTGAGGAAGAAAGGTTCAATCGCACCCTCGACCAGGGCCTCGCTCTGGTGGAAGAAGCCATCGCCGAAGCCGAGGAGAAGGGGAGTCGCGTGCTTCCGGGGAAAGTGGCCTTCGTTCTACATGACACCTATGGCTTTCCCGTGGAGGTCACCAAGGAGATAGCGCTTGAGCGAGGTCTGACTCTGGACCTCGACGAGTTCAATCAGGCGATGGAGGAGCAGCGCAGACGCGCCCGTAGTGCCCAGAAGGGCGGTGACAACCTTAAGGACATCATCGTGCGTTTTGCTCGAGAGACTGCGCATGCCACCGAATTCAAGGGCTACGAACGAGACGAACTGTACACAGTGGTAGAGAACGTTGAGGTGATAGGCGACAATCGTTTGGTCCTTGCCTTGCGAGAGAGCCCCTTCTACGCCGAGATGGGCGGGCAGACCGCCGACATCGGAGTCATTGAGTGTGAAAGTGGGAAAGTGGTGGTCGAGGACGTGCAGCAACAGGGCGAAGTACAGGTGATAGTCGCTCGCCTGGTGGAGGGGCAGATTGAGGCCGGCACGCGGGTGCGCGCCAGCATATCCACTAGTCATCGCCACGATGTGGCTGCCAACCACACGGCCACCCATCTCTTGCACTACGCCTTGCGCACCCGTTTAGGGAGTGACGTCACTCAGGCGGGTTCGTCGGTAAAAGCGGACAAGCTGCGATTTGACTTCGCCTACCACGAACCGTTGGGACCAGAGTTGCTGACGCAGATCGAAGATCTGGTGAACCGCAGAATAGTGGAAGACCACCCGGTGCGGGCTTACATCACTTCCTTGGAACACGCGCGAGGCCTGGGCGCCATTGCCCTTTTTGGCGAGAAGTATGGTGAGTTCGTCCGGGTGGTTGAGATCGACGATTTCAGCCGGGAACTGTGCGGCGGCACCCACGTGGCCCGCACCAGCGAGCTTGGCATATTCAAGATCATTTCTGAGAGCAGCGTAGGGGCAAACGTGCGGCGCATAGAGGCAATAACTGGCCGAGCGGCTGTAGCCTACTACCGTGAGGCCGAGGCCCTTCTCCGCCAGGCTGCCGTCAGCCTCGGGGTGAAAGAAGGCGAGGTACCAGCGGCAGTCAGACGGCTGCAGGAGAAAATCACAGGTCTTGAGGAAGAGCTGAGAAAGTTTATTTCGCAGGCGGCCAAGGAGACGGTGGAGAACTTGATCCGCGGCGCCATCAAGCATGACGGAGTGTCCGTAGTCGCTGAAGTGGTCGAGACTCGGGATATGGAGCATCTCCTTTCCCTAGTGGACCAGGTGCGGGATCGTCTTAGCCCGGCTGTTGTGGCCTTGGGAAGCGATGTGCAGGGCAAGGCCGCTCTGGTAGTGAGTGTCAGCCCGGGGGTCAACGGTGTTCATGCGGGAGAGATCGTGAAGTCTTCAGCTCGCTGTCTGGGCGGTGGGGGCGGAGGAACTGCCCAGCTGGGCCGAGGTGGAGGTGGCGATCCCAGCAAACTAAGAGAAGCCCTGGAGATGGTGAAGGCAGCTGTATTTGCTGCTCTGGAGCACTAGATGCGGTTCCTGGGTGTGGATTTGGGGAAGACGCGTACCGGACTTGCCCTGTCCGATCCATTGGGGATCACCTGTCGCCCTCTGGAAGTATTGGTGGAGAGGGATTCGGCCCGTGTGGCCGAATCCATTGCCGCACTAGCCAAAGAATATGGCGCGGACCGCATTGTGCTTGGCCTCCCGCGTCCTCTGCGTGGCGGCAGAAACCAGCAGATGGAAGAGGTACTAGCCTTCAAGGCCCTACTGGAGCGGTGTACGGAGGTTCCGGTGGTGCTGTGGGATGAGCGCTTCACCAGCAAACTGGCAGAGCGAGGTCGACGGCCTGGAACGGCCAAGGACGCCGTCGCCGCGTGCTACCTCCTGCAAAACTACCTTGACGCCCAAGCGCGTGACCAGGAAAGGAGCGAGTAGGCCATGGATGGTAAGCAGGGTCGACGAACCGGCCCCGGCGGCGGATTGAGGCCGCGCAGGCAGGATCCGTGGGCTCGTTGGGTCACACGCCTGGTGGTGGTGGGCATCTTCGTGGTCTTCGTGGTGGGAGCCTTCTACGGGATCAATAAGGGCGTCAGTTGGTACAGAGATCAGTCAGCCAGTGTCACCACGGAAGCGCCTCACGGCGCTCCAGTGAAGGTCACCATCACTCCAGGCATGACTGCCGCAGAAATTGGGCGTCTGCTGGAAGAAGAAGGCGTCATTTCCTCCTCAGCTGAGTTTGTAGACCTGGTGAGGTCCCGGGGCAGTGAGGACTCGCTGCGCCCTGGTATTTATCAGTTCTACAAAGACCAGAAAGTAGTGGAAGTTATAGAGTGGCTCGAAGAGGGTAAGGGTTCCCCCAGTTTCAAAGTCACGATTCCTGAAGGCCTAGCCGTAGCTCAAGTGGGTGCTCTCCTCGATGAGCAAGGCAAGATATCGGGGGAGACCTACGTCAAGCTGGCCTCCCAGCCGGATAAGTTCAAGGTGCCCAAGGTGGGGGATAGTGTGCCCGAGGTAAAGACTTTGGAAGGATTGCTCTTCCCCAGCACCTACTACCTAATAGAGGGCGAAGGGGCGGTTGAGCTCATCGGTGCCCAGCTGAGTGCATTCCAGACAAAGACTGCTTCTCTGCCTTGGAAGAACGCTACCTCACTGGGTGTGAGCGCGTACCAGATAGTGACAATCGCCTCGCTGATAGAAAAGGAGGTGAGCGTGCCGGAGGAAAGACCGTTGGTTGCTGCAGTGATCTACAACCGTTTGCGGTCTGACATGAGCCTGGGCATAGATGCGACGGTCCGCTACGCTTTGGGTAAGTGGACAGGACCGCTCACCGATGCCGACCTGGCAGTGGCTTCGCCTTACAACACCCGCGTGGTAAAGGGACTGCCACCCACCCCCATAGCCAGCCCAGGCGTTGACGCTTTGAACGCTGCTCTCAACCCAGCCGACGTTGATTACCTCTACTACGTTCTCAAGGACTCCGCGGGGCATCACTTCTTCACCGCTTCGTACGAAGAGTTCCTCCAAGCTAAGAAAAACCAGCCCCAGCAGTAAACGAGAATCTTTGGGCTACCGCCAGACCCGGCCCGGCCAAGCTAAAGCTTTGGTCACAGGCCCTCCGATAAACCTTGCTGTATGCTGCGCTTGTTGCTGGACTGCGCTTGGGAACAGGAACATGAGGAGGGGTTTTGGGTGCCTACTAGGGAACACGAAGGCTGTGAAGGAGAGGGACGTCAGCGTCCAAGTGAGCACGGCATCACCGCAGCGACAGGGCTAATAGCCTTGTTAGGCCACCCCGTGGGCCACTCACTTTCGCCCAGGATGCACAATGCTGCCTTTCGGGCGCAAGGTCTAGACCTGGTCTATCTGGCCTTTGACGTAGAGCCGGTCAACCTTCCGGTCGCGGTGGCCGCGATGCGAGCCTTGGGAGTCCGGGGAGCCAACGTCACGGTGCCGCACAAGGAAGCGATTATGCCGCTGCTTGATCACCTTGCACCAGCTGCAGCCCGTGTCGGCGCGGTAAACACCGTCGTCAATCGAAACGGCCGCCTGGAAGGCTACAACACCGACCTGGCCGGCTTCAGTCAAGCGCTGCGTCTTCTTCTGCCCGAGGGTGCGGGTGGACGGCGGTGCTTGGTGGTGGGTGCTGGCGGGGCAGCAAGAGCCGTGGTGGCAGCACTGATGGAGGACGGCGCAGCTCGCATCTCCATCTGCAACCGGACTTTCCGCCGGGCGGTCGACCTGTGCCAGGCGGCGAGCACCTGGGGTTCAGCCCAGTGCGAAGCGCTGCCCTGGGCGGAAGTGGGGGAGGGAGTGGAGAAGGCGGAGATAGTCGTCAACGCAACCCCAGTCGGGCTTTCAACGGCAGTTAAGGACTTGGCCCTCCCTGTCGATAAGTTGCACAGCGGACATGTGTTGGTGGACCTGGTCTACGGTCGGGAGACGACGGCCTTGGTGCGAGCGGCCCAGGCAAGAGGGGCGCGAGCGGTAGACGGCAAGCCGATGCTCGTGTTCCAGGCCGCCCAGTCGTACCTGTTATGGACGGGGCACCAGCCGCCCTTGGAGGTCATGTGGGAATGCGTGCAAGATGAGAGGAGAGGGTGACACGGCGGCCATGAAGGCCAGTGAGGAAACAACCTTCGTAAACGGCGAGCAGCTGCAGAGTCGACTGCTTGGCAGACGCACGGGCGAGATCCTGGTGGAAATGGGCCTATTGACCCCGGAGCAAGTGGAAGCTGCCATAGCCGAGCAACGGCGGACGCACCAACGGATTGGCGATATCCTGCTGGCTAAAGGCTGGGTGACCAGAAACCAGCTTATGGAAGCGCTTGCTGCTAAGTTGGGCGTTCCCTACGTGGATTTAGCCGTCACCAAGGTGGACCCGGGGACGGCCGATCTCCTGTCAGAGAAAGACGCTCGCCGGTACATGGCGATACCGATACGTTTTGCCAATGAGCACACCTTGCTCGTGGCCATGGCCGATCCCTCCAATATCGTGGCCATTGACGATCTGCGCATTCTCACGGGCTTTGACATCGAGCCTGCTCTGGCTAGCGCTGAGGACATCAACCTGGTGCTCAACAACATGCGCCGCACACAAGACGAGATAGCACCAGACTTGGAGGCCAAGGTGCCCCAGGAAAGTGAGGAGCCCGGAACTACTGATCTCACCGAGATTCACGAGCAGGTAGAGGCTGCTCCGGTTGTCAAGCTGGTGAACGGCATCATGTCCCGGGCAGTGGAGGAGGGAGCCTCCGACATTCACTTCGAGCCGCAGGCCAAGAATCTCCTCATCCGTTTTCGTCATGACGGAGTGCTCCACGAGATCATGACCCTTCCCAAGCGACTTCAAGCCGGAGTGGTGTCGCGGCTCAAAGTCATGGCTGATCTGGACATCGCCGAACGACGCATCCCCCAAGACGGCCGCATTGGGCTTGTGGTAGGGGGGAAACCTATAGACATGCGAGTGGCCACTCTACCCACGGTGTATGGCGAGAAGGTGGTGGTCCGGCTGCTCGACCGCTCCAACATCATGCTCCGCTTGGAGGACCTGGGATTTTCTGACCTGGCCCTGGCCCGATACACCAAGGCCTTCATGAAGCCGTACGGGGCCATTCTTGTCACGGGTCCAACCGGTTCGGGTAAGTCGACCACCTTGTACGCAACGCTAAACATACTAAACACTCCGGAGAAAAATATCATCACAGTAGAAGATCCGGTCGAGTACAGGTTGGCTGGCATTAACCAGGTGCAGATCAATCCAAAGGCGGGTTTGACCTTCGCCTCCGGGCTTCGCTCGATCTTGCGGTGCGACCCAGACATCATCATGGTGGGCGAGATTCGTGACCGCGAGACTGCTCAAATAGCCATTGAGTCCGCTCTGACCGGTCACCTGGTGTTGTCGACCTTGCACACCAACAACGCTCCTGGCGCCCTGTCGAGGCTCACTGAAATGGGAGTGGAACCGTTTCTTACCGCCTCTGCGGTGGAGTGCGTCATTGCTCAGCGGTTGGTGCGGCGGCTCTGTCCTTACTGCCGGGAGGCCTACCAGCCGACCCGTGAGATGCTCGAGCGGCTGGAGTTCCCTGAATACGCGATTGAGGACTGGAAGAACATCACTTTGTACCGGGCAACCGGATGTCCGCGCTGTAACGGTACCGGCTACAAGGGCCGGGTGGGGATATACGAGGTAATGACGGTATCTGAGGCCATTGAGCGACTAATTGTCGAGCGGAAGAGTGCCGATGAAATCATGCGAGTGGCAAGCGCCGAAGGGATGGTCACCTTGCGCGAAGATGGTCTAGAACGAGTTCTGCAAGGTGTGACAAGCATTGAGGAAATATCCCGCGTCATCGTGTAAGCCAGCCAACACACGAACGGCGACAGACGAGGGGTGAGACTGTGGACATCAGCGACATCTTGAGAGAGGTAGTGAACAAGAATGCCTCCGATCTTCACCTGACGGTCGGGCTTCCACCCGTGGTGCGCGTAGACGGGCGGCTGGAGACACTGGATATGCCGGTGTTGAAGCCCAATGACACCCGGGACCTCATCTACAGCATACTCACCCAGGACCAGAGGCAGAAGCTCGAGACCGATTGGGAAGTCGATCTTTCCTTCTCTCTGTACGGAGTGGCCCGCTTTAGGGTGAACGCCTTCTTCCAGCGCGGCACCCTGAGCGCTGCCTTTCGGCTCATTCCGGTCGCTATCAAGTCCATAGACGAGCTAGGGCTTCCCAAGATCCTACATACCTTTGTCCACAAGCCGCGAGGACTGGTTTTGGTGACCGGTCCTACAGGCTCCGGCAAATCCACCACCTTGGCAGCCATCATAGATGAGATTAACGAGACCCGAAACGACCACATAGTCACCATTGAAGACCCGATTGAGTTCTTGCACAGCCACAAGCGCTGTGTGATCAATCAGCGAGAGGTAGGTGCCGACACAAAGGCCTTTCCCATCGCTCTGCGCTCTGCGCTTAGACAGGACCCGGATATCATCCTCATTGGTGAGATGCGGGATTTGGAAACCATCCAAATTGCCCTGACTGCCGCAGAAACCGGGCACCTTATCTTCGCCACCCTGCATACGCAGGACTGCCCGCAGACGATCGACCGTATGATTGACGTCTTCCCGCCGCACCAGCAAGAGCAGATCCGAGTGCAGATCGCGGCCACTTTGGAGGGCGTGGTCACTCAGCAGCTGCTCCCCAAAGCAGGGGGCATTGGGCGGGTCGCTGCTTGCGAGGTTCTTATCGCCACACCGGCTGTGCGCAACCTGATCAGGGAAGGAAAGACCCACCAGCTCTACACGGTCATGCAGACCGGGGGTCAATACGGCATGCAGACCATGAACGCCGCCCTAGCCGATTTGGTGCGCCGGGGGGAAATCACGAGAGAACTGGCGCTCAGACGTTCGTCTATGCCGGATGAATTGGAGCGTCTGTTGCTTATGGGAGCAGCGTGAGCGGAAGCAGGTAACAGGAGAGGGACAACAAGATGGCCACCTACGTATATACAGCTAGACGTGAACGCGGCGCGCCCTTCACCGGGGAGATGGTAGCAGAGACCAAGGCGGCGGTGGTCAGCGAACTGCGTCGCCGCGGTTTCACTGTTTTGAGGCTGGAAGAGAAGCGAGCCACCCTAGATCTACGCGCCTGGGCGGAAAACTCCCAGCGCATCAAGTTACGCGACAAGGCCGTGTTTGCCAGGCAGTTCGCCACCATGATCAACTCGGGTCTGCCTGTGCTACGCGCCTTGTACATCCTACAAGAGCAGAGCGAGAACAAACGTCTCAAGAAGATCATCGGGCTCATCCGGCAAGATGTCGAGGCCGGCATGCCGCTGTCTGACGCCATGGAGAAGCATCCGGCAGCCTTTGACCGGCTTTACGTGGCCATGGTCCGAGCCGGCGAGGCAAGCGGGTCTCTTGACCATACACTCTTGCGTTTGGCCACCCAACTGGAAAAAGAGGATAGTCTGCGCCGGACCATCAAGTCCGCCATGGCCTACCCGGTACTTATTGCCTGCTTTGCCATCTTAGTCATGATCGGAATGCTCATCTTCATCATCCCGATCTTCGCCAGCATGTACGCAGACTTAGGGGGCGAACTACCGAGTCTGACCAGATTCATGCTGGGGATTAGCAATCTGCTTAAGCACTGGTGGTTCATAATCTTTCCGGCTTTGGGTCTCCTAGTTTGGCTAATCGCCAGGCTGAAGAGAACTGAGCAGGGACGGCGGGCCTGGGACCGGCTTAAGCTGAAGCTTCCTATGAAGCTAGGGCCGATCATTCAGAAGATCGCTGTAGCGAGGTTCAGCCGCACCTTGGCTACGCTAGCGGGCTCTGGTGTGCCTATCCTGCAGGCTATCGAGATAACGGGAAAGACCTCGGGGAACTCGGTAATTGAGGACGCCATGGTCGAGGTTAAAGAAAGCGTGCGAAGCGGCGAACCCATCGCCAAACCCATGGCACGCGTGGCCGTATTTCCGGCCATGGTGACGCACATGATCTCCGTGGGAGAAGAAACAGGCGCTCTTGATGCTATGCTCAACAAGATCGCCGACTTCTACGAGGATGAAGTCGACTCGGCGGTAAAATCGCTCACCTCGATCATCGAGCCGATCATGATGCTTTTCGTGGGCGGCCTGGTCGGCCTGATCGTCATCTCGATGTACCTACCGATGTTCAGGATGATGAACCTGGTGAAATAGGCTTACGCACGATAATGTACATTATGTAAAGTAGAGCCAAAGCGGCCGCCCGGGCATCACCCGGCGGCCGCCTTTCACTGCAACTTCACACCTCGTATTGGATCAGGCTGAAAACCTCGTAGCCAGCCAGCTTGTCTCTCCCCCGCAGCCCGGTCAACTCAATTAGAAAAGCCAACCCGGCCACGACGCCACCCGCTTGTTCGACAAGCTGCACCTTGGCTTTTGCTGTTCCACCGGTGGCTAAGAGGTCATCGTGGATAAGCACGCGCTGTCCGGGCTTGATAGCGTCAGTGTGGATCTCAAGCGCATCAGTCCCGTACTCAAGCTCGTACTCGCACCGGCTGACAGTCCAAGGCAGCTTCCCCGGCTTGCGGGCAGCGGCAAAGCCGACGCCTAAGGCATACGCTAAAGCGGCACCCAGAATAAATCCCCGTGCTTCAGCTCCCAGAACGAGGTCCGCTTTGCGCTCTCGGGCAAATTCGGCCAGTCTATCTACAGCGTAGTGAAGTGCTTCCGGCTCCTGAAGCATGGGCATGATGTCATGGAACAAGATGCCCTCTTTGGGAAAACCAGGAATATGCCGGATGTACTTCTCAAGCTCCATAGTGTTCACCTACTCCGTTCATTACTGGACCCCACAATGAAAGCTTAAAGCGCCCTCCCCAGCTCTCTGAATAAAAGAAGGCGCATCAACTCCGCATACAGAGCAGCAAGATCTTTCAGCAGCTCTTCCCCATATTCACGTCTATCGCGATGCGTGGAACGCAAGAAAGGAGTAACCAGCTGCATGACAACCGCAGACTCGCGCTCCACCGAAGAGGCAAGCAAGCGCAAGTTCCTCGGCTCCAACCCAAAGCGCGCAAACGACCTACAGATTCGCGCCACCTCTACGTCACCTTCAGTGAAGAGCGCCCCCTTCTCCCCCACCGACTCGGCCGGCTGAAGCAACCGGTACTCGACCAGACTGCGTAAGAAAGCTTCGCTGCAACCGGACTGCCTGGACAGCTCCTGCCAGCCGTAGACCGGCTCCTCTCGCTTCAGGGATTGCGGACCGCGCAAGGGCAAGGCTTCGCGCGCCAGAGGAGGCTGCCCAACCGTCAACGCAGCCGCACGATCAAGTCTTTGGCGAATGACCTCAAGCGGCAGATACTCGTCGCGCTGCAACCTCAGTATGGTGCGCAGTAGACGGACATCTTCTAGGCTGTATTTCCGGTATCCTCCCGGCGAGCGCTCCGGCGACAGCAGCCCCCGATCCTCCAAATACCTTACTTTGGTGATGCTTAAGTCGGGGAATTCCGGCTGGAGAAGAGCCACCACCTTGCCTATGGTCAAGGTACGGTCGCTAGAACCGCCCCCTTGCTCGGCGGCTTCTTGCGCGGAACCTCTCCCGGCTTCGTTCATCAGTCTGTTTTAGACGTCTTGATTCTGATTCCGCTCAAGGAAGGCAAGCTTGAACTTGCCAATCTGCAGCTCGTCCCCATCACTCAGTGGGTGGCGTTCAATGCGTTTACGATTGACGTAGGTACCGTTAAGACTGTTCAGGTCCTCCACTAGGAACCTGCTCTCGTCCCGTACGATACGAGCATGATGCCGAGACACAGTTACGTCATCCAAGAAGAGGTCACTGTGAGGACTCCGCCCGATAGTGAGTACGTCGCTCGTCAGAGGCACGATCTCCCCCTCGCGGCCACCGCCGGCGCGAATGAGAAGCACCGGCCCGCTCACCTGCGTACGGTGGCTGGAGACGCCAGCCTCCGCTTCCGAAACAGTGAAGGCCAGGGTGGTTTCGCTTAGGTCGGCGCGCTCAAGGCGGGTGCCGCAGTGACGGCAGAAGTTCGAATCAGGGCTGTTCACTGTGCCGCAAAGATTGCAGACCAGACAGCCATCCGCCTGGTTAGAAGCTACAGGGGTGTCATCGCCGCGTCGCGCCTTACCAAAGTCGGCCTCCGGCCCGTAGCCGGCAAACTGGCGTTTCACCTCTTCCTCGATTGCCTTGATAAGCGCTGGACTCGCGAGCAGTTCCTCTCGGTCTGTGGCACTAGTGTGCGTCAGCATGTACTGGTCGTTCAGAATGTCATCGAGATGTCGACCGAAGCGCAGCTGCTTGACGATATAACGTATTACCCGCTCCTCCCGCACGTTGGCCGAGAGATCGCGGAAACGCCTCTGAATGCCCCTGACCACCGGTTCGAGCTCGTCGGTCATGTGGATCCACTCCCTTCTTCGGGGTCATGCTCCGGCCTGCCCCGCGTCCGCAGGATTTCGGCCAGCTTGGCCACATCACCATCCACTACCAGACGCCCGTCCCGGCTCTTGTCGCGCAGTCTTCTCACCAGTTCAGCCCGCACGATATCAATCTCCCCGTGCAAGATGCGACGGCGCCTTGATATCTCACGCTCCTCCTCAGCAAGCTTTGCCGCCAGATCGCGCAGCTCTTCGTCGGTATAGGACTGTATGTTCAAAAGGCGTTCAAACGAGGACTCGTCCAAGGCGCTCACCCCTCCACCTTAGCCCCACTATAGCTGCTCGGCCCATGGGCTTCAACGTGAGAGATAGAGAATGACCCGGCTTCTCAATAGCCGACCTCCCGGTCGTGTTCACAAGACCGAGGATGTTTCCGTGTCAATCCTCAGTTTCGGCAGCAAGTAGTTCCTGATACTCCTCCGCCGTCATCAAATCGTCGATCTCGGCCGGATCGCTTAGGCGCACTTTGATGAGCCAGCCGTCCTCGTAAGGACTCTCGTTGATAATCTCGGGTGCGTCTATCACTTCCTCGTTGACCTCGATCACGGTCCCGCTCAAGGGGGCATACACGTCGGACACAGCTTTGACTGATTCAATCTCTGCGTACGGCGTTCCGGCCGTCACTTCCTCGCCTACGTCTGGGAGCTCCACAAACACAATGTCACCAAGTGTCTCCTGGGCATAATCAGTGATCCCGAACACAGCGGTATCGCCCTCGATGCGAGCCCAGTCGTGCTCCCTGTGGTACTTGAGGTTCTTTGGATCCACCTCCGCTCCTTTCCTGCCACCTTCGGCTGGCCGTCATGATAGCACAGCCATTTTCTGCCCCGAACCACTGCACCTAAGCAGACATATGTCGCTGGCCTTGGCAACTGTATACTCTATGTTGCCTCTGCAGCCCCAAACGTAAGCCCGAGGAGGAGACCAGTGGCACGTCGCAAGAGCTTGGTGATTAGCGACGAGCAGATGCGGGTGATCGATGGTGTCCTAGCAAAGCTGCGAAGAGTCACAGGCTCCCGCTTCGTCGCCCTAGTCTCAACGAGTGGACAGCCCATCACTACCGATCCCCCCGAGAGTGACACCGACACTCTCTCTCTCGGCGCTCTCGCTGCCGGCTCCTTCGCCGCGACTCGACAGCTTGCGGAAGTGCTCAAAGAACGTGAGTTCAGTCTTCTCTTTCACGAGGGCAAAGAATCAAATCTGCATGTTGTTCAGGTCAGTGAGCGGATACTTCTCCTCATCACCTTTGGACGCGACACGCAAGTGGGAAAGGTTCGGCTATTTACCGGACGAGCCGTGGAGGTGCTCAAGCCAATTTTCGAGCGTGCCGAAGAAATCACTGGTGACGAGATAATCGTCGATGGTGACTATTCGACCGAGGCGGGATCAGCCTTAGAGGCATGGTTTCCCGTTGACGCCGAGGACTGAATGGCCTAGGGAGCGCGAAACTTGGCACTGATCAACCTGGCAGCTCGGGAGATAAATTACAAGATCGTCTACTACGGCTGCGGACTTTCTGGAAAAACCACCAATATCCAGTACGTCTACCGGCGTATCAACCCGGCAGCTCGTGGCCGCCTGGTAAGCATAGCCACCGAGGAAGAGCGTACGCTGTATTTCGACTTCCTACCCTTGTCCTTGGGAACAGTAAAAGGCCTGCGCACTCGTTTTCATCTCTACACTGTCCCCGGCCAATCCTTCTATAACGCCTCGCGCAAGCTGGTTCTGCAGGGGGCTGATGGCATCGTGTTTGTGGTGGACAGCCAGATTTCCCGTCTGGACGAGAACATCGACAGTTATCTCAACATGTGGGAAAACTTGATGGAACAAAATGAGGATCCGGCCAAGATTCCCCTCGTCATCCAGCTGAATAAGCGCGACCTAACTGAGATATTCTCGGTGGCAGATTTAAGCGAGCTCCTTAACCACACGAGCTCCCCCGTAATCGAGTCCTGTGCCCTCACGGGAGTGGGAGTATTCGAAACCCTTAAGACCATCTGTAAGCAGGTCATTGCTAAGAGTTCGCAGTCCTAGGGGCTCCACGCCTGGCGGAGCACAGGTGTTGGTGGCGGAGACGGGCAGACGGATGGCCTTAAAGGACCCTACGAAGTCTTTGCCTCCGCTACTGTGTCTCCAAGCAAAGTGAGGTACTCCTCGGCAACTTTCTCGGCTGCTTCGTCGCTTGCCGCCTCGGCGTAGACGTGAAAAACAGGTTCTTCTGCGTCAGGCAGAACCAATGCCCACTCCCCATGGTCGCGAAAAACCTTGATGCCATCGAGCAGCGACACCCGCCCCTGGCGCAATTTGTCGGTCATACGCCGCATGACTGCACCCTTAAGATCCCAGGGACACTCAAGTGTCTTGTGCACCACATGTGGCGTAGGAAGAGCAGCCACCAGATGGGAAAGCGGTGCATCGGAATGCGAGATGACCTCCAGGACCTTCCCCAACGCGCACAACCCGTCAACAGAGGCGAGCGCCTGGGGAAAGATGTAGCCGCCGTCTGGGCTTGCCCCGAAGATCGTTCCCGGCCGGGTCGCCTCCGCCATCAAAGCGGCCTTAGAACACCTGGTTCTGCGCACCGTCACCCCGGTGGAGGCAACTATGTGCTCACAGAGGCGCGTGGCATGAAGCGGAACCGCCACCACTCCCGCCCCGGCCGTCTTGGCCGCATGCTGCATCAGCAGAAGCATCAGTAGTGAATTGGGC
>Ga0315298_1000754_pt1 | contig 61990 bp, 49 predicted proteins | sample WHS_1_MG_FD_203077 | JGI IMG/M metagenome (GOLD analysis project Ga0315298, IMG submission 203077) | Extremophilic microbial mat communities from Washburn Hot Springs, YNP, Wyoming, USA - WHS_1_MG | ecosystem: Environmental > Aquatic > Thermal springs > Hot (42-90C) | place: USA: Wyoming...
GCCGCACGCGCGTCGATACGCGGCCGGCCCGTTGTCGCCGGCGGATCCAGTTCGTCGAGGATACGCTTGATGATGTTCCACAGTTCGTCGCTGACTTCCCAGATAGTGGGCAGCGGCTGATGGGTCCGTCGGTTCCTGGTCATGTAGGGCTACTTTGCAGGGGCCTCACGGATGAGTATCGGCAAAAAAGGGGCGTTTTTGATGGGCTGAGGATGTATTCCCCACGCACGTGGGGGTGAACCCAAACACACACCACAGGGCAGACAAGTCCTCTCCCTCCGCGCGGCCGGGGACCGATTGCAACCTTGTGCGTCTCTCAGCAGCGCCTGTCCGCGTCAACGCTGTTGTTTCTTCAGAAACCACTCGAAGAACAGGCAGATCGCTTCGTTGGACTCCTCGGTGGGGGCATGCGACGGGCGGTTGGTCATGCCCACGCGCGCGGAATATCCCAGCAGACGGTTGACCTCCACGCTGTGGTTGAGCGCCAGCCAGCGTTCGGGCGGATCTTCCGACCCGCCCGACACCAGAAACGGCCGGGGCGCCATCAGGGCGTGCAGCTCGTGCAGATCGCGCCCCGACTCCACAAGAACCTTGTAGGCCCCCGTCCGCGGATTTTCGGGCGTGGGCACGCCCGGCCGCCGGCGCGCGAGTTTGTCCAGTCCCAGGTACCACGGTTCCCAGTAGTTCACATTGGGGCGGGTTTCGTCAAAGACGATTCCCGGATCGCTCCAGACCGCCGCCGCGAATTTCTCATACAGGCAAGACGCGAACATCGCCCATTTGCCGCCGTAGGAATGGCCCATGATGCCTATGCGCCGGGCGTCCACCCGCGGCATGGCCGCCAGCGCTGTATGACAGTTGGCCGCCACATACGCATGAAATGACAGTGGCTGGCACGCCGCGCCGTCGGTCTGCGGTTCGCGGGCGGAGCCCGGCGAGCCGATAGACAGCGTTACGAATCCCCGCCGTGTCAGTTGCAGCGCGAAATCCAGCCGGGCGTAGCGCTGATCGGTGTTCAGCCCGATGCTGGTGAGCGGCTCATAGAACACCACCAGCACCGCCGGCATGGGCCCGCTGCCGTCGGGAATCAGCAGGTATCCTTCGCCGCTCTGACCGGCCGAAATCTGTATGCGCACACGCTGTTGCGTGAAGGTCTCGCGGCGCCGGCTGTCGAGGACGTGCACGGCCGGTTTTTCCAGCAGGGCCGGCCAGGGACCCATCGTCCTGTGCCAGTATGCCAGTATTTCGGCGCGTCGCCGCTGCCAGTCGGCGGGGGTTTTGACAGGCTGCCCATTGTCGAAAACCAGCGGCGACCGATAGTGCCCGAATCTGCCGGCAAACTGCGCGGGCGGCTCGAAATACGGCGCCAGACGTTTCCACACATCGTCCTCCGCCGCGCCGGCCGGACGCATGAACAGGACGCACAACCCCACCGTCCACACCGCCGCAACCGCCGCATGGCATTTCATATTGCCGAAGGCTATATTCACGCCCCGTTCTGGACAAGACTTCCCGTGCCCGTGGAGGCGCGCATGACTTCGATCAACCTCGTGCTGCTGGTATGTCTGGCGATGATTCTTGCACCTTCTCTGGCGGCGGCCGCTGATGTCGAGCGCTGGGGACAGTGGCAGCGCGTGTTTCAGGGGCCTTCCGACGGCAATTGCTGGAAAGACGTATCGCTCAAGGCCCGTTTCACGCAGCAGGACCGTACCCTCATCGTCCCCGGCTTCTACGACGGCGACGGGAAATACGTCATACGCTTCATGCCGCCGGCCGAGGGTGTGTGGACGTGGACCACGATAAGCAACCGCAGGGAGCTCGACGGTCACAGCGGCAGCATAACGGTCGGTCCGCCTTCGCGGGGCAATCACGGGCCGGTCGAGGTGTTCCGCACGTTCTATCTGCGCTACGCCGACGGCACGCCCTACCACCAGTTCGGCACCACGTGCTACGCGTGGATACATCAGCCGCAGGCGCTTCAGCAGCAGACGCTCAAGACGCTGGCGGCCGCGCCGTTCAACAAGATACGGTTCTGCATATTCCCCAAGAGCTACGCGTATAACCGCAACGAACCGGAACTCTTTGCTTTCCGCAGGAAGCCCGACGGCCGTTTCGATTTCGACCAGTTCGATCCGGCGTTCTGGGCGCATCTGGAACGGCGCATAGCCGACTTGCGCGATCTGGGCATCGAGGCGGACCTGATCCTGTGGCATCCGTACGACAGGTGGGGTTTTTCGGAGATGAGCGACGAGCAGGACGACCGTTATCTGCGCTACTGCATCGCGCGGCTGGCGTCGTTCCGCAACGTGTGGTGGTCGCTGGCCAACGAGTACGACCTGATGATCAGAGATGCCAACCAGCCCCGCGACCACCGCGGCAACAAGCAGATGGCCGACTGGGACCGGTTCTTCCGGATTCTTCAGGAAGAAGATCCCTACAACCACATGCGGGGCATTCACAACTGCCGGGGGTTCTACGACCACACGCGTCCGTGGGTTACCCACGCCAGCCTTCAATCATCCGACATGGCCGGGGGAGTAAGGTATCGCCGGCAATATCAGAAGCCCATCATCTACGATGAATGCCGCTATGAAGGGGACATACCCCAGGGCTGGGGCAATCTGTCGGCGCGCGAGATGGTGCAGCGGTTCTGGCTGGGCACGCTGAGCGGCTGCTATGTGGGCCACGGCGAAACATACAAACACCCCGAGGACATACTTTGGTGGTCCAAGGGCGGGGTGCTGCACGGGCAGAGCCCGCAGCGCATTCGGTGGCTGAAGGAGCTGATGGCCGGCGCGCCTCCGTTTCATGAACTGACGCCCATGGGCGACGACCGCGGACGATACATTCTGGGCATGCCGGGGCGGTATTACCTCGTGTATTGCGCCAGCATGAAGCCGGTCAGCGTGGAGCTGGCCGGCGAGCGTCCCTACAAAGTGGACCTCATCGACCCGTGGGAGATGACCAGCGAGCCGTGGGGCACGGCGCCGGCGGGAACGTACACGGCCGTGCCGCCGCGGGCCGATGTGGCTTTCCGCTTCGAGCCGTATGCGCCGGGCGAGGCGTTGCGGCCGGCGGTGAAGGTACAGGCCGAGCCCGCGGAGGGCACGGCGCCGCTGACGGTGAGATTCCAGGCATCGCCGGCAGGCCGAATGCAGTGGGATCTCGGTGACGGTTCATCGTCGGATCGCGAGCAGTTCACTCATACCTACAGCAAACCTGGCGCGTACCAGGTGCGGGTCAAGGTTACCGATGCCGCCGGCGCAACGGGCGTGGGCGGCGTGCATGTGCTGGTTGACCGCGACGCAGGCAGACCGATTGTGCGCGTGGGCTTTCGCGAGGGCGAGACGCCCTCGTGGAAGCTGGAAGGCACTGCGCGGCGCGGGGATGATGGATCGATAGTCTTGCCCGACGGTCAGCCGTGGGGCTGGGCAAGCGCAGGCGACAAACCCCTGGAAGAACTGCGGGCCTTGCGCTCGTTCACAATTGCAGGATGGCTCAAACCCGACAAACTCCAGATCGGTCCGGGAGGCAATCGCATTGTGTTCTGTTTGAACTGCGATCATTCAGGCATTGATCTGGTGTGTCTGGCCGACGGCAGGATGAGGCTGTCGGTCAACGAATGGCCTGACAAGGTGAACAACGACAGTGCGCCGGGAAGGCTGGTAGCGGGCAAATGGACATTTTTTGCGGTGACGTATGATTGCGGGGCGCAGCAGCCGGTGGTGTGGTATTTCAGCGAGCCGCTGGCGGCACCGGGCACAACGGAAATAAAGCTCGACCGCCGCAATGCATACAACGCCGGGCCGGTAAGCATCGACATCGGCCCGCTGGCGGTGGGCAATTTCAATCAGACAATGCGGTCTTTCGGCATGGATCGTCAGTTCCGCGGGGAGATACGCGCGCTTCAGATATACGGCAGTCTGCTTGCGGGGCGCGGCGCGCTGTCGCTGGAGATGATAAGGAGCCTGGCGCAATGAACGTTCCGGTTGTGGTGGCGGCGTTTGTGGTCGGGGCGGGCGTGCTGTTGATGGCCAGTTGTGCCGCGGCCGATCCCTTGCCGCGGCTGAAGGTCAGCGACAATCGCCGGTTTCTGGTTACGGCCGACGGCAGGCCTTTTTTCTGGCTGGCCGACACGGCCTGGGAACTGTTTCACAGGCTGGATCGGTCCGAAGCCGAGCAGTATCTGACGGACCGTGCCGCGAAGGGATTTACGGTCATACAGGCGGTGGTGCTGGCCGAGCTTGACGGGCTGACCGAACCCAACCGCTGCGGCTATGTGCCGCTCATCGACAAGGACCCGCGCCGGCCGGCGGTCAGGCCCGCGGTCGGCAACGACTGGGTGCTGGTTCTCGACGATGCGCAGGCCGGATTTGCCGCGCCTGGGACGGCGGCCAGCAACCGGCAGCAATGATGCGGGTAGAAGGATAAGCGGGGTATCGTGCGGAGGATGCAGCATGACGAGAATTGCGCGACGACCGACATGCGGGCGAATCGTTGCTGTTCTGATGACGTTTGTGTGCAGCGCTGCGGTGTTCCGGGTCGGACCGGCCGTCGCCGCGGCGCCGCCCGTTACGGCGCCGACCACGGTGCCGGCGATAAAGGGCGTGAAGATTTATTATGACGTGCCCTATACGCGCAGCGGCGACGTCAGACAGAGGCTCGACATATACGTGCCCGAGAATGCCGCGCGTCCGCTGCCGGTGATGGTGTGGGTGCACGGCGGCGGATGGAACGCCGGCTCCAAGGAAACCGGCCGCGGGCCTGTGCTGCTGGCGCTGGAGAACGGTTGTGCGGCGGTGAGCATAAACTACCGGTTCACCCGCCAGGCGATACATCCGGCGCAGATAGAGGACTGCAAGACGGCGATACGGTTTCTGCGGGCGCATGCGGGCGAATATGGCCTCGATCCGCAACGCATTGCCGCGTGGGGCGCAAGCGCCGGGGGGCATCTGGTGTCATTGCTGGCGACGCTGGACGAACAGACGTATCGCACCGATGAATACGCCGATCAGAGCAGCCGGGTATGCGGCGTGATAAGCCTTTGCGGTCCGGTGAACTTTTTCCCGCTCGACGACAATCCCCATGCCGCCGAGCCGGTGCGGGGGCTGCTCGGTGGCAGGGCGGCGGAGAAGCCCGACGTTGCCCGGGCGGCCAGCCCGCTGACCTACATAAGCGCCGACGACCCGCCGGTATGGCTTATTCATGCGGTTGGAGATCCGGTGGTGCCGCACGCGCAAAGCGTGGAGTTCGAGGCGGCGCTGAAGAAAGCGGGCGTGAAGGTTACGCGCATCGACCTGCCGGGGGAGTCTCACGGCATAAGCATGCAGAACCCGCTGGTTCGGGGCGCCACGGCACAGTTCATAAAAACGGTATTGCGCGGCGGTGAAGCGGCCGCACCGCAGCAGCGCTGAGCACCGGGCGAACAGTCATCCCGCCGCCAGGGCGGATGTTCATCCTCCGACGATGAGTTTTTCGCCGTCGAAGCGCCAGGTCTGATTGCCCATGCGCAATCTGTCGCCGTCGGCCGCGGGCTGAGGCGCCTCGCCTTTGCTCATGATCATCACGAACATCGGGGTTTTGCCGACGACAACGTCGGCGAAGGTCAGCGACGCCTTGCCGCCGGGGCCTTTGCGCGGCAGCAGCGAATTCCAGTTCTCCTTCGTGCGGTCCTCGGGAGCGAACCACGGGTTGGCGATTACCACCACGGCGCCCGCTCCGGACTTGTCGGAGTAATCCACGGCGATGGAAGTGACTTTGCGCTCAGGTCCGGCCTCGAAGGAAAGCACCCCGCTGCCATCGGGCTGCGCCGCGAAGAAAGTCTCCTTTCGCGGACTGGGCAGACCGCGCGCCCAGCGGCAGCGTATGCCGTAGCCGTAGAAGGCGAAGTTCCCGCCGCGCGGGCCTCTGACGTAGCCGTGCTTACCGAGAGGATTCAGGAAGAAGGTGAAGTAGATATCGTCGGCGTCCTGCCACTGTTTGCGGAACATGTACTGGCCCATGTACTTATCGACGTTCACGTGTCCGAGAACTTCGCCGGGGTTTTTCGGTTGCAGTCCGATGGGCCAGTTCACCAGCGCCAGAACCGCCCTATGGGGATAGATTTCGGCGTCGAACACCTCGGGCTTTTTCTCGATGGCATAGAGATAGGTCCACAGCATGGCAGCGCGCTGGTCGTCATTGGCCAGCGCGCCAAACCCCTGCGACCAGTAGCCGTTTCCGCCATGTTCGACGAAATCGGCGCCGTAGGAGCTGGGATAGTAGTTGGGGAACCAGGCTTTTTCGCCAGCGATCACGTCCATGGCCCAGCGCAGAACCAGCCACTGGGCATTGGGACGCGGGCTGATGAAGTCCCTGCCCCACGCCGTGCGCGCAACCTGCATGAAGGGTATGAAGGCGGTGGTGCTGGCCATGTTGGCGGGGCCCTGGCCTTCGGCGAAAAACCCGTGATCGCCGAAGCCGTTGGTCAGCAGGCGCAGAGCCTGCTGCTGTATTTTTTCCAGCCACGGTTCGATGCGGGCGGCATCGGCGCCAGGGTCGCGCCGGACGGCCAGAAGGGCCACGCCCGCTCCGCCGATGTACGCGCCGAAATGATTGCTCTCGGGCGGGTAGGAACAGTTGACCAGTTTATCCATCGTCACATTGCCCTTGTGGCCCTCGGCGTAATTATCGTAGTCCACGGGCAGATGGTTGTAGTCGATGAGTTCCCTGACTACCCGCAGGCGGAAGTCCTCGTCCCACGCGTCGTAGCACAGGTCGTAGGCGAGCGCCACCCAGCACATCATCGGCCCAACGCGGAGCGGTGCGCCCGGATGAGTCCAGGTGTAGCGTTCGTCGCGGTCGGGCTCGCCGTACTCGATAACCACCTCCGAGGGCTTTTTCCCCGCAAACCGGGCGCCTTTGGGCTGCCACTGATTGGGGCGGTCTTTCTGGATGACGTCGGCGGTCACGCGGTGCAGTTTCGGATTGAACATGCGCAGCAGGCATTCGCGGGCCAGGTCCGCGTATTTGCGATCGCCGGTCAGCTGATACAGCATTCCATAGCCGCCCGCGTGCGACATCGTGAACGCCCCCACGGGAAGCGTGCCGGCGCCCTTTGCACCGATGTTGATGGGGTAGTTGGGGTTATACACCGTGGGCATCGCCTCGCCGTTGTTGCCCAGAAGCAGCCGCAGCCTGGCCACGATGGCGCGCCCTTCCGCCGTTTCTGTGGCCCGGCGGCGTATTTCGGGCAGGTCGGCCTTGCGGAAAAACAGTCGGGGATGTTCGCCGGCCTGCGGCTCCACAAACCCGGGCACCGGCGCCGGCCAGGGTTTGTCAGTTTCGGCGGCGAGCGAGTCGTTGCGCCCTGCGGGCTGGAGCCAGAACGCCACTGTGAACGACAATACCTGCAACAAGGGGAATCGCTTACGCATGGCTTACCTTTTCAGCGGTAATATACGCGCCGCCTTCAGGGTCGTTTGCGCCGTCGAGCGGTCAGCATGATAGGACCTTCCGCGCATCAAATAATCGATGGGCGACTTGCCGATACATATTCTTGTGAGGAAAGCGCCGGCGGCACGCCGTTGCCGCACGGCCGGCAGGTCATGACGCAGATAAACCCATTTTCGGGGGTGGTCGTCAACGCTCATGTCCAGCGGCAGCAGGGCGTTGCGCGCCAGCGGCAGATCCGCCGCATGCAGAATCTCAACCGGAACGCCGCCCTGCGGGGCGACGAACTCGAGCATCAGGTGGAGAGCGCCGACGCCCTTCATCCCATTAACGACCAGGGCGGTTCCAATAACCTCCAGCGGCGTCCTGAGCAACATCAACGACAGCGCCAGGACAACACCGGCGAAGGCGAGTCGGAACACATGGACCTGCGCGTGTGATTCGCGATTACGGCAACGCCGAGAACCGGCGGATGCACTGCACCAGGCGGGGCATGTCGTATCGGCCGGCGAGATCGACGCTCAGGAACACGCCCTGATTGTGTTCGGAACCGATTATCAGATGTCGCGGGCCGTTGACGGCAAAGCCATCGTCCTGGGGCTGGTGGCCGGTTATTACTATGTCGGCCTCTACGGCGTCGGCGAACCGGGCCGCGGCCTCGGGGCCTATATCCCGTCCCCAGATGAGTTGATAGGCCGGTCCGGTCCGACGGGCGTAGTCCTTGCCGGTCAGTTCGCGGTCGAAGACGGTGTAGTCGAAAGCCTGTATCTGCCCGTTGGCGGGGAGGCTGTGGCAGCAGAACAGTCCATTGTGCGTTCTTGCGGCCAGGGGCAGGGACAGAAAAAACTCCTTGATGGCGATGTCAACTTTCACGGCATCGCGGCCGAAGTGCTTCTTGATGCTCTTGTTGAAGGCCTCGCAGACGCTCAGGCCGGCCTTCATGATGCCTTCGCCGTGTATCTGTGCCAGGTCATGGTTGGAGAGCAGGAAATGTACCTGGTTGGGATAGTCGCACTTCAGTTCGGCCGCGCTGTACAGCGTTATCCAGCTGCTCTCGGCGCCGTCGGCGTCGAAGTAGTCGCCGTGGATCAGTTCCTGGAGGATTATGTGGCGATCGGGATGGGACGCCAGGTCCGCTGCGCGGATGAATCTTTCGAAATTGCGCCGGTGGTCGTGGATATCGCCGGTTATCCACAATTCGCCGGTTTCCGGCAGGACCACCGTCTGGAATCGCCGCAACGGGCACATCTGGTTTTCCTCGGTGGCCGTGCGGAATGTTTCGATAACCCTGTCGGCGCTGGGCGACATAGGTGAGAATACGTATTGCGCCGGGGGCGGTTCGTCAACATGGGACGTGGCCCCGACGTGCGCCGCGGCGCTATAATAGCGCCCGCGAACCGTGGAGTATGCGATGTCGGCAGTGGATGACGCAGTTGAGACCCCGCGCGAAGCGACGGAAGCCTCCGAAGAATTGCGGCGCTTGCGCATGATGATGCTGATAAGGCGCTTCGAGGAGCGCACATATCAGGAATACACCCGCCCGGGACAGCGTATAGGCGGGTTCTGCCATCTGTACAGCGGCCAGGAGGCGATTGCCGTAGGGGTGGCGGCCGTGTTTCAGAAGGGGCGCGACCGGCTCATAAACGGCTATCGCGATCACGGGCACGCCCTGGCGCTGGGCATGGACCCGAAAGCGGCCATGGCGGAGCTGTTCGGCCGCGCCGCCGGCTGCTCCCGCGGCAAGGGCGGCTCGATGCACTTTTTCGATGCGGCCAACGGCAACATGGGCGGCCACGGCATCGTCGGCGGGCAGATACCGCTGGGCATCGGCATCGCTTTCGCGCTTAAGTATCTCAACACCGGCGGCGTGTGCTTCACGCTGTTCGGCGATGGCGCCGTCAATCAGGGCACGCACAACGAATCGCTGAACCTGGCGAGCCTGCTGAAGCTCCCGTGCGTGTTCATCGTGGAGAACAACGGCGTGGCGATGGGCACACAGGTGGGCCGCCACAGCGCCGCCCGCGATCTGGTTCATCGCGGTTGCGGCTATGAGATGCCCGCGCGGGGTTTCGACGGCAACGATCTGGATGTGGTCATAGCGGAGGTCAGGCAGGCCGCCGACCGCGCCCGCGCGGGAGAAGGGCCGAGTTATCTGGTGGCCAATACCTACCGCTTTCGCGGGCATTCGATGTCCGACCCGCTCAAATACCGGACGCGCGAGGAAGCCGAACGGGCCCGGCAGCGGGACCCGATACTGCTGTATCAGCGGCGGTTGTGGGCCAAAGGCACGCTCAACGCGGAAGTGCTGGAGCAGATCGAGAAAGAGGTGGCCGAGCTGGTGAACGCGGCGGTGCAGTTCGCCGATCAGGCGCCGCATCCCGACCTTTCCGAGCTGTACACGGATGTGCTGGCGGAGCGGTATCCGCTTGTCAAACCCGCGTCGCCCGCGGACGCCGCCGGGCGCGCCGCCGGCGCGGGCGGCGCGTGATGTGGGCGGACGCGTTGCAGAAGTGAACAGGCGAGTTGGCTGAGGAACAGGGAACATGCCGGTAATACAGTTTCGCGAGGCGCTCCGACAGGCGATGATCGAGGAGATGGAGCGCGATGAGACGGTTTTCCTCATGGGCGAGGAGGTGGGCGAGTACAACGGCGCCTACAAGGTCAGCGAGGGCATGCTGGCGCGCTTCGGACCGCGGCGTGTCATCGACACCCCGATAAGCGAGGCGGCGTTCGCCGGTCTGGGCATCGGGGCGGCCATGTGCGGGCTGCGCCCGATAATCGAGTTCATGAGCTGGAGTTTTTCGCTGGTGTGTTTCGACCAGCTGGTAAACAACGCCGCCAACATACGCTACATGTCCGGCGGGCAGTTCAAACTGCCGGTGGTATTCCGCGGCGGCAACGGGCTGGCGCATCAGCTGGGCGCGACGCACAGCCACCGCGTCGATGCGCTGTACAGCCGCGTGCCCGGACTGGTGGTGGTGGCGCCCTCAACGCCGTATGACGCCAAGGGACTGCTCAAGACCGCCATACGCTGCGATGATCCGGTCATCTTTCTGGAGTCGGAGGTGATGCTGTCCGACCGCGGCGAGGTGCCCGAGGGCGAGTACACGCTTCCCATCGGCGTTGCCGACATCAAGCGCCCCGGGCGCGATGTCACGCTGATATGCTGGTCGAAGATGGTGAAACTGTGTCTCAAGGCCGCCGGGGAACTGGAAACGATGGGCATCAGCGCCGAGGTGGTCGATGTGCGGACGCTGCGCCCGCTGGACCTCGATACGCTGACCGGATCGGTGCGGCGGACGCACCGGTGCGTGGTGGTGGATGAAGACTGGCCGTACTGCGGCATGGGCGCCGGCATAATCGAGCGCCTGTATCATGCCGTGTTCGACGATCTCGACGCGCCCATCGGGCGTGTGTGCTGCGAGGATGTGCCCGTGCCCTACAACCATCATCTCGAGCAGGCGATGCAGCCGAGCGTCGAGAAGGTGGTCGCGGCGGTAAGGCAGGTGTGTTACGTGTGAAGTGCCGGCGTGCGCGCCGGCTTTGCGAGGAGCGATATGCCGTCGGATATAACGATGCCCCAGCTGAGCGACACCATGACCGAGGGCGTGGTGGTCAAGTGGCACAAGAAGGAAGGCGACGCGGTCAAGGCGGGCGAGGAGATCGCCGACATCGAAACCGACAAGGCGACCATGCCCATGGAGTCGTTCGACTCGGGCGTCCTGGCGTACATAGCCGCGTCCGAGGGGCAGAAGGTTAAGGTGGGCGACCTGGTGGCGGTTATCGCGCTCGGCGGCGAAAACCCCGAGGAAGTGAAGAAGCAGGCGATGTCGCGATCTGCCGCGCCCGCGCCGCCGGCCCAGCCGGCACAGACCGCCGTTGCGCCGGCAACCGAGGAACCGCGCAGCGCGGCTGAGCCTCCTGCTGGATCGCCGCCGGATGAGGATAAGGCGCTATCTGCGGCGGCCGCGGCGGCCGGCGCAGGCGATAGCGCCGAGCGCGTGCGGGCTACGCCCGTGGCGCGGCGACTGGCCGCCGAGAAAGGCATCGACCTGTCGCGCATAAGCGGCAGCGGTCCGGGCGGCAGGGTCATCGAGCGCGATGTCCTGGAAGCATCGGCAGGCGGTGCGGCAACGGGGCGCGCTGGAGACGCGAGGCTGTCTCCCGGCACGAAACAGGTCGTGCCCCTCACGAAAATGCGCAGCGCCATCGCCACGGCGCTGCTGCGCTCCAAACAGACGATTCCGCATTTCTACGAAACCATCGATATAGACATGGAGCGTGTGGAGGAATCCCGCCGCACGCTCAACAGGCGCCTGGAGCCGGAGAACATCAGGCTCTCCATAGCCGATTTCGTTATGCGCGCCCTGGCCGAGGCGCTGGTGCGCCATCCGGCGCTGAACGCCCGGTATAACGCCGAGAAGGGGGAACTGGTGCGCTATGGCGATGTCAACCTCGGCATAGCGGTGGCGATACCGGACGGGCTGATAGTGCCTGTGCTGCGGGGCATCAACCGCATGGGGTTGCGCGAGATCCGCGTGCGCAGCCTGGACCTTATAGAGCGCGCACGCGCGCAGCGGCTGCGCCGCGAGGAGCAGACGGAATCGACCTTCACGATAACCAGTCTGGGTTCAGCCGGGGTGCGGCAGTTTGCGGCGATCATCAATCCGCCGGAGGTGGGGATACTGGCCGTGGGCGCGGCCGAGAAGCGGCCGGTCGTGCGCGATGGTCAGATCGTCGCCCGCACGATGATGACGGTTACGCTGTCGGCCGACCACCGCGTGGTGGACGGGGCCGTGGCGGCGGCGTTCCTCGTCACTTTGCGCGAGTTGCTGGAGGAGCCTGCCTCGCTGCTGTTGTGAACGCCGGCAGCGCAGGCGCCGACACCACCGCTGCCGCCGATGAAAGAGGTTTTTCTCGACATCCTCGCGCCCATACTGATCATGGTGGCGCTGGGGGCGATCATAAGACGGCGTTTCGGGCTGGACCTGACCACGCTCAACCGCCTGAACATCTACCTGTTCGTTCCGGCGTTCATATTCGACAAGGTGGTGAGCAGTCATCTGCCGTGGCAGGCCATGGGCGGCATCTTCCTGCTGACGGTCGCGCACGTGGCGCTGCTGGGGGCGGTAACGCTCGCCGCCGGACTGCTTGTCGGCGCCGGACGCCGGACGCTGGCGGCGGTGCTGCTGGCCGTCATGTTCTACAACAGCGGCAACATCGGTCTGCCGCTGGCGGAGCTGGCTTTTCCGGCATGGCGCGCAGCCCACACGGGCAGGGACGGAGCGGCCGTGCAGGCTTTCGTGCTGATGGCGCAGAACCTGCTCACCTTCACGCTGGGTCTGGCCGTCGCCGTGTGGGGCGGCGCCACCGCCGGCGGACAGGGTCTGCGCATGCTGTTTCGCATGCCGATGGTTCCGGCGCTGGCGGCGGCACTGGTTGTGCGTTGGCTCACGCGGGGAAATCCGCAGGAACTCCCCGCTTTTCTATCGGCCACGCTGCGCTATCTGGGCAGCGCGCTGGTGCCGGTGGCGCTGGTGACACTGGGGGCGCAGATAGCGTCCAACCGCCGGCGTCCGCGATGGGGGCCCGTTTCCGCGGTGCTGGTGCTCAGGCTGCTCTATGCGCCGGTACAGATGCTTGCTTTGCTGTGGGTTCTGGGACGAATAATGCCTCGCGCCGGCTCCCCCTCGCCTCTGAGCATGTTCAATCTCTGGCCCTGGCCGGCGCAACTTATGGTCCTGACGGCGGCGGTTCCCACGGCCGTCAACACGCTGCTGCTGACGCTGGAACTGGAAGGCGAAGCCGATCTGGCGGCCGACGCGGTTTTCTGGACCACGATATGTTCCGGCATCACGCTGACGGGCTGGCTGATATTCGTGCGCGCCTGGTGAAGCGGCGGCGCGCGACGGAGCGGGCCGTCGCGGCGCCGGCGATGCTTGAATCCCGCCGCCAACTGCAATAGAAGGCTGACGGTATCAGAAGAGACGGTATGATGGTGCTGTGCGCCGGCGCGGCGCACGGCGTATCCTGCGCGGTTCGAATTGCGGAGATGGGCATATGACACGTGCATCGGGAAGAAATCATGGCGTTCGGTCGCGGACGGGCGGAACCGACCGGCGGGAGTTTCTCAGGCAAGTGTGTGCCGGGGCGGTGGCAGCGGGACTGCCGCTGGGGGCATCGACCATGGCGCAGACGCCGTCGCCGGCCGCGCCGGCGGCAGACCTGCCGCCGATACCCCACGTTACCATCGCCGGACACAGCATTCCCCGCATGATCATCGGGTGCAACCCGATCGGCGGCTGGAGCCATCAGGTGCGGGCCCTGACCGAAGCCATGCTCGACTATTTCAACCTCGAAAACACCATCAAGTTTCTGCGCGACTGCGAGAGGGCGGGGCTTACGCTGTATATCAGCCCGTGGAACGATAAGTCTCTCAAGGCGCTGAGAACCCTGTGGGCCGAAGGCTCGAAGATGCGGACGTACTTTCTCGGAGAGCTTGACGGCCAGGGCCGGCTCTCCAGAGAGATCATGGATTACAAGCCGCTTTTCTATGTGCATCACGGCAACGTGACCGACACGCTGTTCCGTCTGGGCAGGCAGGAGAGGGTGCACGACTTCTGCAAGAAGGTGCACGATGAGCTTCAGATACCCACTGGCGTCTCGGCGCACAATCCCGACTGCATCAAGTACATCGAGGACAAGGGCTGGGAGGTGGACCTGTATCAGTGCTGTTTCTACTACGTCACGCGCCCCAAACAGGAGATTCGCGCCAAACTGGGGACGGCCATGCTGGGCGAGCCTTTCCTCGAGACCGACCGCGAGGAGATGGTTAAGGTCATCCAGCAGGTGAAGAAGCCCTGTCTGGCGTTCAAGATTCTGGCGGCCGGGTGGTTGTGCGACAACGACGCCACCGTCGAGGATGCTTTCCGTTACGCGTTCACGAAGATAAAGAAGACCGACGCGGTGATCGTGGGCATGTGGCCGAAGTTCAAGGACCAGATCACGCAGAACGTGCGCCTGGTGTGCCGCTACGGGGCTTTGTGATGCGTGAAACGGTCCTGATAGTGTCGGCAATGATCGCCGCGCTGGTCGGCTCATGCGCCAGGCCGGAAGGGTCCGCAACCAGTTCGCCATCGGGCCGCGTGCCCGACGGGCGCTGCGCCGTGCTGTATCCGCCTGACGGGACGGTAACGGCGGCGGACAAGCTGACGGTGATAGCCGTCGTGCCGGCGGCGATGGTGCCTCCGCTGCTGCTGGACGGTACGCCGGTCGAGGCGCGGCGCATGGCGTTTTCGCGGCAGTTCATCGAAGAAGGCCGGTTGTTCCCCACATCGAGGCCCGCGACGGACCATCCGCTGGACTCGCCGCTTCTGCGCGACAAGACGGGCAATGTGCTGCTGGTGGCGCAGGTGTCGGTGAAACCGGGGCAGCGAGTTGTTGAGGTCGGGGGTCGGCGGGCCGTCTGGCGGCGTCTGGCGTCGAATCCCGCGCCTGAGGGGATATTCCGCGAACACGGCACGGGCAGGGGCAAGGCGCCGATGACCGAATGCCGCTTCTGCCACGAGATGGAAGAAGCCGGCCCGAACACCGCGCTGGGGGTGGCGCAGCCGCCGGCGGCGTGCCAGAAATGCCACAATGAGGACGAACTGGACCTGGCCCACAAACACAAGATGGACAGCCTCAGCCGGTGTCACCTGTGTCATGACCCGCACGGTTCGGCGCGGCCTTATCTGTTGATCAACGAACGCGACAAACTGTGCGCTTTGTGCCACGAAGCGGGGCACTACAAGAAGTAGCCGCCTGGCTCTGCTGCCCGTACGCCCGACAGACAACAGGCGTTACGGGGCTTTCCGGCGGAATCGCGGACTGGCAGGCGAACGGATCGTGCGCGGTGCGGCGCGCATCGGGGGCGAGGCGGCGTCGCGCATAATGGTGTACAATCGTACATGTGACCACCGCTGGCGAAACGACGTACGACCGCGTGCCCTATACGGCTTCATCTTTTCCCGAGGCTCATCCCTCGCGCATGCGGTCGGTGGCGGCGCTGTACGGGCTGAGCAGCCCGCCGGTGGAGCAGGCGCGCGTGCTGGAGCTGGGCTGCGCCGTAGGGGGCAATCTGCTGCCGATGGCGTACAGGTTCCCGGAAGCGCGGTTCGTGGGAGTGGATCTGTCGGCCCGCCAGATAGAGACCGCCCGCAGCTCGGCTGCCCGGTTGGGTCTTACGAACGTCGATTTCCGGCAGATGAACATAGCCGAAATCGGTCCGGACTTCGGGACGTTCGATTACATCATCGCGCACGGGGTTTATTCGTGGGTACCGCGCGAAGTGCGCGATGCCATCCTGCGCATATGCCGCGACAATCTCGCTGGCGACGGGGTGGCGTATGTGAGTTACAACGTGTACCCGGGATGGCACCTTCAGAGATGGGTGCGCGAGATGATGACCTGCGCCGCGCGGCGGCCCGACGGGTCGCTGGATGTCGCACGCGCCAGGGAGTTTCTCAAGGTGGCGGCGGGATCGCCGGCCATCAACAAGCACGTTGCGGGCTGGCTGGCGCACGAGGCGCAGCAGCTCGAGAGCAAACCCGACACCTATCTTTTTCATGAGTATCTCGAAGAGGTCAACGAACCGGTTTACTTTCAGGAGTTCATCGCCCATGCTGCCCGGTGGGGGCTGAAGTATCTGGCGGACGCGCGCTTCAATGCGACGATGCTCGACGAATCGTGGCCGGCCGGTCAGCGGATGCTCAAGCCGTTTGCCGACGATCCGGTGTATGTGGAACAGTTGTCGGATTTCCTGCGCAATCGGACATTCCGGCGGAGCCTGCTGTGTCATGAGGGGGCCGCGCTCGACCGCAACGGGGCTGCGCAGCGCATCCGCAACATGTGGATAGCGTCGGGGCTGAGGCGGGATCTTTCGGCCGTCGGGCTGCCGCCGGAGGTGCACAGGTTCGTCACACCGCGCGGGGGCTATGTGCACACCAATCATCCCGCCGCCAAAGCATGCCTGGCGCTGCTTCAGGAGCGATGCCCGCAGCCGACGAAGTTCGACGAGCTGGTGGAGCGGGCCGCGGCGGCTATGCCCGGTGCCGACAGGCAGTCGCTGGCCGCCGAACTTGCGAATCAGATGTACCATTACTGGAAACTGGAACTCATAGAAATACAGGCCGCGCCGATAACCTTCGTCGCAACCGTGAGCGAGCGCCCGCAGGCAAGCGCGGTGGCGCGGCTTCAGGCGGAGGAGTCGGGACAGGTGACGAACCTGCGCCATGAAATGGTGCGTCTGGACGAGGCGTGCCGTCGGCTGCTGCCCCTGATCGACGGCACGCGCACGCGGGAGGAACTGGCGCGAAAGGCGCTGGAAGACCGGTTGCTGCCCCTGGCGCCGGGCTTATCCGAGGAGGCGGTCGCAAAGGCGGCCGCCGAGAAGGTCAACGCGGTGCTGAACGTGATGGCGCGAAATGCTCTGCTTGTGGGATGAGCGCAGCGCTGCGGAACGACACCGGATACTGATGAACGGGCGGCGTACGGAACGCTGCAAAGTCTGCTTTATCCACCCCATGTTGTGTTGCCAGGGCAGGTCAGGCCTCGCGGGCTTCGGGCGAGCCGGAGGGGGCATCGTTGAGCGCCGGATTGCGCAGGTAGGTAAGCATGAGTCGCACGTATCCGCAGGGGGTCTGGCGGCAGAGCTCGCGGTAATCGTCGGGTATCCGCCCGCCGTTTTCAGCCTTAACACGCAGCAGTTTCTGGTACTTGCGTATTTTGCCGTACCACAAACCGGCGATGCGCTGGCGCAACGTCTGGCTGCGGTCGCCGCTTGCCAGGGCGCGCAGCGAATGCCATATGAGGTCGCTGGGCAGGGCGAAGTTGATGATTATCTTCTCCGCCAGATATACCTTGATGTTGTCGTACGGATCGCGTGCCATGGCGGCCCGAGTCGGACAATACTTTATCTCATAATACCCTGCATCGGCAAGAGCGTGTCTGGAACTACACCCGCACCGCGGTCATCTCCGAATACGAAGGGGACGACGCGGTACTGACACGACACGACCGGCTGCGAACGATCGCGCAGCGCCTTGGACGAATGTCCGGCGAAATGCTGCGATGCCAGTTCAATATTCGCGCGTTTTCGTGATGCCCGGCTGGGGCACAGGGTACTTGCCGTCCTTGTCAAGTTGCAGCGGAGCAGGCGAATCCATGGTCAGTTTATCTACGTTGGGCGCGAACTCGTGTTCGCAATTCAGCATCTGTTCATATGTTATGACCTGTCCGGTGTGGGCTGCCATGCGTCCCATGGATGTTACCAGGCTCGCCTCGGCGCCGCGCCGCGTCTCGTTGTAGGGCTTGTTCTGGCGGATGGCCTCCATGAGGTCGTCGAACTCCGTCTGATAGGGGTTGGGTTCGGGTTGCGGGAAAGCCCAGACGAGGTCGGACTGGACGATGTTGTGGCCTTTGTAGATGCGGCAGCGCGCGGGCGTGTGAACGCGCGTGGATATGACCGCGAGGCTCTTTGTGCCGTGGGCATAACTGGCGAATTCCTCGTAACAGCCGTTCATGCCGCGCCCGAACAGCAGCAGTTTTGTGCCATCGGCAAAGGTGTACTCGACCGAATAGTTGTCGAAGTTCTGATCGATGTTGTTGCCGCGGTAGTGGCGGCCGCCGGTCGCCTGCGCGCGCACCGGCCAGGCATCCTTCATCCAGCAGCACTCGTCGATGTTGTGGATGTAGTAGTCGCTGTATACGCCGCCGCTGGCCCACAGGAAGGCATGGAAGCGCCTTATTTGATAAAGCAGCTCGCTTATGTCCGCGGGCTTCGGGCCGGCGGTTCCGCCCGGACCGTGCATGCGGTATGCGCGCATGAGGATGATGTCGCCGATCTGGCCTGATTTGATGCGGTCATACAGTTCCGCTCGCGCACGGCAGTGGCGGCACATGAGGCCCACGCCGACCTTGAGGTTCTTCTTTTCCGATTCCTCGGCGAGTTTCAGCATCCGCCGCGTGGTCGGGCCGTCAACCGTTACCGGCTTTTCCATGAAGAAATGCAGGCCTTTTTCTATGGCATACTGGAAATGCACCCAGCGAAAGGCCGGCGGCGTGGCGCATATGGCCAGGTCTCCGGGACGAAGGCAATCCATCGCCTTGCGATAGCCGTCGAATCCGATGAACTGCCGCTCGGGAGGCACATCGAACTTCTCTTTGGGCAGTTTGCTGAGGCTGGCGTAACTGCTCTTCAGTTTGTTTTCGAAAACGTCGGCCATGGCCACCAGCTTGACCGGACCTCCTTTGGTGTTGAGGGCGTTATGGGCGGCGCCGGTGCCGCGGCCGCCGCAGCCGATGAGGGCGACCTGTATGAGGTCGGTTCCGGCGGCATGAACGTGCGGGATGGCGGTCGCCGTCAGAGCCGAGACGGCCGCGGCTCCGGCAACGGCCTTGTGGAAATCGCGACGGGAAGCAGTTGCGGTTTTTCTGTCGGCCATGATGCACACACCTTTCGTTTCATCAGTACGGTCACACCAGCGCCCGGGCACAACACCTGTGCCGGCCTGCGCCGACGATAATGTCGTATTCGCGCCGTTCAGGCAATCTCCCAGCCCGGGCGATACTCCTTGCGAATATACCGGTCGGCCTCGGGGGCGTTGGCGGCTTTGAGGCCGGTCGCATCCCACTGGAGTTTTTTCCCCACGCGGTAGGCGACGTTGCCCAGCAGATTATGCTCGATGAGCCATCCGGCGTATTCGAAATTGCACTGTGCCGGCGGGCCGCCCCTGCATGCGGCGATCCATTCGCGGTAGTGCCCCGGCGAGGGGGGTATGCTGCGCGGCGGACGCTTATAGTCCTTGAACTTGTCCTCGGGAAGCAGGACGTGTTTGCTGTAATCTGCCACGAGCATTCCGTCGTCGCCCACGAACACCACGCCTATGCTCCATTTGCTCAGATCGTAATCTCTTGGCACGGGCGGGCGTTTGCGGCCGTCGTACCAGATTACGGTAACGGCCTGTTGATGAGGTCCGTCGCCGCGTTTTTCGTGCTGCCAGCGGGCGATGAGCCAGTGCGGATTGGTTTCGGGGTGGGGTTTGGGCGGGTCGCCTTCGGCTTCCACGGTTGCGGGGTATTTCAATTCGAGGGCCCAGAATGGCAGATCGATGAGGTGGCTGCCCATGTCGCCGAGCGTGCCGTTGCCGAAATCCCAGAACTTATCCCACGCCAGACAGCCGCCGAGGTAGCCCGGCGAATAGGGTCTCTGCGGCGCGGGGCCGAGCCACAGGTCCCAATGCAGGTAAGGCGGGGGCTCCTGCGCCGGCGGGCGGTCTCCTCCCGGGCCGACGCGATCGCACCACACGTGCGCCTCGCGCACCGGACCTATGGCGCCGGCGCGCACAAGTTCCACCACGCGGCGGTAGTTTTCGCCGGCGTGAATCTGCGTGCCGTGTTGCGTGGCGACCTTCGCGCTGATGCACGTCTCGCGCATGAGCCTGGCCTCCTGGACGGTGTGCGCCAGCGGCTTTTCGCAATAGACATGCTTGCCCAGCCGCATGGCCCGCAGGGCGGCGGGCGCGTGGGTGTGTTCCGTGGTGGAGATGACCACCGCGTCGATGTCTTTCCCTTCGTCGATCATCTTCCGGAAATCGATGTACTTGCGGGCGGCGGGGTATTTTTCGGCGGCCTTGGCCAGATGCCGCTCGTCCACATCGCACAGGGCGACGATGTTCTCGCCGACGACGCCGGCCATGTTGGCCGCCCCGCGACCTCCAACGCCGATTATTCCGATATTGAGTTTCTCATTGGGGCTGCGGGATTCGGCGGCGGGCGCCGAACTGACGTAGCCGATGCCCAGCAGCGTGCCGGCGGCGGCCGAACCGAACAGGAACGAGCGTCTTGTCAGCGGAACTCGGGACATGTGCAGCTCCTTTTCTCTGATACTGCGTACCGCGCACGCGGGCGATCATTGTACGCCCGGGATGCTGCGCACGCGCGGGGCGACGGCGCGCGCGGGCGTCAGGGCGACCAGCGCAATACCGGTTTGCGGGCGGCGGCGACCTCATCGAGCCTGCGCACCGCCCGGCGCGTCGGGGCGTTCTTCAGCGCCGCGGGGTCTTCGCGGCTGAGGCGCTCCAGCTCCAGAAGCGCATCGACGAAGGCATCGAGCGTGGCGAGGCTCTCGGATTCCGTCGGCTCGATCATCATGCAGTCGTGCATGGGGAAATGGACCGTGGGCGGATGAAAGCCGCGGTCGATGAGGGCTTTGGCCAGGTCCATGATGCTCACGCCGCGCTGAAGTATCTCGCGCGGAACGGTTACGAACTCGTGGGCGCACGGGTCGCTGGCCATGGGCTTGTCGGGTGCCGGTCCGAAAGGCAGATGGTAAACGTGCCTGATGCGCTGTGCGATGTAGTTGGCGCAGAGAACGGCCGTTTCCGACACGCGGCGCAGTCCGTCGGGTCCCAGCGCCCGGATATACGCATAGGCGCGCACGAGCACGCCGAACTGCCCCCAGAACGAGCGGACCATGCCGATGGACTTGGGGCGGTTGAAATCCCACTCGTAGCGCACGCCGCACGCTCCCGCGCCGGCGTCCGCAGAGGCAGCGGGAGCGATAACGTCACGGGCGGCGCTGTTCCGCATGACGACCTGCGGCGCGGGGAGATATGGCGCCAGTTCTCTGCGACAGGCGATGGGACCGGCACCCGGGCCGCCGCAGCCGTGCGGCGTGCTGAAGGTTTTGTGGGTGTTGAAGTGCATGATATCCACGCCGAAATCCGCCGGACGGGCTATGCCCAGGATGGCGTTCATGTTGGCGCCGTCCAGGTAGAACAGGGCGCCGGCGGCGTGGACCAGCCGCGCTATCTCCATGATGTTGCGGTCGAATCTGCCCGCCGTGTTGGGGTTGGTGATCATGATGGCGGCGACCTCGTCCGACAGGCGGGATTTGAGGTCGTCGATGTCGGTCAGGCCGGCCGGCGTCGATCTGACGGTAACGACCGCGGCGCCGCACATGGCGCACGAGGCGGGATTGGTTCCGTGGGCGGTATCGGGCGCCAGGACGATGCGCCGCTGCGGCTGGCCTTGATCGCGGAAGTACGCGCGGATCACCTTCAGGGCCGTCCATTCGCCGTGTGCTCCCGCGCAGGGCTGAAGACATACCTCGTCGAGGCCGGAGATCTCCTGAAGCAGCACGCGCAGGTGATACAGAAGCGCCAGTGCTCCCTGGACGTCGTCCTCGCGCTGCATCGGGTGTATGCCGGCGAAGCCCGGCAGCGCCGCCGCCCATTCGTTGACGGGCGGATTGAACTTCATGGTGCACGATCCCAGCGGATAGAAGTTGGCGTCAACCGAGAAGTTCATCTGCGCCAGCCGCGTGTAATGGCGCACCAGGTCCAGCTGACCAACCTCCGGCAGCGGGGGCGGTCCGGAAGAGACAAGCGACTGATCCAGCGGCGCTTCGGGCACGTCGGCCGCGGGCAGGTCGATGCATGCGGCGCCGGGAACCGATATTTCGAACAGCAGTTTTTCGTCCATGCGGCAGTCCTCGTGAAAGGCCTTGCTGCGCAGCGGGCGGCGTCCGCGCCCTCAGGCCAGCGTTTCCGCCAGCGCGTCGATCTGCGCGCGGGAGCGCTTTTCCGTTACGGCCACCAGCAGACAGTTGTCCAGTCGGTCGTCGTACTGCTCCAGAGGCACGCCGGCGAGAATGCCCCTGTCGGCCGCGTCGCGCAGCACGTCTGCGACGGGCCGCGACGGACGGACGGCCAGTTCGTTGAAAAAGGGAAGATCTGCAAACGGCAGCACTGCGCCGCGCTGCGCGAGCCGGCGGGCCAGATACGCCGCTTTGGCATGGCACAGTTCCGCCACGCGGCGCAGCCCGTGCGGTCCCATGGCGGCCATGTAGATCGCCGCGCGCAAAGCCATGAGGCCCTGGTTGGTGCATACGTTGCTGGTGGCCTTTTCCCGGCGGATGTGCTGCTCGCGGGTCTGGAGCGTGAGGCAGAATGCACGCCGTCCGGCGGCATCGATGGTCTGGCCGACCAGTCTGCCGGGCATGCGGCGCATGAACTGCGATTTGCAGGCGAAAAGCCCCAGGTACGGGCCGCCGAACGACAGGGGTATGCCCAGCGGCTGGCCTTCGCCGGCGGCGATGTCCACGCCGGTTTCTCCCGGGCGGCGCAGCAGCCCCAGCGAAACGGGATTGAAGGCCTGAATAACCAGCGACCCGCGGGCGTGCGCCGCCGCAACGATGCCCGGCACGTCCTCGATGATTCCCAGATAGTTCGGCGACTGGACGATCACGGCGGCGGTGTCGGCGTCGATCAGGCCCGCGGCGCCGGCCGGGGCGGTCAGTCCGCCCTCCAGCGGCAGATCGACATATTCAGCCGGCAGATCCGCCAGATACGTGCGCAGCACGCGGCGGTAGTGGGGATGCACGCCGGCGCTGACGATCAGGCGGCGGCGGCCGGCAACGTTCAGCGCCATCAGCGCCGCTTCGGCCACGGCGGTGGCGCCGTCGTACAGCGAGGCATTGCTGATATCCATGGCCGTCAGCTGGCAGACCATGGTCTGAAACTCGAAGAATGCCTGAAGGGCTCCCTGCGATGCCTCGGGCTGATACGGGGTATAGGCGGTCACGAACTCGCCGCGTGCGGCGAGTCTGTCAACCAGCGCGGGGATGTAATGATCGTATGCGCCGAAGCCGAGGAAGCACGCCGTCTCGGATGCGCAACGATTGGCGGCGGCCAGCGCCGTCAGATGCTCGCGCAGCGACATTTCGTCCAGCGCCGGCGGCACGTTCAGCGGCCGGGCACAGCGCGCTTCCGCCGGCACCTGGCGCAGAAGGTCTTCGATGTCGGCAGCTCCCACTTCCCGCAGCATCAGGCGCTGCTGGGCGGGGGTGATCTGGATGTAGTCCATGCCGCGGATTCTCGGCTGCGGCTGCGGGGGATGCAACCGTCCGCGCGGCCGCGCTACTGGCGCGAAAGCAGTGCCGAATACTGTTCGGGCGTAAGCAGTTTATCCACGTCGGCGCGGCTGGAGATGCGCACCTTGATCATCCACGCATCGTGGTATGGGTCGCGGTTGACCAGGCCCGGATCGTCCTTCAGGGCGGAGTTCACCTCCACGACGGTGCCGCTTACGCCGCTGTTGAGGTCGGCCGTGGCCTTGACCGATTCGATCTCGCCGAAGGCTTCGCCGGCCTTCACTTCGGCGCCCACCTCCGGCAGATCGACGAAGGTGATGTCGGTCAGTTCATCGGCGGCGTGACGGGTGATGCCGATGGTGGCGACATCGCCGTCAACCAGATGCCACTCGTGCGTCGGAAGATAACGTCTGTCGTCGGGAACGTTCATGGGAGCAATGGGAATCGAAGAACCTGGTGCAATCCGCAAATGCCTGCGCACGCCGGCGGAGGCAGAATGACCGCCGCCGCTCTTTACGACTGTCGCCGGTAAAAAGGCAACCTCACGATTCTGGCGCCGACCGGTTCGCCTTTCAAGTCGGCATGCAGCGTCGCGCCTTCGATCGCCGCATCGGCATCGACGTACGCCATGGCTATGGATTTTCCCACGGTCGGTCCGAAGGTGCCGCTGGTTACCGTGCCCACGACCTGTTGGCCGTTGCGCAATTCCGTGCCCTGGCGGGCGATGCGCCTGCCCTCAAGTTCCAGCCCGACCAGCCGGCGCCGCGGGCCGCTGTCGTGAATGCGCCGCAGGGCTGCCGAACCGATGAAGTCCTTGCTCAGGTCCACCGCCCACGCGAGTCCTGCCGACAGCGGGTCGATGTCTTCGTTCAGTTCGTGGCCGTACAGAGGCAGCCCGGCCTCCAGCCGCAGCGTATCGCGCGCGCCCAGTCCGGCAGGTTTGATGGTGGCGTCGGCGCGGTCGGCCGAGCCGCCGAGCAATTTGACGCCCATGGCGGCGGTGGCGGCCGGGAAGATGATCTCCACCCCGTCTTCGCCGGTGTAGCCCGTGCGGAAAACCGACATCGGCACGAAAAGAAACATGCTTATGGTTTCAAACCGCCAGCGCCGCAATTCGCCGAAATCCACCGGCAGTACTCCCGCCAGCCGGTCGATGACGCGGGGTCCCTGTATGGCAACCATGCCGGTCGATTCCGTGTGGTCGGCCAGATCGAAATCGAAGCCTCGGGCCTGCCGGACGGCGGTGAAATGGCGGAGGAGTTTTTCGCGGTTGGCGGCATTGCACACCACCAGCCACTGGCGGCTGTCGCGCGAGACGATGACGTCGTCCATGACGCCGCCCCGTTCGTTGCATACCAGGGCGTAGCGCGACTGTCCGACCTGCTGGTCGGCGACGTTGCGGGTGAGCACGTAGTTCAGAAAAGTCTGCGCGTCGGGGCCGGTGATATACAGCCTGCCCATGTGCGACACGTCGAAGAACGATCCCGATCGCCGCGTGTGCTGGTGCTCCTCGACGATTCCGCGATACAGCAGGGGCATTTCCCAGCCGGCGAACTCGACCATCTTCGCCCCGCCGGCCAGGTGGAAATCATACAGCGGGGTGCGTTTGAGCATGCGGTGCGAAGGGTAATGGCGCGGGCGCGGGCGAGTCAAGCCGTTGCGACGGAAGCAGCGGCGGCATATGCGCGTGTCGTCGCCCGCGCGCGGCGCTGTAGAATCGGCTGCCATGAAGCCCATGCTGCGGGCCGTGAATCCGGCCAACGAGGAAATCGTCGGGGAATATCCGTGTCACGATGAGCACGAGGCGCAGGCGCGCATCGCTGCCGCGCGGGCGGCGTTCGAGCAATGGCGCAGGCTGGATTTCGATCGGCGCGCTGCGGTGATGCGCTCCGTCGCGGCAGTGCTGCGAAGGCGCCGCGACGAGCTGGCGGCCCTGGCCACAAGGGAGATGGGCAAAACCATCGCTTCGGCCGAGGCCGAGGTGGACAAGTGCGCCGCCGCCTGCGAGTACTTCGCGGCCAATGCCGCCGCGATGCTCGAGAACATGCCCGCTTCCTCCGACGCGTCGCGCAGTTACGTGCGTTTCGATCCGCTGGGGGTGGTGCTGGCGATAATGCCGTGGAACTTTCCGTTCTGGCAGGTGTTCCGGTTTGCAGCGCCGAATCTCATGGCCGGCAACACGGCCGTGCTCAAGCATGCCAGCAACGTGCCCGGCTGCGCGCTGGCGCTGGAGGAGGTGTTTGGCGAAGCCGGATTGCCGTCTGGAGCGTTCGCGGCGGTGCTGGTTGGCGGGGCGCAGGCGGAAAGGCTCATCGCCCACCCGGCCGTCGCCGCCGTTACCCTCACGGGCAGCGAGGAAGCCGGGCGGCGCGTGGCGGCGGCGGCGGGGGCGGTTCTCAAGAAGACCGTGCTCGAGCTGGGCGGGTCCGATGCGTTCATAGTGCTGGGCGATGTTGACATCGAGCGCACGGCGCGCGAAGCGGCGGCGGCCCGTTGCATCAACAACGGCCAGAGCTGCATCGCCGCCAAGCGGTTCATAGTGGACAGGCGCATAGCGCCGCAGTTTGCCGAGGCGCTGGCGGCGGCGATGTCGGCGCTGCGCGTGGGCGACCCGATGGACCGCGCCACGGACGTGGGCCCGCTGGCCAGAAAAGATCTGCGCGACACCCTTCATGCCCAGGTGCGGCGGACCGTCGAGGCCGGAGCGCAAGTGCTTGCCGGCGGCACGCCATTGCCCGGACGCGGATACTACTATCCTCCCACGGTGCTGGCGGGCGTGATGCCGGGGATGGCGGCGTTCGATGAGGAAACATTCGGGCCGGTGGCGGCGATAACGCCTGCTGCCGATGCGTTCGAAGCCGTGAGGCTGGCCAACCTGTCTCGCTACGGGCTGGGCGCAAGCATCTGGACAGCGGACCTGGAACTTGCCGCGCGGCTGGCGGCGGAAATCGAAAGCGGCTGCGTGTTCATCAACGGGACGGTGAAGAGCGATCCGCGTCTGCCGTTCGGCGGAGTCAAGTGCAGCGGCTGGGGCAGGGAGCTGTCGGCGTTCGGCATACGCGAGCTGGTGAATATCAAGACCGTGTGGATTCGCTAGGGTCAGGATGCGGGGGACTCCCAGCTTTTGCGCAGGTCCGCCAGTTGTTTGGCCTGCCGCAGCAGAGTCGCCATTTCATCGAGAGCGATCATGCTCGCCGCGTCGCTCAGGGCCGAGGGGGGGTGGGGATGGGTTTCGATGAACAGACCGTCGGCGCCGGCGGCCACGGCCGCCCGCGCCAGCAGCGGAGCGAACTGGGGATTGCCGCCGCTGGACGTGCCCAGAGCGCCGGGCTGCTGCGTGGAATGTGTGACGTCGAAGACCACCGGGCAGCCCAGCGATTTCATGACCGCTATGGCAGTAAAGTCGTTCACCAGGCGGTTGTATCCGAAGAATGTGCCGCGCTCGGTGAGCATGATGCTGGTGTTGCCGGTGGAGCGGACCTTGGCGACGGCGTTGGCCATTTCCTGCGGCGACATGAACTGGCCCTTCTTGATGTTGACGGCTCTGCCCGTGGCGCCGCATGCCACCAGCAGGTCTGTCTGACGCGCCAGGAACGCCGGCACCTGAAGCACATCCACCACCTGCGCTGCCGCGGCGGCCTGCGAAGGTTCATGAACGTCGGTGAGCACCGGCACGCCGATTTCGCTTTTCACCCGCTCCAGGACCTTCAGCCCTTCGGCAAGCCCCGGCCCGCGATAACTGGAAACGCTGCTGCGGTTGGCCTTGTCGAAACTGGCTTTGAAGATGTACTGCAAACCCAGTTCGGCGCACACGTTCTTCATCCGGCCGGCCACCGTCAGGCACAATTCGAGCGACTCGATGACGCACGGGCCGGCGATGACGAAAAGCGACGGGCGGGTTGTCGAGAAGATCTCCTTCATGCGGTCATGCTCCCGCCGGGCCAGGGGGCCACCCGGTTTCCGCCGGCACGATAAAGGCCGCCCGGCATCCGGGCAAGTACACGTCGAAGGGGGTGAAGCCGGCCGGGTCGCCGTCCACCTGCACCGGGCACGGGCGCGACGATTCGATGCGCACCCGGCGTGCCCGCGCATAGACCACGCCTTCGCTGCCCACGTGTGCGCCGGCGGCGGCGAGCATGGTCATGCGCATAATCTGTTCCGGCGAGGCGCACGGCATCACGCACACGTCGAGCAGTCCGTCGTCGCAGCGCGCCAGCGGCGTGATGGAAAAACCCGCGCCGTAGCCGGCGATGTTGCCCGCCAGCGCCATGGCCGGCTCGCCGGCGAAAATGCACGTGCCGTCGGCCATGACGCGCAGCGGCGGATAGTCGTATGTGCGCAGGGCGCGCGCCAGCATCGGCACGTAATCCGCGCGGCGGATGGGCCCGCGCCGCGCGGCGTCCAGCATGTGCACCACGGCCGCATCGATGCCGGCACTGGCCATCATGAGGCACACGCGTCCGCCCGCATCGGCCACGTCCACGAGCACCCTCCGGCCGCCGTCGAGCGCCGCCGCCAGATCGCCGACAGCAGCGGGATTCGGGCACATTATGTTGAGCTGGCCGGCCAGAAGGTTGGCCGTTCCGGCCGGCACCACCAGCACCGGCGGGCAGGATGCCTGTCGAACGTCGCAATTGCCGGCGGGCCATGCTCCGGCGGAGCGCATGATCGCTGCCACGGCGTCGCGCACGGTGCCGTCGCCGCCAACCGCCACCACGGCGGCTGCTTCGCGGAACAGGTCGGACGGCGCCTCGAGAGGGCGCGCCGTCCAGCGCACGACGCGGTGGCCGCGCTGGACCAGCGACGCCTCAATCGCGGCGGCAAACAGCGGCGCCCTGCCGCCGCCGGCGATCGGGTTCACTAGCATTATGACGGGACCGTCCATCGAAACGATAAGGTTACACCGGACACTCTTGACTTCCCAACGCCCGGGGTGACGATGTCGGATACAACGCCATGACGGAATCTGCGACAGTGGGTTCTGGCGGGTCGAATGGGGGCGCCGGTGTGCAGCGGCGAAAAGCAATGACAGGCTGGCGCACGTGGGTGTTGCGGATGCTGCTGGCTGCGGGCTCGCCGCTGCTGGTGCTTGCCGTGCTGGAGCTGTCGCTGCGCGCGGCGGGATACGGCTGGCCGCCGGGCTTTTTCCGCAGAATGCCGACGGGGGCTGTCGGCGTCAACCATCAGTTCACACGAAACTTCGCCGGGTCGTCCACGGCCCTGCGCGCCCAGCCCGTGGTCATGAGCGCGCGCAAGAGGCCGGGCGCATATCGCATATTCATTCTGGGCGAGTCCGCCGCCCAGGGCGTGCCGGATGCATCGTACAGTTTCGGCCGGATGCTGGAGGTGATGCTGCGTCATGGCCGGCCGGCTGTCGATGCGGAGGTCGTCAACACCGGCGTGACGGCGATCAACTCGCACATAGTGCGGCTGATAGCCCGCGACTGCGCGCGATACGAGCCGGACCTGTTCATCATATACATGGGTAACAACGAGGTTACCGGTCCGTGGGGCCCGGGCACGATATTCCGGCCTTTTTCCGGCAATCTGTCGCTCATTCGCGCCAGTCTGTGGGCGCGGTCGCTGCGCACGGGGCAGCTCATCGGCGCTCTGCTGAGAGGCGGTTTGGCCGGGCAGCCGCCCGCGGAATGGCGCGGCATGGAGGACTTCGCGGGCAACGTCGTTCCGCATCACGATCCGCGGCGGAGAACGGTTCATGAGCATTTCCGCGCCAACCTGCGCGACATCATCGCGATATGCCGCCGCGCCGGCGCAGATGTGATCGTGTGCACGGTGGCGGTGAATCTCAGGGATTGTCCGCCGTTCGCTTCAGCGCACCGCCCGGACCTGGCCGGCGATGCCAGAGCGCGCTGGCAGGCGCTGTACGAGCGCGGGATAGCGGCCGAGTCCGCCGGCAGACCCGGCGAAGCACTGGAGATCTACCGGCAGGCGGCGGCGATCGACGATGAGCGGGCGGACCTGCTGTTCCGCATGGCGAGGTGCCATCTGGCGCTCGGGCAGGCTCCCGAAGCGCGCCGGCTGTATGAGAAGGCGCGCGACTGCGATGCCCTTCAGTTCCGTACCGACAGCGCTATCAACCGCAGCATAAGAGAGACGGTTCGCGCATGCGGCGACAGCCGTGTGGTGCTGGCGGACGTGGAGGAGACGCTGTCGCGCCCGCCGCATTGTGCGCAGGGCATACCCGGGAGGGAATCTTTCTGGGAACACGTGCACATGAACTTCGCGGGAAACCATGTTATCGCCTGCGAACTGCTGCCGCTGGTGCGCGCGCTTGCGGGGCGGAAGGGCAATGCCGGACCGGCCACGGCCCCGGCAGTGCCGGATATCGATGAGTGTGCGCGCCTGCTGGCATATACGGCGTTCGACCGGCAGCGAGTGGCGGCGTCGATGCTGGAGATGATATCGCGGCCGCCGTTCACGGCGCAGATGGACCACGAATCCGCGTGCAGAACGCTGGCCGAAATGGTACGCGCGCTGGCGCCGTCTCCGCAGGAAATGACGGAGGCGGCCGCCACCTATCGCGGGGCTATTGCGCTTCGTCGCGACGATTGGAGGCTGCGGGCGAACTTTGCGGCATTGTCGCTGGCTATGGGCGACGCCGGCACCGCCGCCGCGGAGATGGCCCAGGTGATGAAGATGCTGCCGGATGACCCAGGCATCCGTCTGGCGGCGGCTTGCACGGCGCTGGCCGCGGGAGATATCGACCGGGCCGAGCGCCTGTACCGGCAGATAATGAGCGATGATTCCGCGTGTGCCGAAGCGCACAAGGGACTGGGCGATGCGCTGATGGCGCGCGGGAAGATCGCCGAGAGCATGGAGAGTTACCGGCGGGCGCTGGCTCTGAAACCGGGTTATCGGGAAGCGCACGCTAACCTCGGGGAGGCGCTGCGTGCCGCCGGCGACACCGAGGGCGCCATGCGGGAGCTGCGCAAGGCGCTTGAGATGCTGCCCGACGGAGTTGCGCACGGCGCGTTGGCGGGGGTACTGCTGCGGCAGGGTAAACTGGCCGAAGCCCTTGAGCACTATCGGCAGGCGGTGGCGCTGGCTCCTTACAGCGCTGCGGCGCGCAACAATCTGGCGGCGGTGCTGATGGAAACGGGTTACGTCAACGAGGCGGTGGAACACCTTCGCGCTGCCCTCGAGGCCGACCCGAATTACGGCAAAGCGCACGGCACGCTGGGGCAGGCACTGTGGCGCAAAGGGGATTACGCCGGTGCGGCGCGGCACTTGCGCAAAAGCATGGAGCTGGGGAACTCACCGCCGATAGTGCAAAGCACGCTGGCGATGGTACTTGCGACGGCACCGGATGCTGCGCTGCGCAATGCGCAGGAGGCAGTGGCGCTGGCTGAGGAGGCGTGCCGCATTACCGCCGGGCAACGGGCGTTCGATCTGGAAGCGCTTGCCGCAGCGTATGCGGAGGCGGGAAGATTTGACGAAGCGGTTAAGATAGCGCAAAATGCGCGTGAACGGGCCATATCTGCCGGCAGCCGCAGGCAAGGAGATCGCATTTCACGTCAGATAGAGGCCTATGCGGCTCGGCGACCGTGGCGCGCTGAATAAGGGGAGCGGCTATGGGCCAGCAGGCAATCGGCGGCGGCGATTTCGCCTCGCGCGCGGAAAGTGGGCATCCTTCGTTCCTGCGCGAACTGTGGGACTTCATCATGGAGAACAAGAAATGGTGGCTGGTGCCCATCGTGCTGGTGCTTCTGGCGCTGGGCGCGCTGGTGACGCTGGGCGGTTCCGGTCTGGCGCCTTTCATATACACCATCTTCTGATCTTCTGGCGGCGTGATGTTGCACCGAAGAGGCGGGGCAACTGTCCGGCGCGGCAGGCGCGGTTGACAGTTGTCCGGCGCTCGCTTATCAATTAGCACCGGGCCCGATAAGCCGGGTTCAGTTTATCCGCTAACGGCAATATATTATGACCATGACTCAAACCGTCGGAGCCAGCATAGACGAGCGCGCCGCCGAGGAGTTCTTCCGGAAGGGTATGGAAGCCGAGACGCAGGGCCAGGCCGACAAGGCCGTCGAGTTCTATGAGCAGGCCTTGCGCGAAAACCCGGACCACGAGCAGGCGTGCTTCCGTCTGGCGCTGCTGTACGACCGTCGGGCCGAGGACGAGAAGGCCATCGAGCTGTACGAGCGGCTGTGCGCCGGTTCGCCCGTCTATATCAACGCCCTGATGAACCTGGCGGTGCTGTATGAGGACCACTGCCGGTACGACGATGCGGCGCGATGTCTTCAGATGGTGCTGAAGACCAATTACAACCATCCGCGGGCGAGGCTTTATCTGAAGGATGTGGAGTCGGCCAGGTCGATGTATGTGGAGGAGGAGACGCGCGAGGACCGGCGCAATGCCCTGCTCCAGACGCCCATAAGCGATTTCGAGCTGTCGGTGCGCAGCCGCAACTGCCTCAAGAAGATGAACATCAACGTTCTGGGCGACCTGCTGAAGGTGACCGAGGCGGAGCTGCTGGGTTACAAGAACTTCGGGGAGACCAGCCTCAACGAGATAAAGCAGCTGCTGGCGTCGAAGGGGCTGCGGCTGGGGCAGGCGCTGGAGGATTCGCGGGGCGTCGTTCGCAGGCCGATGCCGAATCTGGGTAACGTGGCGCCGGAGATACTCAACAAACCGGTGGCGGACCTGGAACTGTCGGTGCGGAGCCGCAAGGCGCTTCAGCGGCTGAACGTGACGACCCTGGGCGAGCTGGCGTGCCGCACCGAGGCGGAGCTTCTGGCATGCAAGAACTTCGGGCAGACAAGCCTGAATGAGATAAAGCAGACACTGGCTTCGTTCGGACTTTCGCTTCGGAAGATAGAAGCGTAATGCCGATATGCGGCAATGTCCGCCGAAGCGCGGACGGGTGCTGCGGAATTCGCGCGGTACGGCAGGGACGCCATGTTTTTCGGCAGGCTGTTTTTCGGCGGGCATGGAGGCCGCACGGGCGTTGGGCGCCCGCGGTCGCGATGGCGGATGGAGCTGCTGTGCGTCGCGGCGCTGGGGGGGCTTGTCCTGGCGATGCTGATTCCGTGGGGCTGTACTCCCACCGATATGGGGCAGGCGATCCCGCTGGAAGGCCGGGTGCTGCGCGTGCGGCTGCTCCAGGGGGTGGAACAGGTGAGCATATCGGCGAGTCAGCCGCCGCTCTATTTCACTTCTTCCGACGCCACGCAGCGGTATCTTGATCTGCCGCGCGGGGCAAACGTGCCTGTGACTTTCGGCAACGGCGCGTTTCGGGCCGCCGGCACGATACTGCCGCGCGGCGAGCTGACGATACAGCCGACGGCCTCGGGGTCGGTGGCCATAAACGGCGTGGCGTACCGGGGACGTTTCCGGCTGGTGCCCACGGGCCCGCTGCGATTCGATGTGATCAACGACGTCGATGTGGATGAATACCTGATGGGGGTAATATCGCGGGAGCTTTTTCCGGGGTGGCACGAGCAGACCTACCGTGCTCAGGCGATCGCCGCGCGCACTTACGCGCTGTACGAAAAGCACGTGCCCCGCGAGCCGCGGCACTGGGATGTGTACGCCGATCAGCGCAGCCAGGTGTACGGGGGCGTGCCGGCGGAAACGGCAAAGAGCCGCGAGGCGGTAGAGGCCACGCGGGGCATTGTGCTGGCATACGGCCCGCCGGGCGGGGAGAAGCTGTTCAAGGCGTACTTCAGTTCATGTTGCGGCGGCGTTACGCAGGCGGTGTGCGATGCTTTTCCGGGCGAGCCGTTCATACCGCCGCTGTCGGCGCAGAAGGTCGGGCCGCTGTGCAGCGCTTCGCCGCGGTTCAACTGGGGACCGGTCGTCATAATGAAGGACGAACTGACGCGCCGGCTGCGGGCATGGGGAGCCGCCCGCAACAGGCCGGAAAAGGATATCGGGCTGGTGCACAGCGTGGAAATCGCCGCCCGCAACGTTCACGGCCGGCCGGTGCGTTATACCGTGACGGACGCCCGCGGGCTGCGCTACAGCATGGCGTGCGAGGATTTCCGCTGGGCGGTGAACTACAGCGCCGCCGACGGCAACACGCTCAGCAGCAGTTACGTGGAGAGCGTTATAAACGAATCGGACCGCATACGATTCGTCGGCGGGCACGGTTACGGGCACGGCGTGGGCCTTTGTCAGTGGTGCGCCGAAGCGCGGGCCCGCGCGGGGGTGCTGGCCGAGGACATACTCATGTATGCCTACCCGGGGGCAGTGCTGGTGAGGGCGTATTGAAAGGGCTGTGTCGGCAGGGCGCGGCCGGGGTTCTGCCGCGGGCGGAGACGCACAGGGCCGAAGCCGCGGCTTGTTTTTGCCGAAAAACGTCATACCATCGCGGCGCGCGGCGGCGCGATGTTTGCGGAGCGACGATGCCCAGCAGTTCGTTCAATCATATTCCCCTGGTGTGCCATCTGGTGTGCGGGCTGGGGCCGCAGTCGATACTCGACGTGGGGGTGGGCTTCGGCAAATGGGGACACCTTTTCCGCGAACTTACGGACATAGCGGCCGCCGGCGAGGACCCGCCGCGATACCGCCGCGAGAACTGGCGCTACCGCATCGACGGCATCGAGGCGTTCGAGCCGTATCTGACGGATATGCACCGGTTTCTGTACAACAACATCTACGTCGGCGACATGGTTGACGTGCTGCGGACGCTGGGGAAGTACGACGTCATATTCATGGGCGATGTGATAGAGCATATCGAGCTCGATCGCGGCAAGGCCTTTCTGCGCGAGGCGCTGGAGCACGCCAACAAGGCGGTTATCGTGACCACGCCGGCGTATGAACTGGTGCAGGAGGCCACCTGCGGCAACGAATATGAGCGCCATCGCAGCCTGTGGACCAGCGCGGACTTCCGCGAGTTCCCGCGGTGCTGGATGAAGGTTGTGCAGTCGAAGATACGGGTGGCGATGCTGCTGAAGGAGGGGGTGCCCATGCCGCCGAGGCCGAGCCGGCTGAAGTCGGCGGTACGGGCGATGCTCATCAGGCTGCTGGGCTACCGGCGGTATAAACGGCTGGGACTGCCGTAGGGCGGGTGCCGGCTGTCGGAGGGCAATCACGAGGCAACAGCGCAGCCGCGGGACAGCAGGCCGGCGATTTTTCCGTACAGATCATCCCATGTATCGCGTGCCAGCAGGCGGACGGCGGGCAGATAGATGGCGCCCATGATGGCCGATCCAAGTGCGAGCTGTATGACGTTGCCCCAGCGCATGGGCGGCAGAGCGCGCGACACGAGGATGGCGCAGGCGGCCGCCGCGGCGGAGCACAGCAGCGGACATGCGAATATGCGCCGGACGCTGCGCCAGTCGCCCCCGAGGTGGCGCAGGACCAGGTAGGCGCTCAGGGGCGCTGATATCCAGCAGTAACATGCGACCGCGATCGCAGCGCCGCGGGCTTCGGCAAAGTATGCTCCGGCAAACACCATCGCGACGAAAGCGGCGGCGCAGACGGCCGCCCAGACCAGCGCGGTTGCGAAACGTCCCTGCGCCTTGAGGGCGCTGAGCGCGGGAATGCCTACCACCTGGGCGGCCATGCCGACGCTGAGTATCTGCACCAGCGGTATGCCCGGGTGCCACTTGGCGTCGAAGAACAGCAGTACTCCCGGGCGCGCCAGCACCATCTGAAGAAAACAGGCCGGAATGCCCAGCAGGGCGATGGCGCGCGCGGCCCGCTCGAAAGCCTCGCGCTGGCGCTGCGGTTCCTCGCGCAATTTGGTGAGCGACGGAAAAAGCACGCCGGCGACGGCATCGGCCGAAAAATAAAGCGCCTGAATGGACAGATTGAACGCCCAGAAATACAGCCCGACGACCTCCTTGGGATAAAGCCGGCCGAGGATTATGTAATCGCCCTGCCAGGTGACGGTGGTCAGGAGCGAAGCGCCGGCCAGCAGCCCGCTGGCGCGGATGAAGTATTTCCATCTGTGCACCGCGGGCGCCCGACGTATGGGCGGTCGGACGACGGGCCAGTAAATGCACAGGCGGATGATGTTGGCTATCAGCAGCGGCAGGATGAAACTGAACGCCCCGAACCCTAGAGCGGCGAACAGAATGCTGCTGGCCATGGCGACGGCACCCGTGAGAAGATTGGTGACGGCCAGCAGACCGAAGCGCAAGTCTATCTGAAGCTTGGACTCCGGCACGGCGTTGAGCGAATCGAGCAGCACGGCCAGCGACAGCACCAGCAGCAGAGGCGCGACGCGGCTGTCGCGATAGAACGCTGCTGCCAGCGGCGCCATGGCCACCATGAGCAACGCGCACAACGCGCCCAGAGCCAGCGAGAACCAGAAAGCGGGAGTGGCCCACACCGCGAAATGCCTGCCGCGCTGCACGAGCATCTCACGCACGCCGGATCGCTGAATGAGGGCGATGAACGCCGAAACGCTGTAGGCCAGCGCAACGAAGCCGTAATCGCGCCGGTCGAGGATCCACGCCAGGATAACCTGGCCGATCAGGTTGATGGCCTTGACGGCAAGGACCTGTCCGGACATCAGCGCAAAGCCGCGCGTGGTGGCGTGGCCCAGCGGCGGGGCAGTGTCACGCAAGGCGGCCGACCTGTCAGGCGTGGATGGCGATGCCAATGTCCGGACTCCCTGCGGGTGCGTCGTGCGGCCCACAGGGAGCAGATGATATCAGGCGGCCAGACTGTTGAGGAATCCCTTCGCCGCTGTCCACCACGGGGCCGACTCGTTCCACGTCAGCTGGCGGTTGTTCTTGAGGTCCCACCCGCCCCACATGACCACGCCGTCGGCGTGCTGGCGCAGAAAACTCAGTTGCATGCTCCAGTAGTCCACGGGAAGCGCGGTGTAGCGCAGCGTGGGGTTGGAGTCGTGATATTCCGGCCAGACGAACGGCAGCACGGGCTTGCCGTAGCGTTTGGCCTCCTGAATACTGGCCAGGGCGAACTTGCGCCAGCCGTCGCGGTCGTCGTAGTACGTGTAGAGCGAGGGACAGAGGAAATCCACGCGCTCGGCCAGCGGACGCAGGAAATCGTTGGCGGCCTGCCAGTCCAGATATGCCTGGCGGAACCTGGGGTAGTTGCCCGCCCACCAGGGTTCGTTCATCCGTTCCTGCGCGGTGAGATACATGTATGGCGTCCAGTAATCGCCTTGCGGCAGAAGCCCGTAGAAGCCGATTTTCAGGCCCGGCCGCTCGTTGCGCAGCCAGTCGATGAGGCGCATGAAGTTGGCGAGGTTGGCCTGCACTTCGTTCAAGGGGGCCTTGCGGATGTCGATGCACCAGTTTTCGATGTCGAGTATCAGCGGCACGTTGAGGTTGGCCACTTTCCGCGCCAGCGCCCGCGTGCGGGTTTCGTTGGGCTTCGTGTCGTCGTAGTAGGAGCCGGAACTGGCGAGAAACTCGCGATCGGTCAGATAGACGGCCGACATGCCGAAGGCGGCCAGATTCGGTTTGTTGGCGAATCCCAGCGCATCCCACACCATGAAGGCGGGCTGCTCGGCCGACGGTGTTTCAGGTGTGGGCGGCGGATCGACGGCGAGGTCGGGAGGCGTTTGCGGAGTTTGCGGTCCTGTGTTGGCGGGGGGCTGATTGTCCAGAAGCACGGCTGCCACGCTGCCGCCACCGCTCGCCGGCTCGTCCTGAGCGGGCGGCGGATCCTGCGGGGCGGCGGGGATGTCGCCGGCGGAGGAAGCATCGTCGGCTGTGGGCGTATCTTCCGGCGGCGGCGAGACAGGAGGCTGTTCGATGACCGGGTCGGGCGGTTCAGACGCCGGGGGCGGACTGGCCGGGTCGGCGGTTGTGTTTTCGCTGTCTTCGCCGGACGCGGGTGGGGGCGAGGCGGGCGGCGCGGTGGGCTCCTGCGGTCCATCGCCGTTCTGGCACGAGTCGCCGGCATTCCCATCGCTCGGCGGCGGGTCGTTGGCAGAAGGGGCATCGTTTTCAGGGGCGACGCTTCCAGTATCCGCATCCGGGGGCGGTTGGGGAGAGGGCGGCGGTGGATCATCGCTGGTCGCATCGCCGGTGCCGTCGTCATAGACCAGTACTATGTCCTCCACATCGTCAATGGTGACCGGCATCACATCGCCGTCACCGACGGGGTTCTGTTCCGCGCCGGTGCCGGGCGGCGGTTCGGGCGAGACGACAGGGTCAGGCGGTGGTAGATACTCCGGCGGCGCAGTTGGAGCAGTATCGCCAGCGGGCGGCGCCGCGGGCGTTGCGTCCGCGCCGTCTGTCGGCGATTGTGTCGCGGTTTGTTCGTCGGACGATACCGGCGGTGGCGGATTGTCAGGCGGGGTTTCGGGTTGCGCTGAAGGCGGGGTGTTTGCGGAAGGAGTGTCGGGACAGGGGTTTGCGGCGGTCGAGACCGTTGCGGCCAGGCCTGTAAGCACGTCGTCGCCGGGGCCGCTGTTGATCAGCAGTTTTACGGCTTGACGGGCGGCGACTTTGGTGGCGATGTGTATCCGGTCGTTGCCGCGTCCGCCGAGCACGCGGATGGCGCGCACGGCCGAGCGCGGGAATACCTGCCTTTCGCCGTTGACATCGACCGTGATGCGGGCGCGTGGGGCGGCCCAGATGGCGATAATGTCGTCGGCGGGGGTTCCCCGGACCTCCAGAACACGCTGCTCGATCCAGGCCGAGAGCATCTGGCGATCTTCAAGCGGTTCAAGGATGGCCTGAACGGCGGCGGAAACGTCAAGCCTGCGGCGGGTACTACGGTTCGCGGGCATTTTCTCCACTCTCTCTTTCTCCAGTCCTCCTGCCCTCCGCAGATTGACGTACGATATGTTGGCACTCGCGGGCAAACGGCTTTCTGTGTGAATCTGGAGAAGAGGACCGATAACTCGCGCAATGACAGCACTGCCCTTTTTGCCAATGCGCGGCAACGCAGCGAAAGGCTCTCTTGGGCGTCGGTGCGGGTGCGGCTTACCGGCGGCCGCGGTGATGGTCTGCGGCTAGGCGGGGTTGCGGAAGGCGTGTTCCGTGCCGGCGCGCAGGCGTGCTATGTTATCGCGATGTCTATAGACGACCATCGCGGCAATGATGATGGCGAATATGAGCAGCGGAAGTTGGGTTGAGAATATCGGCCAGCGCATCGCCACCCCCGCGCAGGCGTACGCCAGCGGGAAGGCGGCCGCCGCGCATATCGATGCCAGCGAAACGTACCGCCGCATGGCGAATACGACGCACCAGATTGCGACGGCGATAGCCCCGGGGATAGTGAAATAGGGAAAGAGGCCAAGCATCACGCCGGCTCCGGTGGCCACGCCTTTGCCGCCCCTGAAGCGCAGGGAAATGGGGAACATGTGTCCGGCTATGGCGGCGAACCCGACCAGCAGCCACAGCAGGTAATCGAACCACTGCGGCGCCGTTCCGGCCGACTGGGCGCGGTGGGTTATGAAGCTGGCGGCGGCTGCGGGAATGAGCCCTTTGAGAAGGTCCAGCAGGAAGACAACTGCGAAGTAGCGGCCGCCCAGAAGCCTGCCGACGTTGGTGGCGCCGATGTTGCCTGATCCGGCCTTGCGCGGATCGACGCCTTTTGCCAGTCCGACGAGCAGTCCGAAGGGGATCGAGCCGGCCAGGTAGGCAAGCGGCACAAGAACGCACAACCACAATCTTGCGGTGGTCATCAGGATAACCCTTTCAGCGCCGGCGGACGGCGAGCGCCCACGGCGCGAAACGCCGGTCAGTCGGCGGAAGCGACCTCCAGCGTCTGTCCAGCGGCGATTTCCACCGGCGCGGGAAACTCAATGAGCGCGCCTTCGGCAAGTGCGTTGCACTGAGCAGGGATCGCGCGGCCGGCAAGCGAGGCCTGAATCTTCGACGGCGCAATGCCGATGCGCAGTTCTTTGAGCACAAGCCGCCCGTAGCGGACGATGACTGCCGCCGAGCGCGCCGTCTGGCGGAGCATGCCCCAGGCGCCTTCGACGCAGAAGAAGCACGCGAAGTTGTCCTGCCAGATGCGCGGGGCAAAACCAAACGAACGGCGCGGCGCCGAATAGGAGAAATCCGCCAGGGCAAGCAGCAGTGCATAAGAGGCCATCGACCGCGCATAGTGATGGCCGCATTCGAATTCGTTCCATGGATTGCGGCGCACGCCCGTGTATCGGTCGCGCGCGCCCTTGACTATCGTCAGGCCTTCGTCGATGAGCCCCTCATAGATGAGATGGCTGGCCACCTGATATTCGATGCCGCACCAGACCTCATCGCTGTAGGGGAAGGGGAACGCCGGCCGGCCGCCCCGGGGCCAGGTGGCAAGGAGCAGACCCGCTTCTTCATTGATGGCGTATATGCGCTGCGCGTTGGCATGTTCGGACAGATCGGCACGCCAGTTGTATTTGAAGACCGACGCCAGCGCGCTGCGCACGTGATGGGGGTCGAGCAGGTCGCCGAGGCGCACAATGCGAGCCAGCCACTGTCCGATGAGCTGATCGGAGAGGCATCCGTCGCCGTACTGATACTTGGGGTACTTCGGATTAGCGGGGTCGATGCCCTGTCCGCCGATGGACACCTCTGCTCCGTGGGAGGCCTGTTTGCCGGCGTCGAGGCGAACCTCCTGCACGTAGTACTCGTTGTTGAAGAGGGTGCGATCGATCTTATCGCGGCCGGACTCGAACAGTCTGCGATATTCGGCGGCCGCTTCGTTGTCGCCGAGGTGTCGGGCCATCTCCTCGGCCGCGCGCAGGGCTCCGAGGTAGAAACTGCCGATCATGGTGTTGGGGCCGTAAAACTCGATGTCGTAGGTGTTGTGCTGCACGCCCTCCATCACTCCATCGCGGTCGCGGTCCCAGTATTGCCAGGCGTATTGGAGTGCTTTCTTCACCGAAGGCCACAGTTTGCGCAGCCACCCGTCGTCGCCGCATATCTGCCATTCGCGATAGACCTTCATTATGCCGCCCATCTGGCCGTCGGCGGCGGCATGGAACTTGGGCTGGGGCCTTGTGCCCGGCGGCAGCGGCATGCGGAAGGTCATATGTCCGCTGGGATGCAGATTTACTTCGTAGTCCCTCTCGCGGATGGTGCGTTCGAGCGAGGGAAAGAGGAACGGCATGGCCTGTGCGTAGTTCCACACATGGGTGCACGTGCCCTCGCAGCAGCCGCCGCTGTTGCTGCAACCTTCCCATGCCCAGAAGCTGCCGTCGGGCAGACGTATGCAGGTAGTGGTCTTGAGAATGGAGATTTGCGACGAAACGGCGTCGAGCACGTCGTCGGGCAGAGTCGAGGCGAAAAGCGATTCGGCGAACTGCCGCGTCTGCGACTCGAGCCGGTCATGATGCTCGCCGATGTATTCGGCGACGGCCTGTGCGTCGGCGTGGATGGTGGCGTAATAGTTCTTCCACACCGGCTTGGGCTGTTCGTTGCCCCAGTATTTTTCGAAATTGGGGTTGTGCCAGGTGATCCACACGGGCAGCCGGACGCTCGCCCCGGGCGGTATGGTTGCGCGCAGGCCGATCGATCCGATGTCCATGCCTTTGTCGATGGCGGCGTGGGCCCGGTTTTCCTCGAGATTGCCGGTGCTGATCTGATCCCAGAATCGCTGAAGATTGTCGAACCATGCGCCGCGGTACCAGTGCGTCTGAACGTTGAGATCGCGGTGGGGAGTGGCCAGGCAGAGCGTGCCGTAGCGCGGGGAGTCGGGTTTGTGCCTGGTGGTGGACATGCGCAGGCCGGACACAAACCTGCCCTCGAAATACTCGATCAGCCCGCCGCCGGTTTCAGGGTGACCGGCGCGGTTCTGAAGGTTCGCCGCGAGGTTCACGACCACGGGCCGGTCGGTGGTATTGGTCAGGTGGAAATGGAATATGGCCGCGGGAAGCCCCGAGTCGTCGGGGTTGAGGGGTATGAAGGGGTTGAACGCTTCGAGGCTCACCTTGAGGGGCATGCGGGGATCATCGAAGTTGAGTCGGGCGAAAGGAAATGCGCCGATAAACTCGACGGAGCGGAAATGGGGCAGGCCCGCGCCGGTGGCGCGGCTTATGCCGAATCCGCCTTCGGTGAAGTTGTCGCCGCCGACCGGTCCCTGCACGACGCGCGTAACGGGGTCGGCGCCGGCTTTGCGGGCGTGGAGCGTGAAGAAAGTGAAATCGAAAAGCAGCCCCTTGGCGGGGCGGTTGAATATCTCGAAATCGCGCAGCTGTCCCCATCCGCCCAGCGAAATCGAGCCTGTGCCGATCCCGCCGAGAGGGAAGGCAATCTGGTCGAGTTGCCGCCCGCGATAGACGCGCGGTTTGCCCGGGCGCAGCAGAAGAGCGCGGTCGTACGGCACAGCGGCAGGTGAAGCCATGCCGCGCATTGTAGCAGCCGAGGCGGCTCAGAACACGCCTCGGGGCGCTGTCCGCGCGCCGTCTGCTGCGCCCGGTCTTCGCTGATCTCAGGCTTACGGCAGCACGTAGCGGCTGCCCCGGCCTTCGCGGTAGGGCTCGCGTTTGAGATCGCCGCGTGCGACCATTTTGCTGAGGACCTTGTCGGCCCGGCCGCCGCGTTTGGCGCTCTTCCATGCCTGCACGATTTCGGCGGTGGTGGGATTCTTATGTTGACGGACGAACTCCAGGATGAATTGCGGCCCGGTGAGGCGTTTTTGCCCGGCCGGCAGGGACGGCGCTTTGGCAGCGACCGGCTTTGCCGCGGGCGCAGCGTTTGCCGCCGCGACGCTGCTGGCAATCGTCTTGGCCTTGGGGCCAAGGGTGAACCGGCTGCCGGACTTTCCGCCGAGCCGCTGGCGATTGAGGATGCCATCCTTGACCAGACGGCTTATGACGTAATCGGGGACGCCGGGGCGGCCCTGCGCGGTCCAGTGCGCGCGGATGTCGTGCGTGGTGGCGCCTTCCTTTCTGCTCCCGACGAACTCGACTATCATCTGTTCGGCCGTCAACTTGTATTTCCCGGCGCCACGCCTTCTGGCCGGGGCCGCCGGAGGCGCGCCGACGGAAGGCCGAACGGTTGTGGCGGCAGAGGCGGAGGCGACCGCTGGCGCGGTCGGGGTCGCAGTGCCGAGAACCTCGGCGATACGGGCCAGCGTGCCGTCAATGCGGGCGAGCGATTCAAGCAGCCGCTGGCGCTCCTCGAGAAGCGACCTGATGCGGTCGGCGACGGTTGTGGGTTCTGTGGGTACAGTCATGATTCAATCTCCTTCGCTATGTGCGGCAATCGCCGCGTGCCGGTATAGACGTTTCTACCTGTTATTCCCAGGCAGCCCCCACTCGGCAGACAATCATATACGAAGGTCCAGGACAAAACAAGGGACGCAAAAGCCGAATCAATTGCAACACCCCGCGGCGGCGGGCAACAGAGACTGCGGACCGGAGCAGACGGCCGGCAACCGGGAACAGGTTTCGCGGGACAATTGCATTTGCCGGCGCCGTATGGTGTTATTGCGCGTAATTTCGGGAGTCATATCATGAGCGCGTTGCGATTGTCGGGATGGCTGGTATTTGCGATGGTGATGGCGGCGCCGGCCGCGGAGCAGCCGGTTGTAAATCTGAAGGATGCGCCGCCCAATACGTGGGTGCCCATTGGACGGTGGCCAACGGGCTGGCGCGACCAGCCGGTTTTTGTTTATGCGGCGAACATACGCAGGTTCGTGATGGCCGCCGGATATCAGACTTACGGCGGCATAGCGCCGCGGCACTACGATACGGAGGAGTTCGACCCGGTCGCAGTGAAGTGGGTGAATGCCTACCCGCCGGATGTTGCCGCAGGCCGGCCCGAGTCGGGGCCCGTGGGCGAAGAATATGCCCGCCGGGTCGAGAAGATCGGACACAACGGCTTTGAAATGTTTTATCGGGACGGGGCTCATCTGAGGCTGGCGGCGGGCGGGCAGTGGGTGGAGACGCGCGGATATCACGAATACTGCTATGTGCCGGATACCGGCATGATTTACGTCTATATGCACGACAAAACGTTGTGCTACGACCCTGTGCGCCGGACATGGGAAGACCTGCGGGCAGTTCCGCGCAGCGGTTGCCGCATATGGGGCGCGATGTGCTACGATCCGGTGAACCGTGAGATTGTACACGCCGGCGGCGACGGAGCCGGCGACCAGGTGCGGACGTGGTTGTACAGCATCGACAGAAACGAGTGGCGCGTTCTGGAGTGCGGCTGGCGCCAACTGAAGGAATTGCACGTCCGGGCACGGCAGCTCTGCCGCGACGCCGAGGCGCTGGTTGGCGCCGCCTGCAACCGATTTGCCATAAGTGAAACCGATGAAGAAGCGGGGGCCGACCTGGCCGCAGTCGCGGGGCGGGTTGCGCAGGCTGCGGAAACGCTGGCGGCAGAGGCGGCCAGGGCGGACGCGGCACCGCATGAAAAGGTCGCCTGCGCAATGGCCCCTGTGCGTCTGAGGTCCGCGGCTGCGCTTGCGAAGGAATGCGCGCTGCTGTTGGGCAAACAGATCGCGCCGGAGACGATCGGGCGCACAAGAGATCTTCATGCGCTGCTGGAGAAGGCAGCCGATGCGCTTGCGCCCGAGCCGCCGGGGCGTGCGCGGTCGCCGCTGGCATATGACGGTGCCGCGCGAAAGGTGGTGTTGTTCGGGGGCGACGGGCTGGATCGCGTGCGCGGGGATACGTGGGTGTACGACTGCGCGTCGCGCCGGTGGGAACAGAGGTTTCCCGAGCCGAGCCCCGCGCCGCGGGCCGGACATATCCTGGCGTGGTTGCCGCAGACGAAGAAGATTGTTATGGCCGGCGGGTACGACCGCCGCAGGCTGCCTCAGGATGTGTGGGTTTATGACGTGGCGGCCAACGCGTGGAAGCCGCTGCTGTGCATGCCTGCGGCCGAGGGCAAAGCGGCGTCCGGTCCGCGCGCCGACGAGCGGGGCATACAGGTCGGGGGCGTGGGCGATGACGATGTGCTGATGTGTCTGGGGCCCGGCAATCCGGGGCTGGTGGTGTGGGCGTGCCGCGTGGATGCAGGCGCGCCGGATGCTTCGGCGGAAAAGGTTACGCGCAGTGCGCCCGGCGAATACACGTTCAATCCGACGGTCGAGCCCGCGGAATGGGAGAAGGCGGCCAACCCCGATCGGGAGCAGGCCATGCGGTTCCTGAAAGGTCTGGCGCCAAATCGCTGGACGGCCATGAAGTTCGCCCGATACGCACCGGGCGCGACCAATCGCTGGGGCACGACGGCGTACGACACCGCCCGGCATCAGTTTCTTTTCTGGGGCGGCGGACACGCCACCAGCAAGGAGAACGACGTAGCGCACTTCAGCGTGAGAGGAAGCTGCTGGACGATCGGATATCGTCCGGACGATCCGATAGAGAGGGTTTACGCATCCCAGCCGACGCCGTTGAGTTTCGCCGGCCGGCCGCATGTTCCCGTGCACGCGTACAAGGCTTACTGCTTCGATCCACCGTCGCGGATGATGCTGTATCTGGACAGGGCGTACGATCTTGGCGGGCGGCTGTGGCTCGTCGAGGCATGTGCCGGTCTCCGTCACAAAGGTGTGATGTACAGCGTCATGGAGCCCACGCCCGCGGGAGCGGTATGCCTTTCGTCCGAGGGCCTGTTCCGCTTCGATGCAAGGGAGCGCAGATGGGTTCAGTTGCCTTGGGAGGGGCCGCGTCCGCAGCGGATGTGGTGCGATGGGCATTCGGTGTGTTATGACTCCAGGCGCGATTGTCTGTGGGTAACCACGGAGAAGGAGATATACCGTTATGATTTCGCAACGGGGCGGGCGTCGGTAAGTGTGCCGGAAAAGCCGAAGGCTCTGGGACAGTTCCTGTTCTGGGGCGAGGAAGCATACATACCCGAGGCCGATCTGGTGCTGATAATGAAGCTGTTCAGGCGGCCCGACGGTCGGGTGGGCAACGCGGTATGGAATCCGCAGGACGGGCGGTTCTACTGGACGAATCTCACGTTTGTGGAGGATGGCAGGGAGGTGGCGATGAAGGACGGCGCGCTGAGCTGGCACGACGCGATAGCGTACGATCCGGCGCTGAGGATCGTGCTGCTGAACAATTCCTCGGCGCGGAAGGTGTGGGCGCTGCGGTTCGATCGCGAAACGGCCGGCGTGGAGGAGATGAAGGACTGAGATGCCGCATCGGCGCGCGGGCGTTATGTATAATGTCGCGTGAAGCGGAGGCGCAGGACATGAGAAAGCCGATTGCCGTAGCGCTGACGGCGATGGTTGTGCTGGCCCTGGCGGCGGGTGCGGCATGCCGGCCGCGGGGCGGCAAAGCAGGGGGCGCCGCGACGGCGCCGGCGACGAAATCGGTCGAGCGGACGGCAGGCGTCGAGCATGCCCGCGCGGAGAATCTGAGGGTCAGACAGGCGGCCGTGGCCGATCTTTTCTATCCCGCCGATCCTGCGAAGCTGCGCGAGGACATCGACCGGTATCTGGGAGAGGTCAAACACCCTCGGCTGGAGGATGTGCGCGCGATCATCTGTCCGCACGCGGGGTATCAGTATTCCGGCGCGGTGGCGGCGTATTCGTATGCCCAGTTGCGCGGGCGCAATGTGGATACGGTGATAGTGCTGGCTCCCACGCACTATGCGCATTTCCGGAGCGCCTACGTGTCGCGGGCAGATGCGCTGGAGACGCCGCTGGGCAGGGTGATGGTGTCGCCGCTGGCCGGGAAACTGGCCGCCATGGCGCCATTCACGTCGGAATGCAGCTGCGAGATAAAGCGGCCGGGGTGGTGGCGTCAGACGAAGATGGACATCCCGCCCTTCGGCAAAGACACGCCCGACACGTGGGAACACGCACTGGAAACACAGATACCCTTTATCCAGCGCGTTCTGCCCGAAGCGCGGGTCGTTCCGGTGGTGATGGGCGATGTGGATCCGCGGCAGGCCGCCGACGCGCTGGCGGGGTTTCTTAACGAACGCACGGTGATAGTGGCCAGCAGCGATCTGAGCCACTACCTGCCGTACAACACGGCCAGGCACCTGGATCAGCAGTGCATCGCGGCGATAGTGGACCTGGACATCGACCGTATGAAGACGCAGCAGGCGTGCGGCGAGCGGCCCATAATGACGGTAATGCATCTGGCGCGGCGGTTCGGATGGGCGGCAAAACTTCTCGACTATCGCAACAGCGGCGACACGGCCGGGGAAAAGGAGTCGGTGGTGGGTTACGCGGCGGTCGCGTTTTACCGGTCTGCTGCGCCTCGCGCCACGATGCCGGCAACAATGCCGGCGGAGCGCCCATACTCGCGGGTGGAACGGCAGTTTCTGCTTTCGCTGGCGCGCCTTACGATTACCGAGGCGGTGGTGAATGGCAAACTGCTACAGGTGGACCCCGCCACCGTGCCGCCGCGTCTGGCCGAACGCAAGGGATGCTTTGTGACGCTGCTCAAGAACGGCCAGTTGCGCGGATGCATCGGCAACATCATGCCGACGAAGATGTTGTACCAGGCGGTGGTGGAGAATGCCGTGATGGCGGCGCTGCATGACAGGCGTTTTACGCCTGTAACCCGGGACGAACTGGGGCAGATAGTGATCGAGGTCAGCGTTCTGACGGTGCCGCAGCCGCTGGCGTTCGGTTCGACAGACGAGCTGCTGGCAAAACTGCGTCCGGGGATCGATGGTGTGGTATTGCGGGTGGGAGAGGCGTCGGCCACGTATCTGCCGCAGGTGTGGTCGCAGATACCCGACAAGCAGGAGTTTCTCAGCAAACTATCGGAAAAAGCCGGGCTTGCGCCCGATGCCTGGCGCGGGCGGGATGTGCAGATCGAGGTATATCAGGACGAAGCATTCCGCGAAAACGAATGACGCACCGGCGGCGGGCGGTTGCGGGTGCTGTGGCGTTGCGGGGGACGCGTTTGCCCGGCCGCATGGGCGCGATTATCCGGCGTGCGGCGTTTCGGGGCGCATGTTCCGCATGAGGGCTGGCCGGGCCAAATGAACAGCGTGCTGGCTTTGAATTTCGCCGTGTTGTGCATGGGCATTTCGGCCGCAACGGCGCAGTTGCTGTTCATGCGCGAGTTGTTGTGCGTTTTCGGCGGCAACGAAATGGTGCTGGGGGTAGTGCTGGGCAGCTGGCTGCTGCTGGGCGGGCTGGGGGCGGCGCTGGGCAGGTGGACCGGCAGACTGGGGCGACCGGCGGTCTGGGTGGCCGGGGGACTGGCGGCGCTGGGAGTGTTGCCGCTGGCGACGATACTCGCCGTTCGCGCGCTGTCGGCGGTGGTGTTCGTGCGCGGCGCGGGCGTGGGGCTGGACCAGACCATAGGGGCGTGTTTCGTCGTTCTGACGCCTTATTGTCTGCTGGCCGGCTGTCTGCTGACGTCGGCATGCGCGGCCATGGCGGGGGAGAAGGGCGAAAGGGCCCTCGCCGGCGTGTACATGCTCGACAGCGTGGGCATGATCGCGGCCGGGCTGGTGTTGACTTTTCTGGTGTTCGGCGCGGCAGGCCACGTGAGCATCGCCTTGTGGTGCGGCCTGCTGACGACGGCGGCGGCGGTGTGGCTTGGGGCGGCCTGCCGCTCGCGGGCAATCGTTATCGTGGCGGCGGTCGCGGCGGCGTCTCTGGTGGCGGTGATGTGCGGCGTGGATGTCGAGCGGGTTTCCACGCGCATGCAGCATGAAGGGTTTGATGTGGCGGGCACGTCGGACACCCTGTACGGCCGGCTGGTGTTGACGCGGTCGGGCGGCCAGGTGAATTTCATATACAGCGGCGTGCCGCTTGCCTCCACCGGCAACCCCGAGGCGGCCGAGGAAACAGCCCATTATGCCATGGCCCAGCGCACAGGGGCGCAACGGGTGTTGCTGGCCGGGGCGGCGGCGATGGGGGCCTGGCCGGAGATAAGAAAGTACGGCCGCGTGGACATCGACATACTCGAGACGGACGCGGCGCTGGCCGATGCCGTGGCCCGGCACGTCGGACTGCCGGCGGAGGGTGTGCGGATCATCTGCGCGGATGCGCGGTCGTACCTGCGGCAGGTGCGACAGCCTTACGACGTCGTGATAGTGGGCGCGCATGAGCCGGATACCGCCGCGGGCAACCGCTATTTCACCAGGGAGTTTTTTGCCACGGCACGACAGGCGCTGGGCGCCGGCGGCGTGCTGTGTTTCACAATGGGCAGTTTCGAAAACACCATGCCCCGCGAACTGGCCGACGCCATCGCCACGGCGCATGCCACGCTGAAAAGTGTCTTTCGCAACGTGCTGGTCCTGCCGGCGGGGCGGGTGGTGTTTCTGGCCAGCGACGGGGAACTGACGGCGGATATTGCCGGCAGGCTGGCAGCAGCGGGCATCGCGACGCAATTCGTGACGCCGTCTTATCTGAGCGGAATGTTCTCGCCGGCGCGTATGGGCGAAGTTGCCCGCGCGGTGCGCCGGGGGAGTGCGGTTAACACCGACATGTCGCCGGTGCTGTATCTGCGGAACCTGCGGCTGTGGATGCGCAGGTACGACGTAAGGGTGGGAGCGGTGGAAGCACTGGCGCTGGCCGCGATGTGTGCCTATGTGCTGCAATTGCGCGGGGCGGCGGCGGGAGTATTCACAGCGGGCCTGGCCGGTTCGGCGCTGGAGGTGGTGCTTCTGCTGGGGTTCCAGTCGGTTTACGGCGGGGTATATCAGAAGGCGGGGCTGCTTGTCAGCATGTTCATGGCGGGGCTGGCGGCAGGGGCTTTCGTTGCGGGACGTTTTGTTCAGGTGTGGGATTTGCGGCACCTGCGGGCGATGGAGCTGGCCATGGCCTTTCTTGCCGCGGCGACCGGGCCCGCCATAGTCGCCGTCAGAGGATTTCACGGCATGCCGCTGGCGCTCGTCGGTCAGACGCTGTACGGCATTCTCGCTGCCGCGCCGGGGCTGGTAATCGGCATGCAGGTGCCGCTGGCCGGCAGGCTCTCGGGCGGGAGCGCCGCGGCGGCGGCGGCGAGGGTGTTCACGGCCGACTTTGTCGGCGCCTGCCTTGGAGCGATACTTGTCGGCGCTGTGCTCATACCGCTGCTGGGCGTGCCGGGCGTGTGTCTGCTGCTGGCGGGCTGCAAACTGGCGAGCCTGGCGGCCACGTTCGGACGATAGCGCTTGCGCGGCGGATGCGCGGGCAGGGAGAATGCGTGGCGATGCTGGCAAAACGCGCGGATTACTACCTCCTGAAACTCAACCGGATAACCGGCTGGCTGCTGCTGCCGGCGGTGCTGATATATATCTGCACAGGTTTCGCGATGTGCGGCGAGCTGCGTTTCGACCGGTTGATGCGCATCGAAACGGCCCGCGCTCTTCATAAGAACCTGATATGGCCGCTGGTGGCGCTGTTTTCCGGTCACGCCGCACTGAGCATATACTTTGCGATGAGGAGATGGGGATGGATAGGCAGCCGGAGCAGAACATGACGGGGCGCGAAGCCGGCCTGACGCGCCGCAAAGTGCTGCGTTACGCGCTCAGCGGGCTGGGGATTGCCGCCGGAGCCGGAGCGGCGGCGATGTATCTCAAACGCGCCGCCGACCCCGTCGCCGCCGACGTGCTGGAGGTGTTCAGGAACGACGCTCCGACCGGGCAACTGTGGGAGGACTGGAAGCGCCGCGGATGGGTGGCGCCGGTGCGCTACTACCTGAAGCTCGGGCGCAATGTGCAGTGCAAGACATGCCCGCACGAGTGCATTCTGTCGCCGGGCGACCGCGGGCGCTGCCGCAACAGAGTCAATGTTGACGGAACGCTGTACACGCTGGCCTACGGCAACCCGTGCGCATACAACCTCGATCCCATCGAGAAGAAGCCCCTGTATCATTTTCTGCCCGGCACGCGCATATTCTCGCTGTCCACCACGGGCTGCGCCTTCAGATGTCTGAACTGCCAGAACTGGGACACCTCGCAGCGCAAGCCGGAGGAGCTCAAAGACCCGCGCGGCCAGGACGTGCGCGCCAGCGTCCAGATTCTCCGGCGCATCTTCAGCGGAGAAGGGGAACTTGGCGAGCGGATGAGTATGTTTCCCGAGGATGTGGTGGCCATTGCCGAGGAACTTCGCTCGCCCTCCATAGCCTGCACCTACACCGAGCCCACGGCGTATTTCGAGTATGCGCTGGATATAGCCAGAGCGGCGCGGGCGCGCCGTCTGCGCAACGTGTGGGTGACCTGCGGATACACGGCGTCCAGACCTCTGGAGGAACTGTGCCAATACCTCGACGCGGCCAACGTTGACCTCAAGAGCTTCAGCGAACAGACCTACCGCAAACTCAATCAGGGGAAGCTCCAGCCGATACTGGACACGCTGCGGACGATGAAACGGCTGGGAGTATGGGTGGAGGTCAGTTATCTGGTTGTGCCCACCTACGCCGACGACATGGATGGCATCCGGCGGATGTGCAGATGGATCATGGACAACATGGGCCCCGACCATCCATTGCATTTCCTGCGCTTTCATCCGGCCCACAGGCTCACGCAGCTGCCGCCCACGCCGCTGGAGACAATGCAGGAAGCGCGCCAGATAGCGATCCAGACCGGCCTGCGCTATGTATATCTGGGCAACGTGCGCCAGGTGGCCGGATGCGATACCACCGTCTGTCCCGGGTGCGGCGCGAAGGTCATCGAGCGCGAGATATGGATCGTGCGCGAGAACCGTCTGAAAGACGGGCGCTGCGGGTCATGCGGCACGCGCATTGCAGGCGTGTGGGCGTGAGGGGGCTTGCGGTCAGATGCGCCACGGCTGGCGCATGGCGCGGGCCAGCAGCCGGTTGGCGGCCGGATCGTCGGGGAAACATTCAGCGACGGGGTCCCATCTGAGCGATCTTCCCAGCCGGTGCGCGATCAGCGCCAGATGTCCGACCGAGGCCGACCTGTGCCCGAGTTCCTCGTCGCACGATGGCTGCCGCCGCGAGCGGACGCACTCCAGCCAGTTGGCATGGTGGTCGTTGGTGCCGATGATCACATCGGACCCCGGCAGCCGCGCTTCGCGCAGGACGTCGGGCGGTCCGCCCTGGATCGGTCCGCCGGTTGACATGGAAGTTATCCAGCCGCGCTCCCCCACGAATACGCCGCCGAAAAGTCCGCCGAGGCGGACATGCCGCGGGATCGCCTGATACAGTTCCGCCACCGTGTTCCAGTTGTCAACGAAGTGCAGCAGCGTCCCGTTGGCGTAGCGGCAGGTAAGCGTGGGATACGGCCCGTCGGCCGGATGCAGCAATTCTACAGGCCCGCTTTGTTCCATCCCGAGGGCCCACTGAATCACGTCCGTGCTGTGCGACAGGTGCCAGGTCACCGCCACGACTCCGAAGCCGTCGCAGAACGACCACGGAACCACGCCCGGCGATGGATTGACGTGATACAACCGATTATACGGCCGCCATGGCGCTGGACCCACCCACAAGTCCCAGTCGAGTCCTTCGGGCACGGGCTCGGCAGGCAGCGAAACCTCCAGCGGCGTGTAGCGGCGACGGTCTGATTCCGCGCCGATATACGCCGCATATGGCTGGAAACGCGGCGCGCCGATGAACGTGCGCACGGGGTCGAGTATGGTGAATACGGCCTTCACTTTCCCCAAATGTCCCTCGCGCACAAATTGGCACACCCGGCGGATGACCGGAATGGAGCGGTATTGCGTACCCGTCTGAAACACCCGGCCGTAGCGGCGCACGGCCTGTACGATCTCCCGGCCTTCGGCAACGGTTATCGACACCGGTTTTTCGCAATAGATGTCCTTGCCGGCACGCGCCGCATCCACCGCCTGAAGAGCGTGCCAGTGGTCGCAGCTGGCGATGAGCACGGCATCGATGTCGTTTCTGGCCAGCAGCTGGCGGTAATCGTTGTATGCAGCGCAGGCGCGATGTCCGCCTTCGGGCATGCGCCGTGCGTATATCTGCTCGACAGTTGCCTGCGCTTTGCGGCGGCGGTCGGCATCCACATCGCACACCGCGAGCACTTCCACTGTCGCGTCCTCGGCCAGCCGGCGCACGTGTCCGCTGCCCATCAGGCCGGTGCCGATGATGCCGACGGTTATCCGCTGCGACGGAGCGGAGTTTCCGTGGAGCATGCGCGACGGCAGCGCGCACAATCCGCCCGCCAGCACCGCGCCGCGGCGCAGAAATCCGCGTCTGCTGAGGCTCGACATAGCCGGCTCCTCTGCGCCTGTTACCGCAACATGCCCGTGCACGTTGTGTCGCCGCCGCCGGCGCGGCCCGCGTGCGTCGCAACGAACGGGCGCGGGGGCGAAGCCGGCCGGGGCGCAATTCTGTGGCGCAAAGTTCTGTTGCGGTGTTGACTTGCCGCGGACTGCGCGGTAGACAGCCCTGCACGGCACATGTCCTGAGTGGTTCGGTCGTGTGCCGGAACGGCGTCTGTTCTGCAAGGGGAGGCGGATGTTGCAGTACATCGAGATCGGCTTGTCGGCGGTCCTCGCCGAGGCGGATGCCGATCTTCCGCCGTTTCTCGGCACCACTCTTCGCGGCGCATTCGGGCTTCTGTTCAAGCGAACGGTCTGTCAGGCGCGCCACGGCCGCTGCGTACAGTGTGGCGTGCGAACTGTGTGTCCATATCCCGCGGTGTTCGAGGGGCTGGCGCCCGAGGGGCGTCAGATCATGCGCCGCTACGACACAATACCGCAGCCCTTCGTCCTGCTTGTGCCGTCGCCGGGGCAGCGCTGGGGCCTGCCGGGAGAGCTTGTCTGGGGCTTCCGTCTTTTCGGGGCGGCGTGTCGTTTCTGGCCTTACGTGGTGCATACTTTCGATGCGGCCGGAAAGGCGGGCATTGGCAGAGGACGCTGGAAGTACACCATCCAGTGCGTTACGGATGGCATCGGCGGCAATACTCTATGGACGCCCGGTTGTTCAGACTGGGCAGAACCCGCTCAACGGCACATAGACCACTGCGCATCTACAGTCCCGCCGCATTGCACGCTGCGCTGGCGCTTTGAAACGCCCCTGCGACTGCGTTCCTCGGGCATGGTCCGCGACGAACAGATCAGTCCCATGGATCTCCTGCTCAACGGGCGGCGCCGTTTCAGCATCATGCGCCATTTCTACGACGCCGACGGCTCCGAGCTGCCGCCCGACGAGCGCCTGGATGCCGGCCGGTTCCGAATCATTTCCGAGCAGGTTTTCCCCTGGGCGCACCGGCGCTATTCGCTGCGGCAGAAGCGGCGAATGGTGCTCGGCGGACTTCTGGGCGAAATGGTGATCGAAGGCCCGTGGGGCCTGAGCGGCCCGTGGCTCAACGCTGTTCCGATACTGCACCTGGGCAAAGCCACAACTTTCGGCTTCGGCAACGTCAAGTGGGAGATGTTATGAGTTCACTTCCGCAGACGCACGTGGACAAAGAAGCGCACCGACTGGCCATCGCCGCGCTGCTTCATGATGTGGGCAAGGTGGTTCAGCACGCCGGCGTTCAGATTTCTCCGGACATCGCCGCGCTTGAGAAGCAGCTGTGCCCGCCCGACGAGCGCGGCCAGCCCGCGCACCGCCATGTTCTCTACACGGCGATGACCATCAGCGAAGCGCACCAGCAGTTCTTTGCCGGACTGGACCGCGATGCCCTGATCCGTCTGGCTGCCGGCCACCATCATCCCGACGCCGGTCAGCGCGACCAGCACATACTTGCCAAAGCCGACCTCCTTGCTTCCGGTCACGACCGCCGTCCCGTCGAGAATATCGCCCATCAGTCCCTTATCGGTCTGCGGCCGGTGCTGGCGTCTGTGCATTTGCCGGGACGCTCTGCGGTCAATGTCGATAAGCATCTGCCGCCGAAGCCGCTCGATTTCGATGCTGAAGCCTTTCTGCCCGGCGAGCCTGCGGACACTTCCGCTATGCAACAGCGCTGCCGCGACATTGCCGACGCGCTGCGCCGCGCTGTTCAGTCGCCGGCGGCCGACCTGCCGCAGTGCGTCGAGCGCCTCCTTGCAATAAGTGCCCGTCTGCTGTGCGGCGTGCCGGCGGGCCGCATGCGGCAGGCCGACGTAAGCCTTCACGATCACTCCCGCACGGTTGCTGCCTTCGCCGCCTGTCTGGCAGCGCAACACTCCGGCTCTGCCGCCGACGCCGCGAAGATTTCCGGCCGCTATCGTCTGGTATGCATCGCCCTCGGCAGCATCCAGAAGTTCATCTTCCGTTTCGTGCCCGATCTCGACGCCTCGCCCGCCGAAAGCGGCGAACGCGGCATGGCCAGACGTCTTCGCGCGCGGTCGTTCTACATCAGCCTGCTGAGTTATCTGGTCGCCCGACGCATCCTCGACACCACCGGCATGCCTCTGGTCAACCTCATGCTCGATGCCGGCGGCCGCTCGCTCATTCTCCTGCCCGACGCGCCGGCCGTCCTCGACCGCCTGCGCAGCGCCGTCGCTTACATCCGCTGGTGGTTCGAAAAGCATCTGCTGGGCGCCGTCCGTCTCGACCTGGCCGTAAGCGCGCCCCTTGATGACGCCGCTTTCGAGGCGCAGCGCTTCCCCGAAACATACCGCCGCACCGACAGCCTTCTGGCCCGTGCGCGTCTGGCCGTGCCGGCGGAGCATCTCCGCCCCGACGACCACTGGGCCGACGATGGCTGGGTCGATCCGCACGCATCCCTCCCCATCGATCGCGCTCCGTTCATCGCTTCCATGCAGCGTCTGGGAAAGGCCCTGCCCATGGCCAGGTTCCTCAGTCTCGACAGTTCCGAAAGCGGGCTGCTCAATACGCCCCTCGACATACTCGGCTATCGCGTTCAACTGCACGACAAACAGCCGTCTTCCGGGCGCTTCTTCGCACTGCGTCTGGACCCTGCCATGGATTGCGCCATACCCCTGTTCATAACCGCCAACCACATACCCTTTCCCTCCGACAGCGACCTCCAGCGACTTCAGCAGGGCGCATCGTCAGACGCATCCGGCGCTGACGACAACGAAGATGACGCGCCCCGCAAAGACGCCCCGCTTACCTTCAATCATCTGGCGGCGCTGGCCGGCGACGGCAACGGCCGGGTATTCCCTCATGCCATGCTCGGCGTTCTCAAGGCCGACGTCGATCGCCTGGGCATGGTGCTCGGACGCGGGCTCGAGAAGGACGTTTCCTTCGGGCGCGTAGCCGGCCTCAGCCGCGGGCTGGACCTGTTTTTCAAGGGCTTCCTCACCGAGCAGCTTCGGCGCTGCTACCAGCACGTCTATACGGTCTTCGGCGGCGGCGACGACCTGCTGCTCATAGGCCCGTGGTACGATATCCTGCGACTGGCAGGCGACCTGTACGGCTGGTTCTGCCGGATGGTCTGCGATAATCCCAGCCTCACTTTCTCCGCCGGCGTGATCTTCGCCGCCCCCGGCACGCCCGCCAGACACCTCGGCTATCTCGGCGAAGAGGCGCTGGAAAAATCCAAGAAAGCCGGTCGCAACCGCATTACCGTCGGCTCCACCACGCTTACATGGGAGCAGTTCCGCCAGAGCCTCGATCTCCACCGTGAAATGCTCGCCCTTGCCGACGACCGCCAGCGCCGGGATTGCGGGCTCAATTCCTCCCTGCTTTACCGCATATTCCAATGCGCCAACATGGGATTGCGCAGAAAATGGCCCGGCGACCTCAAGTGGCGCGCCCAGCTCAGCTACGACATCCGCCGCAATCTGCCCGATGAGCAGCGCTTCGATCGGCTGCGCGAACAGCTGATGAAAGCAGCAGAAAGTCCGGCCGTGTTGCGCACGGCCGCCATGATAACACTCTATTGCACGAGAGGAGGCAGCGTATGAGCAGAGGATCGTTCCATTCAAAACCGTACGGCAACCCGCCGCCGCGGCGGCCGGTCAAAGTGTTATTTGACCCGGCCGCAGAGGACGCACAGCTCTTTGACACTCTGGCCGAAGAGCAGGCCGACGAATTGAGCATCAACAGCGCGCAGTTGCGCCGTTTCTTCGGCGAGATCAAAGACCTCTACCGCCAGTACAACGCGCTCGTCGCCGCGGTTCCCGACGACGAGGCCCGGCTGAAACTCTACCGCGAACGCATCGAGCCCCGCTTCAAGATGGTCCGCAGCAAGGTCAGTTACGCCACGCGCGCCGGCGGTCAGACCAAAGTGCCTCAGGAATTCGCCGATTTCCTCGAAAAAGGCATTGCGAAAGTCACTGATCACAACGCCTTTCGCAAGTTCGTTCTGCATCTGGAGGCCGTCGTCGGCTTCATGTATGGCAAGGGCAGAGTGGAAGGAAGGTAACCCATGGAAGCTCAGAAACTCATTGGCGTGAAGAAAATCACCGGCAGAATCGTAGTGAAAACCGGCCTGCGCATCGGCGGCAGTCAGGAGACGATGGAAATATCCGGCCTGGATAATCCCATCATCCGCAACCCCGCCAATTCCGAACCGTTCATACCCGGTTCGTCGCTCAAGGGGCGCATGCGCAGCCTCGCCGAATGGTACTTCGGCGAAATCCCCCAGGACGGCGACGTAACCAAACCCGATATCACTTCGCGCACGGCGCGCGTTTTCGGCATACCGGCCATCGACCCCGGCAAAGACGAGGCCAAACGCAAAGCCTCCACGCGCGGCCCCACCCGCCTCGTCGTGCGCGACTGCCATCTGTCCGACGAAAGCCGCGAGGCATTCAAGGCCGGCCGGCCCATCACCGAAATCAAAACCGAAAACTCCATCAACCGCCTGACTGCGATGGCCAATCCGCGGTCCATGGAGCGCGTTCTGCCCGGCGTCAAGTTCGACCTTGAAATCATCTACCGCGTCTTCGATATCGACGGCGACGGCGGCAGCGAGGACGAGAGTCTTTTCAAAGAGGTCTTCCTGATCGCCATGGCGCTGCTCCAGGCCGACGCGCTCGGCGGCGGGTCCAGCCGCGGCAACGGCAAGATCGAATTCGAAAACCTCCAGGTCGATGGCCAGAAACTCGCGCTGCCCGCGCTTCCGTTCTCGACCGCGCAGATTGCGAGGTGAACCGTGAAAACGTACAGGATGCAGCTCGAGCTGCGCTCGGCCATCGCCACGCCTCTCGCCGCCGATACTCTCTGGGGACACATCGCCTGGGGAATCCGCTGGCGCGACGGCGAAAGCGCCCTGCGCCGGTGGCTCGAACGCTATGACGCCGGCGATCCGCCGCTGGTGCTCGGCGACCCGCTTCCGGCCGGCTTTTTCCCCAGACCGGCCCTGCCCCCGCCGCCCCGGCCAGACGTCACGGAGGTCGATAAGGCCGACACGCTCAAAGACATGGCCAAAACAGAATGGCTGAGCGGCGAAGTGTGGAACGCCATCAGCGCAAACCTTTCGTCCGTTTCGCTATGGTCCGCCCTGACCGCGGCGTATGAGGCCGCTAAAAAGAACCGCGGCAACAGCGCCGGCGATTCCGCCGCAGGTCCCCCGAAAATCCTCGAGGACGCCGTTACCCATGCCGCCATCAACCGCTTCACCGGCGGCACCGCCCAGCCCGCCGGCGGTACCCTCTTCACCGTCGAATGGTTCTGGTACGCCCTCCCCCGCGCGCGCTTCGACGTGTGGATACTCTCACCCGAAGACCCCGCTCTCATCCGCCGCTGGTTCGAAGACGGCCTTGCCGGCGGCTACGGCCGCGACGGCTCCACCGGCCGCGGACATCTCATCGTCGCCGACCTCGTCGAACAGACCCTTCCAGCCGTGCCCGGCGCCAACGCCGTGGTTCTGCTCGGCCCGGCCGTGCCGCGCCCTGCCGACCCAGCCCGCGGATTCTTCAACTTCGGCGTCCGCTGCGGCAGGCTCGGCGGAAACTTTGCCATCGGCCCGCTTCCCGATGGCACCACCGGACGCCAGAAACGCCCCCTGCGCTGCCTGCTCCGCGGCTCCACGCTGATCTGCAACGGCACGCCGCCCGCAACGGTCGGCCGCATCGTCGCCGGCGTGCACGACCTGCCGCAAATCCGTCATTACGGCATCGCCCCGGCGCTTCCCTGCCGCGTGGATGATTCCATCATCGGTGACGCTCTTGACCATGCCTGCGAACAGACCGGCAAAGCGGAGGTTTCATCGTCATGAACACCGCTCATTTTGAGAAATATCGTGTGGTTTTCGAACCGCTGTCGCCCGTCCATATCGGCTCGGGCCTGTCCATAGAACCCTGCGAGTATGACCTGCGAACCACGAGCGAGGGCTGCTTTCTCTGTGCTTTGGATCTGCCCCAGATCATCTCCAAACTGCACCCGAAACAGCGCCAGGAACTTTATGCCCTCATGGACAAGGCGGACTATGCAGGCGTCCGCTCGTGGCTCACGCGCTACGCCCAAAACCGCGCCAAACCGCTGTTCGCCGTGCAGGTGCAGGAAGACGTATTCGAGGAAATCAAGAATAACATCGACAACCCTCACCGCCTCGGGCAGATAGACCTTTTCGTGCGCGACCCCGCCAGCGGCAGGCCTTATATCCCGGGTTCTTCCATCAAGGGCGCTCTCCGCACGGCCGTCGTCGATGCGCTGGCCCGCAGAGACAGAAATACCCAGAGCCAGATTCAGCAACTCGCCGGATCTGCCGGCGGACCGGAATCGCCAAAGGGTGATAACGCGGCCATTTTCGAGGCCCGCGCCCTCGGATATTCCGCCGGGGATGGCCAGAAACGCAACCTGTACCGCGATCCCTTCCGCCAGCTGGCCATCAGCGACCTTTCCATGCCCGACGCCCCCACCATCATCGACCGGATCACCATCATCCGCCCGGGCGGTGCAGCATCCGGCGGGAGACCGGCCCCCGGCAGCGGCCAGGAAAAGATCATCATCTATCGCGAGGTCACCTGGTCGAAGCTCAACCTCGACGGCGAGTCTCTCTGTTTCGACGGCGAAGCGCGCCTGTACTCCGGACTGGCCGCAAGAGGGGCCGTTCCCATGCGCCTCGACCTGGCCACGCTGTGCCGCCAGTGCAACGACTTCTATATCCCGCGATTGAAAGAAGAACTGAACATCTTCGTCACAGACGAGAAGATTTCCCGAGCGCTTCTGGACGCTGCCAGCGGTCTCAAGGGCCTGCAATGCCTCATACGCCTCGGCCGCCACAGCCATTTCGAATGCGTCACCGTCGGCCCGCCGTTCCGCCGCTCGCCCGCAAGCCGGCGCTCCAGTTCTGCGAACGCGACGCCCGAGAATGCCGACCGCCGCCCGCGTGCCGACGCGCTCATCGTCGGCAAAACGCGCTCCTACGTCGTCGGCGTGCTGCCGCTCGGCTGGGCGATACTGTCGTTCGAGCGCATCGGCAGCCAGGCGCCGGCATAACCAGCCGCGCCCGCAGGCAGCTCAATCCCATGCCCGTCGCCTACGTGTCTGAACTTGGCGCCACCGTTGCCCGGGACGGCCGGCAAATCATCGTTCGCAAGCAGGGCCGGGTTCTTGCCTCGTGGCGCGTCGCCCACATCGAAGGCCTGGTCCTGCTCGGACCGGTCAACGTGACTTCTCACGCCGCCCGCCTGCTTCTGCGCGCGGGCATCGCTACGGCCCTGCTGCGCCGCGACGGCAGACTGCTCGGCACGATCTCGGGCCCGCTCTCGTCCGGCATCGACCTGCGCCTGGCGCAATACGGGCTGGCCCGCGACCAGACCGCCTGCCTCTCTCACTCGCGCGCCATTGTCGCCGCCAAAATAAACGCCATGCGGCAGGTGCTGCGGGCTCTGGCCAGCAACTATCCCTCCGCTGACATTCGCGACGCCCGCGCCGCACTGGAGCGCCTGGCATCCCGCGCAGCACACGCCCCCGATGTGCCGCATCTGCTGGGCATCGAGGGCGCGGCCGCCGCCGTGTACTTCCCGGCCCTGGCATCCGGCAATCGCTCGCCGCTGGCCTTCGCCGGACGTTCCAGCAGACCGCCGCGCGATCCCGTCAATGCCATGTTGAGCTTCGGCTATTCGCTGCTGACGGCCGAGATCCATTCGCTCCTCGAAGCGCTGGGCTTCGACCCGTATCTGGGCATATATCACCAGACCGTCCCCGGACGCCCCAACCTTGCCCTGGACCTGATCGAGCCGTTTCGTCATGCGGTGATAGACCGCCTGGTGCTGCGCGCGGTGAATCTTGGCCGCTTCGCCGCCGGAGACTTCGAGCAGCACGGCGACCGCGGCATACGCCTGAAAAGCCAGGCGCTCAGAAAATACATCGCCGAGTATGAAGCGGCGATGCTGCTTCCGGCGTGCGACCCGCAAGACGGTTGCCGGCGCCCGGCCCGCGACATTCTCCGACGGCGCTGCGAGCATCTGCGGCGCAGCCTGCTGACCGCTGCCCGCCAGGGTTGCCCGCCGCATGTGATCTGCTACGAAGGCCAGGATTGTGACCAGCAGGAGCTTGCATGAAACGGCGGACGATGGTAGTATTCGCGTACGACATTCCCGATAACCGGCGACGGAGCCGGATAAGCCGCGCCCTGGAAGATATGGGCTGCCGCGTGCAGTTGTCGGTTTTCGAGGGATGGCTGACGGATGAGCAGTTGAACGAGGCCATGCGTTTTCTGCGCGCCCAGTTGGATTCCGGCACGGACAAGTTGCGCGTCTATCGGTTGTGCGCAACGTGCGTAAAGCAGGTTCTGACAATTGGTTGTGCGCCGCCGGAGCCTGTGCCGGACTTTCTGTTGGTGTGAGCGGAGGTTACGCACCTGGCGTAACATGTTCTTTGACAAGTGGTTACAGCATTCTGAGAGCCCTGAGGGGTCGCGGTTTTGTTGCAGGATGTTGCTATTTCTCGGAGGTTACGCAGATGCCTCCTGTAACTTGTTGATTTTCGGTGGTTTGCAGGGGTGGCTCCCCGACTAACGCCCTGATGAAGAAGGGATTGAGACGAAGGCTAGCGAGCAACCGAGAGACGTGTGGCGGAGTATCCACCCCGACTAACGCCCTGATGAAGAAGGGATTGAGACGTGGCCTGAGCACGCAACCACTCTACGGGCTGCGTGCCTCCCCGACTAACGCCCTGATGAAGAAGGGATTGAGACGTGGTGGACGCATTACCCAGAGAGGGGTATTGGGTTGCTATCCCCGACTAACGCCCTCATGAAGAAGGGATTGAGACCCGGCATAGCCGCCCTCCTGACTTCCCTCGAACTCTCGGCCCCGACTAACGCCCTGATGAAGAAGGGATTGAGACCAGAATCTGATCCTAGGAAGTACCTCACCACAGTGATAGCCCCGACTAACGCCCTGATGAAGAAGGGATTGAGACTCTGTCAGTAGAGGACCAGCACCAGAACCAAGGTCATCTGCCCCGACTAACGCCCTGATGAAGAAGGGATTGAGACACAACCATTTTGGAAGAAGAAAAAGAAATGGGGTTTGAGTAGCCCCGACTAACGCCCTGATGAAGAAGGGATTGAGACGGGAACATAACCATGTTCCCGGCCTGCACCGCGTAATTCAGCAGCCCCGACTAACGCCCTGATGAAGAAGGGATTGAGACCATGTACCTAAGGCCAGCTCATACTGACCTCCTTCCTATCTTCCCCCGACTAACGCCCTGATGAAGAAGGGATTGAGACCAGTAGCAAGTCCTGCGAGAGCACCAAATCCTAGAGCACCCCCGACTAACGCCCTGATGAAGAAGGGATTGAGACAAACAACTCCAAGGCTTTCTCCTTCTCCTCCAAGGAGATCTCCCCCGACTAACGCCCTGATGAAGAAGGGATTGAGACGCGCCCCCTCCCCCGAGACTAGGTTACAAGGATAGGCAGCCCCGACTAACGCCCTGATGAAGAAGGGATTGAGACCCCTGACTCATGCCTTCCTGTCCTGTAGGCAGTCCCGCAGCCCCGACTAACGCCCTGATGAAGAAGGGATTGAGACCTGGCACCGCCCGAGTCCAGGTCTGAAGAGGCGCTGCGTGCCCCCGACTAACGCCCTGATGAAGAAGGGATTGAGACGAGAGCTCGGGTC
>Ga0315298_1000755_pt1 | contig 61956 bp, 59 predicted proteins | sample WHS_1_MG_FD_203077 | JGI IMG/M metagenome (GOLD analysis project Ga0315298, IMG submission 203077) | Extremophilic microbial mat communities from Washburn Hot Springs, YNP, Wyoming, USA - WHS_1_MG | ecosystem: Environmental > Aquatic > Thermal springs > Hot (42-90C) | place: USA: Wyoming...
CCGCCGTTCTTGGCGGAGAGAAGGTGAGTAAGAGAGGAATGGTCATTTCCCAGCCGATTTTAATTTCGCCTCTCCCCTCCCGCCTGTTTCCTGCTGGCGAGAAATATTAAAACTGTTAGACGGTCAGAAAAAATTTATATTGACAATTATTACCGTTAGGTTTATAAAAGCATAACGGTTATATGATAAGGCTGCGTGTTTCAGGTACGTTTGGCCCAGAAACAGATTTGAGAAATTCATTAATGAGGCAGACCAGAGGCAGGCCAGAGGCAGGCATTCATTCAGAATCATGAGGCAGTGGGTCTTCCATGGGTACGGGCGGATTTAGAGGCTTAATCATCTTGCTCGGTTTAACTATCCGCCCCCCTTTGCGGAAAATAGTTGGTCGATTTTGAACAGCTTCTTCTCCCGCCGATGCTTCTTCATTCATGCCTGCCTCTGGCCTGCCTCTGGCCTGCCTCTAGGCCATTCTCGCCCTGGCGACACAGTCTCCGGCAGGGGGAGAGTGGGAGGTAATAAATTTGAGAAGGAGGGGATATGGAGATTAAATACAAAATTTGGTTAGAGCATAAAGGGGAGGTTATAGCCGGAAATGGAAAAATTAACCTTTTAAAAATGATCGATGAATTGGGCTCGATTCAAAAAGCGGCGCAGAAAATGGGGCTTTCTTATCGCCATGCTTGGGGGATGATCCAAAGAATGGAGAGAAGATGCGGATTTAAATTGGTAAAAACTGCCATAGGCGGGAAAGAAGGAGGAGGGGCCAGTTTGACCGCCCGAGGCCAAGAATTCGTGCAAAGGTATTTAGCTCTCCGGAATAATTTGGATGAATTTATTAAAGAAAAATTTAATGAGGAATTTAAAAGAAAAGCCCAAAAGACTAAGGCCTAGGCACTTAAAATTTAATCAAAAATAAAAGGAGAGGGTAAGGTAGCTAAATTACTAAGCTGGAGATACTTATTATGCGCCTAGGGGGGAATGAATTTAATCGGCAAGAATTTGCCGGCGCTTTCGGAGATTTGGGAACTTTTATTCCTTTCGTCATCGCCTATATCAGTTTGCATAATATAGACCCGCTGGGAATTTTAGTATCCTTTGGAGTCTTTAAAATAATAGTCGGCTTTTATTTTAAAACTCCTATTCCTGTGCAACCCATGAAAGCCATTGGCGGAATGGCCATTGCTCATCCAGAAAGTATTACCCAAGGAATGATTTTGGGTTCGGGCCTTTTTACGGCTTTCTTTTGGCTGGCCATGGGTTTTTCCGGGGCGATTTCTTGGCTGCACAAAATTACAGGAAAGCCAATCAGCCGGGGCATTATGTTAGGATTAGGTTTTTCTTTCATCTGGGAAGGTTTAAAAATGATGGGCGATCAACCAGTAGTAGCGGGCGGGGCGCTCATCCTAACTTTTATACTTTTGAATCACGAAAGAATTCCCGCTATGGTCCTTCTTCTTTTTTGGGGTTTTATCTGCACTTTATATAACAACCCGCAGCTGCTCGATGAATTTTCCCAGATTTCCATTAATTTCCGCTTGCCGCAAATTTATTTGGGGAAAGTTAGCTGGTCTGATTTGATAGCTGGAACTCTAATTTTGGGATTGCCCCAAGCCCCGCTCACTTTAGGTAACGCCATTATTGGTACGGCTGAGGAGAACAATGAATTATTTCCGGAGCGACCCGTCAGCGTTAAGACAATTGCCCTTGACCACGGCTTTATGAATCTTTTTAGTGCCGCTATTGGAGGGATTCCTCTCTGCCACGGAGCCGGGGGTATGGCCGGCCATGTGCGTTTTGGAGCGCGAACAGGCGGCGCATTAATAATAATGGGTTTTATAGTTTTGCTGATGGGGTTATTTTTAAGCGACTCCGTGATCATATTTTTAAAATGGTTTCCGGCCTCTATATTAGGAGTAATCCTTTTTTTTGCCGGTTTGGAGTTAGCTTCGATTACTCGGGATATAGGCTCTCAAAAAGAAGACATTTATATTATGCTTACTACCGCTGGTTTGGCCATGTGGAATATGGGGGTAGCGTATTTAACTGGATTGCTCTTATATTATGGCGTAAAAAAGGGCATCTTAAAGTTTTAGCTGGGGCGATAGACAAGGAAAACATCTATGGCGCGTGGATCAATCATATCCCCAGACCGAATTTGACCAAGAGAAGCATAAAGTTTATTTTGCAAAAATTCTAACCACCAAAAGAGTACTTCTTTTTTTTGTCCTGCAAATTTTAGGGAAAGGAGAGCATTATATTTTTTAATCAGCTCTTCCCCAAAAGAAGAAATTTTTGTTGGGTCACCTAAAAGCCCTTTTTGGTTTAATAATTCATAAATTTTGTTCAGCTCCACAATAGTTAACGGCGCCAATTTAGAGGACCCATGAAGAAACCCTTGGGCCAAAAATGTCCAACAAATAGTACTCAAGGGCGGGTCGGGGAAAAAGCAAGGCTCTTTTTCTATATTGATTAAGTCATCTACTGCAATACCAAAAAGTTCAAAAATAATTTCTCCCAAGAAGGAGATTTTATCTAAGCGCGCGGCCGTTAAAGATATCTCCGCCAGCTCCGCAAAGGGAGAGAAATTCCCATTATTTTCATTATAAAAAAGAGGTCTTTTCCGCAGCAATCCTTTGATCGTCTCTTTTAAGGGTGAATCGAGGATGTCTTCGCGGCGGGGGATATTGGCTAACCATCCTTTTTGTATAATTTCTTGAGCTTTCCTTTTGAGGTCCAAAGTTAAACTAAATCCAGCTTGAAAAATTCTGGTAAGCGGTATTTTCTCTAATAGGTGGCGGGCATCAGCGGGGTTCTCTAGGCTCAAATACTTTAAACCAAGGTCCAGTGTTTGTAAGGCTTTGCGGGCCGATTGATAGAGGGCTTCCACATCGCCTAAATGGGATCCGTCAGCGATTAGGACACGATTAATGAGGCCGGTCAGCTCCCACTTTACGCGCTCTTTGGTTTTTTCTGGTAATTCATTTTGGAGGGCCAGAGCAAAGAAGGTTCCTTTGCTGGCGGCCTCTAAATACCTGGGTGGCTGAAAAGATTCTTCCAGCTTGGGCGGGACGAAAAAGTTACTTTTTTTAATCTTTGCTGGAGGAAAGTAACTATAAATTTCCAAAGCCTCATCAAAATTAGGAAAGCCTTGGTCAGCTAAACGCCCATTTCGCCAGCGCAAAGCTAATTCTTCATCTTCGGCAGGGATGCCCCAGAAAATTTGCTGCAGGAGGGCCTGGTAAATATCAGGCAGGGAGGCGTAAAGAAAATGAAAAAGGCGCATGAGCAAAGGAGCATTCTTTTCATTAAGAAATTCTAAGTAATAAATCTGATCCAGAGAAAAGAGGGGAGACTCCTTTTTTTCTTCAGGCGATTCTTCGGGATAGGGGCTTTGATGTACCCGCAGTACCTTCCGGAAGCCAGATACTAAAAATTCTAAATCAGCAGTGCGGAAAAATTGGCGGAGCTTATCTTCGCCACATTGTTCTAAGATTTCCAGCCAGAAAAGAAACCGCTCAGGAATGATTTGATCTTTATCCCAGAGATCAAGGTCGAGAAGATAAGTTAATTGCTCTGGAGTAGTAAGGGAGATTAAATCAAGGGCATCTTGCTCGCCCACCTCTTTAATCGTTAGAAAAATTTCAATTTCGGGAATTTTAGCGACCAGGGCTGCGGGGTGCGGAGAGTCCAGAATTTTTTCAATTCTATTTTGCCCGGAGAGGGCTAAAATGCTATTTATTTCCTCCTTGGAAACGAGAGCAGAATCTGTTTTTAATTTCATTTCTTTCATTTTAGATAGTCTCCTTTGCGGCAGCTTTTAAGCTCAATGGCACAAAGGAAAATTTCTGGTTTTAAAATAATCATCAGCAATTAGGGTTTCAATACGCTTGGAGACAGCCATATTATTTTGCCTGAGCGTGGATCGCTTTTGAAATTACAGCTTAATTCAGGCGAAAGAGGAGAGGCTCTTCCTCCTCCCTGTTTCCTGCTGCCCCAAAATATTTAAACTGGGAGACGGTCAGTCATTTTGTTTATTGAAAAAAAGGAAATATATGGCGAAAGATAGGTCAGTTGGGAGCAAAGATTGCTTAAAAAATTTCTAAGAAAACCAATAAGTTGACAAAAATTTGAGGAATTCTTATTTTAAAATATGGTTGAGCAACGAAAGAAGGCGATATATTTGAAAAAAAGGGAAAAGAGGAAAGGAGCGAAAAAAGTTAGCATGGAAAAGAAGATCTTACAGCCTCATCAATTATTCCAACGCCACCCCAGTAACCCTATTCTAAATGCTAAAGCCTGGCCTTACCCCGCTAATTCGGTCTTTAATGCGGGGGCGACGCTGGTGGGTGATGAGACTCTCCTTTTAGTGCGCGTGGAAGACTGCCGCGGAATATCGCACTTAACGGTAGCCCGAAGTGAGGATGGGATTACCAATTGGCAAATTGATCGCCACCCCACTCTCTGGCCAAATCCTCAGGAATACCCAGAGGAAATCTGGGGCATTGAAGATCCGCGAATTATTTGGCTGGAAGAAAGAGAAGAATGGGCCATTACTTATGTAGCCTATTCCCGAGGCGGTCCCTTAGTTTCTTTAGCTTTAACCAAAGACTTTAAAAATTTTCAACGGATGGGCCCAGTAATGCCGCCCGAAGACAAAGATGCCGCTCTTTTTCCGCGACGCTTCGGCGGACGATGGGCTATGATTCATCGGCCGAGCACAGCTTTTTTCCAAGGAAGAGTGCATATATGGCTTTCCTTTTCCCCAGATTTAAAGCACTGGGGAGATCATCAAATTTTAATTGAATCCCGAGAAGGCGGCTGGTGGGACGCCAATAAAATTGGGTTAAGCCCTCCTCCCTTAGAAACGGAAAAAGGTTGGCTAATTTTATATCATGGAGTTAAACAAACAGCAGCCGGGTGCATTTATAGGCTTGGCCTGGCCCTTCTTGATCTGGAGGACCCTCGACGGGTACTGAGACGGAGTGATACCTGGGTTTTTGGTCCCGAAGCTCCTTATGAAAGGATCGGAGATGTGGGGGATGTAGTATTTCCCTGTGGCTGGATATTGGATAAAAAAACGGGAGAAGTTAGACTTTATTACGGAGCAGCGGATACATGTATTGGCTTGGCTACGGCAGATTTAAAAGACCTCCTCGATTTTGTAATGAGTTGTCCTGAACCGCCTAAATGTTCATTCTAAGGAAAGAAAATGGTGAAAGATAATTTACCGAAAGATAATTTAAGTAACCATAAAAATCCCTTTTTAGATCAAAGTTTTATCCTGGGCATTAACTATTGGCCCAGGGAATCGGCCATGTATTGGTGGAAAAAATTTGACCAGACGCTGGTCAAAAGAGATTTTTCTATGTTGGCCGAATACAACTTTAAGCTGATCAGAATTTTTTTACTTTGGGAAGATTTCCAACCAGAAATGAAGAGTGTTCCCGCCAAAACTCTTTCGGCGTTAGTAAAAATTGCTGATATCGCCTATGATTTTAAAATGAAAATTTTGCCCACATTTTTCTGCGGGCATATGAGTGGCTTAAACTGGGTTCCTTATTGGATAGTAGCTTCTGGAAGAGAAGCGGGAAAATATCCTTTATTTTCTATGGGCTCAGTAAGAGAAGGAAAAATTCGAAATATGTATGCAGATGGGGAAGTTCAAAAGGCCCAAAAACTGCTTATTCATGAAACAATAAATGCCTTGCAAGGACATAAAGGGATTTGGGGATGGGACCTGGGTAATGAGCCTTCTAATCTTGTTTTGCCCCCCACCAAAGATGCTGCCAAAGGATGGTTGGAAGAGATGGTTACGGAGCTGAAACGCTACGATGATGATTTACCTATTACTTTAGGTTTGCATCAAGAAGACCTTGAAAATAATAATCTTTTGACCCCCAAAGAAGTAGCTGATTATTGTGAAATTCTTTCCATGCATGCTTATCCAGGATACGCTGACTGGAGCGATGGCCCCCTGGATGAAAAATTTACTTTGTTTCTTTTAAAACTTACGCAGTGGTTAGGAGGCAAAGAAGTTATTCTTGAAGAATTTGGCCTGCCTACAGATCCGTATCCTCTAAAGTTAAGTGGCGAAGAAAAGGATAAACTTGGCTCAATAAAACTCATAGCGCAAACCGACGCGGAATTCTATTTTGAAAAGACCTTAAAACTATTACCCAAATGGGGAATAAATGGGGCCTTAGTTTGGTGCTTTGCAGATTATGATCCTGGTTTATGGGAAAAGCCGCCCTTAAATGAGCGGGTCCATGAAAGATTTTTTGGATTATTCCGCTGGGATGGTCAACCTAAGAGCTGGGCAAAGGTATTTCAACGGATGGCTATGGAGAAAGGTGCAGAGATAGTCAATAATGAATGGCTTGATATTAAACCGGAAGAGTTTTATGAACAACCTGGAAAGCATATAAAAAGGTTATACCAAAGATTTAAAAAACACTTAGAAACCAATTGAATTTTATCGTTTAAATAGAATGATGAAAGAGGTTGGCTGATTATCTATATAGATTCAAGGCAAAAGGATCATATTGAACTTTAAAGCAGCTTTCAATATCCGAGGGGCTCGCTAAATAAAATTCCACCATTCTTCTGGGAAATACGCTTCTTCTTATTTCTTCCATTAAAAATAAGTTTGGTTCAGCCAGAGCTAATTTAATTTTATCATTTTTATCCTCTAAAACTATTATCCTATGTTTTTGCGCATACTTTTCCCCGATAACCATTTGCAGAAGGGGGGAGATAGTGAATCCTTTTAAATTTATTATGGGCATATTAAAGTGTTTAGAGAGGGCCTTTAAATATTCGTGGTAATTCGTAAATCCCATTTCCACCAGGAGAATCCCTAATGGTTTGTAAATTCCTTCTCGTTTTAACTTTTTTTGTTTTTCTAAAGCAATAGACAATTGTTCTTGGTTAATTACTCCGGAATCGATTAAAATTTCTCCCAAGGGTTTTCTCTTCCGGGCGTAATCTAAAGCTTTATTTATTTCATCTTGGGGAACACCCATCTCTTGGAGAATTTGGCCTAAGTACTTTCCGGGTTCTTTCTTTTGCAATTGCAGAGCTAGCGCTAATTGGGCTTTATTGATCAGGTTTTTCTCCAATAAAATCTGGCCCAATGTTTTTTCTTCGCGATTATTTTTAGTCAACATATTAAGGAAAATCCTTGGTTTTTTATAATTAGTTCTGCAATAAATATGCCGGATATGGAAATTTTTTTGAAATACTTAACAAATTGATTTTATTAATAAATTTTAATCGATCGTTTTGCTGGGCAGATGGCTGGCCAAAAATTAGGCAAAATTTATTTTAATTTAGTCAAAAATTTGAATACTAAAGAAGGGGATTCCACCAAAGTGATCTCCATTTAAAAAAGCCCCCTTTACACATTTTTGGGAGAAGGGGGCTTTTTCGTTTAGTCGGTAATAGCCGATTTAACGATTTTGGTCTCTATCCTCTGCGATAGACGGCCTTCTCTACCTTTACAAAATTCTTCAATCTGCCGATTCCTTCAATTTCACACTCAAGCACATCGCCGTCTTTTAGATACCGGTGGGTGCTAAATGAAGTCCCCGTGGGTGTGCCAGTAGAAATAATATCACCTGGTTCTAAAGTAACGAAACGAGAAATGCGGGAGATGATGTAAGGAATTTTAAAAATCATTTCTTCCCCTTGGCTATCTTGGCGCAGCTCTCCGTTCACCCAAAGACGGAGTCGTAAATTATGGGGATCTTTAATTTCGTCTTTGGTAACCAGGTAAGGACCCAAAGGAGCAAAAGTATCCTGGGCTTTCATGAAAAACCAATTCACTCGCCGATTCGGATCATTCTTGCCCACATATTCTCGATCGGAAATATCATTCAAGATCGTATAACCAGCCACATGGTCCATGGCCTTTTCTTCGGGGATATGCCTTCCTTTTCTACCGATGATGACGGCTAATTCTATCTCATGATCTAATTCCCGGCAGTCGGGGGGAACAATTATGGCCTCTCCTTGGCCTATGAGCGCTGTAGAGGGTTTCATAAAAACGAGTAAATCAACAGGTAAAGGGCCATCCCCGATGACCTCTCTTACATGGCTTACATAGTTTCTGGCTAAGCACATAATCTTGGGCGGATTTAAAATCGGAGGTAACAATTTTACCTGAGCAATATCTTTTAGGCATTTAGGTAAACGGGAGGGTATATTCTCCTTTATTTTTATTTCTTTTTTACCCCAAGTGAGCACTTTCTTGGCCAAAGCGAAAGCTTGGTTACCTTGAGCCAGAAAATTGCGCATATCAGCAAGGCTCTGTTTTATTTCTGGCGAGGTTTTTTTTTCTCTAATAATTTTGGCCGCTGCGGGTAAATCAATAATCTTCTCTTGCCAAACAATTCCCCACGAAATTTCATCGCCAATTTGATAGGTCGCTAATTTCAAGGTTTATCTCCTTTCAAATATTTTTCCAAAAAGGCCTATGCGCCTCTTGCACTTTTTTAATAATTGGATCTATTAACCCATGATCAATATTCTGCCGCATTTGTTTATCCCGACCTTTGCCAAGCATTTCGCCCCGCATGGTTTTTAATACCGCTTTGGTAGCGTCGCGAAGTCCTTGCAAATGGTATCCTCCTTCCAAAACAAAGATAACGCGTCCGTGGCATGTATCTTGGGCGAAATCAAGGATAATCCGGCAAAGGTTGGCAAAGCCCGCCGGAGTAACTTGCATGCCTCCCAGAGGATCTTGGTAATAAATATCAAAGCCGGCGGAGACGAACACTATATCGGGCTTGTATTCCCGGGCAATGGGTTCTAAAATTTCTTCAAATATGAGAAAATACTCCCCATCTCCCGGCCCGACGGGAAGGGGCACATTTACTGTAAATCCCTTTCCAGCACCGCTGCCCACTTCGGTTATGTGTCCTGTTCCCGGGTAATAGGGATATTGATGAGTGGAAAAATAAAGGACATCTCGCCGCTCATAAAAAGAATGCTGTGTACCATTTCCGTGGTGCAGATCCCAGTCAATGATCAAAATCCTTTCCAGTTTATGAATTTTAATACAATAGTTGGCAGCAACGGCCACATTGTTAAAAAGGCAAAAACCCATCGCTCGATTAGCTTCGGCATGATGGCCAGGAGGCCGAACGAAGGCAAAAGCGTTTTGGACTTCGCCAGCCAGCACTTTATCTACAGCTACTAATACCCCTCCGGCCGCCAGCTTGGCAATTTCAAATGATTGCGCACAGGCGTAGGTATCGGGATCCAACATAGTCAATCTATGACCAGCAGTAGCAGCTACTGTTTGGATATGGCGCGCGGTATGCACCCAGGCCAATTCTTCGATGGTGGCCGAGCGAGGGGGGAAGACTAAAAATTTTCCTTGCATGTCTTCATCTTGAAGCATCTTATAAATTATGCGTAGTCTTTCTGGAGACTCGGGGTGGTAACCATTAGCGGCGTGTTCCAGATAACGCTCATCCTGGACAATTCCCGTGTAGGTCACTTGGCTCTCCTTTCTTTTTAGCTGACTAATTTCTGCCCTGTGAGACGTGCATAAGCTTCTAAATATTTTTCGGAAGTTTTCTTAATTACCTCGGCGGGTAGGTACGGAGCCGGAGGCTTTTTGTTCCAGTTGAGGGAAAGAAGGTAATCGCGGACAAATTGCTTATCAAAGCTTTTTTGGGGCTGGCCAGGAGCATATTCTTCCTTAGGCCAGAAGCGCGAGGAGTCAGGAGTCAAAGCTTCATCGATAAGCAACAGTTCCCCTTTTTCATCTAAGCCAAATTCAAATTTTGTATCTGCAATTATTATGCCTTTCTGCTCGGCTAAAGAAGCAGCTTTTTGGTAAAGCTGGAGGCTGGTTTGGCGAACTCGCTCTGCTAATTGGGTGCCTAAAATTTCTATTACTTTAGAGAAATCAATATTCTCATCGTGGTTACCTATTTCAGCTTTGGTGGCTGGAGTAAAAATGGGTTGTTCTAATTTTGCTGATTCTTTAAGACCAGGGGGTAAAGGAATTCCACAAACCACCCCATTTTGTTGATACTCATTCCAGGCTGATCCGGAAAGGTATCCGCGGACTACACATTCCACCGGCAAAGGTTTAGCTTTTTTCACGATCATGGCCCTCCCGGCCAGGATGTTTATTAAGGCTGCTGGCACACCATAATTTTCCTGTAAATTAATGGTGACCATATGGTGGGGAATTATATCCGCCAAAGTGTTAAACCAATAAGCGGATAATTGATTGAGCACTTTACCTTTATAAGGAATACCGTTAGGAAGTACCACATCAAAAGCCGAGATGCGGTCGGTGGCCACAATCAAAAGATTTTCTCCTAAATCATAGATATCCCGCACTTTTCCCCTGTGGGTTAAAGGAATCTCCTGAAAATCTGTATAGGTTAAAATATTTTCGGCCATAATTGTTATCTCCTTTTATTTTGGTTTTAAGGCAAATTTCCATTGGTGTCAAGGAACTTTTAACCTGACCGGCGACAAGCCATGCAAGCATACCCTATTAAAAAATCATCTGCGCATGCCCTTGGTAAGGAAAGCGATTGGATTTTGCCGCCAGGGGCTCCTAAAGATTTGAGCTAAAGATTAATTAAAAAGATTTCCAAAATGTCTGACCGTCGATCACTTTTTAAATTTCAGCTTAATTCAGGCGGGAGGGGGAGAGGCTCGCCTCTCCCCCTCCCGCCTGTTTCCTGCTGGCGAGAAATATTAAAACTGTTAGACGGTCAGTCAAAATGTAATTTGACAATTAGACGGATGTCTAATAAAATTTCTTCTCTAAATATTATTGGGGAAAAGGTAAAAAATGGAAAGAGAATTATGGCATGCCCACGAAATTTCTGAAGTATTGCAAAAGCTAAACACCGATCAAAGAAGAGGCTTAACCGCTGAAGAAGTAAGAAAACGCCTGGAAATTTATGGGTTTAATGAATTTAAAAAAGAAGAAAGAGTTTCCCCCCTAACCATTTTTTTCAACCAGTTTAAAAACGTTTTAATTGTCATCCTTTTGATAGCCACTTTGCTTTCGGCCTTAGTTGGCGAAATATTCGACGCCGGGCTTATCTTGGTTATTGTCATCTTTTGTGCTCTTTTGGGATTCATTCAAGAATATCGGGCGGAAAGGGCTCTGGAGGCTTTAAAAAAGATGTTGTCCCCAACGATCACGGTCATCAGAGATGAAAAAGAACAAGAAGTCCTTTCTAAAGAGTTAGTCCCTGGTGATATCTTAATCCTGGAAGCGGGCGACAAAGTTCCTGCAGATGGCCGCTTAATCGAGGCCCATTCTTTAAGATGTGATGAGGCCCCCCTCACCGGAGAATCGGTACCAGTAGGCAAGCACATCCAGCCTTTAAGCCCAGATACCCGAGTGGGCGACCAGAGAAATATGGTATTTACCGGAACTACAGTTACTTACGGCCGAGGGAAAGCAGTAGTAACTACTACCGGAATGCAAACTGAGTTCGGGAAGATTGCTGAACAAGTAATGGCGGTGGAGACCGAAAAAACGCCCTTAGAAAAAAGAACCGAAGAGATCGGCAAATGGCTGGGAATCATTGCCTTGGGTATATGCGGCGGAGTAGCTGGCATAAGTATTATCAGAGAATTTTTTGTAGGCGCGATAAATTTGGAATTTGTGATTACCATGGTCATGTTCGCCGTAGCCTTGGCCGTGGCCGCAGTTCCCGAAGCTTTGGCCGCTATCGTTACCGGTTCATTGGCCATAGGCATGCACCAAATGGCCAAAAGAAATGCTTTGATTAGGAAGATGCCGGCGGTGGAGACTTTAGGATGTACCACCGTCATCTGCTCAGATAAAACCGGCACTCTAACCAAGGGCGAGATGACGGTCCGCCAAATTTTTGTCGATGGTTCCCTTGTTGAAGTTACGGGAGCCGGATATAGACCAGTGGGCGAATTTAAAGCGCGCAATTCGTTTAATCCCCAGACGAATAGGACATTTAGGTTTTTGTTGCAGGCTGGGTTGTTAGGCAGCGACGCCATCTTAGAAGAAATAGAAGGAAAATGGTCTATTAAAGGAGACCCCACGGAAGGGGCCTTGGTCGTAGCGGCTGCTAAAGCGGGAATTAATCAAGCGGAATTGAGGCTGGAGGCACCCAGATTGGAAGAGATTCCCTTTAGTTCGGAAAGAGAAAGAATGACTACCATTCACCGCTGGCCTGATGGAAAAAAAATAGCTTTTATGAAGGGGGCCCCAGAAATTGTGTTGGAAAAATGTGCTTATATCCAAGATCATCAAGGCCTTTCTCCTTTAACAGCGGAAAAGAGAGAAGAAATTTTGCGCGTGAATGAGCAAATGGCCCAAGGAGCATTGCGCGTTTTAGGGATTTCCTACCGAGAAATTTCTGAGGATTTAGTTTGTGTAGAAGATGCTGTAGAACATGATTTAGTTTTTCTGGGGTTAGTGGGCATGATGGATCCACCAAGGGAAGAAGCGATCGAAGCGGTCAAAGTATGCCGGCAAGTTCAAATTAAGCCCATCATGATTACGGGGGACCATAAATTGACAGCCGTGGCTATTGCCAAGGAAGTTGGTATTTACCAAGAGGGAGATCGCGTGCTGACTGGAGATGAATTAGAGAAGATGTCTGAAGAAGAGTTTACCCAAATTGTGGATCAAGTAACTGTTTATGCGCGGGTCTCACCGATGGATAAATTGAAAATCGTTAAGGCCTGGAAGAGTAAAGGAGAAGTGGTCGCTATGACCGGCGATGGCGTAAACGATGCCCCGGCTCTAAAACATGCGGATATTGGGGTAGCCATGGGCATTACCGGAAGTGAGGTAACTAAAGAGGCCGCAGATATGGTACTGAATGATGATAACTTCGCTACTATAGTTAGCGCCATTGAGCGGGGAAGATGGATTTATGATAATATTAAAAAATACCTGACTTTTCTTTTGCGGTGCAATATAACCGAAGTAGTAGTTATCGGTGGAGTGGTTTTAATGATGGGACCCGAGTACCTTCCTTTGGTTCCGGCCGCCATTTTGTTTATCAACTTGGTTACAGATGGTCTCCCCGCCTTGGCTCTGGGCATTTCTCCTCCTGATCCTGATATCATGCAGAGGCCACCTCGCGATCCCCAAGAAAGTGTTTTTTCTTGGGAAGTAAAAGCGTTTATTCTTTTGGCCCTGGTAATCGAAATACCCTTCTTTTTCTTTATTTTCTTCCATGAGCTTAGCGATACAAAACATGCGCGCACCGAAATCTTCTTCTTATTTATTTTCATTGAATTAATCATCGCCTTAAATTTCCGGTCTATGCGCTATAGTGTCTTTAAAGTTCCCCCGCATAAATGGCTGATATTAGCTGTTTTATCGCAAGTAGTACTTACCCTTATCTTGGTCGAAATTCCTTCAGTTCGGGAAGCCTTCGGTATAATTCATCCCACAGCCACCGACTTGGAGATTATATTTGCTTTTGGTGTGCTCGTATTTATTTCCATGGAAATCATTAAAGCTATTTTAAGAAGAAAGCTAAAATTAGGCCGGCAGATAAGCGCTTGATTTTAAAATTATTGAGCATAGAATGCTAAATAAAATTTGGAGGAGGAGGATGAGATGGCCAAAAGACACCCACTGAAAATTACCGTTATTAAAAAATTGAGTTCCCGCGAAGTTTATGGACAGAATTTGCCCGAAGTCTCGGAAGAGATGGCTCCTTATTGTGATCGCCTGGAGGTGGGCCAAGTATTCAGGGTGGATGAATCAGGGGCAATGCCGGCAGGTTTTTGCACCTGGGCTTGGCATGATATTTACCCCGCCGTAACCGGCCTCAGATTTGGCGGAAATTATCCCTGGATGAAAAAGGAGGGGATGATTTACTCTTGTTGTAGCGATGGCGCCCGCCCCGTCTTCTTTAAGATTGAGCGGGTAGAAGATTAGGTTAAAGGGCACCACCCAGGCAGACGCGCACCCAGGCCTTACAACCTAAGGAGAAAGTTGGGGATTGAATTCTTCTTCCTGGTAATTCATAAAGGCGGAGTGTTTTCTACCGCAGATTATGAATTGATCTTGAGGGAAGAGGATTTTGGGCGTGCTAACATAAAGAGGGCAAATCCGGCAGCAAGGATACTCACGCCCTGAGCGGGGGAAAGAATTTGGGGTATGATCCAACCGCGGGGATCACCTCGAAAAAATTCTATAATGAAGCGGGCGGTGGCGTAAAAAAGCAAATAATACCAAAAAAGCTTCCCTTGGAACCTTTCCCGGCGGCGCATTATAATTAATGTTAAAAAAATGCTAAAGGTAGCCAATGATTCATAAAGCTGGGTAGGGTGAATAGGAATATCCCGGGGAGCCAAAGTATAAGGATCTTTAAAAGTAACTGCCCAGGGAATTCCTGTTGGTTTGCCATAGCAACAGCCAGCGGAAAAGCAACCGAGCCGCCCAATGGCTTGGCCAAGGGCAATAGAGGGAGCGACTAAATCAGCCAGAGGAGTAAATTTCAAATGCTTTTTTTTGACATACCAAAACCCAACTAAGAAAGCACAAATTAGCCCCCCATAAAAGACTAACCCTCCCCGCCAAAAAAGAAAGATGCTAATTGGTTCGTCGCGAAATTCGTCCCAATTGGTAAAGACATAAAACAAACGAGAACCAATCAGAGCCGAGATGAGAATATAGAAAGCCAGATCCATGACCAGGTTGGGGTCAATATTTACCCGGCGAGCTTCTTTTAAGGCGATGAACACAGCCAAAAGAAAACCCATAGCCAAAAGCACTCCATAAGTATGCAGAGTGAAACTACCAATTTTTAGGAGAACGGGGTACATCAAAAGGGTCCTTTCTATAAGGCTATGCTTATGGTCTTTTGGCGCATCATCTGGTAAAAGAGCAAAATTACGCCTATGGTAATTGCCGAGTCGGCCATATTAAAAGCGGGCCAATGCCAGTCATACCAATGGAAATCAAGGAAATCGACCACTTCCCCTTGGCGCAAACGGTCAATCAGGTTACCTATGGCGCCGCCTAAAATTAAGGATAAAGATAAAATAGCCGTTTTCTGCCCCGGGCGGATGGTTTTTAATAAATAAATAAGACAACCTATAGCCAGAATCGAGAAAAGAGCGAAAAAAATAATTCGCCCAGAAGAACGACCTCCGGCCAAAAAGCCAAAGGCCGCGCCGGTATTCCTTATATATGTCAAATGGAAAAAATTGGGAATAATTTCTATGGACTGATGCAAGGCCATGTTAATATCGACCAAGAATTTTGTTATCTGGTCCAAAATTATGACGGCCCCGCTAATTATTAATGCTAAGAAATATTTGTTCTTCATTTACCAGAACCGGAAATAATTTCCAAAATCTCGTGGCAACGCGGGCACACCGAAGGAAACTTAGGACCTTCTCCGGTTTGCGTATCATAGACCCAGCAGCGTTCGCATTTCTTACCCGCAGCCTTATCCACCAGTATATTTAAGCCGGCTATTTCTTGGCTAACGAAAGCCCCTGATATAGGAATATCGCTAATCGTCACTTGGGAGACAATAAAAAGATCTTTTAGTTGGGAGGCATGCGCTTTCAAGAAGGTAAGAAGATCCGCCGGCGCGTGCAGAGTTACGGCAGCTTCCAGGGAATTACCGATGAGTTTATTTTTTCGGGCAATTTCTAAGGCTTTAGATGCTTCTCCCCTTACCTGTAAAAGAAGCTGCCATCTTTTTTCCAAGTCTTGATCAAGATATAAATCTTCCACTTCGGGCAAAGAAGTAAGATGAACGCTTTCCGCCCGAGTTTGGGCACTAGGCAAAAGCTGCCAAACTTCCTCGGCTGTAAAAGAGAGGATAGGGGCCATCAGGCGCACTAAGGCATCTAAAATTTTGTATAAAGCGGTCTGAGCAGCTCGGCGAGGAGCAGCAGATGGCGCAGAAACATAAAGCCTATCTTTCAGAATATCCAGATAAAGGGCGCTGAGATCCACTATGCAAAAATTGTGCAGGGCGTGGAACACAATATGAAACTCAAAATTAGCATAAGCTTCCCGGACTCGGCCTATTAATTTCTGCAAACGTAACATTATCCAGCGATCGATCTCCAGCAAATGTTCTGGGCCTACCGCGTCTTGGGCCGGGTTGAAATCATAAAGGTTGCCTAAGAGAAACCGACAGGTATTGCGAATACGCCGGTAGGCTTCCGAGAGGCGGGAGAGGATCTCTTCCGATATGCGAATATCATCGCGATAATCCTCGGCCGCGACCCAGAGCCGCAGGATTTCCGCGCCATAGCGATTAATCACTTCATCTGGAGCGATAACATTGCCCAAGGATTTGGACATTTTTCTTCCTTCCCCGTCCACCACAAACCCATGGGTGAGCACCGCTCGATAAGGAGCATGGCCGCGGGTGCCCACGGCAGCTAAAAGAGAACTATGGAACCATCCCCGATGCTGATCGCTTCCTTCCAAGTACATATCTGCGGGAGAATGAAGATTGGGCCTTTTCTCGCATACAGCCGCATAGCTAACTCCAGAATCAAACCAAACATCAAGAATGTCCGTTTCTTTGCGGAATTTCTTGCCTTGACATTGCGGGCATGCGGTTCCTGGAGGGATTAAATCTTCCACTGGCCGCATAAACCACACATCGGCCCCCTCTTTTTCAAAAAAATCGGCCACGTAATTAATAAGCGCTTCTTCCACTAAGACCTGCCCGCATTTCTCACAAGTGAAGGCAATAATTGGTACTCCCCAAGCGCGCTGCCGGGAGATACACCAATCAGGGCGATTTTGAATCATTCCATAAATGCGCTCCCTTCCCCAAGGGGGGATCCAGGTAACTTGGTCGATGGCAGCCAAAGCCTTTTTACGCAAACCATTTTTGTCCATGGAAATAAACCACTGTTCCGTGGCGCGAAAGATAATGGGATTTTTACATCGCCAGCAATTTGGGTATTGATGGCGGTATTTTTCCGCATACACTAAGCTTCCCACTTCGGCCAACTTTTTGATCACCGCGTCATTAGCGGCAAAAACGTACTGGCCAGCAAAAAATTCCACATCGGGAGTAAATCTTCCTTGGTCGTCTACGGGAGAGTAAATTGGAATATGGTATTCTAATCCAGATTCATAATCTTCTTGGCCGTGGCCCGGGGCAGTGTGCACGCATCCTGTCCCGGTATCTAAGGTAATATAGTTAGCTAAGATCAAAAGGGATTCGCGGTTAAGGAAAGGATGCTTACATTTAAGGCCTTCTACGTCTCTTCCCGGAAATTTTTCTATAATACGGTAATTTTTTTTTCCTGCTTGGCTCATTACTTGGTCAAGGAGACTTTCCGCCAAAATCCAAACTTCGCCGTCTGTCTCAGCAGCTGCGTATGGGTAATCCGGATGAAAGGCTATGGCTAAGTTGGCCGGGATTGTCCAGGGGGTAGTCGTCCAGATCAGGACAAATAAGCGTTTATTCTTCAGGGAAGGGAATTTTTCTCCGAAGTCAGCAAGGGCAGGAAATTTTACCGTAATAGAAGGAGATTCGTGGTCTGCATATTCCACTTCTGCCTCGGCCAAAGCCGTTTCACAAGTGGCGCACCAGTACACGGGTTTCTTTCCGCGGTAGACAGAACCATTGCCCACAAATTTCCCGAATTCCCGCGCAATAGTGGCTTCGTAATCATAGCTCATAGTTAAATATGGATTATCCCATTCCCCCAATACCCCCAGCCTTTTAAACTCTTCGCGCTGGATATTTAAAAATTTAGTAGCAAATTCGCGGCATAGTTTTCTTTTTTCGGAGACGGAATAAGCAGACTTATTATCGCCCAGATTTTTATCCACTTCATGTTCGATGGGCAGGCCATGGCAATCCCACCCGGGGACGTATTCAGCATTAAAACCAGCCATATTTTTCGATTTAACGATGAGATCTTTTAATATTTTATTCAAAGCCGTACCGATATGGATATGACCGTTAGCATAAGGAGGACCGTCATGGAGAATATATTTTGGTCTATCTTTAGAGATATTTCTAATCTTCAGATAAAGATTACTTTCTTCCCATTTTTTTAAGATTTCTGGCTCACGCTGGGGCAGGTTAGCCTTCATGGGGAAATTTGTTTTAGGCAAATTAAGCGTATCCTTGTAGTCCATTTTCTCCTCGATTTTAAATGGTAATTCAAGAATTTAATTAAAAAGATCCTTTAATACTTTTTATCATAAGGCCAAGGTAAGTCAAGAAAAAAGAAAATTTGCTCAAGGGGGGAGGGGGATTTGTGTTGGCGTTGCGGCTATGCCGCGCGATGCTCCGGGGAGTATTAATTTAGGCGAAACGATTTTTTTCTTGATCTATTTTTGATAAAGTGCTAATAAAATGCTGGGAGTTTGGCTAAATTAAGAAAAATTCAGAAAATAAGGGAAAGGAGGAGTTAATTATGGCAAATCAGAGTAAAGGTATTGATTGGTCTTCTTTGTGGAAGAAAGAAGACTGGTGGGCTTGCTGGATTGGGTGGTTTATTTTGCTTTTATCCATAGCCGGAATTTTACCTGCTCCGCCCAAAGTGGGCACCTGGTCTGATTCTTTAGCCAAAGCATTCCCTGCGGGTTGGGCTACGGTGGGGAAATTAGCTGCTCTTTTCATCCTCACCGCGGTTTTGACTATGATTGGGGCAGCCGCCATGAAACGGGATATCAAACGTTACCTGCCGTCATATTTGGTCATTTTTCTAATTGGCTATATATCCCTCATCATCGGCGCCCAAAAAGGAATTAAATATTATGGATTTGAATATGTCCTCTGGGCATTGTTTATTGGGCTTTTCATCAGCAATGTCTTGGGGGTACCGGAATGGTTAAAAGCAGGAGTAATGACCGAATATTTTATAAAAATTGGCTTAGTCTGCATGGGCGCAGGAATTATGTTTTCCGTGGTTATTAAGGCTGGGGCAGTGGGATTGGCCCAAGCAATATTAGTCGTAGTGGTAGTTTGGTTTGCTACTTATTGGATTTGCCGGAAATTTGGTTTATCGGAACGTTTCTCCAGTATTATCGCCACGGGCAATTCCATTTGCGGTGTTTCTGCTTCCATAGCTGCCGGTGGGGCTGTGCAGGGGGATCCCAAAGAGGTTAGCTATATCGTGGCCTGGTTGATGGTCTGCGCCGTGATCTTAATTGTCATTATGCCCCCTTTAGCCAAATGGATGAACTTGCCCAGCAATATGGCTGGAGCCTGGGTTGGAGGGGTTATCGATAATACTGGTGCCGTAGTCGCAGCCGGAGAAGTCTTGGGCAAGAAAGCTGCCCTGGAGGCGGCAGCTTTAGTGAAGATGGCGCAGAATGTGCTCATCGGCTTTGCCGCCTTCCTCTTGGCTCTTTGGGCGACTTTAGCTTTGGAGCGGAAAGAGACTGGAGAAAGACCTTCCTTAGCGGAAGTTTGGTATAGATTCCCCAAGTTCATTGTCGGATTTGTGGTATCCTCTTTGATCATTTCTTTTTTAATAGAACCAGCCTGGGGCGAGAAAGCAGCTAAAAGCATTGGAGGTGCCGCCGATGCTTATCGAACTTGGTTCTTTGCCTTTTGTTTCGTCTGCATCGGTCTGGAAACAAGGATCAAAGAATTAGTTTCCGTGGGCGGCGGAAGGCCGGCCATCGCTTATTTCATTGCCCAGTTCTTTAATATGATCTGGACCTTGATCGTAGTTTGGTTCCTGTGGTCAGGAACTTTCTTCACTCCGCCGATTTTGCCTGATTAAGCTTAACGATAGGAGAGGGGCTTTGAGCCCCTCTTTTTATGAATTCTCAAAGTCAGTTCTAATAATAAATGCAAAAATATAAGTTGATTTTACAAAATGAAGAAAATTTTGCGCGCCGCGTGGCCTTGGGTCTTTGGATAAAAAGGCCAATTTCCCCTTGGCATTATCTTCTGCCGGGTATGTTTATTTTTGATTATTTACGGCGCTCGGCGGCGGTCAAGGATTATAGCGCCGCATTTTTATTCCCCCGCAAGCTGGCTTTGGATCTGAGCATGCAGGTCATGGGGGGGGCAGATAAAAAAGAACTTTTTCGTCAGGCTGGGGAAATTATCAAAGAATGGCTAGCCTCTTTTAAAATGTATTCTGAAGAAATTAAAGACCGTCATATGGAACAGATAAGCATTTTAATGGAGCATTATATAAAACTTCTAAAAGCAGATGGAGATGAGTATAGCCTATTGATAAAGAATACTTATGGGGATAGAACTAATTACGAAAGTTTTATGGAGAAGTTAACCGCCGCAGAAAACTGCATTGACTCGGCCATCGCCCATCATAGGGGAAATACGGAAGAAATAAGAAAACGTCTGGAGGCGGAAAGAGAACAGGTGGCTGAATTGCGAAAAAAAGAACTGCAGAAGATTTTCCCTACCCCATTATAAAGTTATGCCCAGATTCATTCCGCGCCCATTAGATACTAAATATGAAAATATTTTAGCCCAAGAATGGTCTTTAGCCAGGAGAGTGGCTACATCCGTTATACCTTCTCCACCTTTGACGGTATGGGAGATAACCATTCCCCCCCTTTTTTTCCTTAACTTTTTCAGGCTGAAAAGGGCCCGGGAAACGATGGCCCTTAATTTTTTATTCACCAAAAAGTTAGCGCTGAAGGCGGCTTTTAATATTATGGAAAAAGGTAAAAGCTTAGAAGAAGTAAAAGAGCAATTGAAAGAAAAGACAGGGAATATTTTGGCCGCGGATAAAAAAGGAATTTATTCGGCGAAGATTAGGCAGAAGCAAATCCAAGAGATGGAATTCCTTATGGAGCATTATCTGCGTCTTTTTGCGGCAGAGGGGAAAGATTATGCCGCCATGTTAAAAAAAGCATATTTGCAGCGCGAAGAGTATTTAGCTTTTTTGGAAAAACTGGAGAAGTTAGAAAAAGAAGTTTATTTGGCCGCTATGCAGACATTCAAATCAAGCGCCGCCAGAGAAGTGGCTAGGCAAATGGAAGAAGCTACCTATAAAATTAGGAGATTAGATGTGGATAGGTTCTTTCCCCCAAGGCCACCGAATCAAGATCAGTAATTAATACTTTTTAGAAATTCACCTATATGATTATTTACAATTTCTGGTTGTTCCAAAGGAAGAAGATGGCCGGCTTCTTTGATGGTGAATGATTGGGAATGGGGCATGGCCTGCTGGAGAGATTGCGCTAAAGAAGGAGGCGTTATTTGATCTTTTTCACCTACCAGAATTAGGATGGGCATATGAATTTTGGCCAATTTTTCCTGGCTTATTTCCCAATCCCAGAGATTTTTAGCAATTTGCCAAAAATTTTGCCAAGTAAAATTTTTGAGATCATCCTTAATCCACTCATTAACCTCCGGGTTAATCGTTGCCGAAAACATTTTTTTAATCTCTTCTTGCCCAAGCAACTTTTCATCCGGAAAAGTTGCTTCTTGGAGGTTAAATTTACGCGGGGCGGAAAGGTTCATCATCAAATTTAGGCGAGCTCGAAGATATGATAGCCACATTTTTCGTTTCCATATAGGTTGGCGTTGCAGGCGAGTGGAAATTAAAATTAACGCTTTGGTCTTCTGGGGCTGCTGGAGGAAGTATTCAATGGCGATCATTCCTCCTAAAGACCAGCCCACGAGAACGGTTTCTTCTATACCAATATTTTTTAGGATAAGATTTAAGTCATTGGCGAAGGAAGGAATGCTAAATTCATTAATAAAAGATAGAGATTGACCATGCCCGCGCAGATCGTAAATTAGAACACGGTATTTCTGCGCGAAGTTGGCAATTTGATATTTCCACCATTTATGCGAAGACCAGGCCCCGTGGATGAAGACTAAAGGGGGACCTTGGCCATGAATTTCATAATAAATAGATCCACTGGGTATTTTTAAAGAAGGCATGAGCAATTTTTATTTTAGCATAAGATGCTCTAAAAAAACCTTTCAAAAAAAGCCATTAAAAATTTGAAAATTAATTTGATTTTTGGAAAAAGAAAAGATAGGATATATCACCAATCCAATGGTTATTTTTGCCAGGGGGATTTAATTAATTATGATTAACAAAAAGTTAAAAGGATTTAGAATCGGGCAAGTTTTTTTAGCTCTTTGGCCCATATTTATAGGCCATGAGGCCTGGGCGAGCGGTTTTGATCTGGGGTCCATAGGAAAAATTGAATTTACTTGGGACTTCGTCATTGCTTTTTTGAGCATTGTCCTTATTGATCTTATTTTAGCCGGGGACAATGCCGTAGTAATTGCCCTGGCCGTTAAAAATTTACCGCCTAAAAAACGCCAAAAAGGAATCATTTTTGGAGCGGGGGCGGCCGTAATATTGCGTGTAGCCGTCACATTTTGTGTAGCCCAGTTATTGACTATTAGTTTTATCAAATTAGCGGGCGGCGCTCTGGTTTTATGGATTGCGGTGAAGTTATTTGTGGAAGGGGCGCCGGAAGAAAAATTTCAGAAAGAAGCTACCACCTTCTGGCAAGCTATCCGCATTATAGTGATCGCTGACATAATTATGAGTACGGATAACATTTTGGCGGTAGCGGGAGCCTGCAAAGGAAATCTTTTCCTGCTTCTCTTTGGTCTGGCCTTGAGCATTCCCTTTGTGGTTTTTACAAGTTCTCTTTTATCTATGCTGATGGATCGATATCCGATTATCGTATATATTGGAGCGGCTGTCTTAGGTCGAGTAGGTGGAGAGATGATCATGACCGACCCCTTCATTGTCCAATGGCTCCGCCCAAGCCTTATGCTTAAATATATGGTAGAAGTGCTTGGGGCAGGGGGCGTAATCCTGGTGGCTAAGTTGTACATTAAATGGAAAATTTCCAAGCAAGAAACGATGGCCGTAAATTCTCCAGAAGTGGCTGACTAAAGAAAGATAAAAGGCCAAAAGAAGGGCAAGAAAAAAACCTTGACGATAGTAATTTTCAAATTAGATAATAAAAAAGTGAAAAGAAAAATTACATTCTAAAAAAGGAAGTGGAAAGGCTTTTAATTTATCGATCAGAATTTACTTAAAAAGAAAAAGCAAAAAAGGAGGCGAAGATGTCGAAGTCAGATACCCCACTTTTAGATGAGTTGGAAAAAGGACCGTGGCCGAGCTTCGTTAAAGATATGAAGCAGGCGGCGCAGAAAAAACCGATGGCTCGCGACCTCCTGCGCCAGTTAGAATTATCCTATAAAGAAAAAATAGGGCACTGGAAGCATGGAGGAATTGTCGGGGTGAAAGGATATGGCGGCGGGGTAATTGGTCGTTATTCTGATCGCCCTGATTTATTCCCAGGGGTGGAACATTTTCATACTTTGCGAGTTAATCATCCCACGGGATGGTTTTACACCACCAAGGCCCTGCGAGCTTTATGCGATGTTTGGGATAAGCACGGCAGCGGATTAACCAATATGCATGGTTCTACCGGAGATATAATTCTCTTGGGAACAAAAACAGAGAATCTGCAGCCCTGCTTTGATGACCTTTCCGAAGCTGGCTTTGATCTGGGCGGTTCTGGATCGGCTCTACGTACGCCGAGTGCCTGCATAGGGCCAGCACGGTGTGAATGGGCTTGTATTGATAGTCTGGATATTTGCTATAGCATTACCATGCACTTCCAAGACAAAATCCACCGGCCCATGTTCCCCTATAAATTTAAGATAAAAGTATCTGCCTGCGCCAATGATTGCGTTGCGGCTATTGCCCGCGCCGACTTGGCCGTAATTGGGACTTGGAAAGGCCGAATCCAAATAGATGCGCAAGAAGTAAAAGCTTATGCCGATGGCGGCCTCAAAATAAGGGAGGAAGTGGTTGACCTCTGTCCTACTAAATGCATGTCTTGGGATGAAAATAAAAAAGAATTAAAGATAAATGACGGTGATTGTACCCGGTGCATGCATTGTATAAATTTGATGCCCAAAGCGCTCCGTCCTGGTAAAGAAAAGGGAGCGACCATTTTAATTGGGGGCAAAGCGCCGATCCTTCAGGGGGCTTTGCTTTCCTGGGTGATTGTGCCTTTTATGAAGATGGAGCCGCCTTATGAAGAATTTAAAGATTTGGCGGAAAGAATCATGGATTGGTGGGATGAAAATGGTAAGAGCCGTGAGAGAGTTGGTGAGTTGATTAACCGCTTGGGGATGAGAACATTCTTGAAAGCGGTGGGTCTTAAACCCGTACCCCAAATGGTGAAGGCTCCCAGATCTAATCCCTATGTCTTCTTCTGGCCAGAAGAAATCAAAAAAGGAGGTAAATAAAATGGCGAAGACTGATATTGGTCCTCCAGATTATAAAAAGTTTCTTCCACCGATAATTCAAAAGAATTATGGAAAATGGAAGTATCATGAGATATTAAAGCCAGGTGTTTTGAAGCACGTGGCCGAATCGGGAGACGAGCTTTACACCGTGCGCGCTGGCTCCGGAAGGCTGTTGAGCACAGACCATATCCGCGAAATTTGCGAGATCGCCGACAAATATTGCGATGGCTACTTGCGCTTTACCAGCCGGCATAACGTAGAGTTTCTGCTTACCGATAAAAATAAACTAGAGCCTCTTTTAGCCGAGCTAAAACAGAGAAATTACCCGGTGGGCGGAACGGGGCATTCCGTAACCAGCATTGTGCACACGCAGGGTTGGGTCCATTGTCATACGCCGGCGACGGATGCTTCCGGACCAGTGAAGTCGGTCATGGATGCGCTTTATGAATACTTCGTCACCATGAAATTGCCGGCGCAGGTGCGTATAGCCTTGGCCTGCTGTTTAAACATGTGTGGGGCCGTCCATTGTTCGGATATTGCCATTTTAGGAATTCATCGGACAGTTCCCAAGATTGATCATGCGCGCTTACCCAATGTTTGTGAGATTCCTACGACCGTGGCTTCCTGTCCTACTGGCGCGATTAGACCAGACCCCAAAACCAAGACCGTTATCATAAATGAAGAAAAGTGCATGTATTGCGGCAACTGCTACACAGTTTGTCCGGCCATGCCTTTGGCTGATCCAGAGAATGATGGCGTATCTATCTGGGTGGGCGGAAAGGTCTCTAATGCCCGCAGCGCGCCCATGTTTTCCAAATTAGTCATTCCCTATCTGCCGAATAACCCACCGCGCTGGCCGGAGGTCGTGGCCGCGGTGAAGAATATAGTTGATACTTATGCCAAACACGCCCGTCCTCACGAGCGGGTAGGGGAGTGGATTAACCGTATCGGCTGGGAGCGGTTCTTTACGCTAACCAGAATTGAATTTACCGATAAGCATATTGATGACTTCACGCTGGCTCCGGACACTTATCGGACAACCACCCAGTTTAAATGGGGGTGATAAATGAGTGCCGAAATTAAAGAAAAAGTTCTGGAGTTCTTTCGGGAAAAATCCAAAGGGGAAAAGAAAAAATTCTATATAAAGGATGTCATCAAAGGTCTACCCGCTGAAGACCGGCATGCTATTCAGGAGGCGGTAAAAGAGCTTTTGGATGAGGGGGTTCTTAAATACTGGTCCAGCGGCAGTACCACCTACTTGATGCTGGCTGAATATTTTCCGAAGGAATAGACCATGGGATGAGCTATCTTTCCCCTCCGCGGATTTTGATAGCTGCGTGGCGAGGGGGGGCGGGGAAAACCCTGCTCTCCCTCGGCCTAATACGTGCTTTTAAAAAGCAGGGTAAAAAAGTTGCCCCTTTCAAAAAAGGTCCTGACTATATAGATGCTGCCTGGCTTACCCTTGCTGCCCAAAATCTGTGCCATAATTTGGACCTTTTTTTGATGAAACGGGAAGCAGTACCATATGCATTTTGGAAAAGTGCCCTCAAAGCTGATCTATCCGTAGTGGAAGGGAATCGGGGGCTGTATGATGGTTTGGATGCTGCCGGAAGTCAGAGTACCGCCGAATTAGCCAAATTAATCGAGACGCCGGTAATTCTGATTGTTGACGGGGACAAAATTACCCGCACTGCGGCAGCTTTAGTCCTGGGTTGCCAAAAAATAGATGCGCAAGTTAATATCAAAGGAGTGATATTAAACAAGGTAGCTCGCCCCAGGCATGAAGAAGTGATGCGGAAGGCGATTGAGAGTACTTGTGGCCTTCCCGTATTGGGTGCTATTCCCCGCGGGGCGAACTTTCCCTTTCCGGAGCGCCACTTAGGGTTGATTCCGCCGTGGGAACATAACTTTGTGGCTGAAGTTCTGCAGATGGCCGAAGAATTGGTAGTAAATAATGTTAATCTTGAGGGAGTTTGGGAGATTGCCCGAAGTGCTCCTCCCCCGGAAGAAGTATTAAACAAAATGGAGAAGAGGGAAACCGACGCAGTAAAGGGGCAAAGTTATAAAAAATTTACCATTGGCGTAATCAAAGATTCTGCTTTCCAATTTTATTATCCAGAAAATTTACAGGCCTTGGAGAAAAGGGGAGCGACTATTTTAGAAATAAGCGCTATTAAAGAAGAGCTTTTGCCGCGGGTAGATGCGCTCTATATCGGCGGAGGATTCCCCGAAACTAACGCCGAGTATTTAGCCAATAATCTTTCTTTTCGAAATTCAATACGCCAAGCGGTAGAGGATGGTTTGCCCGTTTATGCGGAATGCGGCGGATTGATGTTTTTGGGAGAAAGTCTTAATATAGGAACAAAAAATTATCCTATGGTAGGAGCTTTACCCATCGCTTTTGCCATGGAGCGACAGCCTCAAGGTCATGGCTACACTATTTTAAAAGTTAACAAGAAAAACCCTTTTTTCCCCATAGGTCTGCATTTGCACGGCCATGAATTTCATTACTCGCGGGTGCTCTGGTTAAAAGAAAATCCTGCTTACTTCGTTTGTCAGGTGCAAAGAGGAATGGGTATAGATGGTCAAATGGATGGATTTTGTTATAATAATATATTAGGGATGTTTTCCCATCTCCATGCGGCCGGTTGCCCGGAGTGGGCTGATGGTTTAGCTAAGTGCGCTGTTGCTTATCGACTTCGGGAGAAGGCCTCTAGAGGGATGGGCCAGAAGCTGCGCGAGGTGAGTCCTTAAAAAAAGCTAAGGGCAAAAATTAGGCTAATTAAAGAATAAAAATAAATAAAGGAGGTTTGGAGAATGCCTACGATTGAATTGGCTGGAAAAACTTACGAAGTCGATGAAGATGGTTTCTTGCAGGAATTAGATAAATGGAGTGAGGAATTTGCTCAGGCCTATGCTAAAGAAGAAGGAATTGAAGGTCCCCTTACAGAAGAACACTGGAAAGTAATTAACTACTTGCGTGATTATTATAAAAAGTTTGGCATTGCGCCTATGATTCGTAAATTATGCAAAGACACCGGATTTGATCTGAAGAAGATCTATGAACTCTTTCCGTCAGGACCCGCCAAAGGTGCTTGTAAATTAGCCGGCTTGGCTAAACCCACGGGTTGCGTGTAAAAAAATCCTGAGTTATACATAAACTTTTGGGGGAGGGAGAGATAATTACTTTCTGCCCCCCAAAGGGAAATAATTTTTTTAAAAATTCCTGTTTAAATTTGAACAAGCCGGGGAAAAAATAGGGGAGCGGCAAATGGATTTGATAACCATAAAGCATGAGGAAGGGCTGGCTTTTTCCGTGAAGATCCGGGGCCATAAATTCTTAGTAGATATGCCTAAAGATTCGGGTGGAGAAGATAAAGGACCATCTCCAGCTGACTTGCTGGTTTCTGCTTTAGGAAGTTGTCTAGCCATGCACATGGCTCTATACGGAAAAACAATTGGTCTTTCCTGCGCGGGTTTGGAACTCAATCTGGTGTACAATATAGCAGAGGAAGCGGGGAAGAAAAGGATTGCTAATATTACTGTGGATATACATATGCCCAAAAGTATGGAGCCAAAAGAGGCAGCTTTTTTACGAGCTGGGCAAAATTGTCTAATCCGCAATTCTTTAGAGAAATGTCCAGAGATCGATGTGGCTCTCATAAAATGAATATATGGATGGTAGCCAAGGTTTAGAAAAATTTTTACAGGACAGAAAGCCGGCCATCCTGGAAGCATGGTTCCAAACCACTCTCGAAAGCTACCCAGCAGAGACGCGCCCCTTTTTGCTAAAAAAGGAAGACACTTTTAATAATCCAATTGGCTCCACTATTTACGAGGCCTTAGCGGAGTTGTTAGCCGAGCTTATGCAGGATAAAAATTTAGGCAACATAAAAAAGGCGCTGGAGGATTTAATTCACTTGCGGGCTGTGCAAGACTTTTCACCGGCGCAAGCCATTTCCTTTCTGCCTCACTTAAAACAAGTCATCAGGAGAGAGCTGGTGGCTGCAGATTTAATGGAATCTTATCAGGAAGAATTTCATAATCTTGCTTTTTTGATTGATGAGCTGACTATGCAGGCTTTTGACATATACATGGGTTGCCGGGAAAAAATTTTTAACCTGAAAGTTAAAGAATTAAGAAAAATTGTAAAGCTGTAATCGGAGATAAATTTAAAATCTTTACCCAAGCAATTTTCCGCTCCCTTCCGCGGAAAAATGATTAATGTTATTAAGGTGAGAATTTGATCATTTCCTTATTGTTTATCTTGATTCTGTTGGCTATTCCCTTAATTGCTGGAGGGTGGGGGAATTTATTTTTCCTTTTGGGAATCATTCTGCCTTATCTCGCCTTTTTTCTTTTCCTCATCGGTTTTGTTTATCGGGTTTGGCAATGGGCTAAATCACCAGTTCCGTTTCGCATTCCCACAAGTTGTGGCCAACAAAAATCTCTACCTTGGATTAAAGTCAGCTTTTTTGATAATCCCTACAATACCTTAGGCGTAATTGGCCGCATGTTTTTGGAGATAGTTCTCTTCCGTTCGCTTTTTCGAAACAATAAAGTAGAAATAAGGGAGGGCAGACCAATATTTGCTGGAGCAAAGTGGCTTTGGTTAGCCGGCTTAATTTTGCACTGGTCTTTTCTTTTAATTGTTTTGCGGCATATGCGCTTTTTCTTAGAACCCGTCCCCCAAGTCATAAATTTAATCTCCTTTGCGGATGGCTTTTTTGAAATTGGCGTACCTACTCTTTATTTAACTGACCTTCTGTTCATCTCGGCAGTGACCTATCTTTTTTTAAGGAGAGTTTTTATAGCCCAAGTGCGCTATATCTCTTTGCCGGCAGATTATTTCCCGCTGCTATTAATTTTGGGCATCGCCCTTTCGGGAATTCTTATGCGGCACTTCTACAAAGTTGATCTGGCCAAAGTAAAAAACTTGATTTTGAGTTTAATCGTATTTCGGCCGGAGATCCCTCCGGGAATTGGCTTGATTTTTTATGTACATCTTTTTTTAGTATGTGGCCTATTAGTTTATTTCCCCATGAGCAAATTGATGCATATGGGCGGGGTATTTTTAAGTCCTACCCGGAATTTGGCTAACAATAGCCGCAGGCGCCGCCATATTAACCCCTGGAATTATCCTGTAAAAGTTCATACTTATGCAGAGTACGAGAACGAATTTCGCGAGAAGATGAAAGCAGCCGGAATCCCTGTCGAAAAGGAATAAGCATGTCTTTAGCCAAAATGCCCAAACCGGAAGATTTAGCTAAGATTGACCTGCAGCCACCTCGCCAAGGATGGATGGATACTCCGGTAGAGTTTCGTCCGGGCACTTGGTGTTACAGTGCTGCCCCCAAAAATTTAAAGATTTTGGGTTTACCAAACCCGCGGGAATGGCAGCCGGCAGATGTGGATTGGAAATTGCCCGCTAATTGGCCGGAGATAATCTTGCAAGGGATGAAAGACAGGTTAAGCCGTTTTCGTTCTTTTAAACTTTTTATGGATATCTGTGTGCGCTGCGGAGCCTGTGCTGATAAGTGCCATTTCTTTATCGGCTCTGGAGACCCTAAGAACATGCCCGTCCTGCGCGCGGAATTGTTGCGCTCTGTTTATCGGCGTTATTTTACCACTACGGGAAAATTATTAGGACGCTTGGCCGGGGCGCGCGACCTAACGGTAGATGTGCTCAAAGAATGGTTTTATTATTTTTATCAGTGCACGGAGTGCCGGCGTTGTTCTGTTTTTTGCCCTTATGGTATCGATCAAGCGGAAATAACCATGATGGGTAGAGAACTGCTTAATTTAGTGGGCTGCAATATAAATTGGATAATGGAGCCGGTAGCTAATTGCTACCGCGTGGGTAATCACTTAGGTATTCAGCCGCATGGAATTAAAGATTCCTTGGAATTTTTTGCCGATGATATTGCGGACCGAACAGGGGTGCGGGTGGAAGTTCCTATTAATAGAAAAGGGGCCGAGATTCTTTTCGTAACTCCTTCGGGGGATCTTTTTGCTGATCCGGGCACCTTTACTTGTATGGGTTATCTCATGCTCTTCCATGAAATCGGCTTAGATTATACCTGGAGCACCTATGCCTCAGAGGGAGGGAATTTTGGCTTATTCGTGGATCATGAGTTAATGAAAAGGTTGAACGCCAAAATCTATGCCGAAGCAAAAAGATTAAAGGTAAAGTGGATCTTAGGCGGTGAGTGTGGACACATGTGGCGTGTTCTGCACCAATATATGGATACGATGAATGGTCCGGCAGATTTCTTAGAGGAACCAGTCTCTCCGCTTACGGGCACTAAATTTGAAAACGCCAAGTCCACGAAGATGGTCCATATCGCCGAATTCACCGCGGACCTTATCCGCCATAATAAGCTAAAACTCGACCCCAGCCGTAATGATCATTTAAAGGTGACTTTCCATGATTCCTGTAATCCGGCGCGAGCCATGGGTCTTTTTGAGGAGCCCCGCTATATCCTGAAGAAGGTTTGTAATTATTTTTACGAGATGCCCGAGGAGACGATCCGCGAAAAGACCTTCTGTTGTGGCGGCGGAGCAGGTTTGGGAACGGATGAAAATATGGAGATGCGCTTAAGAGGGGGATTCCCGCGGGCCAAAGCGGTAAAGTATGTGCGGGAAAAATACGGCGTTAATCGGTTAGCCTGCATCTGTGCTATTGACCGGGCCACGCTGCAAACTCTTATGGAGTATTGGGTACCCGGGGTAGAGGTAACTGGCCTCCATGAACTGGTAGGCAATGCTTTGGTCATGAAGGGAGAAAAGGAAAGGGAAGTGAGTTTGCGCGGAGAACCCTTGCTTACTAAAACCAAAGTTGATCATCATGAGCGATAAAGGGAAGATTATCACCGGTTTAATTATTTTTGTTTTTTTAGGCACTTTCCCCTTTTGGTATGGCAGGGGGGGGACTGCTTCTCTCCCGCCCCTTTCTTTGGATACTCCGGAAATAAAAAAATTGGCCGTAAAAAAGTGCCTGGAGCCAACAGAATTTATGCGGGCGAGTCATATGGAATTGCTGAATTCTTGGCGAGATGCCGTTGTGCGGTATGGAAAACATTTTTATATAAACCAGGAAGGGAAAAAGATATCCATGAATCTATCCCTTACCTGCTTGGGCTGTCATAGTAACAAAGATAAATTTTGTGATGTTTGCCACAGCTTTTCAGGAGTTAAGCCGAATTGTTGGTCTTGTCACCTTGTTCCGGGGGAGGTTAAACCTTGAACTTAGCCCGGCGAGTTTTTCTAAAAGCTACTGGACTTTTTCTTTTAAGCTTAGGCCTTAAACCTTCCGGGGGCGTTTTAGCTAAAAATGAATCGCCCAATTTTCTCGCCAACCCCCAAGCGCTTAAAGGAAGGCGCTGGGCCATGGCCATAGATCTTAAGAAATGTAAACCAGATTGTCAGGATTGTATAATTGCTTGTCATTTGGCGCATAATGTTCCCAATTTTGGGAATCCCAAAGACGAGATTAAATGGATCTGGCGTGAACCTCTGGCCAATGCTTTCCCTGGTCAAGGCCTCGAAAGTGTTAATTCCCCTTGGGCCAACAAGCCAGTAATCGTCCTATGTAATCATTGCGCCAACCCACCCTGTGTGCGCGTTTGCCCTACCCAAGCTACTTTTCAAAGGGAAGATGGCGTAGTCATGATGGATTACCACCGCTGTATTGGTTGCCGCTTTTGCATTGCCGGATGTCCTTATGGGGCAAGATCCATGAATTATAGAGATCCCCGTCCATTTATAAAAAAAATAACCCCAAACTTCCCCACGCGCACCAAAGGGGTAGTGGAAAAATGTAATTTTTGTGTCGAAAGACTGGCCGAGGGTCTGCTGCCGGCATGTGTGGTCGCCTGTCCAGAAAAAGCTATTATTTTTGGTGATCTAAAAGATCCGCAATCGGAGATTTCCCAAATTTTACAGGCCCGTTTCCCTATAAGACGGCGCCCGGAGTTGGGCACTCAACCGCAAGTTTATTATCTTACTTGAGCTAAACATGTTAGAGAAAGCTTTTCACGGTAGCCGAAGTTATTGGTTCTTAATTACCCTGTTACTCTTGGGAATAGTCATCGGTTTATTCTTTTATTTAAAGCAGCTTGATTATGGATTGGGCATTACGGGAATGAGTCGAGACGTAACTTGGGGATTGTACATTGCCCAATTTACTTTTTTAGTGGGCGTAGCTGCTTCGGCGGTTATGGTTGTCCTTCCGTATTATCTGCATAATTACAAAGTATTCGGGCGCATCACGATTTTGGGAGAATTTCTGGCTGTCTCTGCGGTAATTATGTGCTTATCCTTCGTTCTGGTAGATTTAGGACAACCTGCCCGAGCTTTTAATGTTCTTCTATATCCTACCCCCAGTTCAATCCTTTTCTGGGATATGGTGGTTCTGAGCGGCTATCTCCTGCTGAATATAATAATTGGGTGGACGGTTCTGGGAGCCGAGAAAAAGATGGTAACGCCCCCTAAATGGGTAAAGCCTTTAATCTATTTATCCATCCCTTGGGCGATCAGTATCCATACCGTGACCGCTTTTATCTATGCAGGGCTTCCCGGAAGGAGTTTCTGGTTAACGGCCATCATGGCGCCCCGCTTTTTGGGATCTGCTTTTGCATCAGGGCCCGCTCTTTTAATTCTTTTTTGCTTAATTTTGCGGAAATACACGAGCTTTGATCCCGGGAAAGAAGCCATCCAAGCTTTGGCCAAGATCGTTACTTATGCCTTAATAGCCAGTATATTCTTCGTGGCCATGGAAATTTTTACGGTTTTTTATAGCCAGATCCCAGAACATAAGCAGCATTTTATTTTCCTCTTTGCTGGCTTAGAAGAACATCGATTTTTAGTTCCCTGGATGTGGAGCGCTGTTTTTCTCGCTGCCTTGGCCCTGCTTATTTTGCTTTATCCGCCTTTTCGGCAGAAAGAAAATTTATTAGCTACTGCTTGTGCGGCGGTATTTTCCTCATTGTGGATTGAGAAAGGATTAGGTTTGGTTATTCCTGGATTTATTCCTAATCCTTTGGAGAAGGTTACCGAATATCATCCCACCGGCCCGGAGATAGCCATTACCATAGGAGTCTGGGCTTTGGGCTTGCTGATACTTTCCATCCTTTATAAAATTGCCATCACCGTCAAGCAGGAGTTGGAAAGTTAAATATTATACCCGCCTTTTCCCGCAAGTTAAAATTAGCCAAAATTAGCAGGATTAATTAACAAAGGAATCTTGATTAAAAGTCAGGGTTTTGGTAATGAATATTTTTGAAGTCCATTACCATATAAGGAGGTAGATAGTGCCAGAAAAATTAGTAGTGATAGGCGGAGTAGCTGCGGGGCCAAAAGCGGCTGCCAAAGCGAAACGTTGCCGTCCTGATTTGGAGGTGGTCATTTACCAAGAAGAAGGTGCCGTTTCCTACGGAGGGTGTGGCCTTCCTTATTACGTTAGCGGCAAGATAAAAGAAAGAAACCAACTTTTGGCCCGGACCAAAGAACAATTTGCTCAAGATGGTATTCAAGTCAAGTTGAAGCATCGGGTAGAAGAGATTAAGGTTAAGGAAAAGAAGATCAAAGGCCTTAATTTAGAGACCGGAGATCAATTTGTAGATACTTATGACAAATTAGTCTTAGCCACGGGATCTTTTCCTATTCGTCCCCAAGTAGCCGGAGCAGATCTCAAGGGAGTTTTTTATCTCCGTTCCATTTTCGATGCCGACCTGCTTGTTCAACAATTGTTTTCCGCTCAGATCCAAAACGTAGTAATTGTAGGGGGTGGATACATAGGTTTAGAAATGGCTGAGTCCCTGAGTGAACTGGGTAAGAAGGTTACTATCGTGGAAAAAATGCCGCAAATCGTAACTCTGTTCGACCAAGATATGGCGCGCCTGGTTCAGAGATATTTGGAGCAGAAAGGAATGCAAGTTTTAGTCGGCGAAGGTCTCCAAGAAATAAGAGGCGAGCAAGGGCGAGTTTCTTCGATCCGTACTGCTAATCAGGAAATCCGGGCTGACGCTGTTTTGCTAAGTTTGGGAATTCGTCCGCGGGTAGAATTGGCGCGCCAGGCAGGCCTGCGCCTGGGCGAAACTGGGGCAATCTGGGTTAACGAGCGCATGGAAACCTCGGCCGAAGATGTCTTTGCCGCCGGAGACTGTGTAGAGAGTACCCATTTAACCAGCGGAAAAAGAGTGTGGATCCCTTTGGGATCGACCGCAAATAAGCAAGGGAGAGTAGTGGGGATAAACGTGAGTGGCGGAGCGGCGGTTTTCCCTGGCGTTTTGGGAACAGCTATATTCAAGGTTTTTGATTTTAAAGTAGCCAAAACAGGGTTAAATATGCGGGAAGCTGAACAAGCAGGGTTCAGCCCGCTGTCAGCCATTGTGCGGGGATATTCTGGTGCCCATTATTATCCAGGGATGAAGGAGTCGGTGCTCAAGGTTATCGCCGATCAAAAAAGTGGACGCATCTTAGGAGCCCAGGCCGTAGGCGAAGGGCCCTCAGATAAATTTATCGATGTTATTTCTATGGCCTTGTTAGGGCGGTTGGATTGCTCCACCTTAGGAAATGCCGATTTAGCTTATTCACCGCCTTTCAGTCCAGCTTTATCACCTGTGCTCGTCGCTGCTCATGTGCTCCAAAATAAACGAGAAAAAGTCTTTGAGTGGATTACCGCAGATGAAGTAAAAAATAAATTAGAAAGAGCCGCAGATGAATTTGTCTTGCTTGACGTACGGGAAGAGAAAGAAGTAAAGGAAAAGCGTATTCCAGGCTCTCTTTGGATCCCCTTAGGACAGCTCGAAGAAAACATAGGTAAGTTGGATAATAAAAAGGAGATAGCCATTCATTGTCATTCAGGGGCCCGCTCTTATAAAGGCTATCTAAAGCTAAAGCATAAGGGTTTTAAAAATATTAAGAATGTTGATGGGGGAATTTTGTGCTGGCCTGAAGAACTAAAAGGAGCTCTTTAAATAAAGCTAAAGCAGAAGCGGCCAGGCAGCTCCTTGGTTCGCTGCCTGGCTGTTCATAGATTTCTATTTTATCTTCCCCTCCCGAATATCTAAGATGATCTCCGCCGCAATTTTGGCCGCCACTCCACATACCTCCGGACAGCCTTTCCGGCTGTGGCCGCCCATATCGTGGAAAGCTTTGCGCTCTTCCGGAATAGATAAGCGATAAACTTTTCCATACCGAATTTTATGGATTTCCGCACAAATAGAGTGGCCGATTTTTTTACGAAATTCATCGTAAATCTTGGTTGCTATATTCATAGCTTTATTATATTGAGCTATATCCTCTAATTTTTCTCTTCCTACCAAACAACCAACTCCCATAATGGCTCCCGTAAGCGCCCCGCAAGTTTCTCCTTGACGAACCACACCGCCGGCCAAGGCACTGCCAGATTTGAAAACCTCTGGACTCCCCACGTTGAGCTTTTCTTGCAAAGCTGCAAGAACGGCTTGGGTTCAGCCAAAATATTCCATGTCGTTTTTTAAAGCTAATTCAAAGACATCTGCCAACAATTTTTCCCTTTCAGGCATTTGCTGTTGCTCCTTTCTCTTTTAAATATTTTATTTCTTTTTGATGTAGCCCATCATTTCAGCAATCTTCTGATAGGCTTCAGGAAGTTTATATTCTGGTTGGAAAGAATACCCGGTGGGCAATTTGGAACCTGTCTTGGCTATCTGCCGTAATCCTTCCATCAAGTCGGCCAATTTTTGCTGGGGGACGGTAAAGATCATTTCTTCATCACTGGCCATGGCTCGATAGTGATCTCCGCGACAGGGAACGGCGACCTGGCATTCTCCGGTCTGCATAGCCGGGATGATTCCATATACGCAAGCGGCATGGCCGGAAAGAGCGCATTTAAGATTATAGCCTTCTTTGTATTCTCGGCCGAGCAAGAGCAGGCATAGTTGGGATGAGTCACCATATATAGTCACCACATCGGGAATAAAAGGGGTATTCCGCAAAGGGGCAGAAACCGATCCTATAAACTTACCCACGGGCAGACGCGGAAACTCCTCCGCATAATGTTTTCCCGCTTCTAAGGTAGCTACGTCTCGGGGATATCTGTTATGGCCATCCAAAAAGTATTGGGGAGGCTCACCAAGTCCGTAACCAACCACCGGTTCGAAGCACCAATGATCTTCTTTCAACATGGCGACTACTTTTCCTTCGCGGCGGGATAGTTGAAAAGCTTGACAGAGAGATAAATGATAACCTAAATCTTTTAAGGGACGAATAGCCCCGGCAGGAATATCATCCTCTTTTTTAAGAAAGAGGAGCGCCATGGGGAAGGTTTTGAGCCGAAGTCTACGTTCCAACTCATCTCCCCATTCTTGATATAGTTTTAAGTCGTTAATCATTACTCCTCCTTTTTTCATCTCCATATTTTTAATCCCTGGAAATTAAATTATCAAAATGCCCCCGTTTGTCAAATAAAAAGTGAGGTCTCTGAAAAAGTCCACCATACCCTTGGCCCAGCTGGGAGAGCCGCTAAAACTTGAACAGAGGGAAGGGTGAATAAAAAAATATTTGGCGGAATAATTGAGAAAAAAAAGAAGGTCAGGTAAAATATGGAAAAATGGCTTCCAAAAGAAAAAGAAATAACAAGAAAAAGACAAGGTGGATAAGATTATTTCTCTTATTCTTAATCACCGTATCTATCTTAGGTGTGCTAATTTTTGGGAAAATTCCTCCGCCCCAGATTGATGAACCACGCCAAGTTGTCCGTTTGCCCATGCCGAAAATTTCTTATCCCATGTTGGCTTTAATTATTGACGATGGCGGATACAGCTTAGAAAATTTTAACAAAATATTGGCTCTGGAGAAACCAATTACGTATGCGATTCTTCCTGAAGCACCTTTTACTCGGGAAGCCATTCTTCTTGCTCGCCAAAAAAGGCAACAAGTTCTTCTCCATTTACCCATGGAGCCTAAAGAAGGAAACCACGTTCCTTTAGAAAGGAATATGATTCGCTGCAGTATGTCTCCCCAGCAAATAAAAATTATTATTCAAAATGCCTTAAAACAGGTTCCTGAAGCCCGCGGAATAAATAATCATATGGGTTCAAAGGCTACCGAAAACTTGCCGGTAATGAAAGTCCTAATGGAAGTTTTAAAAAAAGAAAAATTGTTTTATATTGATAGTAATACCAGCTTGAGATCAGTGGGACCTTTATTAGCCGAGAAAAATGGGGTGCCTTTTGCGCGCAATGAAAAATTTATTGATCAGGAGAAAAACGTTAACGCTATCAAACGGGCTATTCGGCAAGGCATAAAAAAAGCGCAAAAAGAGGGGAAAGTGGTCTTAATTGGCCATCCTTATGCGGAAACGGAGCAAGCTCTAAAAGAGATGATTTCGGAAATTGAAAGGGAAGGAGTTAGGCTGGTTTTTGCTTCCGAGGTAGTAGGATGAATAGAATTGCCCAAATAAAAATCTTGCTTTTGAGCTTTTTATTATTAACTGCCGGCTTTATTTCAGAAAGGACAGAAGCGGCTTTTAAAATCTTGGATATTCGCCATTGGTCCGCTCCCGACCACACCCGTTTGGTCTTTGATTTAAACGGGCTGCCCAAGTTTGAAGCTCTACCAGAAAGTGATCCTCTGGTCTTGAAGCTGAAAGTGGAAGGAATTGATTTAGGCAGGCAGGTTAGAGAGATATTTATAAAAGATAATATTATGCAAAAAGTGCGGATTTGCCCCTGGGGAAAAGAAGGGGCAGAAATATCTTTCTATTTAGTTAAACAAGCGCGCTGGAAAGTTTTTACACTGCGACCTTATCAAGATAAGCCCTTCCGATTGGTTGTAGATATTTCCCGGCCAGACTTAGAAAATAAAGAGAAGGAGGAACGGCGGGTAACTTTAGAATTAAAAACCGAAAAGAAAAAGAGGATTGTAGTTATTGATCCCGGGCATGGTGGAGAAGATCCAGGAGCTATCGGTCCTAAGGGAACGAGAGAGAAAGATATAGTCCTAAAATTAGCTCAAAAAACGCAAAACATAATTGACGGAAGTGGGGAGTTAAAGGCGTTTTTAACCCGCCGTGGTGATTATTTTTTACCTTTAAAAGAACGGATTAAAATTGCTCAGGAATACGGAGCAGATCTATTTCTTAGCCTGCATACCAATGGAAATCCTAAACGGTTCACTCGAGGTACTTCCGTTTATTGTTTATCATTAAAAGGCGCTAGTGATACGGCCGCCCAATTGTTAGCCCAAAAAGAGAATGCCTCAGATATGGTGGGAGGAATCTCTTTAGTTGCTGAGCAAAAAGACCTCAATTCTATTCTTTTGGATTTGGAACAGACCCACACGATCAATGAAAGCTTACTTCTGGGAGGATTGATGCTCAGCGAGCTAAAAAGTGTAAATCAGCTTCAATTTACCAAGCCTTTACAAGCTGGCTTTGCTGTTCTTAAAGCTCCAAGTACCCCTTCGGTTTTGTTAGAGACAGCTCATATCACCCACCCGATCGAAGAAAAATTGTTACAGAAGGAGGAATTTCAGGACGCTTTAGCCAAGGCGATTTTTACCGCTGTTAAAAACTTTATTCCCCGCTTGGCCGCCAAAGAACAGGGATCGGGTGGATAAGGAGGGAAGGGAAGATGAATGCGGGGGGAAGAAAAAAAGGAAAGGGCGAGAAAAGAAAGGAAGATCAGCGTGGAAGATTTAATTTTTGAGAGAGTTATGGTTGTTTTTGCTCATCCTGATGACGCCGAAGTTCAATGTGCCGGAACAATTGCGCTCTGGGCCGAGGCAGGGAAGAAGATTACTTACGTGGTATTGACCAAGGGCGATAAAGGAACACAGGATCCAAATATGACCGCCGAGGCTTTGGCCAAATTGCGGCGGGAGGAACAACTAAAGGCGGCGCAGATCTTGGGCGTCGAGAAAGTTATATTTTTAGAGAATGGAGATGGTGAATTAGAAGTTAATATAGAAAGGCGGCGAGAGCTTACCAAAGTGATCAGAGAGCATCAGCCAGAAGTTTTAATCACCCATGATCCCTGGATGCGTTATCAGCTACATCCAGACCATCGAGCTTGCGGGACATTGGCGCTGGATGCGGTGATTTCGGCCCGAGATCGCCTTTATTTTCCGGAACAGGTAGCCCAAGGTTTTAAGCCCTGCCGGGTGCGCCGCGTCCTTCTTTTTGCTTCAGACCAGCCTGATTATTGGATCAATATTGAAAAAACCATCGAGAAGAAACTTAAAGCCCTTGGCCAGCATAAAAGTCAAGTAAGCCAATGGCCGAAGTGGGAAGATTGGCTACGCCAAAGAGCCCAAAATGCGGGTGCAGCCCAGGGATTAAAATACGCCGAACCCTTTAAACGGTTAGTATTGAATTGAAGAAACCTCGCCAAATTTTTTGCTGCATTCTTGGGCCAAGACTTTCGCTAAGTTTAGTATCTCTCACCAGATGGGCTCATCGATAAAAGAGAAATTGCGGGCAAAAAAGTTCTCTGTCCGAGGACGAGCTTTAATATTTCTCCCTAACAGGAGAATTTTATTCCCCGCCCGAGTCCATGAAAGAACGAATGCTTCATTTTAATGAGCTCCGCTTGCTTTCGCCAGAGGCAGGCCTGAACTAAGCAATGATTTATCAATCCCAGCTCAGATTGAAATTTAAAAGTCATCCACAATCAAAAAGTTTCTCTGACCGTCGATCACTTTTTAAATTTCAGCTTAATTCAGGCGGGAGGGGGAGAGGCTCGCCTCTCGCCCTCCCGCCTGTTTCCTGCTGGCGAGAAATATTAAAACTGTTAGTCGGTCAGAAAAGTTTCTTTATTGCATTTCTAATTAGGCCGTGGTAAAAATGGACTTTAAATTAAATTGGAGGAAATAGATGACCTGCATCTTTTGCCATATTATAGAGCATAGATTGCCGGCAGAAATTTTATATGAAGATAAAGAAATAACCGTGTTTAAAGATGTTAACCCGGCTGCGCCTGTTCATCTTTTAATTGTCCCCAAAAAACATATCGATTCCCTGAACGCCTTAAAGGAGAAAGATGCCGATTTGGTAAAAAAGATGGTGCTCGTGGCTAAAATGATGGCCGAGAAACAAGGAATCCAGAATGGGTATCGTTTGATGATTAACAACGGCCGCGAAGCCGGCCAGGTAGTTTACCACTTGCATATGCATTTATTAGGAGGGTGGGGGAAATAGGAAGAATTTAAGCCAGGTCTGGACGGCGCATATGCCAGTTTGTATTCATTTGATAAGCATACCCTACTTTTAAAATAGTCCCTTCGGCAAAAGCCTGGCCCACAATTTGCAATCCAATCGGTAACCCGGAAGCAGAAAACCCGCACGGAACAGAAATAGTCGGTAGCCCGGTAAGATTAAAGATGCGCGTAAAACGAGTTAGGGCCGAAGCGACTCCCTCAGTAAAATCCCCAATGGAGATGGTTTCTTGGCCGATCGACGGAGCCACAATGGGGAGTTGGGGAGTAATTAAAGCATCTACTTTAGTGAAGACTTCCCGGAAAGTTTCCTGGGCGATTCTGCGCATACGTTGAGCCTGCAAGTATTGGGTGGCCTTTATTGCTGAGCCTAAATTCAAACGACCCAGAACATCCTTTCCTAAATCTTCAGCACGCGTTTTATGCCATTTCTCCAAACAAGCGGCTCCTTCGGCCAGAAGAGAAATAAAAGCGGCGGCTGAAAATTCAGGCAAGTGCGGGATGGAGATTGGCAAAATTTTAGCGCCTATTTTCTTGAGTTCCTGAATGGCTTGGGAAACTGCTTGCTGAACCTCCCCTTCTAAATGGTCAAAATAATATTCTTTGGGTACGCCTAGGCGGATTCCTTTCAGGTTTTTGGTTAAAGCTCTTTGATAATTGGGAACATTTTCTTGGGCAGAAAAGGGATCATGAGGATCATAGCCGGCTAAAATATTTAAAGCAATGGCTAAATCCATCACCCTTTTAGCCATTGGGCCGGGGTGATCAAGGGACCAGCATAAAGGATATACTCCGTATTTGCTGATTCTGCCGAAAGTGGGTTTTAATCCCGCCACGCCACAAAGGGCCGAAGGAATGCGTATAGACCCCCCCGTATCAGTTCCTAAGGTGAGGAGGGCGAAAGAACAAACTAAAGCAGCAGCGGAACCGCCGCTCGAACCTCCCGTAATTCTCTCCCGATTCCACGGATTGCGAACAGGCCCATAATGGGGGTTGACGGAAGTAGTCCCATAGGCAAATTCGTGCATATTCAGTTTGCCCAGTAGAATTGCCCCCGCGGAATTTAAACGGGAAATAACCGTGGCATCATATTTGGGCACAAATTCTTTTAAAATTTTTGAGCCGCAGGTAGTGCGCACACCTTTGGTAAAAAAGAGGTCTTTGGCGGCATAAGGAATTCCGTGTAAAGGGCCGCGGTATTTTCTTTTTAGAATTTCTTTTTCCATCTGGCGCGCGGTCTTTAAGGCTCTTTCGGGAAGGACGGTTATAAAAGCATTGATCTTAGAATCATAGGAATTTATCCGCTCGAGACAAACCTTGGTAACTTCTACTGGGGATATTTCTTTTTTACGCAAAGCCTTAGATAGACTTTCAATGGTCCAGGATTGAGGATCAGAGGAAATCATTATTTTCTCCTTAAGCCATAAATATTAAGGCCGGTTCAATATCCAGAGGATCTAAGAGGCCGAATTTTTCTACTTGGGTGTTGATTAATTTTTCATATTCCTTTATTTCTTCAGCGCTGGGCTCATAAAAAGAAGGTTTTTCGCTGATCCCTATTTCTTTTAATCGTGGCTTTATAATAATCATTTGCTTCTTGCCCTTTCTATGACACTTACGAAGTGGAGGAAGAGCAGCCGCCAATTCGCTCATTTGTATCATACAAATTTTAAAAAATTATGCAAGGAAATATTATTTAGCGTAATTCATCTCTCCCTTTTGCCTTAATTAGGCTGGAATTCAAAAGGTAATCGGCACTCAGCAGGGAGGTCGGTTGACGAATTTTTAAAACTTTAATAAAATGACCACAACTTAAAAAGAAAATTTGCAAAAAATTTTAAGTAAAGAGCCCAAAACTTAGGCATGTTTTTAAACAAAAGCCTAACCAATCCCTAAAATCTCTTTTTGGAAGATGGCTCAATTGCTACCAGATAATATTCTCAAAAAGATCATTTTTAGCCAGAGGCTATCCATAATTTCTATAAATTAATAGGAGGCTTTCATGAATTGCCGTGTTTTTCTAATTTTGTTTGTCACTTTAGGTTTAGTCATGATGCTTTTATCTTCACCATCGGCCCAATCTTTTCCAGATAAGCCCATCAGTTTGATTGTGCCATTTCCAGCTGGGAGTGCCCCGGATATTTTCGCAAGGGCATTAGTAGAGGCGGTAAAGAATCATTTGCCCAAGCCGGTCGCTGTTATAAATCGACCCGGGGGTGCAGGAACCATTGGTATCTCCGAAGTGATTCAGTCGTCACCCGATGGCTACAAAATTGGCTTGGGAGCCGTGGCTCTTTTCGCTGTCCATCCTCACATTACATCGCTTCCTTATCGAACACCCAACGATTATTTGGCAGTGATGAAATTGGCCACTCTGCAAGTGACCTTCTTCGCTCGGGGAGATGCTCCGTGGAAGGATGCCAAAGAGGTGATCGAATATGCACGTGCAAATCCCGCAAAATTAAGAGTGGGAGTCCCTGGTTTAGGCACTATTCTGCACCTTAATTATGAACACTTAAAAATGCTGGCTAAAATCGACTTAACTACGGTTCCCTTTGAAGGCCCCCATCAAATTCCTGCCCTACTTGGAGGACATGTTGATCTTGCTTTAGCTCATCCGGCTCCTATTCTGCCGCATGTCAATGCTGGAAAAATTAAAGTGCTGGGAGTATTCCAGGCCAATCGTAACCCGCTATTCCCTGAAGCCCCAACATTTAAAGAATTAGGTTATGATATTACGCTTGGTGTTTACTATCTTCTCGTTCTTCCCAAAGGAACTCCTTTGGATATTGTGAAGATTATCCACGATGCTTTTAAGAAAGTGCTTGAAGATCCCTCAATCATAGCCTTTATGAAAAAAAATTCAATTGATATAGATTATCAGGGACCGGAAGCAATTACCAAAGAACTATGGGCCTCTTACGAGCATTGCGGAAAGTTAGTTGAATATCTCGGCCTAAAAAAGAAATAGAAGTCAGCGATTTTAAATTCGAGCAAATTTTGATAATTTCATAAAAAATTTTTAGCAGATGAAGATTTCATTGGGTGATCGTGCATGCAGCTGGCCCATAGAGGGAGCCAAATCACCCAAGAAAAGTAAACTAATTTAATACTCCTCCTTTCCATACCCTCCCCACCTAAAGCCCCAAATTGGCTTAAAAGATGTTATATAGATTAATTTTCTTAATTGATTTTTTCCCGCCAATAAGAAGAAATTTAAATTAGCCCCGCAAATTTAATTGAGGGAATATAAAAAATTAGGAAAAACTTTCTGAGAGCGTTCAATATAGGTGCGTAATTAATTTTATAAAATTAGAGATCTCTGAAAAACGCACTTTTCAGCCACTCCTGCGAAAGCGGGAGTCCCAAAATGTGAAAATACTGGATTCAGGATTTCACAGGAATGACGAAATTAAACCTCGAGAGGATTTTCCAGAGATCTCCAAAAAATTTCTTGACAATTTTTAAAAATTGTGCATAATAGCTATAGTGCACTTTTTAAAATTATGGCATTAAAAAAATTAGAAAATTTTTCAGTTCCTCTTCATCAACAATTGGTCGCCAATTTGCGAAGTAAAATATTTTCAGGCAAATTAAAAAGTGGCGACTTTCTGGGGACTGAAAAATCATTAATGGACCAATATGGGGTTAGTTCGACTACTGTTAGGCGGGCACTTCAAGCTTTAACTCAGGAAGGGTACCTATTTCGAAAGGCTGGAAAAGGAACTTTTATTCGGAGGGTAGAGATTGAGGCAAGTGGTGGTCCCCTTTGGAGCTTCTATGAAGAGATGAAATCTCTGGGCCTCAAACCAAGCTCGAAATTATTATCCATAGAGGTACAAAAACCAAATTTAAGCATAGCCCAAAAGCTAAATTTGGCCAAATCAGATCCGATTTATTATATTAAAAAGCTTTTGAAGGCAAATGATGAGCCAGTAGCAATTCTTGAGAGCTATTGGCAATTCCAAATTGGTGAACAGCTTTCCAAATTTGACTTGAACTCTACCAATCTCTTCAAAATTCTTGAAAACGGAATAGGAATCAATTTAGGAGAGGCAGAGGCTACTCTGGAAGCTGGAATAGCAAGCTCTGAAGAAGCGAAACTCCTTGGGATTAGGAAGAAAAATCCCATATTGATTATGCAACGCGTTGTATACTCAGTCGAAGGGAGTCCTATATTTTTCAGTAGATTATGCTATAGAGCTGATAAATATAAATTTCGCACTCGAATGGTCCGAGGGCCATTTAAATCTATTCCAAATAAGGCGGTCATTAAAAATATGGTTTCATAGGTAGGTTCATCATTTTGAAATAGACGATTGAAAGAAAGAACAAAAAGATTCTTGAAAAAGATGGGTAAGCGAATGGTGTAATATGATTAAGCAAAAAAATTTTAACTTAAGGGAGAGGGCTTATGATTTTAAAGAATTTTTTTAAATTTAAATTTATATTTATATTTTTAGCTGGAGCAGTCCAATTAATTGGTATTACCTCCATTTTTGCTATGGAGTATCCAAGCAAGCCCGTGCAAGTTATTATTCCTTGGCCTGCAGGCGGTAGCACTGATGTAAGTACGAGAGCATTAATAAATGCTACCAAAAAATTTTTCCCCCAGCCTTTGGTTCCTATCAATCGGCCAGGAGGTGCTGGCACGATTGGGATGACAGAAATTTGTATGGCGAAGCCTGATGGTTATACTATTGCATCAAATGCCTGGGGGCCAATGGTCACCCAACCTGCTATCCAGAAACTCTCTTATTCGGAAAAGGATTATCTTCTTATTATGCAAACTTGGCACGTTCCCCGAGTATTAATAGCTCATCCTTCCCAACCTCATAAAACTGTTAAAGAATTTGTAGAATATGTAAAAAAGAATCCAGGTAAAATAAGAGTTGGACTTGCCGGTACAGGAACTACCGATCATTTTGCTGTTCTTGAGATGGAAAAGAAATATGGAATCAAGCTCACTATTGTCCCCATGGGAGGAGGATCGCCGCAGATGTTAGCAGTAATTGGAGGGCATGTTGACGTGGCCACACCCACTTATTCAGAAGCTTCGGCCGCTATCCAAGCTGGGCAAGTAGTACCCTTAGCAATTATGGATTTGAACAGATATCCTTTAAATAAGGAGATTCCCACATTGGCAGAGTTTGGGTACTCCATTGAGAGCGGCGTGGCAAATTTCTTAATTGCTCCGGCTGGCCTCCCAAAACATATATTCAAAATCATTCATGATGCTTTCAAAAAAGGTTTTGAAGATTCAGAATACCAGGAACCTGTTAGAAAATTGGGATATCTTGTAGAATATTTATCACCCGAGGAGAGTCATAAAAAAATCGAAAAGTTTCGTAAATTATATATACAATTGGCTAATGAATTTGGTTTGAGTCCAAAATAAAATAGGTTTATATCACCTACCCTGAAGAAATTCTATGAATTTTATTGAAATAAAAATAATGATAAGGAGGAGAAAATGAAAAAGAATGTCATTGTGGTCATGCTTGACAGCCTTCAATTTAATTATGTAGGTTGTTATGGCAATAAATGGATCAAAACGCCAAATTTAGATCGACTCGCCCGAGAAGGTGTGCTTTTTGAGAATTTTTATATTGAAGGTTTACCCACTGTTCCCTGTAGACGTTCGATGTTTACAGGAAGATTTTACTTGCCTTCAAAAGGATGGTCAGCTTTGGATTTTGATGATACAACGATAGCCGATTTGTGTTGGGGTCGACCTATTGATACAGCCCTAATCTTTGACTGCCCTATGTACCGGCTTCCTAAATTTGGTTACACTCGAGGGTTCGATAAGGTCTATTTTATTCACGGGCATGAAAACGATCATGAGTATTATGCGCAGGACCCATTATACCACCTAAAACCTGAAGATTTCGTTGAAGAGAACGTTCTAAAAGCTGCCCAGGAACTGGAAGGGGAAAGAATGACAGGTCCTTGGCTTTATGAAATATCTTGCCATTTGCGCGAAACCCAATATTGGAAAAGCGATGAAGACCAAAAAGCCGCTAAAGTTATGAAGGCGGCTGCCAGATATTTAGAAGAAGTAGATAGAAACAAGCAGTTTTTCCTTTGGGTAGATTGTTTTGATCCACACGAGCCCTGGGACCCGCCCTCGGTATATGATCCGGATCTAAAATGCCCGTACGATCCTGATTATAAAGGCAAGGACATGATTTTACCAATAATGGGACCGGCGAGCTTATATACAGAAGCTCAACTTCATCATATACGGATGCTTTATGCTGAGAAAGTGACAATGGTCGACAAATGGCTTGGCTTTCTTATGGATAAAGTGCGATCTCTTGGTCTTGAAGAAAATACGCTCTTCATAGCGGTTTCGGATCACGGCGAACCTATGGGCCACGGGGAGCACGGTCATGGTATTATGCGAAAGTGCCGGCCATGGCCTTACGAGGAGTTGACTCATGCCCCATTGATCATAAAGGGTCCTGGTTTGCCAGCTGGAAAAAGAGTGAAGGCTTTTACCCAATCTTGCGATATAGCTCCCACCGTAACTGATTGGCTGGGTATTGGCATCCATCCAGAGATGCAAGGAAAAAGCCTTCTGCCGTTGGCCAAGGGAGAAGTCGATAAAATAAGAGATTTCGCTATAGCCGGCTATTATCGTTACTCAGCTTCAATCATTACAGAAGATTGGTCTTTTATTCATTGGTTGAGGCCTGATGAAAAAAGCATCTATGAAAGCAGGATTCAAATATACCGATCCGGTACAATAAAAACCTCAGGTCATCTTTCAAAATTACTTGGTGAGTCGGTCAGCGATTTGGAAAGACGACTAAAAGAAGCTGCGACCCTTGATGGCGAAGATCAGTGGACATGTACCCCTGGAAGTAGGGCCGAAGTACCAGAAAATGACCAATTATTTGATAGGAAAGAAGACCCCTTCCAATTAAATAATATAGCCCAAAAGGAACCAAAAAAAGCAAAAGAGCTTTTTGATACATTACGAGAATTTATGGCTGAATTACGCACAGCTTAAGTTTTTAAACAAGATGGCTGGAATTTGTGGCGGCCAAGAGTAAAGAAAGACTTCTTGGTCGCCCTTTCTTAAACGGACTTCTGTGGAAATTTTAGAAATAGTACTTTGGGAATGTGATTATAAAATTATTCGGGAATGCGAAATTGCTTTGCATGAAGCCTTAAAAAAAATTGGCCTTAAAGCTGTAGTAACAGTTAACTGCGAACCTCCCTTAATAGCCCGGAATCAGCTTTGGGACAGACTTCCTGTTTTGGAAATAAATGGCTTATATTTCAGTTTACATCCTGGCCGTGCTTTTACTGTAGAGGAATTGCTCCGTCTATTTAAAGTTATATACCCTAATTTAAATTCAGAAGCGCAAGATAAAAAGGGTAATTAAAATAAAAAATGTCTCGCCTAAAGGAAATCGATAATTAAACGAGGAGTTAAAATTGGAAAATATCTTACTCACCGATAACAATTTTAAGTCCATCCTGGGTAATGCTTCAGGTATCCTTTATTTTTATAAAAAAATGTGTCCAAATTGTAAGGCTTTAGAAAAAGTAATAGAAAAATTTTTATCCGCCAACCCTGGAATTAATTGCTTCAAAATTGATAGCGAGGAATCATTAGAAGCAATGAAACATTTTGGTGTGGAAAGAGTTCCAGCGATATTTTTAATCAGGAATGGCCAGATAGCCGCCAAGAAAGTTGGGCTTATGAATCTTAAAGAGTTTCAGGAATTTTATCAATCAATATAAGTTTTAAAAAATAATAAGCAAGTTAAATGAAAAAGGAAAGACTATTCGATATTCTTATTCTTGGGGGCGGGATTGCCGGCCTGACTGCGGGAATTTTTGCTGCGCGAGCAAATTTAAGGACAATAATAATAGAGAAAAAGGTATGTGGGGGATTGGCAAATTGGGCTAGTAAAATTGAGAACTTTCCTGGGTATATTTCAATTTCCGGCATGGAATTGATGGAAAAAGTGCGCGCGCAAGCTGAGAATTTAGGAGTTGAAATTGATGAAGCGGTGGTGATTGAGGGGATTGAACTTAAAGGAAGTTATAAAAAGGTAGAAACTAGCGAAAATCTATATGTTGGCAAAGCAATAATTCTTGCTCCAGGTAGAAATCCAATCCCACTCGATATAGATACAGAATGTAACCATATAATTCATTATTGTGCGGTTTGTGATGGTTCTGCTTATACAGGCAAAGAAATTTTAGTCATAGGTGGAGGGGATAGCGGCTTTGATGAATCCCTTTATTTATTGTCTCTGGGAGTAAAGAAAGTTACGCTGGTTGAAAAACTGAACAAGTGCAGCGCCAGTGAAGTTACGCAGGCTAAATTTTTAAGTTATCCTAATGCAGAAGTGAGAACTTCGACCGTGGTCAAGGAAATAACTAAGGAAGGGAGGGGAGCTCAAGTAAAGCTTGAAGATTTGCTCTTGGGTCAAACGGAACGGATTTATGTTGATGGTATTTTTGTTTTTATGGGACAAAAACCAAACACAGAAATTTTTCGAAGTACATTGGACCTTGATGAAAATGGGTATATTGTGACCGGGATGGACATGCAAACCAATATTCCTGGCGTATTTGCAGCTGGTGATGCAATTAAAAAGGAGTATAGATATTTAACCACAGCTATCGCAGATGGTGCCATTGCGGCTTTGTCTGCGGGAAAATATCTTCGAAGATAAAATAAGGAGGTATAAAAATGGGAAAGAAAAAATGGTTAATTTTAATTTGGTTGAGCCTTGTCTCTATTCTATTTTTATCCAATCCTTTTTCAAGTATAGCTGGATATCCAGAGAAACCAGTTAATTTTATTTGCGGCTTCCCAGCGGGGGGAGCAATGGATCTGACTGCTCGAGCCATTACGGAGGCTGCCAAAAAATATTTTCCCAAACCTATGGTAGTAGTTAATAGACCCGGTGCAGCCGGCACTATTGGCGCAGCCGAAATTATTCAGGCTAAACCAGATGGATATACCATCGGCATCAGTGCGGTAGCGGTTTTAACTATCCAACCTCATCGTACTAAGCTTCCTTATGGATCACCCGCTGATTATACACCAATTATTAAACTAGTTAACATTCCGGTATGTTTGACAGTGCGAAGTGACGCGCCTTGGAAGAATATTAACGAGTTTATTGATTACGCCAAAAAGAATCCCGGTAAATTGCGGATCGGCCATCCGGGAATAGGAACAATACCCCATTTAGATGTAGAGTTATTAAAAATTATGGCCAAAATTGATTTCACTGTTGTTCCTTTTGCCGGGGGGGCGCAAAGTGTTCCTGCGCTTTTAGGAGGTCATGTAGATGCTATTTCGCAGCATCCCGGGGAGGTTTTAGCTCACGTAAATGCAGGCAAAGCAAGGGTTTTAGGAGTATTTGAGGAAAAAAGAAATCCCCTTTTCCCAGATGCCCCAGCTTTTAAAGAATTGGGCTATGATATCACCATGGGAGTTTATTATCTTGTTCTTGGTCCCAAAGGTTTATCCCCGGAAATTGTTTCCATGCTTCATGATGCTTTAAAAAAAGCCATGGAAGACCCAATTTTCAAAAATGCCATGGAATCGCAAGGATTTGTAATAGCTTATGAAGGACCAGAGGATATTAAAAGAAGATTGATGCGCGATTACGAGCAGAATGCTAAACTTGTTGAGGCACTCGATCTAAAAGGCAAATAAGGCATGTCTTTACCTCAAATAATAAGTTTATTTTTTCTGATTACGGGAGTAGCTTATTTTATTGAAAGCTTAAAACTGCCGTTGGGAAAAGCTTCTGCTCCTGGGGCTGGCTTTTACCCATTATTAGTAGGGCTCTTTTTGACAGTCTTAGCTCTTAGTCTCTTTTTTTCCCAAAGAAAAAAAACAGAAGATATAGAAGAATTTCCTAAAGGAAGCGAAAGGACGAGGGTAATAGCTTTAGCTATTACCCTTGTCCTTTTTGTTATTTTGCTGAAACCGCTTGGATATATTATTAGCACCACAGGGATGCTCATATTAATTCTCAAGATTTTTGGCCTTAGAAAGTGGCGCTACATAATTTTGCTATCTATAATTACGACAGCAATATCTTATTATATTTTTGGAAAATTAATGGCGATTCCTTTCCCACCAGGGTTATTAACATTTATATAAATTTAGACCAGATGCGCTATGGATGCTTTGCATGGCTTAATATACGGTTTTAATGTGGCTCTAACCGGGCCTAATCTTTTGGCCTGTTTCTTTGGGGTTTTAATGGGGACGATAGTGGGTGTTCTTCCAGGTATCGGACCTATCGGGGCTATGGCCCTTCTATTACCCTCTACTTTTGCCTTAGGGCCGACAACGGCTCTTATTATGATGGCTGGAATATACTATGGATCAATGTACGGTGGTTCTACTACCACCATCCTTGTAAATGTTCCTGGGGAGGCCGCGTCAGTAGTAACTGCTATAGATGGTTATCAAATGGCGCGCAAAGGAAAAGCGGGAGCAGCATTAGCTGTTGCCGCTGTAGGTTCTTTTGTAGCTGGAACCTTGGGTCTAATAGGTCTGATGTTTTTTGCTCCCGTTTTAGCCAAGGCGGCTTTAGAGTTCGGTCCACCTGAATATTTTGCTATAGTAATTGTGGGATTAGTTTTCTTATCAAGAATTGGCAGTTCTTCTGCGCTTAAATCATTTATTATGGTGGCATTTGGTCTTTTGTTAGGGACGGTGGGTATGGAACCAGTTTCAGGCTTTCCCAGGTTTACTCTGGGGCAACTTCAGCTTGCTCAGGGAATTGAGTTAGTGCCAGTGGCAATGGGGCTCTATGGTATTGGTGAAGTACTTATATTGGCGGAACGATTCTCAGACACTACGCCAACTATAAAAGTAAAATTTAAAGAACTTTTCCCAACAATTGCCGAATGGAAAAGGGCTTTTCCTTCCATTTTTCGGGGAACAGCAATTGGTTTTGTAATAGGCCTAATTCCTGGACCAGCAGCTATTATTTCAACTTTTGCTTCCTATTCTGTAGAAAAAAGGATTTCTAAGCATCCCCATGAGTTTGGAAAAGGAGCGATTGAGGGTGTAGCTGGACCTGAATCAGCCAATAATAGCGCAACTGCCGGAGCCATGGTGCCGTTATTAACCTTAGGGATTCCTTTTGCCCCAGCTACCGCAATGCTTTTAGCAGCCTTACTTATTCATGGAGTACAACCTGGTCCTCTTTTAATCACCCAAAAGCCAGATATTTTTTGGGGGGTAGTAGCCAGTATGTATATAGGCAACTTACTCTTATTGATTCTAAATCTTCCCTTAGTGGGAGTGTTTGTGAGTATTTTGCGTTTGCCTCAATATATTCTTCTAAGCTTAATCCTTTTGTTTTGCTTAATAGGCACGTATAGCGTGAATAATAGTTTTCTTGATCTTTATATTTTAGTTATTATGGGATTTTTAGGGTATGTTTTAAGGAAGCTAAAGTTTGACATGGCTCCTTTAATATTAGGGTTAGTGTTGGGCCCCTTTTTGGAAGTAAACTTGCGCCAGTCTCTTTTTATGTCGCGGGGAGAAGTCATGGCCATTTTAAGTCGCCCCATCGCCGGCACCCTTATTTCTATTTCATTGGCAGCGCTAATTGTTCCTGCCATAATCAGCTTATTAAAAAAGAGATTTTAAAACGAGAATTGGGGCTCAATAATAATTTATTTTATCCCCTAAACCTATTTTTAGCCATTTTGGAAAGTGGAGGAAACACTAATTTTCCTTCTTTACCTGGGCAGGGTCTTATCCTTTACCTCTAAATTTTGTTAATCTTTCCGTCTTTCCTTTAATTATAAAAGCGATCTGTAATATAATTAAGGTCAAAAAAACTATCATTAGGCCGCAGGCTACTGGGCGAGAAAAAAATATAATCGGACTTCCTTTGGACATTAAGAGAGATTGGCGAAAAGTTCTCTCTAAGATAGAGCCTAAGACGAAAGCCAAAATTAATGGGCCAGGTTCGAATTCAAACTTCCGAAATAAATATCCAATTAAACCGAATATAAGCATAATCCAAATATCAAAAACATTACTGCGAGTGCTATAAACTCCTGCCATACATATAAGCAGAATGAAAGGGGCAAGAATATAATAAGGTATCCGCAATACTTGCAGCCAAATTCCTATCAAAGGTAAGTTAAGAAAGAGTAAAAAAGCGTTACCTATATACATAGAAGCGATTACGCCCCAAAATATTTCTGGGTTTTCCTTTATCAAGTAAGGTCCTGGTTGAACCCCGTGAATCAGCAAAGCAGCAAATATCATGGCGATTGTGGCATTCCCTGGTATTCCCAGCGTCATTAAAGGAATGAAAGAGCCAGTAGCCGCAGAATTATTCGCCGCCTCAGGACCCGCCACCCCCTGAATAGCACCTTTTCCGAACTCTTCTGGTCTATTAGAAATTCTTTTCTCAACTGCATATGAAATCAAGGAGGCGACTACTGCTCCACCTCCAGGAAGAATTCCAACTAAAAATCCTAAAATGGAACCGCGAATAGTAGCCCATTTAGCTTTAGCCCAGTCATCTAAAGTTATAAAAAGACGGCCAATCTTATGAGTTACAATTTCAGTCTTTAAACCCTGTTCTGTATTGACCAAAATTTCAGCTATACCAAAAAGACCCATAGCTAAAGGAATAAAATCAAGCCCTTCTTGAAGGGGGAGGATTCCGTAAGTAAAGCGGGGAACTCCCATAATAGGATCCATACCTATCTCATCTAAAAGTAAACCTATCACTACCATAATAAATCCCTTAACTATTGAGGTTCCTGCTAAATACGCTGCTAAAAAAAGGCCGAAGAGAGTTAACACAAAATATTCGGGTGGTCCAAACCGAATGGCAAATTCGGCCAAAGGTGGAGCAAGGAAATTCAGCCCAATTATCGCTATTGTTCCGGCAACAAAAGAACCAATAGCAGCAATAGCCAATGCGGGACCTGCCCGGCCCTGTAGAGCCATTTGATGGCCGTCAATACAAGTAACCACTGACGCAGCTTCTCCAGGAATATTGAGCAAAATGGAGGTAGTTGATCCTCCATACATCGCCCCATAAAAAATACCAGCTAACATAATAATAGCTGAAACTGGAGGAAGCTTAAATGTAATCGGCAGCAAAAGCGCAACTGTAGCTGCGGGGCCTAAGCCTGGTAAAACTCCAACTAAAGTCCCAACTAATGTCCCTAAAAAGCAATAAAATATATTTTCCCAAGCTAAAGCGATAGAAAAACCAAAAATCAGTCCGGTAATTTGTTCCAAGAATTTCCTCCAAATTTTGATTAACTTTAGTTTTGGGAATAATTAGCTTAGAAGATGATTTTATGTTTGCAGCAAATAGTTTGTTCAAAAATATTCAGCCTTTTCATCCTTTTTAAAATATGTGGAAAGTATAAAAAGGTAATAATAAAGAATTTTCGATCTCTTAGCGTTTAAGAAATTTTTGCTAAAAGCCCTTTATTAATCCCTTAGGCAATTGAATTGAAAAAAGAAGATTAAAAAAGTAAATGAAAATTAAAGCCAAAATAGATATACCAAATGATAAAATCAACTTTTTTCGCTCAATTAAAATGAGCCAAATCAAGAAGAGAAAAAAAGTACTAAGCAAATAGCCCAACCAGTTGAGCACCGCTGTTACAAAGCTTAAAATAAGGAAGGCCGCCAAAACATGCATTGGTCGGCCTTGCTTTGAATCTATCTGAGGTTTATCTTTATGAAAACCTTGAAATAAATAAATAATAGAGAGGATAACAAGAATCAATCCAAGTCCAAAAGCCATAAAACCAGGCCCAGGATGACTGGCATTTCCCAAAGAGAGCAAAAAAGCCTGTTGACAAACAAAGACACCCACCCCCAAAAAAATTATTCCTATGGCGAGGGATCCTTTGGCCAATTTCTTTCCACCTTTATTTTCGTATGCCTAAAGTTTCGGCTAATTTTTTAGCTTCGTTATATTGGCTGGCTACAAAATCTTTAAATTCCTTTGGACCGAGAAAGCCGGGAAGGTCTCCTAGCTTAACGATAGTATCAATCCATCCTTTATCGTGGCATACTTTTTCCATAGCAGCAGTCCATTTTTTAATAATTTCTTCAGGTAGGTTAGGTGGGCCAACTACTCCTCTCCAGCCTATTACATCTACTTCTCCATATCCTAATTCGGCAAAAGTAGGTATATCTGGAAATTCTTCCAAGCGTTTAGGCACAACAGCCAGCGCTTTAAGCTGCCCCGCTTTAAGCTGAGCCAATGGTTCAATAAGATTCATATAAGAAAAATGAATGTTCCCACCCAATAAGGCTACTACTTGTTCTTTCCCGGAGTTAAAGGGAATCATGGTTACACTCCTTGGATCAATCCCGGTTACTTTAAAGAATTTATAAGCCGCTAAGTTATGCATGCTACCAATTCCCGACGTTCCGTACATATATTTCCCAGGATTTCTTTTCAAATCCGTTATCAAATCTTTCAGGCTTTTCCAAGGCGCATCTGCTTTAACAACTAAAACAGCGGGATTTAATTGGGTTCGGCAAATAAATGTAATCTCATCATATTTAAATGGAAGGTTGGGAGTAAAAGCGGGCGTGAGAGCATTAGTTGCAATAGCAGCCATCATCATAGTATAGCCATCAGGTTTTGAACGAATTAAAGACTCCATGGCCACTGCTCCGCCCGCCCCAGGTTTATTCACCACTACTAAATTTTGACCTAAATAATTAGGAATAAAACGGGCTACTGCTCTGGCAGCGAGATCCGTTGCTCCACCTGCCCCAAAAGGAACTAAAAAAGTAATCGGCTCTTTAGGATAATCTTTAGCCTGAGCAAAGCTATTTGATGGCAGAGAAATAATTAAAGCAAGAAATATTATTATCCAGCAAGAAATGTATTTAGCTTTCTTCATAGTTCTCCTCCTTATTAAATTAAAATTTTGAGTAAATAAAAATGCGCTTGGCTCAATAAAGTTGGAGCAAGTTTAAATAATTAGACTATTTGGTAAAAATCTCCTGCTGAAATAGTACTTGCTTAAAAAGCATATTTTGAATTATTTATTAAAAGTATCAGGCTATTTCATTAAAGACTCTATTAATTGAATTTGCTTTTTACGTGCCTCCATAATTTTTAAAAGGATTTTGTAAAGAGCCTCTGATTGTTCTTCCATACTCATATCGATAATTTCATGAGGGTCCTCATCCATGGCCTTTTGACAAATCTCTACCCAATTTTTAGGAATGGCATCGATTCCTTGGAAAGCTCCCGCTATTGCTCCTGCTATGCTGGCTACGCAATCAGAGTCCCGACCTAAGGAAGAACCTCCGATCATGCATTGCTTGGGATCACCTTTAGCAATCCAGAAAATAGCAAAAGATTCGCCGACTACTTCTAAAGAGTCAGTAGGAACTCGTCCGCCAAATCTTCTCCAAAAGAGATCGCGAACTTCTAAAATATCAGGGGCCTTTTGCGCATAGTCAAGGCATTCGTCGATTATTTGACCAATATTTTCATCTACGAAGGCTTTTCCAGCTTGAATAATTGAGTCAACTGTAGCCTCTGGTTTGAAGGCTTCAGCGATGGCCGCAGCAATAGCAGCTGCTGCATCAGGGGCAAAGCTGATCAAAGATGATTGAATAGTTTGGCAAACATCAAGAGCATCCAACGCTGCATTTTGCGGATCACAAGCGTTAATAATGCCAATAGGATGAATCATCATTAAACAATCCACATTGCCAGGCCAGCGATCATATTTGCCAACTTCACTGGCTGGATATTTTTTCATATTTTCATAAGTGCATTTATCTCGGGGAAGCAGATGGTACCCGAACCAATCTGGGTTCACATATTTCAGCCAAGCTGCTCGCAAATCCTCTTTTGTAATTCTTCCTCCTTTGTCAAAAATTGCTTTCATTACTAACCATTTTCTTTCTCCGCCATCTTCGTTCGTTCCGGGAGGGTAATTTAAAGCCGGGACTTTAAAAAGAGGGCCATTATGCCAGCGAATAGTTCTCCATTCCAAAGCTTCATAGCCAACCTTGGGAACTTCTCCTCCTGTCCAGGCTTTAACTTGAGGAAGCATTTTATCAATAGGCTTGCCCAAAGTTTCATCAATAACTTTATAATGAGCACCTTCGATGGGTCCACATAAGCCTTTATAACAATCGAAAATTCCTCCTCCGCATCGACGACTGGGTTCTCCTAAAGCAGCTCCTACATAACCTGCTACATTACATCCATGAATTTTTTTGAATAACAAATTGTTTATCATAATTTTCTCCTTTTAATAATTATTGCTGATCTTAACAAAATTTATCATTAATAGCATAATTTATAAATAGCTGCTTCTTTTTATGAGCAATTGTAAAAAATTAAAGATAAATGTCAAGAAAAAATTCAGAGATCTCTGAAAAACAGACTTTTCGGTCACTCCCGCTTTTGCGGGACTCCAGAAAAGCCTTGAAAATACTGGATTCGGTCTTGCGCAGAAATGACGTAATTAAAATCCGAGAGACTTTTCCAGAGATTTCCTTCAAACTTTAAACCAATTATTTTCTGATTTGAGCGATTTTTGGGGAAGAATCATCCTCCATAGGCATTGCCGCGCAGGCGTAAATCCAGTAAAAATTAAGATCCTCGATTCCTGATTTCATAGGAATGACAGACTTTATTTCATCTTTCAATAGCTGACTTAATGCCTATTTTTTATGAAGAGAATAAAAATTTGTCTAAAATACAAGGAACTTCCTAGCGCCCTAAAATTAAAAGAGTTGGCTTGCTTTGCTTTCCTTTAATAAACTTCAGTCCGATATATTTTTTGATTGCAAGTTACTTTGTTTCAGGTGCCTCTATAATTGCCATAAAATCGCATTGTATAAGAATGCCATCATCCATAATCCCTTGCAAAGTTTGTCGAGCAGGACGGGTTTCTTTTTCGGGAAAAAATTTAAGCCATTCTTTATTCAGAACATCTCTTTGAGAGCGATCTTTCATCCAGAAATTTATTTTGATTATATCATCCATAGTCCCGCCTGCTGCTTCAACAATACTGCGCATATGGTTAAAAAGAAAAGCGCATTGCTCTGCAAGCGTCGGGGGAATTTTACCAGTGGCGGGGTTCACTCCATTAATAATTCCGGAGACTAAGAAATTTCCAATCTTGCAGGCATTTGGAATTGGATTGACGTGTTTGAAACCCTCGATATATATGCTTTTTCGCTTCCCCATTTTTATTCTCCTTTTTGGGATTTTATGCTTATTTAAAACCTGGTTTATGAAAAAATATAAATGATATACGAAGCTTTAAAAATCAAGTAAGCTAAACATTTGCGAAACATTTTAAATATTTAATTTCTAAATCTTGCCAAGAAGGCTTTTGGGCTTAAATCCTATTAACTTTTTCTAGTCTCATTGATCGTCCAAGTGTATCCTGGCTTTCCTTTTGTCTGCCAAATTTGATCAATAATAGAATAAAAACCTTGCCCATTTAAGGGTTATTCCATAAAAGATTAATCTTTAACCAAAAGTTTTTCTAATGATTGGGGGTGCGCATGTTGACCTTCTATTTTTTTATAATCGGGGCAGATGCCATAAGCGCCAGTTTCTTTTTGAGTAATTTTTTTCTTTGCCAGACAAAAATTAAAAAAAGAAGGACAGCGCCCACCACATCGGTCAAAAGCCCAGGTTTTATAAGCAGCAAAGCACTGGCTCCCAAAAGAATTCTTTCCGGTATCGAAGTTCTTATCAAAAGCCATCCTTGGATAGCCGCTGCTAGAGCAAAAGTGCCTCCTATAGCAGTTATTAAAGAAAGAAGTATACTTGGCAGGGTGTCAAGAAGGAGCAACGCTGGACCGTAAACAAACATAAAGGGAACTAGGTAAGCGGCTGCCCCCAAGCGTGTTGCTGTCCATCCTGTTTGCCATGGATCGGAGCCAGCAATCCCTGCTCCAGCGTAAGCTGCTACTGCAACAGGGGGGGTAATAGTAGCAAAGCAGGCAAAATACATGGCGAACATATGGGCAGCCAGTGGGGGAACGCCCATATCGATAATAGCTGGTACGGCAACCGCAGCAACCGTAATATAAGCGGGAACAGTAGGCAACCCAGTCCCTAAGATAAGACAGGAGAGAGCTGAAAGAAGTAATGCGGGAAAAAGATAGCCTCCTGAAACGCTCAGGACGAATCCAACAAATTTCAAGCCAATACCCGTTAGCGTGATTGTCCCCACGATGATTCCGGCAGTAGCTGTAGCCACTGCAATGAGGATGGTTCCAATGGCCCCTGCGGCTAAGCCAGACAGAACTTGGCGGAGGCCCATGCGAGTCTCGCGGCGCAGGCAGCTGACGCCAATGGTGGATAAGATAGACCAGAAAGCGGCCAAATAGGCGCTATAGCCCGCTACTAGGAGCCCGATAAGGATGAAGATGGGCAAAGGAAGATGCCAACCATTTTTGAAAGTGGTCCAGAAAGAGGGAAGTTCTTCTTTGGAAAGTCCCCGCAGGCCCATTTTTAATGCCTCAAAGTGAACCATGAAGCCGACGGCCATAAAATACAGAATGGCTGGAATAGTAGCTGCCAGAGCCACTTTGGGATAGCTCATTCCCAAAAATTCGGCCATTACGAAGGCCGCCACTCCCATTACGGGGGGCATGATCTGGCCACCAGAAGAAGCGGCAGCCTCAACCGCAGCTGCAAAATGAGGTTTATAACCCAGGCGTTTCATCATTGGTATAGTTACTGCTCCTGACCCTACAGTATTGGCGACAGCACTTCCAGTTATTGTTCCTTCAAAAGCGCTAACAACCACCGCTACTTTGGCCGGTCCCCCTCTCGACCCCCCAACTAAAGATGACCCCACATCCATGAAGAATTGACCTACCCCAGATTTTTCCAAAAAAGCGGCGAAGATAACATAAAGAACAACAAAAGTGGATGATGCTCCCAGCGGAATTCCAAAGATACCTTCCGGGGTTAAATATAAATGCTCGATGATTCGCTGCAGCGCGAAACCGGAATGAGCGAAAGTAAACGGAAGATGCTGGCCAAGAAATAGATAAGCCAGACAAGTGAGGAGTACCCCGGTCAAAGCAAGTCCCATGGTTCGCCGACCGGCTTCAATAAGGAGGAGGAGAAGGAGGAGCCCCCAAAAATAATCCCCGATGGTCACTGGATCAACACCAAGCCACCTAGTGGTTAATCGGTCATATTCCCAGATTCCGACATAGGCAGTCGCTAGGAAGGCAAGAAAGGCTAGAATAAAGTCCCACCGAGATGGCTTGGAACGGGGAGAGGACCGAAAGGCTGGGTAAACAAGGAAAGCTAATGGAAGCAGCCAGGCAAGATGTAAAGATCGCATTCGCAGTGCTTCCAAAATTCCGAACCTAGCGAGATAAAGATGGTAGAGGGAGGCTAATACTGCAATAGTAGTAATCCCCCAGCCAACGGAACCAGTAAATTGCCTTTTCCCAGCTCCCTCAGCAGGGGATAGAACCTTAACCTGTGACTCTTTACCTTCCATAGGGAAAATACCTAAGGCCTTATTTTAACCATCCTCTCTCTCGATAGTATTTTTCGGCTCCTGGATGAAGAGGAGCTGGAAGGGCTTCGGTGCCTTTACCGGCGGCTAAAGCATCAGCATAATCCGAAATTAGGCCTTTAAACTTCTTTAAGTTTTCCGTATCAAAGGCGAGTTTGGTGATGCGATAAGCATCCTCTTCAGGCATTTCGGCTCGAACGACCATTGTTTGATATGTGCCCAGAGTGAAAAGTGGATGCTTCATGGTCTTGTATGTTCCAGAGGCCAAACTTACGATATTCCAGCCGTCGAGATCAGCTAAAAGCTTCCGGGCCATATCCTCACTGGGGACCAGCATCCTTAGAGGACGGGTAAGTTCCAATTCCGAGAAAACGGGAATGGGAGCTACACCAAATAACGAAACGGCATCGGCATGGCCATCTCTCATTAAATTAGCAGAATCAGCCCAAGAGACGTGGCTGACTTTCCCTCCCCATTTAGCTAGGTCTTCAAAGCTTATGCCATATGCTCCTAAAACTTTGCGGGTTGAGAACTCCGAGAGACTCCCTTTTGGAGAAGTGGTAAGCCTGAGGGGCAGCTTTTTATCTTTAATCTCGGCAAGGGAAGAAACATTTTTGGTTTCCAAAATGAGGAACTGATAATATAAGCCGGCTACTCTCCCCAGGATGCGAATATTTTTTCTTGGTTCCTTAAAGGGATCCTTTCCGGCTATCGCATTAGCTATTACGAAACCTGGTACCATGCCAATATGGGCTTCTCCCTTGTACACCTGTTCTAATGCGGTAAATCCCTGCCCTGTCGTCACTGAAGCACTTACTCCAGGCATTTTTTCGTCAATGAGTGTAGCCAGAAGTCCGCACACGGCATAGATGGGGGCTCCTACTGTCCCTCCGGTCAGGACGTATTTTTTCTTTCCACCCGTACCTTGAGCATCAACAGGTAATGGAGAAATAACCAATAAAGCCATACATAGGAGAGCAACTGCTAAGGCAAAATTTGTCTTTAAAAATCTGGCTTCCATATCTATTCCTCCTTTTTTGAATGAATTTTTTTAAGATGCTTATCAAAATAAATTTCCGTGTGCAAATTAATAAATACTGGGTATAAATTATTTTAAAGACTCACTTCACTCAGGGTTATTGCCAATTTGGTGGAAAAAATTATTATATATACCAAGATATTTTGTCAACCGATATATGGAAGAGGGTAATGGATCATTTTTGGAGTAAGAAGGGGAAAGTGGGATATGCCGAGTTAATTAATAAAGAAAAAAATGAGCTTATGCGGGTTTTTGCTTCATTCCATATAATCTTTACTTGCCATCTGACATTAATCTTTCCTTATTTTTTATTTAAAGGCGGATGCCTGATTAAGTTTGAATTATTACCATGGCAAAAAATGTCCCTGTATTGCTATAAATTTCTAAATTCTTGATTAAAAAATTTATACTTGATATAAATATTACCTAAATTGAGCGATTTTTATTAAATCAATAAATAGTTAAGGTAACTGCACATCAAAATAAGTCATTTTCAGAGAACGTTGACAATTATTCTATAAGGTAAAGCAAAAAATGAGGGTCTGTTTGAGCAATTAAGAAGCCCATAAATTCGTCCGAACAACCAAAATACGAAATGAAGGCGTACTTTTCCCCTCGTTCATAATTTTTAACCTTTAACCTCGTCTAATCTCGTCCCACTATAAATGCCCAGGAATAGGAATGGGATTTTGACATCTCTCCCATAGCTTTTCAAAACGCAAATGTTGCCAAACCGCCTGGGTTACTTTAAGGATAACACCCCTACCAGTATGAACAACCTTAGCCGCAAAATCCAAAACCTTCCTCCTCACTGTACTCGCATAACTCTCTATAGGCAAAACCTCCCTTAAAACATCCTCCTTAAAACACTCAAATAAAAAGAAAGAAAGCAACATGCAGTAAAAAAAGGCCATATTGGGACAAAACCTCTTAAAAGGTAACTCCTCAAAACCAAAATCCTTTAACCCCCGATGA
>Ga0315298_1000758_pt1 | contig 61861 bp, 50 predicted proteins | sample WHS_1_MG_FD_203077 | JGI IMG/M metagenome (GOLD analysis project Ga0315298, IMG submission 203077) | Extremophilic microbial mat communities from Washburn Hot Springs, YNP, Wyoming, USA - WHS_1_MG | ecosystem: Environmental > Aquatic > Thermal springs > Hot (42-90C) | place: USA: Wyoming...
CGGAGCACCTCTGTCTGCCCAATGCCGATGACGTTTTCCTTGGGGTGATGGCAGCCAGGATAGCGGCCCATGTGGCGGACATAGCCAAAGGGCTTCCAGGAGCAATGGAGCAGGACAGGAGGATGTCCATATGCAGACAGAAGCTCGACTGGGAGGGGATGATACGGGAGTCCATAGATCCAGAGCTCACAAGATCGAGGTTGCAAGTGGCCCAGGACAAGGAAGGATGCTCCATGTGCGGGAAGCTCTGTGCGGTGAAGCTGAGTAGACAGGTCGCCCCTCTAGCCCTCTGAGAGTTTCGAGGAGAAGCGAGAACCACTTGGCAAGTGGAGGATTTCTGGTTGGGCCTCCATCAGGCTTACAAAGACACATGCTAGCAGACCCCATGAATCTTTGATTTTTCTGAGCTTTGCGGGTCCGCCAAGGGCCTGCCTCTCCCTTTCTTGTGGGGCCCTTTTTGTTTCTCGAGATCTCGAAAAACTGTGCGAGGCCCGGTGATGGAGCTTCAGAGGTCCTATCCAAAATGGAGCCTCTAGTCTTGGGGAGGGAGGGATAGAGAACGCATTCTGCTATTCCATGGGAGGCGATAGGCCCCTTTATTGCCCAGAAAAAGGTTAGGGGTAGTAGGTCAGATCTTGGTGAACCCCACCTGTTGTAAATTTTCTTTGGGTTATTGCCCAAGGGAGACTTTTTCTTAGGCCCTCAAGGAAGGACCTGGGATGACGGGGTCCAATTCCTTCGAGGCATCGATACAGAACGGCCGAGAGATGGTCCCAGAAATCTAGTGTGCTGGAGGCGAAAAAGAGGAGGTGGCCAGAACTCTGAATAGAGGTAGGTTAGCTCGGGCTAAGCGCTTCAAGCCACATCGAACGAGAGGGCCTATCAAGTGCATTCCCTCGCCCCCGTCTCTTCCCTTGGCTGGCACGTCCGTTGCATTGGAGAAGAAGCGAAATCTTAGGGGAAGGAGAAGGTAAGGATGGCCAGACAAGGAAGCTACAGGCACTCAGGGAGAGAGGAGGGTCACAAAGTCTATTCGGGACGTTTCACAAAGGTTATACCGCGTACGGTTTTGTACATCATGTCGTGCTTGTTTTCCTTCTCGGGACTCCTCTCGGATTGTCTTGGTGAGACGTTCACTCTTGGGTGGGATCCCAGTCAGGGAAATGTCGCTGGATACATCCTGTATTATGGAACCGCCTCCAGAAACTACGATGGGAACATAATCCTGGGCACCGATGTATGCTCCGCAGATGTGTGCAAATTCCAGATAGAGCTCGATAAAGGGACGTGGTACCTCGCCCTTACTAGTTTCGACTCTTCGGGCAATGAGAGCGATTTTAGCGATGAGCTCAAGCTTGTAGTGGGAGGGACGGATCCGGTTCTGCTCTATCCCAGTGGCTCCATAACATGGATACGAGGATGCTCCTACCCCATAGTTTGGGCCAATTTCAAGAGCTCCAAGCTCTCCCTCAAGATGGTAAGGGGTGGCTCCACCGTGGCGACCATCAACAAGAGAGCAAGAAATACCGGCTCCCTCATGTGGACTGTCGCCGGGAAGATTCCAGAAGGGGATAGCTATCAAATACAGGTTACAGGCTCTAACGAGCGGTCCTTATCCGACGGGGACCTCACAATAGTGGCCCCGAAAGTGACTTATCCCGCAACGAAGCTCACCCTGGCCAAAAGCGATGGGTCGTGGATTACGTGGGAGCCCGACACCTTTTGCGGCCAACAGGTGGACATTCTCCTCAAAAGGGGAGCCAGGACAGTGCTGATTGTGGCCTCAGGGGTGCCCAATAGTGGTTTTTACGAATGGACGCCTTCTCCCAGCTTGAATCCAGGGAACAACTACAGGTTGGTGATTCGTTCATCCACTGCTAAGAATTGCTTTGGGACCTCGGAACAGTTCTCAATAAAGTGAGCTCCCATGTCTTGGAGAGTTAGGAGGTGGGCATGAAGAGCAAGAAAGGCGCATTTGCCATAGCATTCCTGATTGGCTTTTCATGGAGTGGGTGGCCCAGTGATCCTCATTGCTTGGGAGCGACATTCCTGCTTCAGTGGGATCCCAACCCTGAGCCGGATATTGCGGGCTACAAAGTCCACTGGGGTACCTCCCCGAGAGTCTACCAGAAATCCATGGATGTAGGAGCCGTAACGAGCTACGAGCTCAGCGGATTGGATGACGGGGTGACTTATTATTTTGCCGTTACAGCTTATAATGTTGCAGGGCTTGAAAGCGATTACTCCAATGAGGTCTCCGGCCGGAAAAATTTGCCTCCCACTGCTACAACTCAAGCCTACCCCACCTCGGGACAGGCTCCATTAGCTGTGAACTTTTCGGCCCAGGCCAACGATCCCGATGGGGTCATAGTTTCCCAGACCTGGGATTTCGGTGATGGGACCACCTCTTCCTCTCAGAATACAACCCACACTTACACCTCTCCCGGAATCTACAATGCTACTTTCACCGTTCTTGACAATGATGGAGCTCAGTCTACATCACTCATTCAGGTATCCGTGACATCACCCCCTTCCCCAACATCACCCCCTTCCCCGCCTCCGCCCCAGAATCAACCACCATCCTTAGTGGCAGCAGCCAACCCCACAGAAGGCCCAGCACCTCTTTCGGTCTCTTTCATTGCATCCGCTACAGATCCCGATGGCTCTGTGACCGCATACTTATGGGAGTTCGGAGACGGTGAGACCAGTAATCAGCAGAGCCCAACCCACGTGTACAAGAGCCCTGGAACATACCTCGCGAAAGTAACGGCCAGCGATAACCAAGGAGCCTCCACTTCCAAATCTCTGACCATAACTGTGTCTTCCCAGAACAGTCCTCCAAATCTCAGCGCGACTGTATATCCTCAGGAGGGCCCACAGCCCTTAAAAGTGACTTTTGCGGCTCAAGCCTCGGACCCAGAGGGTGGACTTGTCTCCATTACCTGGGACTTCGGTGACGGAAACATCTCGCGCGAAGCCGTAACAGAGCACATCTACACCCAGCCAGGAAGATACACGGCCTTGGTGGAAGCCCGCGATAGTCAAGGCGCAACGGCATCCGTGAGCTTCACCATAAAGGTGAGATCTAAATCACCACCCCTCAAAGGTTTCAGGCTCCTACCAAATTGAAGAGAGGCTTCCCCCATAAAATCCAGGGGGCGGGGATCGCGCACTTCGAAGGCCGCTCCCTCCCCCCTTTCACTCCCTTTGTTCCCCCGGGGGCTGCGGCAATGGGTTCTTTCTCCTTTCCCCCCTTCTTCTGTCCAAGCCGCTTCTTCGGCAAGCTACGCCTGAAAGGAGGAAGAAATAGTTTATCTCGGACGACCTCCTTTCGCCCTTTCGTCTTTCCCCCTTTCTCCTTTCTGGCCCGCAATAGGCTGTCGAGTTCTCTTCCTCCAATTGAAAGATCTCCGTAGCCATCACCTCTCCTCTTCCATCTTCCGATGCACCTTTCAAGCCACGAACCCGTCTTGAACAAAGCCACGGTCCTTGAGATCCAGATTACAGAAAGAATCCCGGGCTAAAAACCCGAGATTTGAGTGCCTTAGCTGAATTTTTCTCACTTGACACGTTAAGAAAATCATGCTATCTGCCCGAAGAGGTGCGGTCTCATGCAGGCAATGTTTCGGAAAAAAGAGATTCAATCCTGCCCCCGCCTTGCTTTCGCTCTCTCTTGCAACGTCTCGCAAGCCTATTCCATAAGTCCCGCGAATTTGGAACACGTCCTTTCTCTCCACCTTTTGGGTCATGCCCAGAGAAAGCTAGGCATGGATCTTGCTCCGCCTCTATCCCGAAGGCCTGGAGGCCAACCGGGGCCCAAAAAGAAAGGCCCCAGTTGGAGGCGGAAGAGAAATGGACCCGTGTCAGTGAAAAGTGAGAGGCCTTTTCAAAGTGACACATCGTGTCAACCCCGTGACACCCTTGCACCAGATATCCAGAAGTCTCAGCTTCCTGGGTGGAAGCGGATGGCAAGTTTACTCGTGGGACCGAGGAGGAAAGCCTTTCTCCAGGGAAAGAAGGAGGGATTGGAATGAGCAAACTAGCCCAGCCCTTGTCGCACGAGAATATCTTTCTTGAAGGCGCGGGTCCTTCACCAGATACCGCAGACTCCCCTGAAATCCTTCTAGTAGAAAGGACCCACGGGGTCAGGTTTGCAAAGGCCTTCCTCTTTGGCTCTTTACTGAGCTCTCTCATCTGGGCCGTCATCATATTTCTCCTCTCGAACCTTTGAAGAAGGTCAGCCGTCAATCCCCTACCTTGAATGCCCCCAGTTCACTGGTTGACCCTCTCTTCTTCCTCAACTTCTTTGGGAAGCTCAAAAAGCAATCTCCGTGCCTGCCTTCTCAGGAAGATCCCTCAGATTCGCAACCTAATGATATTCTTGGGTATGTGCCCGCCGCCTCGGTCATCGAGAATTCATCAAGCCGGTTCGAACCTGTAAAGGAAATCGACAGCCCGTCGAGGGGTTTGCCCCTTCGTTAAGACGAGAACGCCCAAAAGGCCTTTCTCCAGCCTAAGTTTTTTCCTACAAATCGCAAGGAAGGCCCCCGCACGGACCGTTTCCACAAGGGGAAGACGGTATTCAAGTCTCCTTTGGCGGTTTAAGGACTTAAAATCACAGACCCTGCTCAAAAATCCCACCCAGGGATAGAAAGTGTAAAGAGCCCCGGCACCCACTTCTCCTGTCCTCAAAGGAAGCTCGAGAGATACCTCATGGCTCAAAAATCCAAGACCCTTTTCTATCCGATATAGGGGTGGCTGGGCTTCTGAGGGAATGGCTTGGGATTTGCTGCTTGACGTCAACTTTCCAGGATCAATCCTTCCTGGTCCTGTCTGAGCCGTAGCGGGCCCCATAGTAGTAACCCGAGTAAGCATGTCCATAAAGTTTCATCATTCCTTGCGGAGCATCATTGAAAACAAGCCCCAGGATTTTTTCCTTGCCCACAAGATTGATGGCCCTGTCCAAGGCCTCTCTGGGTGTAAAGTTGTGTCTCACTACCATCACTATCGCATCCATGTGGGTAGCGAGGATCTTGGGTTCGTTGGTTGCGACAAGAGGAGTTGTATCGAAAACTAAAAAGCCCTCCTTTTCCAAAGACAGCGCTTTCGTAACAAAGGTCTTCATCGCATCCGATGAGACGAGTTCCACGGTATTTTCCCTAATGGAGCCTCCTGGGACAAACTTCAGCTTTGGAACCCCGGTATCTTTGATGACTTCCTCCAGGGTCACTTTCCCTGTAAGGAAGTCCGAAAGACCGGGAAGGGCCGGAAGTCCGAAAAACTTGTGCAAACCAGGACGCCTCATGTCAGCATCCACAAGTATGGCGCTCTCCTTCATTCCTTGAGCTATGCTTGCTGCGAGATTCGCTGCAATGAAGGACTTTCCTTCCCCTGGGCCAGCGCTTGTCACCATGATTACCCTGGGAGCGCTCTCTTGTGGGAGGGAATGGAGAATCTGGGTCCTTATTCTCTTTATCTGCTCTGCGACGTAGTAGTGGCTAGCCCTGCACACAACAAGCCAGGGACTTATGAAGGTCTTTGGTAGCTCCTTCTGGGAGAAGGCCACGGAGCTCAAGGAAGCGACCTCTGGTGGAAGAGAAAGAGCTTCTTTTTCCCCAGACTTGGTCGCCCTCGCCCCAGACGTTCCCATTCTTTGCTTTTCCTTCTGCGCTTTCTGTAATGCCTCGAACACCTTGCTCAAACTGCCCACCTCCTTTTTTCGTAGAGGAAGAGTCGCCCTCTAAAAGCTCCTCATGTCAAATGGCGTTCTCCTACGCGTTTTCTTGACCAGGCGGGGTTTGGAAAATAGGCCGACCATTTTACTTACGTACTCCACCTCACATCTTTCTCATGACCTCTTCGAGAAAGGTCAAAAGATTTTTCCATCCTGATGTGAAAAGGGCCCATGCTCCGATCCCTCCCATAGCAGCTATGGCCACTGCCATGGGCCACCTCCATCTCTTGGGCCTCTCAAGAGTTCTGGGCTCTGACCACTCTTTTTGGAGATCCCTCTCATCCCTGGGCCAAGCATTTTTTGTTGCGATCTCAAGCTTGCGGCCCTCTAGATCCTCTATGACTTCCTTGACTATGGATGAGTGGACCCTCCTCTCGTCCATGGCATACGCTGTGAGGAGGCTATTGTCGCAAATAACGTTTATCAAACGCGGGATCCCACGACTGTACCGATGGATCAGGCTTATGGCTCTCTTGGTGAATAGCCCGCCTCCATCCAACCCAGCCACCTCAAGCCTCTTATCAATATATGCCTTGGTCTGTTTCTCAGTGAGAGGGCTCAGATGTGCTCTCAGGCTTATTCTCTGTCTGAACTGTCTCATGCAACTGAAGTTGATGATCCGATGAAACTCCGGCTGGCCTGCCAGGATGACCTGCAGCAATTTCTGTTCCGATGTCTCGAGGTTCATGAGAAGCCTTATCTCTTCCAAAATGGGGAGGCTCAGATTCTGCGCCTCATCCACTATGAGGAGCGCTTTCTCACCTCTTCCCGCTACCTCGAGGAGGAACTCGTTGAGTCGGGTCAAGAACGCTATCTTATTGAAGAAGTCACCCTTCAAATCGAACTCGTGGGCCACTGCCTGGAAAAACTCCATCACGGACATTCTTGGATTGAAGACGTAAGCAGTGACAGTCTCTGGCCCCAGCATCTCGAGGAGGCACCTGATCAGCAAGGTCTTCCCAGTGCCCACTTCTCCCGTAAGGACAAGGAGCCCTTTACCTTCTCTCACTCCATACAGGAGACTTGCCAGTGCCTCTTTGTGTTGGGGACTGGCATAGAGGAAGGCTGGATCGGGAGTTATCTCGAAAGGCTTTCTCGTTAAGCCGAAATACTCCTCGTACATTCCTCACCCGGCTTTCAAATAAGAGAACGACCTGACCAATACTGGCCCATCACACTGCCTTTCTTTCAGGGGATCTTTGACCCTTTTCCATCTCTATCCTGGGCAGCACAGCTATGACCTTGAGCCCCGTGAAGGCCTCCAAGTCGACGGGATCCTTGAAGGAGCTATCCCTGTATTCCACAAGAAGCCCTAGTCCTAGCCCAGCAGCGAGTCCCATAGCTATACAGAGAATGGTCATCTTTCTCATATCTGGCTTCCATGGCTTGGTGGGAAGCTGCGCCGGATCCAGCACCCTGAACTGTTCCCCTTGTTGTCTCTGTTCCATGGCCCTGGCCTGCTCCGCTTCGAGCTTCTTGGCAAGTAGGGACTCGTAAACCTTTTTTGTGTTCTCGTACCCCCTCGTGAGATCGGTCATCATCTGCTCCACCTTGGGAGCTGTCTCTATTCTCTCCTCGTACTCTCGGATTCTCGCCTTGAGCTTGACCTCTTCCATTCTCAATTGGCGTATCTCGGACTCCGTGGCTGCGAGTTGGGCCTGGACGTTGAGAATAGCATTTTGGAGCTGGCCCGAGGGTTGTCTTGGGGGACTTGAGGGCCTGGGGGCGCCCTTCTTGTCCCCTGTCTGGGGGAGCGAGGATCCACCTGCTTTAGCCTCCTCCAGCCTCTTTTTGAGGGCCACGATGTCTGGGTGCCTCTCTGTGTATTTCCCCCTGAGCTGAGCCAAGGCAGCCTCCAGTTGTTCAACTGCGCTGGGCGCTTCGGCATAATATTCCACAACCTCTGATGGGGCCTCCATGGCCTTCTTGAGTTCCATTAGCTTGGTCATGTATAGGGCTTTTCTGTCCTCCGCAGACCTTATGCTGTCATTGAGTCTCTGATATTGAATTTGAAGCTGCTGGAGCATTCCCAGGTTGGCAGGCGTCTGTTCGGGCAGAACACCCATATGCTTCACCTTGAACTCGGCAATTTCCTTCTCCCTCGCTGCAAGCTCTGCCTCAACCTTCTTCAGTTGATCAGCGAGAAACGCGGCCGTGCTTTCGGCCTGCTGCTCCCTAAGTTTCAGATTTTGTTCGATGAAAAAGGACGCGAGCCTGTTGGTCACGAGCATGGCCGTCCTGGGGTCGCTGTGGGAAAAGGAGAGCTCGAAGGCATCCACAGTCTCCCCCCTGCTTTTTCCCTTTTGTCCCCTTTTGAGCTCGATTTCGATATTGGACCTCATGAACTCCACCACTTCCTCTTTGCTCTTGGTGTTCCTCAGCTCTGGATAAAGCTTGAACTCCTCTATTATCAGCTCCAGATTCGTCCGACTGAGGACTTGAGTGGCTATGCTCTGGAGTCTCTCCTCAACCGTGGTGGTCACTGTAGGACGAATATACTCTGGAGGCACCCTCTGAGGAACGAGCATTATTAGGGTGGTGGACCTATAGAGCTTGGGAAGGTGATGCACCCCCACTAGACCTAGACCGGTTATGGCGATGAAAGGCAGGAGTATCCACCACTTTCTCCTCCATAAAAATGCTATATAGTCCTCCAATTGCGGCTTTCTGGATAGCTTGAGCATCGTCTCTTGCTCTCCTTTGGGCTTTTCACGGCGCGATCACCGTGTCTCCGGACTTAAGGGGCCTATTTTGATCCAATGACTCTCCCGAAATCACCTCTTTATAGTTGATCACCCTCCGGGTCTGTTCCCCTTTTTCCTGGCTGAGAATGATGAGCTTGCTGGAGGCCCACTCGTTGAGCCCACCTGCCATGGCAATGGCTTGAAGGGGAGTTATAGGGGTGAGTGACTCGTAAATGCCAGGCTTGTTGACATTTCCCGTCACGTAGACCTTGTATTTCCTGGGACTTTTCACGATCACGGAGACCTGCGGGTGCACCAGGAACTCAGACAACTTCTCAGCTATGGCCTTCTTGAGCTCAACAGGGGTCCTGCCATCTGCTTGAATATCGTCCACCAAGGGAAGGGAGATCTTCCCATCCTCCCTCACCTTGACCTCTCGGGACAACTCTGGCTCTTTCCAGACATGGACCTCCAGAATGTCCTCCACAGAAATCACATACTCCCGTTTCTCGGTAGAAGGCATCTTTTCCTCGCCCGAGACCCCAAAGCACAAAATGAGGCTCGTTGCAAGCCCCAAGAGGACTAGAGGCCTCCTCAAGAATCCCTTTTTCATATCCATCCTCCTTTCTTCACACCTTCTATCTGCCATCCTGTTTCCGGTTCCTTTGTAAGGCTCTTTCGTTGGGACTCGATGAGTCCCCGCCCCAAGGATCCCCTGTCGCAACTCATTACATTTTGCTCTTGCACTTCTCGGAATTCAATCGTAAAATGCCGCTCGATTGTACGATGGTCTAGAGACCGGAGGGGAGAAGCAGGAGAAAATCTCTTGCATACAACCGAGGGTCGACGAAACTTCCAGGCCTTTTCCAGACCCGCACTGGAAATAGTGGGTCTTCTCTGGTTGGCCTTCTCGCTTCTTTTGGAAGTTGCCTGGGCCGAGCTCCGCACCGAATATCATCTGGACATAACCGTCCAGGAGCAATATGACGACAACCTTACCCTTTCATCCGAGAATCCCCAGCGGGACTTTATCACCACAATATCCCCTGGAGGACAACTTCTGCTAGATTACAAGACCGGGAAGCTCTTTCTCGACTACCATCTCAACGGCAACATATACGCCGGTCACAGAGAGCTCGATTATGTGGGCCATCAGGCCCGCGTGGATTTCAGCCACTCCATCGTGAGAAACCTCACCTTCCGTTTTTTGGACAATTTCATTCTCTCCGATGAACCGAGGGAGGTCTTGGTCCCAGAACAGTTGCCACCACCTGAAGCACCACCATCTCCCGAAGAGTACAGGATTGGAACTCGCCTCACCCGGTCAAGATATATAAGGAACGCCCTCTCACCAGAGCTGGAGTGGCGTTACGGGAAGAGTGACTTTGTGGCCTTGAAATACAGAGACGAGATTTACCGCAATGATGAGGACTCATCCCGGGACTCCACCAGGGACACATTCGGAGTTAGGGGGGAGCACTGGTTCAGCTCTTACTATGGGCTTGGATATGATGTCAGCTACACAAAGGCTCATTTTGTCACATCCTCAGACTTTCAAGGCCAGGATGGGATCATCTCCTTGAAGAGGAGGCTCACTCCCCACACACTCCTTTACATACAAGGGGGCCTCACCAGTAGAGACTTCCTGGAAGGTGAGACCGTGGATTACACAATTTACAGGGGTAGCCTCGGTGCCGAGCATTCTTTCACCAAGTTCCTCTCAGGAACTATGAGAGTGGGTGCGGCGTACTTCTCCCCAGAGTTAGGAAAATCAGAGGCGAAGCCAGAGGGGGACGCCTCCATCACCCTCAGATGGGAGAGGTTCCGGGGCAGTGCCTTTGTCAGAGGAGGGTACATTGAAAGCTATGGTGATGCGGAAAACTTAGGCCTGGGCACCTATTATGCAATGGGTGCTGCCTTCCACTATTTCCTCCTCAGATATCTCTACCTTGCCTTGGATGGATCTATGGGTTGGTACGACTTCCCTTCATCTGGCAAGAGGACCATATGGCAGGTGAGGCCATCTGTCAACTGGCAAGTCACCAAGTGGCTTTCGGCCACAGTGGAGTACCGACATCTGGAACAAACAGCTACTAAGGCCTCGGAGTACACAAACAACAAGTTCTTCTTCCGAATCACAGCCAGATACTAGCCCGGATTGTTCTCAAACCCGATCACTTTAACCCTGATCCCCCCAAACCCAGACACCCTCTCGGGTGATCCGATGGGACCCAAACCAGATGTCAAACTGAGAATCAGGCCCTTTTCCGCTACGGTCCAGGCTGTCCCACTCGATCGAGGAAATGGCGAGTGCCGTCCCATCATTTTCCATCACGGAGACTTAGGCACACCATTTGTCCTCACCTTTTCGTCTCTTCCCGTTTCTTTTTCATCTCAGCTAGAAGCCTTACTGCCTCATCCCTTTCCGGGAAATCCTGCTCCTCGCCCTTCTTGAGGGCTCTCTCCAGGAATTCCTGGCCCTTGTCGCCATCTCCTAACTCATGGAGGATGGCCCCCAAGTGATAAAGGACTGCGGGATTCTCGGGTAGTTTTTCTAGGGCTTCCTGGATTAAGGGAAGGGCCATTCGTGGCAGTCCCTTTCGAAAATATGCCCACCCCAAGGTGTCAGAGACTGCGGGATCCAAAGGCACTCTCTCCTTGGCCTTCTGGGCTAGACTCAGGGCCACATCCACGTTCCCCCCTTTTTCCAGTTCGAGCCAAGCGAGATTGTTGAGGGCCGGGGCAAAATCCGGATCTCTAGCCAGAAGTTCCCTATAGGTTTCTTTGGCCTTTCGCACCTCTCCCATCCTCTCGTAAATGACACCCAGAGCCATTCGGGAAGGGATGTTTCTCGGATCCTTCTCCACTGCTCTCCCGTACATGGCTGCCGCTTGTTGAAGCTTATTGGCCCTAGCATACAGGGCAGCGAGTCCCATATAAGGCTCAGGCCTCATGGGGTCCAGCTCTATGGCCACCTGAAACTCCTTTTCAGCCTCGGAGCTTCTCCCCGTTGCCGCAAGAAAAGTTGCCTTCACGTGATGGAGGAGCGCATTGTTGGGAAACTGGGCGATCTTCCCATCGATGGTGACCGCGGCTTCATCCCCTCTACCCTGTTTCAAGTACAGGGCGACCAAGAGTCTCAGGGAACCTATGTCCTGAGGATCGAGCTCCAAGGCCTTGAGGAACATCTTCTCCGCCCCGGCTTCATCCTTCTGGCCAAGGACAATCTGGCCCATGAGATGGGGCCCAGTTGCCACCTGAGGCGCTATCTCCATGAGTTGACGAGCCGCCTCCTTGGCTTTGTCGAGATTCCCCCTTGCCATATGCGCCCTCACGAGGAGTTCCTTTGCCCGAATGCTTTTGGGATTTCTCCCCTCCAGCTTCTGAGCCTCGCCCAAGGCCTCTTCCGCAGCTCCAGAACGCAGGTAGAGATCCGTCAAGACCTCCCTCGCCCGAAAATGATCAGGGTCCAGTTCAAGACACCTGACCAGGCTGGTCTTTGCCTGCTGCACATCGCCCTTTCCCACAAGAGCCAGGGCAAGGAGGAAGTATCCGTGAGCGTACTGGGGTGAGTCCTTTGTGAGGGCTTGAAATTTGGAGACAGCCTCCTCGTAACGCCTCTCTGCCAGAAGGATCCTCCCCTCCAGGGCTGCTGCTCCGGGATAGCCCGGCGCCTGTTTCCGGATGTCCTCGAGGTAGGCCCTTGCCTGATGGAACTCCCTCAGGCTCAAATGGTGATCAGCCAGTTTCTCCAGTGCGGCTATGTTTTTGGGATCCAAGTTCCTGGCCTCTCTGTACTGATCCATGGCCTCCCGGGTCCTTCCCAAGTCCTCATAGAATCGGCCCAACATGAACCTCATGTCAGCCCTTTTGGGCTGTAGCGCAACGGCATCGAGCAGCACTCTCTCACCTTTTTCCGGCTCCCCTAGTCTCATGTAAAGACGCGCAAGCTCTCCCCTAGCGATCAAATGATCGGGATTCTTCTCCAGGAGTTCCAGGAGGGCCTTCTCGGCCTGTTCGTAGTTTCGAGTCACGAGATACAGGCGAGCCAAGGCGAGACGGGGGCCTGAGGATTCGGGATTCTTGGCGATCTCTGCCCGTGTTATCTCCTCGGCCTTTTTAACCTCTCCTTTGAGAAGATACATTGCCGCCAACTGTAGGACTGATGCGGTCCTATCGGGCTTTTTCTCCACTGCCTGTCTCTGCTCCTCTATGGCCTCGTCCAACTTCCCCTCGGCGAGGAGAGTGTCAGCCAAAAGAAGCCTTGCCTCAACATGCGAGGGATCCTTCTCCAGGACCCATTGAGCCTCCTCTTTGGCCTTGGCCAACTCCTTGCCCAAAAGATACAACCGACCCAGGGATACGTGAGCATCCAAAAGGTTCTCATCCAGTTTGAGGGCCTGAGAAAAGGAGGAGAAAGCCTCGGTGACAGAGCCCCTCATGAGAAGGGCTTTGCCCAGTCTGTAGTGGGCCTCAGGGTCTTTGGGATCGAGCTTGACGGCGTTTCTGAACTCTATTATTGCCTCAGAGACCTTACCCCCTTGAAGGAACTGGGATCCCCTCTCCATGTGTTTCGCTTTCTTGGCCTCCTTGTCTCCACAACCTGAAAGCACCACGGCCATGAAGACAAGGGCTCCCAGGAGACTGACACCACCACTTCTCCAGGTCGTCTTACTCACCATAGCCTTGCCTCCCTTTCGGTTCCCTCGGGGAATTGCACCCCCGGAAGACCATTCCAGTTCGAGCCTTCATCATCTCTGACTCAGACCATCATCCTCGGACGAGGATCCATCGCCTCTTCCAGCCCTTTCTTTGATACCGAGCCTCTCCATCAGGTCATAGAGGGTGGGTCTCGTTATTCCCAGGGCCTGCGCTGCCCGAGTCATGTTACCCCTGAACCTTCTCAGGGCTTTCTCCACCATTTTGCGTTCCAAGTCCTCTCTCGCACTTTTCAGGTCCATATCCTCCGGCAGATGCGTTGTGGCCGGAATTCCCAAATCCTCCACAGTGATTCTCGCACCCTTGGCCATTATCACAGCTCTTCTCACGCGGTTTTCCAGTTCCCTCACATTTCCAGGCCAGGGGTAGGCCTCCATTGCCCTCAAGGCCTCGGAGGTGAATCCCCTGAGTCTCCTCCCAGCCTCTGCTGCGAAGCGATCCAGAAAGGCCTTGGCCAAAAGGCTCACATCCCCCTCCCTTTCCCTGAGAGGGGGGAGCTCTATGACCACGACGCTCAATCGATGATAAAGGTCCTCCCTGAAGGCTCCCTTCTCCATTGCCCCTTTCAAATCCGTGTTGGTTGCAGCGAGAATTCTCGCATCCACTCGTATCCATTCCCTCCCGCCAACTCTCTGGAACTGATGCTCTTGCAGGAAGCGAAGGAGCTTTGCCTGGAGGGAAAGGGCCAAGTCTCCCACCTCATCCAGGAAGAGGGTCCCTCCGTGGGCGCTCTCCACTTTGCCCTGTCTCCTGGTGTGGGCGCCTGTGAAGGCGCCTTTCTCGTGGCCGAAGAGCTCTGCCTCGAGGAGCGTTTCGGGTATTGAAGCGCAGTCTATGGGCACGAAGGGCCCATCCTTCCTTCTGCTCAATCTGTGGATTGCCCTAGCAGTGAGCTCCTTCCCAGTGCCAGTCTCCCCTGTTATGAGAACCGGCACGTCGGTCTTGGCCACCCTGTGAATCTTGGCCCAGACCTCATACATCACAGGGCTAGCGAAGATGATTTCCTGGGCCCCCTCTGTTTTGGCCTCCAGTGCCTTGTGCTCCTCTTCCAGGTTCCTCAGGTGAAAGGCCCTTTTCAAGACAACCTTGAGTTCTTCAACCTCCACAGGCTTAGTCATGTAATCGTAAGCACCCATTGATACGGCCCTGAGGCCGTGCTCCCTCTCCTCTCGACCCGTTATCACTATCACCTTGATGAAAGGATCCCTCTCGAGAAAGGCTGCAAGGAGTTTGAATCCTTCCTCTACGCCCCCTGGATCTGGCGGCAGGCCCAGATCCAAGGTGACAACAGGAGTCCGGTCCCTTCTCTGGGTCCTGAGAGCGGATGGGCCATCTGTTGCAATGACCACGTCATATTCCCTGGCTAGGGCCCATTTGAGCTGGGTGGCGAGCTCCGAGTCATCTTCCACTATGAGCACCTTGGGTCTTTTAGATTCCTGGATCATGGCTATCCCGGCCACCTGTGGAAGTCGCCCTCGAAGGCCTGAAAAGTTACCCCCCTTGGGGAGATGGGAGTGGGACTTTAAGGGGAAGGTTATACGATTACTGGGGGCCTCCGCAATAGATAAGAGGCCCCCGCGGAGGATCAGGAGATCTCACTCGAGGATTTTCCCCGAGACCTAGGTTTGCATCCCCAGAGGCTCACTTCCTCGCCCTCTTTCCAAAAACTGCCAAAGAGAGAAGGCCTCCTCCCAGAAGAAGAAGGGTAGATGGCTCAGGAACCCGGCGGCTTTCAGCATCGTGGGAAAAAGGAGCGAACTTGGATACGTCGATGTCTCCTTCTCGCTTGAAGAGCTTGGTGTTGTATAGGTCAAAGTGGATGAGGTACCCAGGTTCGAGGCCGGATACATTCACATGGAATACCTTGTAATACATGCCGGAGCCAGAAGATGGGATGATTCCTCCCGACTTTGCTCTCTTTTTAGTATCGTAGGGATCTATTTGCTCGTTCCCAAATTGGAATGGGAATTCTACGAAATACGTCTCAAAAATGCCGTGTCGTCCGAGGTCCCCCGCATCGAAGCCAAGGCGCGCCTCGAGGGGTGGGACGCCATAATACATATTGCTGGTCACCTGCACAGGCTGCCCGTCGAAAACGAAATATCCGAGATCCCCACCTGGCTTAGGGGTTTTTGGCACCAAAGCAGCTGAAATGTAGTACGTGTCGTTAAGTTCGTTCTTGCCCTTTGGGACAAGAAGGGCATAGAGACGGAAGCTATCGCTCGAAGCGACTATTGTCTTCTCGGTCTGAAGCCCCCATTCGGAGTTATACCATCCCCCTTCTATATCCAACTGCAAAGTGGGGTAAGAAAAAGCTAAAGGGGGAATAAATGGCACCAATGTCAAACCGATCCAGAGCCCAATCCATTTTTTCGCTCGCATGGGTTCACCTCCTCTTCATCCTCAGGAGCATTATGCAAGATTCATGCCTTTTCTCCCCAAAGACAGGGATTCACCCCCATCAATGACCCTCTCAGGCATCCAGTAAACCATAACTCCACGATATCCAAGGTTTTTTCCTCATGGACAAGGGAGTCTTTTTTCACTTCCTCAGTGCCTTTCGCTTTGCAGGGATGCCGCTTCCTCAGAGAGCTTGCCTAAAATGTAAAAGCCTCCGACACTGTTCCTGCCCCAAAATCAGCACCAAACCCTCCTCATTTTGAGCCTCGATCTTGAAATTCCTGGGAAGGCTTCCCCCCTTTTTCAATGGGTCCGAGACCGAATCTTAAAAGCCAAAGCTCGAATTGCTTTTGGGTGCTGGGGATTCTTTTCGAAGACTCCTCTGAGATCCCCCACAGCGTGCATTCACTCACCCGGAGAGGCTAACTTCAGCTCCCTTCTTGCAAAATTATCCGGAAAAGTGTCCCCTCGCCCTCCTTACTTTCCACCTCTATTTGGCCTCCATGGGCCTCCACTATGCACCTGCATTGGAAGAGACCAATTCCCATCCCCTTCGACTTGGTGCTCCTGAAGGGCTTGAAGAGGGATTTCTCCATGAACTCCTTGGGTATCCCACGGCCATTGTCCTTCACTGTGAGAATGACCTTCCCTGAGTTAGCCCGCTCTGTCTTGAGCTCAATGAGTCCACCATCTCCCACGGCCTCATTGGCGTTAAGGAGGAGGTTCACCAAGACCTTCTTCATCATCTCCCTGTCCACGGGCACTTTGGGGATCACCCCCCTGGACAGCTCCACCTTCGCCTTTATGACGCCTGTCAACTCTTTCAAGACCTCCCCTGCGAGCTCGTTCATGTCAACGGGCTTCTTCACAGGTTTCATGCTTTCTTTGAGAAAAGAGAGCTCCGAGCACATGGCCCTTATCTTATCAACACTCTGGTTTATCACCCTGGCCGCATCCTCCCTAAACTCGGGATCCTGGAAGAAATGGGGAAGATTCTGCGCTGTGAGAGAGAGCCTTGCGGACAGGTTCTTCAGGTCATGGACCAAAAAAGCGCTCATGGCTTGAAAGGCCTCTATCTCCCTGGCCTGTTTCACCCGCTCGAGAAGCCTTATCTGGTGAAAGCTCAGGGCCGATTGATCAGCCAAGGTCCTCATGAGCTCCATGTCCTCCTGGAGCATGGGGGCATACTTGACTCTATCCCCGATTCCCACCATTCCTATGGCCTCTCCACCTGCAATCAGAGGAGCGAGGTAACGGATCCTCGCCCCAAGAAGCTGTTGGGCCCACTGGGCGGACCTGAGGGCTTCGATGGTTCCCGAGGAACTTTCGAGATCCACAATGGGGAGGGCCATCCTCTGGAGCTCATGGAGAAGGTTTTCGGGATCCTCGCCATCTAGGGGAAGCTCATCGCTTTTGGAGTCAACGGTAGAGGCCATTAGGATTAGCCTCTTTCTCCTCACATTGTTGAGCCAGATCCCCACACAGAGGGCCTCGAAAGTCTCTGAGAATAGCCTCACGAGTTCCGTCGCCAATTCCTTCTCATCCAAGGAGGATGAGGTCCTCTGAGCGAACCTCGTCCAGATCTTTCGGTAGTCGTAGCGGGGAACCGAGAAATTCTCTCTGATAAACTTTCTTATGCCATACCGCACCCTGTCGGAAAACATTACAACTGCAAGACCCGAAAGGGCCGCAAAGGCGAACAGGATCTGTTGATGTTGGAAGCGGAGCCCACCCAGCACTTTCATGAGCTCCGCTATAGCCCCAGCAGCTATGAGGTATGATCCCACAATCAAGAAGCTCAAAGTGTTGTAGAGGGCCATATGGGACAATTTGACCGTGATTTTTCCTCCCGCGGACCTCCAAACTCCCACTGCCAGAAGCCCGCAAGCGGGGACCAAAGCACCCCCCGCAATGAGTTGAAGACCTGTGGTGACGCCGTGAAAGAGCAGGAAATGGGCCGCAAGATAGATCCTGAGCCCACATATTCCTCCTAAACCGAATACCACGAATTTCACCTGCCACCTTCCATGGCCGACGGAATAGCGAAGAGTCCTCTCGAGATTCGCCAGGATGAGAACATAGCCCAAGACCGTTAGAGCGTGAAAAATATCCCCTCCGGTTCCCAGGGGCACGAACCAGCCCCAATCAGGATCCAGAAAGGGTCCTTGGGGAAAAACCCACTCCCACCCTGGAATGACTAGCCCCCAACCCGCAAGGGGAATCCCCAAGTTGGCAATCTTCCAGGGGATGGAAAGCGGGCGCTCCCCCCTGCGGCCAAACCCCAAACTGAAGGCAAGCCAAAGGCCTAAAAGAAGCGCTTCCAGGCTCAAATAGATCCTCTGCGTGGAAAGGACCCGATGGGCCAGGGCCTCCTTGGAAGAAATGGCCAGAAGTCCCAATTGAAAAGCGATTGTGAGGAGTCCCAAAGCCAGGCACCACTTTGGCACGGACTTCTCCCACCGCCAAAGGGCCAAAGCGGCAACTATGAGAGCGGAGAAGGCCCCCGCCCAGCAAAAAATGGTCTCAAGCTCCATGCCTCAATCCAGAAAAAAGGGATCCAGCGCGAAGGACAGCGAGATTCATGGTAATCGGAGAAAATTCAACCTGTAGGCTCTGGAAGGCCGCCATTGGCCAGAGGGGCTCAAGGGGGGCCAGGGGCCCTTTTCCCTCGCATCTCCAATTTGTAAAGACCCCAGACAACAGGTGAGATCATGGCAAGTGCGAGAAAGAAGAAGGGGATTCCTCCACTTCTATGGAGCTCGCTTGCTAGAAGATTGGGGTCTATGTAAAGGGCTCCCAGGGTGAGACCCACGATGCGAAGCCCATTCTTGAAAACCGTTATGGGAAAAGAAACGACCACGAGAAGAACCCGGGTCCAACCCTTTTTGAGGAAGATCTGGCCCGCAACGATGCTTGTTATCATGAGGGCTATCCCGCTTCTTATTCCCCCACATTGGGGGGCAACCTCCACAGTGAACCTCGGGACCTGGAAGGTGAACCCATCCCTGAAAAACGGGACCCCCGTGAGACCGAAGAGGAACTCTGTGGCCTCAGCCGAGCCCATCTGGAGGAATTTCACGAGAGCGGCCTGAAAAAAAGTGGGAAATGGCACGACAAAGAGCAATAAGAGAAGGGGGAAACAAGCCCTTCTTGCGGCATCCATCCCAAAAAGGAAGATAAAGAGCCCCTGGATGAGAAGGACTGTGGAGAAGACGGCCAATGAGACGCCATCTTGGGCTTGGGCCGTGGGAAGGATTGCCTCATGACCCCAGTAAAGGGCCAAAGCACCAAGAATGATCAAGGCCCCAATGGAGGAGAAGGACCCATTGGTTCCCCAAATAGTCTTCCTCTTGCTCCAGAAAAAGTAAGCGCTCACAAAGGGGATCAGGGGAAGGTGAGAGTACATCTCGTCCCTGGAAGAGAGCTCCTTGAGCTGGAGAAGGGGAGTTTGGGCCATAATCACTCCCAATGCCACCCCAAGGGCAAAAATCGTCCATTTGAGCTTATAAGAGTTCATCTAAGCTCAGAGGCCCCGGGCTTTGAGTCACCCCCTCCTCGATGATCAAAAAGCTCCCTTCCAAGCCCATTCCCTTGGAAGATGGAACACCGGGCTCGAAACACTCTATCCCGTGCCCAAAATATACGGGTCTTTTGGGCCTCACTCTGAAGAAACGAGCCCACCTCACCCAAGGCTCCCTGCCCTCGTGTTGACCATTGGGACACCTCGGCTCCGGGTTCTATTGATTCGAGCGGCACCCGTTCAACTCGGCTTCGGGCCCGAGCATCATGAGCCATGCCTGGGGTGTTCCATCTTGGCTCCAGGAGTCAGTCCTTCCGCCTCCAACAAGGTTCCCTCGGGTGGTGATCTGGAGAGAAAGGAGATAGTCCCATTGAGGCCCCCCTATCTCTTTCTGCCATACGGGGGTTCCAACAGGATCAGTTCCCAAGACCCAGGCAGATGGGCTGGAATCTCCTCCTGTGATCCCAGCGGCCAAGACATAGCCTTCGCCTTCCTTCTCCATTATCGCAGTTACCCCGCCTCCTCCTTGAACGCCCCTGTAGAGGGCTTGCCACTCTATCTCGCCCGAGTCATTGAGTTTCAAAATGAAGATAGCGCTTTGGGCGCTTGGGCTAGGTCCATCCTCACGGGGGACCTCCCCTCCCCCTCCCTGCGGGGGCTCATCTCCTCCACCACTTGAGCCAGAAAGGGTCACTCCTCCTCCCACAACTACCCCTCCATGGGATGACGGAGTCAGGGCCTCGAATCTTGGATAGAGGTAATCTGTGGACCCATAAGTCCTCATCCAGAGAATGTCCCCACTTTGCGAGAACTTGGCGACAAAAGGCAGGGGAGATGTACCAGCCACCCAATTTTCGACATATTCACCCAAAGCCCAAATCTCACCTGATGGGCCCATGACAAAATCCGAGATGGATGAGCTACTCCATGGTCCTTGATGATAAAATCTCCACCACTCGGCCTGCCCATCTGCCGAGAGCTTGACGAGGAAAAGGCCCCTCTGGAGGCTAGCTTCCTCCCTGACATAGATCTCCATGCCCCCAGCAAGCAAATAACCTCCTTCTCCAGTTTCCCGGATGTCGGAAAAGGAGGTGGAACCCACCTGAACGTCCCCAGGCCCATATGAGAGAGCTCCCCTCAGAAGAGCATGCCACTGGATCTCTCCATCGTCATCCAATTTGACCAAGAGAGGTCCTCCTGGATCGCTCGCAAGGAGGATGTATCCTCCGCGAGATACCTGATGGATCCTTAGCCCCTCTTGGATTCCTGGAATGGAGAGTTGCTTTTCCCAAAGGAGCTGTCCCGAAGAGGTGAGCTTGGCAATCCAAATGTCCCCTATGTAGGGGCTATCACTTTGACCCACTCGGCCTGTGAGGATGAAGTTCCCATCCCTGGTTTCCTCGATGTGGGAGCTATGATCGGCACCCAATGTCTTTGACCAGGTTCCATCTCCCTCAACTTGCACCCAGGCCTCCCCAGTGGAGTTAAGGGAATCCGTTACCCTGAAGAGGAACTCCCCCCCTCCACACTGGATCTGCGCCTGGGAGGTTCTATCCACAATTGGTATGGAGGAGAGGATTTTCCTTGAGATAACCACGCTCATTTGCTCGTTCGCCAACTCATCTCCCCGTGTGAAAGTCGCATAATCCAATCGAGCTTGGGTTTCGGATACCAGGTTGCAGCGGCCTACGGACACGGTCCAACTGGTATCCGAGTTCTGGCTAAGGGTGGCCCAGCCAGACACATCTTCCCTGGAGCTTCCAACGAGCTGGGCCGTATACGGCCCGATGCCACCGGATACTGAGAAGACGACCTCCTCCCCACAGGTGGCTATGGTGGCGTGAGAAGGGGAGAGGCTCAGGGGCGATACCACATCCATGGTCACGAGCACCCGAGCCGTGCCCCCATTGGACGAGACGACTATGCTCCTCTCGTAGTGGCCAGGGGGAAGTCCGCTTCTGTCCACCCGCACATCCACTGTTGTTGATGAACCGCACGTGGCTATCTCGCCCTGTTTAGGGGCAATGGCGAGCCAAGGGTCGGGTTCGTCCCCTGTTTGCCAGCTCAGGGGCCCGGTGCAACCCTCAGGGCCATTGGTTATGGTGAGGGTGGCCGTGGTCCCCGTATAGCCGAAGGCCAGGGAAGAAGGACTCACCCTCAGGGATGGCGCTCGAGCAGAGCCGCTCAAGCTCCCCGAGAACACAGGGGTATCTGGGTCATTGGATTCTATGTAAATGTTCCCGTAAACGGGCTCCGGAGCCGTTGGTGTGTAGGTGATAGTGATAGTGCAGGTGCCCTCGGGATAAGGAGGATTGGGCGGAGGTATGGGTGAGCCAGTGCAAGTATCGCCAGTTATGGAGAACTGAGGTGCGCCTGTCAAGTAGACCCTGCTCACAATGAGGTCAGCATGGCCTCTGTTCACCACAGTTATGTCTTGTGAACTCGAGGACCCCACCCACACATCGAAGAAAACCAGATTTCCTCCCACAACCACGATATCCGGCACATTGGCCGGGGCAATGGCCTTTCCTGTTATAGGTATCTGGATTGTCGCTCGATCCGGGTCATTGGACGAGATGGTGAGGGTCGCTCCTTTTGTCCCCTCGGTCAAGGGACGAAATGCGACCGACAGGGTGCAAGAACCCTGAGGCTCCAAAGTGGACGGGCAGGAACTCTGGAACCTCATCTCCTGGGATCCAGCCATGGTGACATCCCCCATCCTCAGCTCGCCCCCTCCAGTATTGCTGATGGTTATGGTTCTGGAGACTGTGAAGCCAATCTGCACTTCTCCAAAGTCCAAGGAATCCGGCGAGACCGAGATACGGGGTTTGAGGATGTTTATGCTCCTCGTGGCAGAGAGCTGGGGAAGGGAAGAGTCCGTCACTTTAAGATAGAGCTCTGTGAGCTCCCTCGGGATGCATCCAACTGCCTTGAGACGCACCGTTGAAGCACCATACTCCACCTGGAAATACTGCGAAGGCAACTCGGAATCCTCGCTACACAGGACGGGCCCTGGCCCACCCCATGGATTTGTTGTTTGCCAGCAACTACCGAATTTGAAACCATAAGGCGCCAAGCCCCCTGACACTGTGAGAGTGAGCTCGCCTTCGCAAAAATAGATGTTTGCCGTCTCGGGGTAGATTCTAAGGGGTCGCAGTTCAGCCATAGGACCTTGGAAGAGATACGCGACTCCAGTTGCGAGCCCTACCTCTCCAGGCCTTGAGGCTATGGGGTCTATGGCCACAAGGTCATCTCCCACAAGAGGTGGGAGATCCCCCACTGTCACGAAGGCACCAAAGCCAGGCAAGCGATTCAACTCATGGGGTTCGTCTCCTATGAACGCATAGTCAGAGCCCTTAGCTAACGGTATCCCAGGATCCTTGGAGTAATCCGGAAGGAGGTAGTGTGAGGGTCTCCTGTACCACCTCCTCGTCTCGAGGTTGAGGATAGCCCCTCCTTCTTGCTTCCAGAAAGGCTCCATGTTCCCATAGAGAACCCATACCCTCCCTGGCTTATGGGAAGTTGGCCTACCAGGTGCCCCCACAGCTAGGTCCCATAGGCCATCTCCGTTTAGGTCACCCGATGACATGCTGTAACCGAACCAGCTCATGGCCTCAGAACCATTTATCACGAGGCTTGCGAGGTCTTCCACATCTCTTGCACCGCCCAAATTGGGATTGGAGCCATCCACCACATATACCTTCCCAATTTCATTCCCGCCCGAGGGAAATGGCACACCTTCGAGGCCGCTTTGTCGGTCAGGGTCGACTCCGGGTTTTGGATAGACGTCCAGCCTCAGGGGAGAGAAGGGCGCACCGATTGCGAGCTCCCCTTTCCCATCACCGTCTAGATCCGCTATCTGCAAGGACATGGGGAAGCCTGATCTCTCTGCCTTCGATGAAATTGTGGGACCATGGAAGGCCAAAACTCTCTCCCCAGAATCCCACACATCAACACTCACCGGACCAACTAGGCCAGGGCCTCCAAGAATCACGTAAACAGCTCCCCTCGCAACCAGAGCTGGCTCCACCCTCTCTCCAAGCACCTCGCCATAAAGGTACCCATAGTCTGGGGCTCCTAGGGCCACATCGTCGAAACCATCGCCATTTAGATCCCCTATGGCGAGGCTCTTTCCCAGGCCATCGCCTTTGTAGCGGACGAAGCTTCCTGTATCGAAATTGGAGATATCGTGTTGGTAGATGTCTTTGCCCTCAACCAAAACGCATCCTGTGGGGGCTTCGAGGGCACAATTGAGGATATCCATCTCCTTGACCCCTTGGTTTTTCGCAGCAGCGAAGATCCCACCCCACACGATATAGGCTCGAGAGACAAGCCTCCCTGTGCTACTTGGATCCACGGGATCGAATGGAGCTGTGACCACGAGATCCCTTCGCCCTCCAGGTATGCCCAAGATCCTCCCAATACCTACTTGATAGCCGAGTTCTCTAACTGGGTCTCCTGTGAGCCTCAAGTCATACCCGCCAAGGCCCAGATGGTACTCCCTCTCCCACTGTCTGCGGCCAAAGATCACGTAGGCCTTGCCCGGAAGATGTGCTGGCGATGTGAAAGGCCGACCCTCATGTTGGGGTCTGTGGAGGCCAGTTTCATCCTGATCGGTTGTACCGATTACGAGATCATCCACCCCATCGCCATCCAAATCGCCCACAGCGAGTGAGTTCCCTATTCGCCTGCTATTACCTCCCGGATCCACATCTTCCGAATCGCCCAGGATCACAACATCCCATAAGCCCCCCTCCATGTTCCCCAAGTCTATCCCCAGAACCATTCTCGAGCCTGGAAGCTCGCCGCCTATGTACCGAGGCTCTCCCACATATCCTCCGGGTCTTCCAAATGCGATGAAGATAGCTCCTGTGCTGTAACCCCTTTGGTCCTTGTACTCAGGAACCCCCACAACTAGGTCCTTTATGCCATCGCCATTGAGATCCCCTATGGCTGCTGACCTTATGTAGGCGACTCCAATGCCCCCAAAGAGGATCTCGGTCTGGTCATCGTGCAAGCGGAAGCCCGCTGACTGGTGATCCAGCACCTCCAATTTTCCGTGGCCGCAATTTCCCACATCGCACGGAAGGGATTGACCAACTTTCAAGGTTACATCGAATGTCGTCCCGGAGTAGGGCTTGAGACCATCCGTATCCTTGACAAGGGCGAGGTCCCACGACTTCCAAGGCCCCAGAACCCACCCATCAGAAACATCGAGAATCATTTGACCTCGATCCCCATCGAGCACCAAGGAGAAGTCAGAAGGGTAAGGGGTGAAATAGTTCCCGGCCATGTAAAGGGTTTCTCCGGGAAAGATGGCCGGGTTCAAGATCTCCGTCTCGGCTCGAAGGTTAGGGCTTGGCCCAACAAAGATCTCCTCACTTCCCCTCACGTTCCCATAGATGTCCCTCACGAAGACCGTGAGATGCCCCGGCTTGAAATAAGGGGTCGCAGGATCGCTATAGATGTAGAATCCCTCTGGTGTGAGGTGCCATATGGGCAAGGGCTGCTCCTCGTTCCACCTCACCTCGAAAAAGGGGCCTGAGTAACACCTTGTCGTCGTCACATGGATCAGGGCCTCACAATCCGCATCCCAAAGGGAGCAAAGGGCATCGAGATATCGCCTGTAATCCTCCAAGCTGCAAAGAGAACTATGGGTTTCTGGATCATAGCAACCCCGAAAATCCCTGCATGTTTGATTTGAGCCCCTTGTGCTACAGATTTCGGTCAAATATTGTCTATACTGGCTTTCAGTGCAGAGGTGCTGGCCCCCCTCAAAACAAGTGTGGACCACCACTTCTTGACAGAAATCCGTTAACTGGTCGCTGAGGCCCTTCCCCTGGATAGCCCAGTGGCCATAAGGGACGCAGCGTGTCACAATTTGGTCTATTACCTGGGAGCAATCTGCTACTTCACAAATGCTGTCCAGCCACTCCTGATATTCTTCCCGCTCAGTGCAGAGCCACGTCCTAGTCTCTTGGTCGTAACACGCTGCGCGATATTGCCTGCACAGGATTGCCCTTCGGCTGGACCCGGAATCCTCCTCGCATAGCGTATCGAGGTACCTCCTATAGTCCGCAATGGTGCAAATATTCACCCCATCCACGACGCAGCTATGCTCATGCACATCGAAGCAGTAACTATCTGTCACCCACTCGAGGGAGTCGATCCTCGGCTTGTCCATTACCTCCAATGAAAAGTAGCGGGAGTAGTCCGTACCCCACTGGTAACATGTATCCCCCCTCAAATCATCACAGCGTGTCCTGAAGGGATACCAGTAAGCGCCGCATTTGGCCTGCACGTCCAGTTGCACCTGGCCTGTGGAGCCCCCAGCAGAGATGGTGTGGCTTAAGGCCGTGAATCCTAATGTTGTGGATACGATGGGTGAAGAAATGGAATCGATCTTGGATGGGACCTCGACATCTGCCAGGGTAACCCTAGTCCATTGGTCAATGGGGAGAAGATCCAAAACGAAATCCAGGAAAATGTCCACAAGCCCCAAAGTCGCCAAAAGGGGCAAGTTCACTATGGTGGAGTAGATGTTGTCTGGAAAAAAGCCCTGAAGCTTGACTTCAATGGGCTTGTTCACGAAGTTGGCGAAGACCTTAAGTTCCCGCGAGCTATTTGTGTAAATGATATCGGGAGCAACGCCTGGAAAAGTGCCAGAGACCACGACCTTCCACTCAGAGGGGTATGTGGGAGTGAAGGCCTCCAGTATTTGCCTCACGGCGTCCTCGGCCGCAAGGATTATGTGGAGAAATGCATCCACAGTATTGAGGGTGGATAAAGTCTCCGCAAAGAAAGGTATGGCAGCGCAGCAAGGCGCAACCCCGAAGAAGCAACATATGGCGTCTGCCGCTAGGAGCCCGGCAATTGCAGCTATTGCGGCATCTATCGCGTCCTCCAGGACGTGGATGGGTCTAAAGGCCTGCTTGAGCTCTTCTATGACAGAGGCCGCGTTGCAGCAGGCCTCTCCATCCGATGAATGGCTCAAGAGCTCCGCTATGGTCTCCAGATGCGCCAAGAGGTCTTGGAAGGGCTCAGATGAGTAAATGGAATCCAATGTGCCGAGCTGCCCCGCATCGTGGAAGCGCTGCACCCTCAAGCGGAAATCCTCTAGCGCATCCATGAGCCTCAGGATATTTTCCTCTATGAGTGACCAAGTCTCATCGGAAACACCAGGCTTGGCTAGCTGCTCTAGCTTCCCCAAGGCTAGCTCGAGGAAATTGTTTGCGAGCTCCACGAAGCGGGCACCCTCGCTTCCAGGGTCTTGAGGGGTGGGATCAGATGTGGCGAGAAGCACAAACTCCAAACTGTTGGAGAGGTTCTCGCCATCTGTCACGTAGACCCTCATTGCCTGATCCTGCGCGAAGGGGATAAGAGGTGCCATGACCTTGAGGGTCGTCTCCGCGGCCTCGAGCAAGGCCCCTTTTGCAAGGAAATCCCCTCCCTCGAAGTAAACGCTCATGGAGGACCCGTTGGGGGAAAATCCACTTCCCGAGAGGACTATGGTCGCCCCCGGCTTGGACTGATTAGGTGTGATCTGGTCCAGGCGGATGGTGCGAGAGGGGTTGAAGAAGACTCTGTGTCTCACCTGAGCGCTCTGGGCGCCACCCACAGATGCAGTGGCCGTGATCTCGTTTGTCCCCTGGGCCAGGGTCAGATCCCATTGGAAGAGCCCGTTCTCTGTCGATATCTCCTGGCTCTGGCCCGTGGCGAGGTTTGTGAGCTTGACCAGTGCACCGGGAAGGGTCAAGCCCCTTATCTGGAGAGAGGATTCACCCGTTACATCGGGAAGTTGCCCAATAAATGGTGGCCCAAGGACAGTGACCGAGACCTTGTCCCTAGAGGACGCCCCCAACTGGTCTCTCACCTCCAAATTGAACTCGAAGATACCTTGCGAGAGGGTGACAGTTGGCGTGGCCATGTCTTCGGGATCGGGTGTGCCTGTCCATATGTAGGAGACAATGGTGCCATCTGGATCAATGGATCGGCTCCCATCGAGCCTCACCTGGGCTGTTGTTTGCCCCTCAGGAAGGACAATGACCTGGTCCAATCCGGCATCTGCAGTTGGGGCAAGGTTGTCCACAATCTGGAGCTTCACAGGAAGTCTCTTGAGGAGGGTCTTCCTTCCACGCTTGAGGGATATGACCCCACTATGTGTGCCGGGCTTTTCCCCGGCAGGGACGTTTACCGAGATCCCAATGGGCGTCTCTACTCCCCGAGAGACTGACTCGATGATAACTGGGTCCGTCTTGAGAAAGCGCTTTAAGGTGGGGCTCACATCCAATCTGACCCTCTTCAGGGCCACCTTAGACGTGAATGCTACCCGGACCTCAATTGTGGAACCTCTGCTTGCTTGGAGCTCCAAACTCTCAGGGGCCCACTGGATGAGGGTGAGCCGAACCCTCGAGGCCTTGTCTCCCTGGGACTTGAGAGGATCTGCTTGTAAGACCGCAGGCGAGCAAAGGGAAAACCCACGACTATCCCCGCCCACAAGGTCTTGAAGAGGGAGAGTCCCGTCCTCATCTGAGGCCTCCTCGTTTCCATGAAGGTATTGGTTTAGTTTTTCTTTTGGCCCACGGCCTCAGACGAACGCCGGCTACTCCTTCTCATTCACAGAGGTGGGTGAAACCCCTTTTTTGTGAGCCTCAAATCCCCCCCCCCTTTCCCCCACAAAATCGGAACCCAAGGAAAAGGCCCTTGTTTCAGGCCAAGGACACAAGCCGAAACCATTTCCCTTCTGGATAGGGCCCTTGAGACCTCACTCCCACTGCTCCCTCATGGTGCCCATCCCCTGTCTAGGAAAGACCTTCTGGACAAGGTGTCGGAAAAGCTTACAGCTTTCGAAAAGGCCTTTGGGCTTTGGGGTTCCGTCGAGCCAGTTGAGGCCTTTCTTTCAAGGAAAAAGGTCCTCGTGAGAAAGCTCCTTCAAAAAAGGGAAACGCGAATCCTTTTCCGAAAGAATGGGATCCGATATGGGCCACTGGATCCCCAGATCAGGATCATCCCACCTTATTCCCCTCTCATGGGCCGGAGAGTAATAGTCAGTGCACTTGTAGCAGACTATTGCCTCTTCACTTGTCACGCAAAAGCCATGGGCGAACCCCTCGGGGATATAGAGCTGGGTTGCACCCTCTCCATTTAGCCTCATCCCGAACCATCTTCCGAATGTGGGGGAACTCCTTCTCACATCCACGACCACATCGAAGATCTCCCCTTTTGCAACCCAGACAAGCTTTCCCTGGGCCCTTCCCACCTGATAGTGGAGCCCCCTAAGGACACCTCTTTTGGAGTAGGAGAGATTGTCTTGCACGAACCTCACCCCGAGCCCCAAGCGGCTATATCTCTCCTCCTGATAGGTCTCGAGAAAATATCCCCTTGGGTCATGGAACACCCTTGGCTCCACAATCAAGACATCCGCGAAGACCTCAGAGCCTACCACTTTCATGTAAAACTTCCCCTTCCTTCGGGGGAAAACCCACGGGGGCCATTGTGCCGCCTGGCAGAGCCGAGCTAATTCGTTATGCCGGAGAAAAAGCGAGAAAGGAATCAGCCGCGCTTCGGGGTGAAAGAAGGGGGAAAGCCTTTTTGCGCCTTCCCCCTTGCCATCGCCTTTAGGGCCTTGCGGGTCCTCATCAAAACCTCAGGCCCTCTTCTTCATCCTCCTTGCCGCAACCCCCACAGCCACAAGCCCAAGGCCAAGAAGCGAAACCGTCATTGGTTCAGGGACCTTAACTCCGTAAATGAAACTCTGACCTTGAATCTCTTGATCATTGACAGTCCGGTATGTGTTCAACACGTGAATATAGTCATTTTCGAAATTTTCACCGTTCAAAACTGCCATGTTGTAATAAAACAGGGCTTGGCTACCGACGGACGAAGAACCTCGGTGGTTAGTGTACCACTTTAACCAATTGGTCTGGTTAGGCCAGCCTTCGGTGTCCAAGTACTCGTCCTCGAGAAGCCAGATGGCCACCTGAAGCGCCTGAACATCCTGGAATCCAGTATGACCGTGTAAGTAATTGTAGTATAACCATTTGCTAGGGCCACTGAGAGGATCACCACTATTTGTGTTCCTTCCGCCCCATACGGCTACGTCCGTGTCGCCGTCGTATACACGCTCGGCATAACTCACGTATTCATCAAGCTCCACACAGAAACCGTTGATTGTCTCGCCCATACTAGTATTGGTCAATTCGAAGAGACCCCCCCCAATACTCCCCAAACCGCTGGTAACCCATTGCCTAAGTGTGATACTAACTGAATCGTCGTGGTTCCAAGGGAATGGATGCGCCGCAACGGGGATCGCCAAAGCTATGGCAACCATCACTAAGCCTATTTTCTTCATGACTCCCTCCTTACCTGTGATTTTGACTCTAGGTCTCGTCGCCCGTGACCTTCTTATTCACCCATCGACTCCTTGAAGTCGCGACCCTCGTTTTTCCGGTCAAGCAACTTCCGTACCAAGATAGCTAAGCCTTGCCGTAGGCCTGATAAGTCTGCGTAATTCCTGGACAATCTATATGGGACCTTCCGCACCGCCGAAAGGGGTTTAAGCCCGGCATTGGTGCGTTTGTAAGATTTTCCGACACAAAGGGGCCGTCCTCACTGGGACCGAGAGTTCCAAAGGGCTTCCTTCGTGCCTCGGGATACTGACATTTCGGATAGCCCCTACCTTTCACAGCTTGACAGCAGATCCAGCCACTTGAAACCTTGATAACAGTGTCCGAGGCGTAAGATTTATCGACACGACTGGTGCTAAAGTCTTTTTCTCCACCTCTGAATAATCTGCAGAAAACTGCCTGCCGGCTAGCCTGGCCGTCGTAGGGAAAGCCGTAGCTAGCCAATAGGAACTTGTCAAGGCCTTCCCCTTGCCGACGGATGCACCAATGTCAAAGGTCTGAAGAGGCCACGAGAGAGAATCCTTCTGTAAGTGCCGAGCATGGATTTGAGCTTTTCCTTCGGGGGAAGGGTGAGCCAAACAGGGAATAGGGCCATCCCAGGAAAGCGGCCTACAGGAAGGCCGAGGGTTCTGAGGGCTAGCCTCCTTCCCCAAACAGAGCCTTTCTTCTGCAGCAACCCCCATTGGGATCTCTCTAGTTTCCAAGGCTCGGCGGGCTTCAACTCCAGGTAACCCTGTCTCATGGCTTCTTCAACGAGGAGCCTTCCCCGCCTTGTCCTCGCAATAACAAGCGAAGAGCCAGGATCCTTGCCATCAGGCTCCCGGTACCACGGGTCCCCACAGGTGATATCCGCAAGCTCCCCGCCCCCATCTGGCCAAAGCTGAGAAGCCCAGGGTCTGTATCTCTGCAAGAATCCCCAGCTTTCTCTGTACGAGAGCCGTACCGAGGGTTCACTGTCGCCTCTCTTTACAACTACGAACTCCCCGGGCCAGCCGTGACCCCTGTAGCGCAATTGGGCCAAATCACCCTCTGATAGGCCAAACCTTTTAATGAGCTCCAAGGTGCCCCTCGTAGAGGGCGCTTCGGCACAAAAGAAACTCATTCTTATCCCCACCTTTTCTTTTAGTGTGGGAGAGAGGGCCATTGCGTTCTGAGTCGCTGCTATCTCGACTGGCCTACCTACAATGGCGCATGGGCCCGGCGCATCCTCGATAAGCCCAAGGCCATCACATAGGCTTGCAGGGGAATAGCGGGATCCACATGCAGAGAATAGCTCCTCTCCGGTCCTGCTCAGCCGAGTTATATTGTGCAAGGGATTCTCAGGGCAGGGGCCAATATGGAGGATCCCTCGCATCCCGCCTTTTTCGAGGCAAAAGAGGGAAAGGGCTGTGAGTACCCCTCCAGATGCGCCTTTGAATCGAATCTCGGGATCCATCGCATGACCCTCCCATATGGCCAAGATGGGGCCCCATTTCTTTTGGAAGCTCGGGGAGAAGGGGCCCTCGTGGGCTCGATTCTCGGGGCTGAAATTGCAGGAAAGGGTAGGGCAGACTTTGAGGCAATCTTGGCAGGAGCCACAGTCACCTGGTTTCACGATAGGTCTTATGCCTTCATCCAGGAAATTGTGGAGTTGAATCCTCCCCTCCTTGCACGCCCAGAAGCAAGCTCCGCAGCCAAGGCACATCCTCCAGGCTACGATGTCGGAAACAGTGCGTATCTTGGGCATATTGTGACTATGGTATTAATTTTGGGACACGGGCTCGCCTGCGCTCGCCCACGGGCTGCCTGCCCCAGCACACGGTGAATTCCGGGCTGCGGCAATTCGGCCATGCGACTTGTCGCCCAAACTGCCCCGGCCCTTGCGCCGGGAGGTCCCTCACCGCCTGTGGCGGATCGCGTGTCAGGAAGGTACAGGGCTTCGTGCAAGCCTAAATACCTCTGCAAAGGCCTCTTCCAGCCTTCGCCTAGCCTTGTGAGCCTCTACCCTGAGGGCCTCCCTCACCTCGTCCCGCCTCCTGTAGAGCTCGACCACCTTTCTTGTCCCCTCCTCCGTGCTGACCTCCCTCCCATCTATAACCCAATCTCCCATCCCCACAGTCTCAAAAACCCCCCGAAATTTCCGACTGTAAGCTATCCCGACACAAGGCACACCCTGGGAGAGGGCGGCAATGCAGGAGTGCATCCTCGATCCTATGAAAAAATCGCACTGGCCTATGATCCACTTGAGCTCATGACAGTCATAGTCGCCAGCAACCACTCTCACCCTTCCCTTGAGCTCCTGCGGCAGGGAATCCCTGACCTTGGAACAGGCTTCATTGTCGCTCTCCACATTCCCAAAAGGCGCATACGTGTGAGGAACGAGCCAGATCTCGCCTTCGTGTTCCCCCAGCAGGGCCTCAACTACCCTTGGAAGCATGGCTCCGTAATCCATCTTAAGGCCGAACATGTTATCCCTGGTGTACCCGCCATTGTACATGAGGCCGTTTACGTTGACCCCGACGAGTCTCTCAGGCACACTTTGCGCCCCTGCCAAAGGCGGATCCACAAGAATCACATCGGGCCTCGAGGCCCCGAGGCAGAAGGCCACATCAGGGCACAGGATGACCTTTTTCTCCGGCCCGGCAAGCTCACAAGCAAGCTTCTGACTTTCCCTGTCTCTCGCCATAATGAGAGATGAGCGCCTGAGGAGATATCGGGCCATGAGCCGAGAAATTCCACGGTTGTACGGCCCGAAGGTCTGAGGAAACTGAACAATGCTTCCTTTTATTAGGACAGCGGTCCACGCGATGAAAAAGCCGTGCAAGAACCGCCCCAGCCCGTAAATATCCGAGAAGCTATCGCCGCCGCGAATGTCTCCAAGAATATCAGCCTCTTCCATTGCCCTGATCCAGGGTATCAGCCTGCTCAACCCACTCCTGAGCCCACGAAAGGGGACAAGCCTGTAGACCAGACAAGCAAGCACGATCCACACCAGGTGCTCTGTGGGCTTGGCCTTGGGTGAGAGCCTGCAGTTGACGACCTCTACTTCCTTCCTACCCCCATTTCGTGGCCCCAGTTCTATCGTCTCCCGCCTCCTATGACTCGCTAGAAACCGTATAGTTGCCCCGCCTTGGGCATTTTCACAGAGGCTCACAAGGGAGCTCCCAAGGGCCCTCACACCCCTGTTTCCGGCTTCCACAGCCACTCCCATAATCCCGATATTCATGGCAAGTTCTCTACTTAGCCCACCTCTTCCACAGACGCCTCGGAAGAAAAGGCATCACCCTGTCTCTGGCCTCCGATGCAATTCTCAGTGCTAGATGGGAAAAAGGGACTTCGGCTTCGGGTGGATCGACCACGCCCTCTACCTGGGGTTTGATCTCAATCGTGTAATCGCCCTTTCGCGGCTGGCAGAGGACCCATTCATGGCTACTGTTTTTCTCGCATTTCAGTCGCCGTGACCCCTGCCGGATTGCTACCTCTAAGCCAGAGTCGTCATCACAATATGGCCAATTTTCAATCTCTACAATGACCTCCTCGAGACAATCATGTTCCACATGCAGATCTACAACTCTGGAAAGGGGCCTCACATGAAGGGCCTTCCCATTTTCTTTCACGAGATAGTTTTTTCTGGCCATATTGCCCGTATCACACCACACAACGTCTCCCAGTCCGTTTACAAAGCTGGCCACCTGCTTCAGGAGATCTAGGCCCCCTGCCACATCCCAATGGTGGCCAACGGGTATGATGGGTTGATTGAGGTATGCTGACAAAAGGAGCTGGTTTTCGATGCCTTCTGCAAGCCAAAAACGTGGAAGAATGCCGAGTGAGGAGATGAGGAGCCCAGGGTGCGCCCCCAAGAGGCGGGTCCAGGCGTCACCTCTGTTCGAGGACCATATTGAGCCCCAAGTCACGCAAGCGGCCTCGATGCCCAACGATGCAAGACACCCCATTGAGCCAATGCTAAAAGCCCCATGGGGAGGCGCCATGACCCGGCTGAATTTTAATCCGAATTTTTCTTCGATCCTTTCTATCCTCCTGAGGGCCCGCGGAGCCCGCAACGGAAGCAGGGTCTCGCCATTGCGTGATAGCTCCTTTCTGGAATGGTGTAGTCCATGTAGTAACAAAGAGAGCCTTCCGTTGCTCTCTCTTATCAGCCTTAGAGCCCTCTGATTTACGTACCAACCATCGAGGGGGACGGTGGCTAATGCAACGGAGAAATTCTCGGCCTTCGCAGCCTGAAGTAGCTCCTCGAAAGATATGAAGCCGTATCGGGTGCTATGAAGGTTAGGGTCGTCGAACATGATGCAGGCCATTGTGGGCGGTTTTCTCCACTCATCCCAATTCGCAGTGTGACGGAGCCACTCCAGGATGGGAATACACCTAAACAGCCTGTTGGCCTTCAGGTGTTCGAATACACGGTCTTCTTCTGCATACCAGTCCTCCCCCTGTAAAACCACATCCTTCCTTACCCCTTGATCTCCTATCGTAACCCACACAGGTCGGTCACTCGCGCGGGCAAGAACTACGCCTTGGTAGGTCAGGCTATCATTGGGGAAACGATCCCCACATTGCAATCTTCTTCCTCTGAGGAGACGAAGAGACCCGTGCGTAGAAAACTCGATCGTTTCAGCTTCACCGCGCCCTGGAGAAAGAAGAAGAGACAATTGGTTACCCCTGTCTGGACTATCATCCAGCATGGTCTCTTTGCAATAGCTGATACTATGCTGCATCCTCACCAAGATCTGCCCAACCGTGTTCCCCGCCATATTAAGGCCCGGGGAAATCTGAAGCCCGCAGGACCAACCGAGCCCTCTGAGGAGTGCCGTCAGATGCTCCCTAACCCGCGTTCGAACATCCGGAGCAAACTGTAAGGATATGATTTTCCCCTCTCTCGCCAATCCTTATCGCCTCCAAAGGGCGTTTTTCAAACCTCTAGGATACTATTCATCGAGTCGGCAGGGCGGGCTGGTCCGCTAGTGCTAACAAGATGAGAAATTTTCAAGCAGTAAGTTTCTAGGCTTCTGTTCCTATTGGGTCCAATGCAAGGCCTCTTTCCTCCCTCACCAGAGGTGAGAGCGTTTGCCGCTCTCTGCGGAGCCCCCTTTGTAGACCCTTCCGGCGACAGGGCTTGCGCGTCCTCTTACCACTGACCTACTTCGGGACCTCTCCAGCTTTGAGGCACTCCCACAGCCCATGCCAGCCTCCATTGGAGAAAGCCCACCACAGGTAAAGTGCCCCCCGCCTCAGCTCCTTCGATCTCAAGATGACTAACGCCCCCGCAATCACTGTTCCTGAAATGGTCACCAGAGCCGCCAAAGGAAAACTGAGCCCCTGGACAACAGCCCACCAAAAGAAACCAGAAGCTCCCACAATGATTGCCAGAACAGTCACGAGTTGCAAGCTTTCAGAAATGGGGATCTTGTCTCTCTTCTCCAGTCTTCTAAAAGAAACCCAACAGGCGAGTGCCTCCCCAAAAAGCCCAGATGCGGCCACCGCCCATATAGGCCAGCCAGCCAAAGCTGCCGCAAGGGCTGGGGCGAGCCCCATAACTCGCGCTATGTTGGAGATGAGGGAGTTCTGGGAATCGCCACGCGCCAGGGCTGCAAGCGCTGGGGCCATCCTCAGGTTCCGAAAAGCATGGGCTGCGGCAAGCCAGGCCAAAAGGAGTCCACTACCCGAGTACTTATGCCCATAGACGAGTACCATGAGAAGCTCACAACCAAGGATCATGCACACGGCACTCGAAACAGAGAAAAGGACCACCAGCTCCATCATATGGAGATAACGCTTCTTAAAGGTATCGACGTCCGATTGGACCTGAGAGAGGATAGGCAATCCTACAGAGTTCACCGCTCCCGCGAACAGCATCCCCGGAACCATGGCCAAGGTGCTCGCTGCCGCGTAAGGCCCGAGGTCGGAAAGAGTGTAAAATGATGCAACTATCAGCTGATCCCCCTGAAATACTCCGAACATGAGGAAACCTGTGAGGACAAGAGGCCATCCGAAGCGGAGCATTCTAGCGACAAACTCCCGCTGCCACGCCCACCTGTAAGGATGATTCACAAGGATGTGGGAAAGGAGGCAGCCTAACGCCGCTTGGATTATTGTCAGTACGAGAACCGCTCGGAAATCCGGAAGCCACATTGCGATAGGATAAGCAAGAAGAGTGATGATTGCTTGAGGGAGGACCTCCACCATGGTGGACGGACCAAAACGAAGGTGCCTTTCAAAACCTCGGACACCCAAATGTTGAAAGCCGCGGAGAAGAGGGATAACTCCTAATAGCATTACGATCCACGTGGGACCGGGTAGATCGAAAAGTTTCACTGCAAAGGGCGTAGCAACCAGGATGATCAGGCTACTTGCTGCCCCAATTAAGGCCTGCAAGGCATGCATTGTTCCGACAAAGCCAGGCCTATCACCCTCTGGGTCTTGAACGACAAATCTCCCAATGCCCATCTTTGCTGTAAGCTCCAGGAGCCCCAAGATCATCCACAATGTCGCAGCCGCTCCAAAATCTGCCTTGCTCAAAACCCGAGCGAGGATCATGTTTCTGATGAAAGAGCAGGCATAAGAGGCTCCGTTCGCACCTACAGTCAAAAGCGAGCCGCTCACGATTTTAGAAGCCAGGGTCATTTCCGAACTAGGGCGTCCGCAGGATTCATCCGGAAAAGAAGTTGGACGTTCTCCGAATCCAGATCTTTCAAAAACACCTCAAGGCATGGAAGCAATTCCTCAAGCGGCTTCTCCCACCAATTGGAGCCCTTCACGAGGGCCTCGACGTCGCTAGGAAACCTCTTCGCAATCACTCGGGCTGGGTTGCCAGCCACCACCGTGAAAGCTCCTACATCTCGAGTGACAACCGAGCAAGCCGCTATGACCGCGCCATCCCCTATGGAGCTGCAGCCTGGAAGAATAGTGACATGCGTTCCAATCCAGACGTCGTTTCCTATCGTTAGGGGTTGGCTTCGACGCTATTAATAGAATCCTTCTCGATGAGCCCCAGCTCTGCATTGAAAAATAGTGGATGAGTGGAAACTCGCTTGACGGGATGGTTTCGGCGGAAAACCCTAAGTCCCTCGGCAATGCTACAAAACCGTCCTACGATAGTGCCTGGTGGTAACTCGCCTGGCTTGAGACCAACACCGTAGGAATAATCCCGAAAGGTAACCTTATGGTAGCGGAACGCCAGGTACCTCCATGTTTTTGAAAACATAACCCCGCCTTCAAACCTGTCGATTAGAAGGTACAACAAGGGCCTGAACGATCGCCACCGGTAGAATAAGGAACAGAAGGTGTGAACAACGGGGGATCTTCTCATCTTCGGGGGAAACGTCTTGACCTGCCTAAGGGCAGAAGTGGCACTTTTCTTTTCTCCTTCCATATCCCTGTCAGCCTGGTGGCAAACCGCACCCCATAAGAGATACTTCTCTACACGGCCGGGGCCTCAAGCAACTTGCAAAGGCATTACGTTTTTTGCTCTCCATCGTCCCCGATAAACCGACGCGGCAGTCGAACCTATTTGAGGATGGGTTCCTCTACGGACTAGGTCTTAAGAGGCTTCTCCATCGTTTCTTGATACGCTCCGACAAGCCGGCTTGGGTGGCGAGTTTTCTAAGTTTCCGGTCGATCGTGTCCGCCACAGCCATGTAGCTCCTCAAAATTTTTCCTTTCCAGTCAGGCGCGAAAATATGGCATGTGGCTTCACGCCACTCTATGTCGGAAAATCGCCTCTTGTAATCCGCATCTCCGAGCCCGTAATCCAACTTTGAGATGCCTTCCCGGGACAATTGCTCTATAGTCTTCAATAGGGTGAGGGTCCCAACCTCATATTTTGCTACCTCGGGGAGATAACCAGTTGCGGCCGCGTAAAAGACTCGCCTCTGCACCACACCGTACCAAAAACTAACCGGCCTTTTCCTTGCCTCGGCCAACATCACTCGCAACATCCCCCGCTTGGCAAACAGGGAAAGCCTTTCTCGTGTCTCCTCGTTATCGATGAAACCAGCACCCAGGCCCCTTTGATACGTTTGTCTCGCTACCGCCTCCATCTCGAGGCATATCTCGCTCACGTCACTGAAGTCCTTGTGCCATGTCCAATTTACGTCGCCTCCAAATGCTTCTTTGAGTCTTCTCTCTCTGTTCTTCAGCCAGGAACGGTGCTTGCTGCTCAGACTCTTTAGGAGGAAATCGGGCTCCTCTCCTATAATTAGTGCTCTATGGACTGACCAGCTCGGATTTTGAAGCCCCACTGAGTGTTTGAAATTCCTCAGGGCCTCCCACAGCGCGAAGTGCCTCTCGGAAAGATGATTGAAGGTAATTACTTGGATTTGATGCTCCCGCAAAGCCCCTAAAACTGCGTTGCAGAATGCCCCCGCCTCCTCATTTCCGACCACTCCCAAGACTCCTTCGTAAATGATACCCAGAGAGCGGACCCTAATACCCGGAAGTCTCAAATAACCGATCCTCGGTCTTAAAACCGTATCCTCTATTCTTCCCGCAATGATTGCTTTGCACTCTCCACCATCCCCCACACTGAATACCCAGGGAGATAACACCTCCTTTCGGAGCCTGCACACTAAAAGATAGTGCTCAAGGTCGCTGTTGGGGTTAAGACACAAAGAGTTCCAAGAATCGGCTATCTGGCGGATCTCTTGTTCGTCTGTGAGAATTCTCAATCCCACTCTCTGGGTCCCTTTTGAGATGGCGAAATCGGACTTTCGGACCTAACCACGGTATATCTCACCCAGGTCAAGATTTGCCACGTTTCAAGTAACGCCTGAGTCTTCTTTTCACACCCAATGCCTCCACTGAACGATCCAGCGCTGACTCTATCCTTTTTACGGTGGAGATAAGAGCCCTGAGCCGCTTGGCCCTCCTCGTGGGAGCGAAAAGCCTGATATGGCCCTCCAACGAGGAACGGGTTCCAAACGTTTCTTTATATTGCGAGTACCCGAGTCCATAATCGAGCTCCCGTACCCCTGTCCCACAAAGGGCTTCAATGAGCCTCAATATCGAGAATTTGCCCACTTCCAAAGGACCATATTTAGGAAGAAAACCTGGCGTCTCCAGTTTGGCAACTGATTTGAAGACATGAGCGTATGCAAATGAGACCGGAGCACCTTCAATGTAGGTCACCGCGGCAACCAATCTTCTGAGATCCGAAAGCCGCTTCCACATCATTTCTGCTTGCGGGGAACACAGAGGCGAAAGTTTTAACTTATATTGATAGGTGCTCCTAAAAACGGCTTGTACGTCCTCATAAAGATCCGTAACATGTCCCGGGCAACCTCTCTGTATCTGTATCTCTAGACTCCCTTCACGTCTCCGGAGTCTACGCTCCTCCCAAAGGATGTTCTTCCTGGTTTTCGTCGATCTAGATTGAAGAAATTCGTTATAGGTATTTGGAAGCTCCAATACCCACCGAGGCTCCAAAGCTCCGCTCGTGTCTTTCAGTTGCCGAGGGATGAGGTCCGACATGATAACCGCGCGCAAAGGAGAATCCCGATCGATGCATGCGAGGTGACAGTAATCGGCGATCCCTCCAGAAAGGAGCTCAAAAAGTGCGCGCACAATAGCCTCGTGAACCCCATCTTCATGGGCTATGACCCCCCTGTCAAGTATCGCTATGAGGCGAGCTTTGGGCTTTGCCACCGTCCAATACCTCAGCTTTATGTCCAACCTGGTTTCCTTTATATACCCAATTGCCATCCCTTGGAGCCTTCCCCGGCTTTTAACTATCAATATACAAGGAGAGAGACTATTCTCTTGGAACTCCCATATTTTAATAGCCGGGTCTACTGACGGATGGATCGCACACTCTTCCCACAAAGGCTGAATTTCTCCCATCTCACACAAGTCGAATACACCGCTTACTTCTCTTCCATTAAAGGATAAAACCCGTTGCATTGAAAAGATCCTTTCCAGCCGGCGCTGTGCAACCAGTACTGCAAAGAGTACAACTAATGGACAAAACTTGGTTAACGAGAATTCTTTTCCGATTTAAAAATTCAGGATGGATTCTGTATTCGGGAGAGCACACCAATCGTGGCAAACCCGAACAACGCCAGCGACCGAACACTAATGTCAACTATACGTTCCGATCGCCATCGACACAGAAGCCTCTTTCAGCCCAGAATGGCCGCGTCATTTTGTAGTTAGCCGAAGGTTCCTTGGCGGTGACGGAGCCGAAGAGCCTCCTACGTACTCGTAAGCCCCAATGTCCCACCCGTGGCCGACAGGACGCCTTTCTCCAGTTATATCATCGTTAAAATACGTACTAAGGTCCGTGCCATGATCTATCGCCGGGCTCTCCTTCCTTAACCGAAAATCCTTGTTCATCGCGTCCACGAATATCTTGGTCAAATCCGGCTCGTATAATTCACCCTCTCCCAAATTCCAATCACTACGCTGCGTCCAGAAATAATCTGTGTAAAGATTGTACTTGTGAATGGTCATAGAATTCTTGTCTATCCCGGCGGTTATATTATTTACCCAGGCAATCTCCTGGCAGTTCGAGGCATTGGATATATACGAGAGGCCGGTTATAGTATTGTTGAGGAAACGGATAAACTCACAGCCTGGGTTAGGCCCCCAGCCATAGAATTTGCCATCCACTATGTTGTTGTAGAAAACCAACCTATGTGAATCGGAGTGGGTAATAGCATACGGGCCCGACTCGAACGAGAAGTTCATGACTCTGTTCTTGGCTACGATGACGTCAGAGGACTGGTTATAAACACTTATCCCATTTGAATGGGTCCCAGCGCATTTGTCGATATCGTTGTCTACTATACTACACACGTTACATTTCTGAACAAAAATTACAGTTCCAGTTACATATCGCAATATGTTAGCACTGATCTCAAATTGGGAGCCAACAGTTACAATGCCTCTTCCGTGAATGTGATGCAAATGATTATCGTGTATTTTTGACCATTCACTGACATTTCCGGCATTGAAAACGTACAGTGCGCCACTGGCGTTTCCAACTTCCACGTTTCTTATCTCACAGTTAGAAATTTGAATCCCCTCCTGCGATCTACCCGTTGAGGAGGTTATGGCTCGACCTTGCTGGTCGGTGTCTGCAGCGTAACCTTGAAAAGCGAGGCCGTGAATTGTGACAAATGATTGTTGGTTGAGGTTCATACCGAACGGACGTACTCCGACGGCTATGCGTGAACCGGGAGACCGAGGCCACACGTATATCCTTCCTTTATCTTCGTCGACGGCAAACTCGCCTGGGGAGCTTATGAGCTGGACTTTCCCGAACACCGCATAATGATACTTGTTATCGTAAGAGAGCGTAATCGGATCTTTCCCGAGATCACCGAAGTAAACGGTATGTGAGGTCGGGTCATACGCGCTTATTCTTCGTACCGTAACAGAATTGCCGTACGTGTGGACGCGTATATATGCACCCACCCAGTAATTGGGATCTTCCTGGTTAAAGATCCCTGGGTCCGTGCAGGACGTCCTTGTAATGCCAGAGTCGACAGCCCGCCATTCCTGAATTAGGTCGTAGTAGAACCTTTCAGTGAGTTTTGGTAGCTGAGTTAAATTTAGCCAATTATCCTCCTCAAGAAGTACGGTATTGCTACCTACAGGCCAAGGCAGGTCGGCATATAACATGTTCGGCCAGTTGGGATTGTCACAAACGGTTCGATTGGGGCAAGGAGTGAGGCTAACGGGCTCGGACCCATCAACTATCGCCTTTCCGGCCCCCCAGGTTTCTGAGGTCTTGTAAGTAATGGGGTTGCCAGGTGTGCCGCTCCAGTTGATAACGATGGAACCCCGATACCTGGTTCCCCCTTTGAAGGCCACTGTGTCCCCCGGCTTCAATGATATAGAAGCCGGATTGGAGGTAGCCTCTGGGTCGCCAGGGGCTCGCTTCCAAGGGGCGTCGGGCGAATCCCCGGAGTTAGTGTCAGCGCCGTTCTCGTAATCCACATAATATGTGGCCGCCTCTGATCGGGCCAACATGCTACCCGGACCCCAAAAGATTGAGAGAAGAAAGATGGCCCAACACAGGGAATCCCAATGCACGCACCTTTTATGTTTCATATTTTCCCTCCTTACCGTATCGTTAACGATCCAAAGCGTTTTCCCTTTCGATTTGCATCGTGGGCAGGTTCGGTTTTGATCGTTATCGTTACGAATTTGAAACTTCCCGCGCCTCCTATTCATCCCTTTGTCAGATAATTAGGGCGCTGGGGGCCTTCAAATTTCGGGAAAAGCAAAATCCGTGCCAGGGCAAGCCCGCCATACTTTAAGTCCTCTTACCTTTGTGGCTCGTTACTTTCACTCACGGGGATCTGGCTCCAGACCGGCTTCCATTTCCCGCTTCCAGCCCGGCATAACTCAGTGACCTCTTTAACACTTACCTCGATCTCGTCGCCTAGGTGGTATCCGAACACCGCTTTTATTTCGGCTTCGTATTTGGGTAAATTAGACTTGGCTCCGAGAAGCCTTATCTCCACACCTTTGCTGCTTGTTTGCACCACTTCCCAGGCCTCGATGGCCATTTTTGCAAACAGCAGCGTGATTGCTGGCCCCGAGATGGAGCGGCCATTTTCGAATGTGAGCATGTCGGACGTTCGACCTACAACTTCTTTTATGCGGGGGAAAGGTGCAGCGCACTCGCAGGGCTTTTCTTCCAAAGAGACCATGTCTCCATTTTCGTAACGGATAAAAGGTGTTGACTTATTCCACAAGTTTGTTATGAGCAACCGCCCGACCCCTGCCGTTTTCTGTCCTTCATTTCTCCCTTCATCCACCTCCAAAATGCATTGAAGATCGTTGTAGTGGAGCCCACGGTGAAACCTGCATTCGTACGATTCGTATCCCCCGTCATTGCAGCCTAAATTGTCATAAACCTCGCATCCCAGAAGCTCTTGGATCCCTTTCCGATATTGGGGTAAAAGCATTTCTCCGGTGGTGATCACTGCTTTCAAACTTGGAAGTGAGAGGCCCTGCTCGCAGAGATGCTTAGCAAACATGTAAATTATGGATGGGTAGCCGTATAAGTACTTGATTTTTCTCCCCTCCAAGATCCTGTGGTATTCTTTGGCTTTAGCGCTATCAATGGCTACGCCGAAAACGAAGGTCCTATTGTGGAGAAACGTTCTTATGCGACTCTCTATCGATGCTCGGTCTGGCAATAAAGATCCCCCGGCTATCACTCCTACTGCATCCCCGAACCTGTATCCCAACTGCCCCCATCCCCAGAGGTGGAAGGCTTCACACAAAGTCCATTGCTCAAGATCCCGCAGGTAATGGACGGGCTCGCCAGTTGTCCCCCCTGTGTGCCAGGCCCGGTGTCTGATTGCCCGTAAATTGGTTGGCCTTATTCTCTTTGCGTTATCTCTGAATACTTGTTTTGTGAGGACGGGATACCTGGCCAACTCGTCGATGGATCTAAGTGTACCGGGCTGCACCCCGTGGTCTCTCCAGTAATCTCTGTAAAATGGCACGTATTTCCACGCAAATTGGAGTATTTGGTTCAGCTTATAGAGTCGCCACTCTTGCCTCTTTTCCGGGGGCCATGACATGGTTGATATCAGCCATGAATATCGCTTAAAGATATCCGTGCCGTAAGCCTTGTAAGTCAGGCCGGCAAGTAGTCTGCGCAGGCTGGGCTTAAAAAACATCATCTGATCACTCCTTCTATCTTATTATTTCCAATCTGGTTTCCCTTTTAGGACAGCTGCGATTCTTGAGCGCTGCTCTTTTTTCAGGTATAGAACCAAATCTTCCGGAGCATCCCGAGGGATCCTCCTTAGGTGACACCTGAAGTAGGCAGCGAGCCTTACAAAGGCACTAATGATCGGCGGGCTTTCTCGCCACCGCCTTACGGCTTTTAGGCAGGCAAAAAGCCACCATGTTCCTATATGGTATTCAGTCAACCCAGCCCGGTAGGCCCTTGATACAGCGCTTCGGCCTCCCGCCCCGTCAACTGGCTTAAGGTGCCATACCTTCAGGCCCGGGAAGGATCTTGTTTCCCATCCACCCATCCTTGCTGTCAACTCTGCCAGCGCATCCTCCCCGCCCACGGACACCGGGCGGTAACCGCCAACTTGCTCAAAGCACTGTCTCCTCCAAAACTGAGTGGCGCCAACAGCGTGGTTCAAGGTTATGGTGAGCCTTCTAGCTCCCCTTTTTGTCATCTCCCATACAACCCCGCTAGCAACTCCCAACCGTGGATTTCTTTCCATCTCGCGGACAAGGGTTTCGTAGAAGAAGGGTTCAAAGGCGACGTCCGCGTCCAGGTTTCCAATGAAAGTGTACGGTAAATGGCCCACGGCGTTGTACCCTGCCATAAATGCTCTGACTTTCGAGCCGAACCCTCTTTCCTGCCCCCCCCCTTTTCTCAAGACTTGTATCCAGGGGCATCGGTCTGCGGCCTCCTTTGCTATAAGCCAAGTGTCGTCGTTGGAGCCGTCGTCGACAATGACCCAACGCATTGGTGGCAACGTCTGCCTTATTACTGACTCTATGGTTCTCCTAATATGTTGAGCCTCGTCTTTCGCTGGCGTTATCAAAACATACATGTCCAGCCTCGCCCCCAGTACTTTGCTTTACAGGTTCTCCTGATAGCTTGTCGGAAAATCGTTCGGGTTTCTGAGTAGATACTGAATTTTTTCCCAAGCTGTTGCGAAACGCGAGCCTAAACTGACACCCGGGAACTAAGGCAGAGTCTCGGCTCCCGTGGGAGTCCACATAATCGGTTTTCCCGTCGGGTAAAAAGGAATAGTCCCCGCAACAGCGGGGATAAATCCGCCCTCGACTTCCTTCTGCCTCGCTCACCGATACAGTCTTACAGAATTGCAGAATCAAACGGTTCGGATCAACCCATTAGCCCTTAGTGGCCGGTGCAAGAGGGTTCTTGAGGCCTTACGAGACGCGACGGCCTGGTGCCCTTGTCGGGTTTACTTCAGGTGGTCGTGGTTGTGCGATCGATCCTATCATGGCGAGGTTCAAGTAAAGAAACAGAAAGGACTGCCCGAAGTACGAGACACCAACGCATGTAACGCTGTGGGCGAACAGGGCGCTGCCGAAGGCCCATGCCAAAAATTGAACGTCCCTGCTGGGGTGGCTACGAAGCACGCCGCCCACATATTTGAAGCCCCGCCACAACTGCAAAATGAAAAGACCCATCAATGGAAGCCCACCCAGAACGCCCATGCGGATGTAATGGTTCGTGATATCGGTGTGATCAGGGCTCCAGGAAACGCCTGTCGGCATCCAGTGGCGAGTGTAATCGGTGCCGAAAAGCCACCACTCGTGGAGATGTTCTATCGCCGAATCTATCAGCTTGGCCCGATGCCAGCCTGTGCTTCCGCCTGTGATATCGATCCGGGCGATAAGGTAATATGCGGAATCCTTCATCACAAGATCCAGGAGAATATAACCAACAACGGCCGCTATAAGCATCTCTCTCGTGTATTGTCTCCAACGCCAAAGGATAAGACCGAATACGCCGTAAACGAGGCTCATTACAGGGCCGCTCGAAAAGGAGGTGACGACCATTGTCAAACAAGCTGCCACTCCCAATCTCGCGGACATAGGGTTCGACCGCCATATGCCTGCCATGAGAGGCAAGCAAACAGCACCAACTGTGCCCGCAAGGATTGGGTGAGGAAAAGGGCCTTGTGAGCGAAAGTGACCTTCCCTAAATTTGGGAACCTCCTGGATACCCCCAAAGAAAGAGAACACGTTGTAATGGCTGAGTTGCTCGTAGATCATCTCCAGTGCTACTGGGGCTAATAGCAATGCCACTATTCTGATAAAACCCCCGACTTCATCTGGGGTTCGAAAGAATGATCGCATGAGAAAATATATGCCCAGGGTATCGTACGTGCGGCCCAGGTGATTTATGAGGGTAGCTTGAGGGTCCTTGTGGAAAGGCGATACGCAAATGGCCGTGAGGCCCCAAAGGATAACCAGCCAATCGAGCCCGTTTAGGCCACCTGCGGGCCTCTCGCCCCGCAGGATAAGCCGCAGCGCTCCTACAGCAACAAGAATCCTTATGGCCGTAAAATGAAATGGACCGACCTCAATGACTTGCCCCACAGTGATGTAACAGGCCGCCATGAGAAAAGGAAGGGCCGCCCACCTTCTAGGAGCACAAAGTAAAACAATTGACGCCAAGATCAAGAATACTACGGTCACTTGCTCCATGGGTTGCCTTTATTTCTTAAGCTTCGCGGTGCATTGTAGGCGCCAAGCAAGCCTAGTGACCAAGCGCATACTGAGGCCCATTTGGCCAGCGCGGGTCCGACGCTGTAATTTTTGCCTAAGAGAAAGACAAAGGGCCAAGAACCTAGGATGAGGGCCATCCTGCATGCCCCGGCTAGAAACATGGAGGCTCTGAACCCCCAAGCCGCAAGGACGCCCCTTTGGGTGAGAAAGAACCTGTATTTGGACTCCCGCATGAGTGCAATTGTCTTTGCCCTACGGTTCCTCGAACTGCTACCTCCGCCGTAATGGACAACCGGAACGTCTGAGGCATGGTAATTTATGAAGCCCATTTTGTGGGCTCTATAGCAAAGATCAATGTCTTCCGAATACATAAAGTAGAGTTCGCTGAATCCCCCCAAATCCCGAAACAGGGAAGCCCCGATCATCATGCACGCACCGGATACTGCTTCCACCTGGAAAACCCCAGTCTCTCCAACAAAAGGCTTTCGCCATCCCCACAACTTGCTCCGGGGAAAGAGTTTGATCAGTACGCGAGAATCTAGCACGGCGTTCACAATTGTGGGGAAAGGCAAGACGGAGCTGTCCTGAAAGGAGCCGTCCCCATTCAAAAGTCTGCAACCCAATACCCCACAATTGGGCAACTCCCGATAAAGGGAGCACAAGCGCTCTATGGCTCTATCCAGAACTTTCGTGTCTGGATTTAGGAAGAGCAAAGTTCTGCCTTTGGCCATGGATGCGGCGATATTGTTTGCCCTGGCGAAACCAAGGTTGGCATCACTCTGGATGAAAACGACATCCGGGTAACTTTGGGCAAGCGTTTCGCCGCAGCCGTCAAAGGACCCGTTGTCAATAACGATGATCTCGAAGGAGATGGCTTTTGTCTCTCGGTATATGGATTCCACGCATTCGAGCACATAATCAGCAGAATTCCAGTTGACAATGATTATGCTGACGTCAACTGAATTTTCGTGAATCTCAGAGGGCTTCATCGGTATATGCTAGGCCTACCAAATATCCAATTGAGCTGCTGCCGCCTCAGGTACGCGACCACTTCCTTCGAAGCCGCACGCGGAACTCCCCTTAGGTAACCCGAAACAAAACCGCAAAAAAGTCCGAGACTGGCCAAAACTAAAGGTCTGTGCGCAAGCCTCTTCAGACATTTTCCAACCATAAATATGGGATGATATCCCGTGTGGTAATTTGCTAAGCCACTTTTGAACCAGTTCTGAAACGAACCCTCGCTCGAGCCTGTTGGCTTGTGCTGGATAAGTATAATCTGGGGGAAGGATCGGGTCTTCCAGCCACTGAGGTTCGCTGTGACTTCATCGATGGTGTCCCACCCGGGCGCGGTGAGGAGGGGGCCGATCTTTTCCCAGCAAGCCCTTCGATAGATCTTCAATGGCCCTCTCACCTGAAATGCCTGATCACCCTTAGACTCCGCTTCCGGTCGGCCATTTCTCAACACGCAGACTGTGCCTCCCCCAAGGCCCAACTGTGAATCGTTGAGGAATTCTTGCAGGCACCGCTCAAAGTAATCGGGACCGAAGGAAACGTCCCCATCGAGCTTGACGAGAAACTCCCAACCATTGTTCTGGATCCGAGAGTAGGCCTCATTGAAGGCTTCTATCTCTCCTCCAAAGCGGTTTCTAAATCCGCGATCGGGGCGGTGGATCACCCCCACCCAATCGTGGGGTTCGGCAAGACGGTCGAGAAGCTCCCCGGTCCCGTCCTTCGACCCGTCGTCAACTATTATCCACTCAGCGGGCTTTATGGTCTGGGATACCATTGACTGGAAGGTCAACCCCACGTAGTTAACCTCGTCTCGGACGGGGGTTATGACGACATAGCAAGGGGCTTTCATCATCTCTCTGGTGAGCCCGCCAATCCTAGGCCCTGGTTAGCTTTAGCCGAGAGCCGAGCCTTCAAGGGTTTGTAAAGGGCCTGCAGGGTTGAGACCCAGTCGTACCCGCCGGAGAGCTTAGCTTCGAAGAACTGAAGGTCGTCTAAGTCGTTTATGGGAAGCCTTTTCAAGGAAAGAGGGTCTTGGGCCAGATGGTAGCGACCGACCTTTGTCGTGGCACAAGATAAGTACCCACAGCCCGCGAGCTTTTCCCGAAAAATACTCACCCATCTTTTGTCGGCGGGATAAGCGAAAGGAAAGGAGAAGTGGTGGACCGGCTTTCCGGTTTCATCCTCTATCATCTGTTTTGAGCCTTTGAGCTCTTCTTCCACCTCAGGCCACTGGAGCTCCCAGAGCTTCCTATGAGTCACCGTGTGGGAGCCAATTTCGACTCCCGAACGGCTCAATGCGCGCACTTCCTCCCACATGAGGCAGGGCCTTCCCTTGAATTTCGCCCTCGTCTTCTTGCCTATGAATCCAGTTGCTAGGAATATGGTGGCAGGATAACCGAAATCCTGCAAGACTGGCAGTGCCCCCGTCAAGAAATCCTGATATCCGTCATCGAAAGTGAGAACGACAAAACGGCCCTTTCCGTCACTGGATCGGGTCCCATCTCCTTTTGCACCTCGAGGAAGGGCTATTGCCTCTGAAAGGGGTATTACTTGCCAGCCTTTTTTTTTGAGATAACGCATTTGGTCCCTGAAGCGGGAAGGCGAAGTATTGATGCGATAATAGGGGTGGATGCCTGTTTCCTTGTCTTCCGATATGCTGTGGTACATAAGGATTGGGATAAAAGCTCCAGGGGATTGCTTTCGGACCCTTAGAAGCGGCCCGAAGAAATAGGTGCTCAAGAGACGATCTATCCGGAGCATTGTCCGTGTACCAGGGATTCGACTATTCTCAGGTAATTGTATTTTTTCACTTCCCAGTTGTTCCGGGAAACAAGTTCGAGAGATGCCCTTACCTTCCTCAGAGCTTCTTCGGGTCTCGAGTAAACCCAGTAAATCGTGTCTGCGAGAGATTTGGGGTCTCCCGGGCTAAAGAACCACACATGATCGTCGGTAAAATAAGTGGTGTCTATCAGGGTCCTGCTCATGATCACGGGGATTCCACAAGCCATGAATTCCATGCTTTTTGTGCTAAAAGCCTCATTTCCAAAGCCATCCGCAAGCTTTGGGATCACACCCGCGTGAGCCTCCTGGATAATTCCAGCTATTTCAGATAAGGGAACAGGGGCATGGAAAAAAACCCTCCCCTCAAGCCCCAGTTCATGAACCAACTTCTTGAGATACTCCAAGTGCGGTCCCTCGCCGTAGATGTGAAGTTCTGCCTGTGGCATCCTTTCCCTGAGGAGGGCCATCGCCTCAACTGCCACATCGAGGCCTTGATGACGGTTGAGTGTGCCTGGATAGATAAGAATGAATTTCCCGTCCGAGCCGCCCCTGGAAGGGGCTTTAGCTGGTTTGAAGATGGAGGTATCCGGATGATTTATCATGGCCAGGCACTTTTCCGGAGCTACGGCCCTTCGTGTGAGCTTTTGGAGCCATATATCATTTGCCACTACGACAAAATCCGCGAATTTGGCAGAAAGCCTCTCGACTTGCAAAAGCGCCTTGAAGGTGAAAGAGCCGTTGGATGCGTGAAACTTGTGAGCGTAAAGCTCGGGAAGGATATCGTGGATATCCAAAATTACCTTGGCCCCTGTGAGCTTTGGAAAGAGAGAGGCGAAGACCAAGAAGTCCGGGACGTTGTGGACGTGGATCAATTGGTAAGGGCGCAGGAGGTGTCTGAAAGAGAGCCAAGTACTCGAGAGAACAAAAAACTTCACGATCCTGAGGAAGTAGGAGATGGGTGAAGACTCGTTCAGCTCCCTTGTCTGTATTCGATAAACGGTAGCTCCCGCCATACTTCCCCTTGAGGGTTGACCAGGCCTTCTGAGGCAAAACGCGTCCACCTCATTGCCTCGCTCTGTCAGGGCGGTGATATAGCGCAGGACCCTGGCATCCTCTTCGAGAAACGTATATGCCACCTGAGCGATCCTCATGGGATGAGTCTGCCTTGGAGTTGCCGGGCCCGATGGATGCTAGCGGTCAAGTCCCATGACATATGGCCCAGAGCAAAGCGCATCCGACCTTTCCTAACCCATGTGTTTGTAACAAAGCCTTCCTAGCGCCTCGAAGATGGGCATTGGGAGCTTAGAGCATATGGCCCTCAGTTGATCCATGGAGGGAATGAGAGGAAAATGTTTTTTTGGGCGTCTTCCATTCCACCAATAGAATTGGGGAAGATCCTTCACCTGAGTCCCCCAGCGGCTCTTGAAGGCCATGAGGCCTTGGTTGTCTTTGGCTGTCCTGCCAAAGTCGAAAAGCGTGCAGCCCAAGTTCCGGGCGAGCTTGATAGCCTCCCAGAAAAGGAAGAAAGACGGCGCCTTGTCCCTGTGCTTTTCTTCTATGCCTATGGCCTCGGCGGACATCCTCTTCCCAAGGGTCAGCACCATGAGGCCACCAGTGATTTCTGATCCTAGACGGACCAGGAGGAACCTCACGTGCCCTGAAGGGCCGAGGAAGCTCCACAGCCCCTGAAAAAAGGGAAGGGGCTGAGGCGGAAGACCCAGTTTCTTGCGGGTGATAGTGTAAAGCCGGTGAAAAATTGCCACGTGTTGGAGATCTTGGGCATGAAGCAGGTCCATGGGGTACCGGCGGGATTTTTTGATCATGTACCTTACCCCGTGCCTATGGAAGGATTGGAAAAGGACCTCCGGCTCTGGCCGGACATCCAGGAAATGTGAACTATACAGGATCCTTTTCTCCGGTTTGTGCAGGTCTGGGGTGCCGTCCCAGTGGTGAGTTCTGATCTCGAGGTACCTTCCTCCCAGTGCCCTGAGGAGTTCAATAGCCCGCCCCAGGAGCAGATTCATGTGCTCATCCTCTCCCACAAGGGGATCACTCAAACTGGCAAAGGGGATGCTCACCAGGCGGTTTCCGGTAATAGGGCTTCGGACCTCGAAGAGGGGGAGGCCTGCTTGGATCTCGCCGTATTGGTCCACGAGGGCCAGGTAGTGGCCCTTCATGTGTGGAAAGGCCGTCTCGAGGGCCCGCTTCCAGCCCGAGAGGTGGCAGACCCAGCCGTAGGGGTGCCGCTCCACGAAGGCGTCCCAGCGGGGGTCTAACGTGGGATGTATGAGGATGACTCGGGACATTTGAGTATAAAGGCTGCTTTCGGTTCTAGACACGGGCTCGCGTGCCCTACCACACGCCTCCCGCCCGGATATCCCAGATTCTTCATCCAAGATGCTCCTTCACGAAGGCGGCAATCTCCTTGGGAAGGGCATGCCAAAAAAGACCCTCATAATGGGACCTCACGTGCTCCAAAAACTCCCTGTAAAGCTCGCAAGGGTAAGTGAGACTCGGGTTTTCACCTGAATCGAAGCGCATATAGTCGGGATGGACATTGAGAAGGGCCATACCCCCTTTTTCGCATATCCAGTGAAGTTTTCGCTTCCATATGGAGGTATCCTTCTCCCCAAGAACGAAAAACAGAGTGTGATCCTGGGGGAGGGTGTAAGGAAGCTCCACGAATCCCGATAGGGTCTCACGAGAGTCCACTTTCGTGTCCTTAACATGAGCCCCCTTAGCTGAATTGTGGGAGTTGGAGATGAAAACCGGAAATATGGTCTCCAGGCCTCTTCCTAAAGGCTCGAACGGGTCGACATCGAAACTCGAAGAGTCATAGAGGATGTCGAGATAGTGGATCAAGCTAAAGTCGCGATACATGGAAGGTGCCCTGAAGCCCACTGCCCCCCAAGCTCTCAAGTAGTGATTAATCCTCGGAGCTTCGCTGAAGAACCTCTTCGCAGGGACGAACATGTTCCCAGAATGCTTGAGGCCATGAACCCCTATCTCGAACCCATTCTCCGTGAGAAAACCGTGAAGTTTCCTGTCAACGTCGTACCCCTCAGCCACAAAGTTGAAAGAGGAGCGGAAGCCGAGATCCATCTCCAGCTGAGCGAGCTTCACGCACTTCCTTTGGCCCTGAGCAGTCTCCACATCATGAGTGAGCACAAACGCGAACCGCTTCCCGCCAGGCCACCCTCTCCACCCAGGAGGCGGCTCCCCTGCCTTGGGGTCTATGGGCCAAAAGGAGGAGACCTTCTTGACCTTTCTTCTGGCCAAAGCCTTCCTCAATGCAAAAACGACCTTTCTTGGAATACCGGGCTTGAGCCAGTAATATAGGGAGAGAACTATTGGCGAGGCCAATTGTAGCCCCCGAACATTTCAGGCCATATGGCGATATAGGAACGCCCCCGTAACCTTGAGAAGACTCACGGGGAGCCTCGAGAAGATCCGATTCAGGGGATTCCTTTCCATGGCCTTTGATGCGAGAAACTCATCCCTTTTGAGGTCGTAACGAAAATACGGGATGGAACTCTCTTTCCCACCCCAGCCCCTTTTGAACTGGAGGAGGCCCCTGTTTGAAAACTCTGTGCGGCCCAAGGAAAGCTCTGTGCACCCTCTTTTCACGCACTCTTTTATCCCTTCCCACATGACAAGGTTGTTTGCCCTTGTGGATAGGGCTTCATCGCTCGAAGCACCGTATTTGTAATGGGCCTTTTTTCCGCAAATGACAAATACAGCCGAAGCCACAGGCTTACCCCCTTGGGTTCCCACCACTAGGAAGCCTTTTTCGGGCTCCAACACTTCTTCCCAAAATGCCTCGAAGAAACTCCAAGGCTGAGGGGGAAGGCCGTGCCTTTTGCGGGTGAGGCACTGAAGCCTGTAGAATGTGAGGAGACTTTCCAACTCCCTTCCCACCTGAACCTCGATCCCCTCCTTCTGGGCCTTTTTGATGTTGCGCCTCGTGCTATCCCGGAAAGATTTCAGGAGCCCTCTTTCCCCCAATGTGAGATCAATGGTGTGACTCGCATATACCATGGATGGAAAGGCCGAGCTATGGTAACCTTCTCCTCCCCGCCACTCGAGATAGCGCCAGCCGAGCTTTTTCCCCAAGGAGATCATCTCCCCCAAAAGCGCAATGCCCAGAGACCTGTCAGTGCAAAGCAAAGGACACTCATCTGAAAAAGGAAGACCGACTCCTCTCTTACCAGTGATCGCACTTCTCACATCCATCACAGCAAAAAGACCGGAGAGGCCCTCCCCGTCCAAACGGCCCATGTACACAGGATCAAAGCCATATGCCTTGGAAAGGACCCTTGCCCAGGACGACGAGTGAAAGAAGCTCGCATCCAGGGCGGAGCTTTGGAGGCTCTCCATGTAGTGGTCATCCAATGGGTCCAGGAGGATCACATCCCTCTTCTGGATCACGTATATCACAGCGCCTCCCCCTAGGAGCTCTTCAACGAAACCCCATGAGAGCTCTGGCAACGGCCTCCTGCTGCTCCTGGGTGATCTCGGGAAATAGGGGCAGAGAGAGCACCTCGGATGCGAGCTTCTCGGAGACGGGGAAATCGCCCCTCTTGTAGCCCAATTTCTCATAGGCCCTTTGGAGATGAACTGGGAGGGGATAGTGGAGTCCAAAGCCTATGTGCTGGGAAGCCAAGTGCTGAGCAAGCTCGTCCCTGTAAGGGGTTCTCACCACATACAGGTGGTATACAGCCCTGGCATAAGGGGCCTCGGAAGGAAGGGTGAGGCCCTCGATGCCCGACAAAAGCTCCCCATAAGTGGCCGCCTTTTGCCTTCTCGCCTCATTCCACTTGCGCAAATGCTTGAGCTTCACCCTCAAGATACCTGCCTGGATGGCATCTAGCCTCCCATTGTAACCCTCCACTTGGTGGTAGTACTTCTTGGCTTGGCCATGATCCCTTATCATTCTCACCTTCTCGGCCAGTTGTGGATCACGGGTTGTCACTGCGCCTGCTTCCCCACAGGCCCCGAGATTCTTGCCTGGATAGAAGCTGAAGGCGCCTGCAAGACCCATGGATCCGCATGGAACCCATGAGCCGTCATGGGAGGTGGAAGAGGAGCTTTTGGAAAGGTAAAGGGCACCATGGGCCTGGCATGCATCCTCTATGACTGAGAGGCCATACCTTTGGGCAATTTCCAAGAGTTGGTCCATGGGGCAGGGATGCCCATAGAGGTGGACTGGGATTATGGCCTTGGGTATTGGCTTTCTGGGCCCCCTGCGCATTCTCTTGGCCAGGTAATCCTCGAGCTTGTCGGGATCCATGGTGCAGGTTCTCTCATCCACATCCACAAATGTGGGCTTAGCCCCAACCTGGATTATGGCCTCAACCGTGGCCACAAAGGTGAAAGGCACTGTGATCACTTCATCCCCAGGTCCTATACCGGCGGCCATGAGAGCGAAGCGAAGGGCGTCAGTTCCACTGCCGACCCCAACGCAATACTCGGTCTGGCAGAAGCGAGCAAACTCCTCTTCGAATGCTTCCACCTGTGGCCCCCCTATGAAGGAGGCAGTGGCCAAGGCATCCTCGAAAACCCGAATGAGCTCATCCCTTAGCAACTTGTGCTGAAGCGGAAGATCTAAAAAGGGGACTTTCATGTGAGCTCCCTTCGCATTCTTTTCCGGCTTGGGGCGGATCGTCCTCCAGAGAATGGCCACTTAAGAACATCCCCTTCTGGGGGATAAACCCAAATAAGGGGCTTCAACGAGCCCTTTTTCGCAGGTAAGCTCGTGGATTGTGCATATGACCCTAGCTGGATTTCCCACTACAACGGCCTCTTGCGGCACATTGTCTACCACGACTGCCCCAGATCCCACAATTGCCCTCTCTCCTATTTCCACAAATGGGAGGATGGTGGCGTTCACACCGATCTGACACCCTTTGCGCAACACTGGCCCCCTCATGCACTCCTTGGAGGCGCGACATCCGGGATGGAGGTCATTGGCAAATGTGGCTCCAGGGGCCACAAATACCTCGTCTTCCAGGACAGTGAACTGCGGGATGTAGACATTGGTGTGGATCTTGACCTTGTTTCCAATCAAACAACCGTAATCCACGACGGAATTGGACCAAATGGAGAAATCGTCGCCTATAATGTTCTCTTCCCTTATGACCACGTTGTGGCCAGTTGTGAGGCGATCTCCTATCACTGTGGCCCCATAGATGACAGAGCCACTTCTTATCAATGCATGATCTCCTATCTTGAGCGTCGGGTCCGAAACCTGCCTAGGAGGAGGATAGCCCAGGAGGGCCCCTGGATCGACCTTGGGCTCCTTCCCAATCACTACAGGACAAAGAATCATGGCTCAGCCCGCCCTAAGGATCTGGAGTTCCCTCTGGCCAATGGGATGAAGGACTCCGTGATTCGACACCCCTCTATACACAACCGGCATGAAGCGGCCTTGGGCCCTCAAGGACCTTTGAGCAGCCTCGAGGACCGATACGACCCTGAGGCCGCTGAAGCCATCGCTCCTCGGGATCTTGCCATGTTTGATGCAGTCCACGAAATGGGCCACCTCTGCTCTCAGGGGTTCATAGTCCTCTATTCGAGGAACGAATATGTCTCCGTAACGGTACGAGAAGTGAAATTCCCCATAGGTCTCGTAGTAAGGAGGGGCTTCCACTCCCTTGTCATATATCTTGATCTTCTCCTGGGCTGAGATGTCGTCGTAGACGAGCATCTTCTTGCTACCCACAAAAGTAGTCCTTCTTATCTTGTTGGGATCAAGCCAACTCACGTGGATGAAGGCCACGAGACCATTGTCGTAATTGAGGGTGAGGGTGGCCACATCCTCTATACCTTTCTTATAATGGGAGCTTCCTTGGGCATTGACACCAACGGGGCTTTTCCCCAGGACATAGTTGATGATGGAGATGTCGTGGGGGGCGAGATCCCATATGACGTTTATGTCTTGCTGGAAGAGCCCCAAATTCACCCTGGTGCTGCTCACATAGAGAATGTCTCCAAGCTCGCCGCTCGCCACGATCTCCTTTATCTTGTTGACCGCTGCCGTGTACTCGAAGGTGTGCCCCACCATAACTAGCCTGTTCACTTCGGAGGCAAGCTCGATGAGCTCCAAGCACCTTCTGGACGAATTGGCCATGGGCTTCTCCACCAGGAGATGCTTTCGGTGCTTCAAGACCATCTCCCCCAGACTGTGATGGGTGTGAACAGGTGTAGCGACAGCTATGGCCTCTATCTTCTCGTCGAGCAAGAGATCTTCCGCCCTGGTTGTCGTCTCGACGGAGGGGAAAAGCCTCTTCACACGCTCTAACTTGGTGGTGTCTAAGTCGCAACAAGCGACACCGGTGACCTCCGGCAATTGAAGGAAGTTTCTCACCAAATTGGGACCCCAGTAGCCGCATCCTATGACGCCCACTTTCATCTTTCCCTCCTTGGCCTCAAGTCCTCGAGGCCTCAAGCATTTTCGCCTTCCTTTGGGCTTCGACCCGGTAGTTTATCCCAGGGGGTCTTCTCAACAAGCTCCTTTTGCTTCGAATACGGCCTTGAATGTTCGAAGGATTATCCAAAGATACAAGAGGACGGATTGGCGCTCCGAATACCTCAGGTCGAGCCGAACCTGCTCCTCGAAAGTGGTGCTAGCCCTTCCACAGACCTGCCAAAGTCCCGTTATTCCTGGCTTGGCCTCGAGGATCCGCCTCAGATGCCAGCTCTTATACATTTCCACCTCGTACGGCAAAGGGGGCCTCGGACCCACAAGGCTCATCTCACCCTTGAGCACATTGATCAGTTGAGGGAGCTCATCCAGACTGGTCCTTCTCAGAAACTTGCCTACCCTCGTCACCCTCGGATCGCAGGCCAGCTTGAAGAGACACTGCCCCCCAGCCTGATATTGTTCGGCCCTGTTTTCTATGAGCCTTCCCACATATTCCCTGTGGAGCTCTTCGTCGCAGTTGTGGTGCATGCTCCTGAACTTGTACATGGTGAACTCTTTCCCATATTGACCCACTCTTTTCTGCCTGAATAGGACTGGGCCCCTGGAGTCCATTTTGATGGCTATGGCAATAAGGACCATAAGGGGAGCCAAAATCACAAGCCCAAGGGAAGACCCTATGATGTCGAGGACCCGCATAGCTAGACGATCCAAGGGGCGAGCCCTTCTTCTGCTCAAAAAACCCCATTCCACCGAGCAACCTTTTAGCCCGGATGGGTCGGGTGGGGGTTCTTTCTCGGGGTCGTCTCCCCGTTTGCCCCAGCAGGAGATAATCGCCGCTCTCAGGGATGTGGGATACTCCAGGATTTTGACTGCACCATCGAGATCCGAAAAGCGGGATTCTCCGCCCTTCAAGAGCTCCCAAAGCCAATTTTTGACCCTCTCCACTACGGCTGAGGCCTGCTTCTCAGTGGAATCAGGGAGGATCACTCCGACCAAGCCCTCATTGCACCACCCCATGACATCCGAAGCGCGAAGGGACCTCGCTCGCTTGCACATGAGCTGGGCGATCTCCTCTTGCGAGAGGCCCCCGGCCCCAAGCAGCCGGGTGTCAATGAGGATGATGGAAAAAGGCCGACCACTTCTGTCAGATCGACTGATTTCCTCGAAGAGGCGCTCCTGGAAAAGCTCCTTTGGAAGGAATCTCCCATGGGATCTTCTTCGGGGAGAAACGCGAGAGAGGCTTCTCTTGAGAGTTGCCCCCAAAGTGCCCTGCGGCAGGACCTCCCACTCCTTCAGATGCTCACTATCCCTCTTTTGATGGCTTCCTTGGTCCATTCAGCCATGCTCCTCAGGTTGAGCTTCTCCATGATATGGTACTTGTGGGTCTCAACTGTCTTGGGGCTTATGCAAAGATACTCCGCTGTCTTCTTTATGGAGTTTCCTTCAGCAAGCATCTGGAATACTTGCCTTTCCCTCGGGCTCAAAAGATCGAACGGGTCTGTCTTTTCCCCTTTCTGCAAGAGGTCCTGGAGGTGAGCGGAGAAGAACTCAGGGGCGTTGTCGCTGAAAAACGTGCCGTTTTTCCTCACAACCTCGATTGCCATAGTGAGGTCGCTCAAAGGGCTGCTTTTGAGCACATATGCTGAGATGCCAGCTTTGAGGAGGTGGGCCAAAAAATCCCTGTAGGAGTGCATGGTGTATATTATGATCTTTATCTTCGGTCCTATCTTCCTTATCTGGTAGGTGCACTCGATTCCATTGAGGTGGGGCATAGCGAGGTCCATTATGACGATATCGGGTTTTTTCTGTTCCACCGCCCTCAGCACCTCCCTAGGATCCGAGATGAGTGCGACTATCTCCAGCTCTTCATTCTTGCTCAGGGCAGAGGCAATCCCATGCAGCACCACCTCGTGATCGTCAATCACCATGACCTTGGTCCTCATGATCCCCTCCCTCCCCTTGGCTCATGGCTCTGGCAGTTGAGCTCGAGGATCCATTTAGAGCCTAGAGTTTCCCCCTCCACAAAGATCAAGGGCCAGCCCCTGCAACTTATCAGCCGGCCTGGGGTATTGGCAGCTCTGCCACAAGGCATGTCCCGCCTCCGGCTTTGGAGTCTATCCAGAGAGAGCCACCCAGGCCCTCTGCGCGCTCCCTCATGAGTAGAAGGCCAAGGCCTCCCTGAAATCCAACGGACTCCAACTCAAAGCCCACTCCATCATCCTCAACTGTGATGGACAAGGAGTGCGCCATTCTCACCACACTGACCCTCACCTCCTTTGCCCTGGAATGCTTGAGGGCGTTACTTATGGCCTCCTGAACGATCCTATAGGCACCGACCTCCAACGAAGAGGGCAGCCTCTGGGAAAGCCCCCTCAGGAAACACTTAATCTCTGGCCCGGCTGCGGATCTGCAATCCTCAACAAGACGATTGATGGCCTCTTCCAGGCCCAGGCTATCGAGGACAACGGGTCTCAGGCCACGCACTATCTCCCTCAAAGTGCTCATCACTTGAGCGAGGCCTTTCGCGATCTTTGAGAGCCTCTCCCTCTGGGATGGAGGGATCATGGGGTCCTCTGCGAGGAGCTCCGCCTCTATCTTCAAGGTAGTGAGCCCCTGCCCTATTTCATCATGGAGCTCTCGTGCCAACCTCTGCCTTTCCTCCTCCACAGCAAGGAGGATACCTTGAGAGAAGATTCTTTTTCGTTTGAGCTCTCCAGCTTCCTTTCTTCTGGATTCCAGGGCATCGAGGGCTCGAAGGATCCTCGTCTCCAGGTCCTCCAAACGAAAGGGTTTGGTTATGAATTCCACGGCCCCGAGTTTCATTGCGTCCACTGCTACCTTCACATCGTGGGTGGCAACGCCAGTCATCATCACGACAGCGCATTGATTTGCTTTGTCGCCCATCTCCTGAAGTAACTGTGTCCCAACACCATCTGTCAAGTGGTAGTCCAAAAGCAGTACATCTGGCAACCAAGGCTCAATGGCTGTTCTCGCTTCTTTCAAATTGGATGCAATGGTGACTTCGAATCCCCTCGCCGTGAGGAACGCGGAGAGAATGCCACAGACTGACAAATCGTCGTCTACAACAAGGATCTTGGAGTTCCCCTTGGCTCTTTGGTCGGAAAAGGGACTCGGTGTGTCCATGGCTAACGGGCCTCCTCGGGCAAATGAAAATCTTCCCCCAAAAGCTGAGAAAGCTCCGAAGCTTGCAAACATTCTTTGGCAAGAAAAGCCTCCAATGCCCTATACCTGAGACATTTGGAGAATCGAGCCCAGCAATTCTCCTTAGAACAATGACTGCTCGGAACCCCCTCTTCATCTCTTACCTGGTGGGAAGGACACATCATGCAACTTCTAACCACACCTGGGATCATCTCATCCCCCTAAAACCGGCAATTACATGTCGAGCGGGCCGGAATCTCCCGTCTCACTCCAAATGACCAAGGACTTCTTTTCCTCGACACTCATTCTGACCAAAAAGCTCTGAAGGGGTGGAGGCCTTTCCCAAGGGAAGGCTCCGCCCGTTAAAGATCCCACTGGATCTTTCTAATAATTCGAAATCATTAACTTTTTTTCTCAGAGGGAGCCTCTCCCTCTCAAATCTTAAAAGGGGGCTCAGATCATGCCCACTCTCATCGCCCCCAAACCGAGCCCCTTAAAAAATTCCTTCCCTCGCTCCTAAATTCTGGTCCTAGGGTTCTCGCATTCTCGTCTAAAGCGAGAACAGGGTCGGGGAAGAGACTTGGAATCTTCCCACATAGTGGGGCTCGGTTCTGTCAGGATATCGCAACTTCCTTATGCATCAATCCTGGGAATCCTGAATTTTTCATAAGGAATCTCCTTACATCATGGTTTCCCGGTTAATCCCCCTTGAGCCCCAGCTTGCAAGCCCCAATGGGAGGAGCTTGTCCAAGTGTCATCACAGCTAGCCTCTGAGCGGCAGAGCCCACCTTCCTCCCTGTGGTTCTAATGAGGATCCATTGGGCCCAATTTGCTCATCACAAACGGCTTCCGGCTTTCCTCTGTACCATTAGAGACTGCCCCATCCCATGAACAAGGCTCCGAGAGTGATCCCCGAGCTCTCCTAAACTCTTCAAGGCAATGGCCTCAGCGTTTCTGTTGGACTTCCTGTCCATGAGAACTAGCTCGAACTTGTCGAACTCTTTCCTCAGTTGCAAAAGCTCCCCTTCGACCTGTTCGTTCGGCTCTTCCCTCTTTAGGACATTACCTGCGAACTTAGCCCCTGGTCCGCTCAAGAATATCACGATCTCTTTCGCCCCACTGGCTGAGGCCCTTCTCAGGCTTTCGGTGAGGGCCTGCATGACCGCAGTTTCTTTTTTGGGAAAGGGGGTCTTGCTTCCAAACCTCTCTACGACCTCACCATCCGAGTTCTTGATGATGACACCCGTTGCGAAAGGTCCGCTCGGATGACAACCTTTCGAGGCGATCCAGATGAAAAGCCGCTTGATGGGCTTCTTCTCTAAGACCTCCTGGAAGGGGGAGGAATCCTCCTCCTCGAGGCTAACCTCCTCCTTCTCCTCTGGGACCGGTGAAGGTGTCGCAATGGTGTGTTCGATATCTGAGATGAGGTTCTCTTCCCTCTTCATGCCTTGAGGCGTGGGAAAAGACAGGCTTATCCCATCCAACACTTGGCTGCAAAGCCAAGCGACTTCATTTACCTCCCTTTGAAGAGCTTTTACTGACTTGAGAAGGAGAACCAAAAGCGCAATCAGGGCTAGTCCCAGCCCATACAAGGCAAGAAGCCCTATTTTCCCATCTAGGGTCCCTAAGGCCGAAAAGGGAATCGAAAAATGATCCGCCACCTCTCACCTCCGCTGGAAAAGGGATTGAAGCTAGTCTTCTCGTGCTCAACGGCTTCCCCGGAGTTTTTCATCCGAGGAGTCACCAAGCGGAGATCCTCGGGAAGGCTTCCTCATTTTTCCACTGGAAAACGGGTCCTTCCTATCTCGATCCTTTAGAGGGGTGCTGGGCAAGATGCCCTCAGGCACCTCCTCCCCTCGAGCCAAAAGCGCATAAACGGTGCACCTTGGAAAGTTAGCACTATTGCAATACTCGTTCAAGCAGAAAAAGGCGATTCCCAACTTCCCCTTTAGCCTCGCATAGACAGGGCAATCTCTTTTCTTGTCGCACACGAACATCTCCAAAACCCCCCGGGCCTTAAGAGGCCACCCGAAGGATCTCCATGCCAAACTCGTGCCAAGAAACTGAGTAGATGGAACCACCAAAAGGAGGTCCTTTCGGATCGCAACTGAGCAAAGGTTTCCTCGATTCATCTGGAAAACTGAACTTCAAAGGGACTCATGGGACTCCTTCCTTCTTTGCCAAAAAAAGCAAGTTGATTGACAAAATACGGCAACAAAAAGTAGACTCGCACGCACTATCACCCTGGCGATTAACCTCCTATACTGGCCCAAAAAGACACGCTCCAGGAGACCCAAAGACAAGGAAGAGGTGTACTCTCCTTTCCCCCCAATAGAAAGTCCCCAATGACTGAAAAAGGCTGCACAGGTCTTTAGCTCCTTGGGCCGGTCTTCCTAGAGGTTCTCCCAGGGGAGTGTTGCTCTAAAGGGGGAGCCTTGCCAAATTCCATGAGCACGGAATTTTGGGGAGGGGTACGAATGGAAAGCGTCTCGGAAGGAACTTGGGAATCTGTTGGGTCAGAAAAGGTGTACAAGGACCTTTGGTGAAAAGGCGAAAGTGTGTTCACAGAGTCCCCGAGAACGCAGGAAAGAGAGGTCCTTTGCGAGACGGGAATGGGTAAGGCCCAAGGTTTCACGGGATTGGATTGGGTTCCCTTGCCGTTCGGGAGGAAAAAAGGGCTCCACAAGTTGCATCCTGAAGGGCCGACGTTAAGGCTTTGCCCTTGGAGGGGGTTTTGGGCCATAATGACAGAGATTCCCTTCGACAACGTGTGCGGGAGGTGGACCATGGGACACAAGAAGACCGAGAAGGAGAGGGCTGAGGGGGATGTCAAAAGGG